>Ga0315282_10002354_pt1 | contig 34963 bp, 28 predicted proteins | sample YL17G07_20_MG_FD_203693 | JGI IMG/M metagenome (GOLD analysis project Ga0315282, IMG submission 203693) | Sediment microbial communities from Yellowstone Lake, YNP, Wyoming, USA - YL17G07_20 | ecosystem: Environmental > Aquatic > Freshwater > Lake > Sediment | place: USA: Wyoming | collected...
GGAACAAACCTTTGGGGCTGATGTCGCTGTTGAACCACTCCAGTCCCCACACGTTGCCCTCGAACACTTTGGTGTCAAAGACACGCTCAACACCGGTTATTTTCTTGCCGGCCTGGCCGTAGCGCGTAGTACGCGTCGTCAACTTGGACTTCCAGGCGCCCTTCTCGTCGAATCGTCCGGAGCAAGCCGGGCCGCCGTTACGCCAGGCCTTGAAGGCATCGTAGAGGGCCGCCTTCGAATAATAGGTCACGTCTTGCACCAGGAGGGTTCTTCCCTGGTCGTCCAGGGGGAACTGCAACTTGGGTATCTTCGAATAGACTACCCCGTGAGCGTCTTGGGCATCGAAACGTGGGACGGTGTTGATCTCCATGGCGCCGCCGCCCATGTTGCCCGGGCGTGCATCGAGCCCGCGTCCATAAATGAAGGGATACTTGAACAGCTTGCCGATTTTGCTCCAGGTCTCAGGTATGTAGTATGCGATCGGCCCTTTGAAGTTGGCCGCGCTCAGAAAACAGGTCCAACTCTGGTCGCCAGTGGGCGGGTCTCCCGTGGTGGGATCCGTAAAGGGCAAGGCCATCCAGGTGTAGCCCAGGAACTGGCCGTTGGGATTTCCCTGGAACGGCAGCGCATCGGGAGGAATCAGCAACCGGTTGCCCAGTTGGGCGATGCCTAATCGATTGTCCGGTAGAGCTTCGTTGCTGTAGAAGAACGACCACCCCGGTGATCCGATCTCATAGTCGTAACATTGCGGCGTGGCGTTCATGCTGAACTTCGGCGGGCCGTATCGGAAGTGGTTGCCCGCCCAGTAGCCTAAGCCACCCTCCACGGTTTGGAATACGCTACTCCAGGTGGGACCCCGCTCCGACCATTTCCGGGCCAGCGTGCCCTCCGGAGCGAGCGGCGTGTCCTTGTTGTCGGAGTTGTCCGGCGTGATCCAGGAGCCGGCCAGGCCAATCTGAAAGTTGGCAAGCGGCCGGTCAATCAGCGGCCAGACCGCGGAATAGAAACCCATGCCCGCACTGTACTCGGACCGGGCGGGCGGACGGGTCGCGCTGAAGCCAATATACCCATGCAGACCGCGGGAATAGGCCGTGACCTTGCCGGCTTCGGCTTTCCTTGCGTCTTGCGCTTGGTTTTCTTGTCCGGCACAGGTCCAGGACAGGAGAGCAATGCTGACGACGCGCAGAAGTCTGGTTCTCATGTTTTTCTCCTAATTCACGATGGTTTCAATCTCACACGATTTCTTCCCGGTGGAGATGGCGGAGGAAAAGTGTACCACCTCTGGGCTAGGATGTAGTGTGTCCTCTGGGGATGTCCAGAGGGATTTGCGTGAACATATCTCCTTGTGTTGTTGGGTTGGTTTTTCTCCGTGCCACCTCGAGGGGTGGCGGCAACCTGTCACGATGAGGCTGCCGCGTTCGTAGCGTTGGCTGATGATTTCGAAGAATCGGGACCGTTTTGCCGCGCACGATCTGATGCAGCGGTTTTTCGAAGGGTCGGTGGCCCAGACCGTCACGGAGGAAGCGGCCAGCGTGGATCATTTTTCGGTGGACGGAACGTTGATCGAGGCCTGGGCCTCGATGAAGAGCGTGCGGCCGAAGGACGAACCGGGCGATCCGACGGGCGGGGATTCGAACCGTTGGGTGGATTGGCAGGGGGAGAAACGATCGAACGAAACTCATGCCTCGCGCACGGACGGCGAGGCGCGTTTGGCCCGCAAAGGACGCGGGCACGAAGCGATTCTGGCCCATTCGCTTCATGCGTTGAGGGAGAACCGCAACGGACTGTTGCTGGACCTCGTGGTCGAGGAGGCCGCGGCCCAGGAAATCGCGATCAGCGAAAGCAACCGGATTCAAATGTCGCGCGCCGACCAGGTCGCCCACATGATCCAAGCCCACCGCCATCTCGTCGAAGTGGACAGCGGCAACGAGGTGAAGTTCGAAGACGTCCTCAAGTATCTCGGCGAGAGCCTGAGCCGCGCCCGCGAAGAACACCAAAAGTAGGACAGGTTGGCAACCTGTCGAACGGCAAGGATGAAGGATGAACGGGAAAGCGAACCAGGTACGTGCTTTTCCCGCTCTCGCTACCTGCTTCTCACGGCTGCTTCGGGCCGTACTTGGCCACGTAGGCGCGCAAATCCTTGACCAGATCGGTCAGCTGGCTTTGGTTCGGATTGAGACGGAGGGACTGTTCCCACAGCTGCAAGGCTCGGCCATATTGGCGCTGGCCGTAAAGATAATCGGCGTAGGCATCGAGTGTTGAGACCGACTTGGGCTCGACGGCCAGAGCTTTCTCGAAGGATTTCTCCGCCTCGTCGGGCCGGTCCAGACGCGCCTCGCAAATCCCCAGCCCTTCCAGCGCCGGAACATTGCGCGGCGACTTGGCCAGCACCTCGCGATAGACCGCAGCCGCATCGCGATAATAGCCGCCGGAACGATAGGCGTGACCCAAGCCCACTCGTGCCTCCTCGAAATTGGGCTGCAGGTGCAACGCCGCGCGAAAGCACGCCGCCGCCTTGGGCCAGTCTCCCTGGACCAGGTAGCTTTTGCCTTCCATGAAAAGGGCATGGGGATTGTCGGGGTGGGCGAGCGTGAATCTTCGAATAAACACCTCGCGCGGCGGGAGGATGTGGCAACCCGTCCCGACCAACGCCAGCAGCACCGACACAAAGATTTTCGTTGTTGTCTGTTGCGCCATCGTTTACGACTCGCTCGGGTCCGCGTGAAGAACTGGTCCGATTGACAGCGGCCTTAGGAGAAACGAAAGCCGCCCGAGGTTTCAACCAAATTCTCGGTACCGTATATGTGGATTGCGTGCAGCCGGCTGCCGCTGTTTCAAAACGAACTGTCACCAGCGACGGCGCTTATTGGCAAAGGATCGGTCCAATATGGCGGCAGCAAACGGGCCGAACTCCACATCAAACGCAGAAATGATCCAAGCCGCGCTTCAGGAGAGAGCTCGATGAGGATGAGAAGTGGCCGATCCGTGATGTTGAGCCTGACCGGTCTTTTGTTCCTTTTGTTAGGGGCGGCATTGGCCGTTGGCGCGCCACAGTCACAAACCCGGAAACCCGCCGTTGCCCCAGCCGGAAAAAACGGTACCGATCCGGCCGACAAACCGATAAACCGATCGGAGGGCGGCTCGCCGAACGCGCCTGCCAAAGCACAAACAAAAAAACCGGCCGAGGCGAGCCTCCTGAGGCGCGTGATTTTCTATGTCCCCAGCCGCCTGGCCGATTTCCTGGACATCTGGCGTTTCAACGCCGGCATCGGTCTGGGCCTTGGCGCCAATATCCGTCCGACCAAAACCCTGCAATTCGGCTTTGCCGCCTACGACTCGACGCGCTTCGGAATCCGCGGCAGGCGTTGGCCGTTCTGGCATGAGTGGAGTCTCGAGGGCGGCTTTGATGGCGCCTATCAGGAACTGGGCGACACCGAGCGCGGCTTCTACGAATTCGGCGGCACCATCCATTTCATCCTCGTCGGTCTGGATGCCGCGTTGAACGTCGAAGAGGCGATTGATTTCGTCTTTGGCGTGTTCCTGAAAGATCCGCTGGACGACGATTTCCGTTGATGCCCGCCGAACCTCAGCCCGTCTCTCCGCCGCTTTCCGTTTCGGGTCGAGCTCTGTCCACCAGCCACCTCTGGCTTTGGCTGATTCTGTTCGTTGCCGCCGCGTTGCGCCTGGCGCGGCTCGACCTGACGGCTTTCGAAATGGACGAAGGGGCGGCGTGTCTGCTGGCCGTTCGCTTCACTCACTACGGCCTCTTTCCCCTCGTTGGCGTCAAAACCAGTCTGCAGTTCTTCAACACGCCGCTGTTCATCTACGCGCTCTCGCCGGCGTTTCTGGTAACCACGGATGCACGCTTCGCCGTGATGCTCTTTGCCTTGTTCGGCACCGCGGCGGTCTACGTGGTCTATCGCACCGGGCGCGAGTTCGTTTCGCCGGCGGTGGGGCTGCTGGCGGCGGCCATGATGGCCGTCTCGCCCACGGCGGTCGAATACTCCCGCCGTCTTTGGGGCCACAGTCTCATTCAGGCGCTGTGTCCGATCGTCCTCTACCTGATGCTCCGGTGGGTGGTCGCGGGGCGGGCCAAAACCGTCTTCTGGTTGGCGATGCTCATTGCCATGGCGCAGCAATTCCATTTCTCGGCCTCGCTGCTGTGGGTCCTGCTGGCTCTGGCGTGGTTGATTTTTCGGCCGCGGACCGACTGGGTGGCGTTTGTCGGCGGGCTGATCGTGGGACTGCTTGGCTATGTGCCGTTCTTCTTCGAGGAAGCCGATACGGGATTTGCCGACGTCCGAATCATCGGCCAGGCGATCCTGCACGGCTCGGGCCAAGCGACGGGGTTCAGCCTCAAGCCGCTGGTCTATTGGTTTTTTGCGGCGACCGACCTGGGGCACAACAATTTCCTGCAATACGAATTGAGCGACTTCCTGTCGGCAATCCCGCTCTACCAAACCACGCGTGCGATCGCCGGCGCCGCGTGGGGGGGGGCGCTGATGGCGTGCGGGGTCTGGGTTGTGCGCGACAAGTTGGCAAGGCGCCGGTCTGGGGAGTCTGCGCCGTCGGAATCAGACACATCGCCAAGCGGTTCTCCTCCGCCGACCGGTTCTACTTCTTTCTCTCGCCTCTCACCTCTTGCTTCTTGCCTCTCACCTCTCGCCTCTCGCCTCCAACCTCCCGCCTCCCGCCTCCAACCTCCCTTAGACAGGTTGCCAACCTGTCCTACTCTTGCGTTACCACTCCTCTTTCTCACCTGGTCGCTTGTGCCACTGATCGTTTTTCTTTTGCTGCGCGTACTGGTCGTCGCGCCCTATTTCCTGGTGGTCTATCCCGTGCCGTTCCTGGCGATCGCTTGGGCCGCCGTCGAACTTTGGCGCAAACTCGGAACCCGAAACCCGGAACCCGCAACTCGAAAATCGAAAATCGAAAATCGAAAATCGAGAATTGGAACTCCCCTCCGTCATTCCGCCCGCATTCTCCTGGTCTGCCTTTTCGCCGCGTGGGGAATCCATCAACTCATTTTTCACTTCGCCCTGCTCGTGCGGCTCGATGGCCAGGGTGGAGGGGTGGGGTCCTATGCGAGCTTCGGCGAGCAACGGGGCGCAATGCATTTCGTGGCCAACTACGCACCCGGGCGACCCGTCGTGGTGAGCGAAGATCAGCTCGATCCCGCGCGGGGCATTGATTTCCGCTACTGGTTTCTGCTGTGGACGTTCGACCACAACATGCAGCGGTTCTTTCCGCCCGATCGCGAGCAGGCCGACTACTGGTTCGTGATCCGCAACACGAACTATGATGCCCGTCCCGACTTCGCGCAGTTTCTGGCGGCGTACCCGTCGCGGCGATTTGGTTTTCTGCGGCTCTATGTCATCCCCCGCCCCGGTCCCTGGCCGCGGTTCGGGCCATAACGCCATTTGGGGGCAGGCACGAATGGCCCTAACCTGAGGCCTCCTAATTGGTTTCAGGCTGCATTTCCGGCCCCAGCCAAGAGGAAAAGAGCCAAGAGACAAACACGGATTTGGCGGATTGCACGGATTGGTGAATTTCAAATCCGCGGAATCCGTGAAATCCGTGTTCGGCTCTGCTCCCGAGTCTCCATGAAATCCGGCCACTGGAGCTTAAGTGACCGCGGTTCTATGCTGTTCCCGAAATCAGGAGACTCTTGAAAATCGCTGCGGGAATCGGCAATCCAGAATCCAAAATCGGAAATCCAAAATCACTGCGTGGGTACTCTCAGGACAATCGTCCAATCGTCGTGCGTGTGCCGCGCGTAGAGACCCACGCCGCGCAGCAGTTTGACCACCGCAACGATCTTCCCGTACGTGGCGGATTTTTGGCGGACCGATTTGCTCGCCAGCGACAAAACGGCCAGCAGTCCCTCGGCTCGCCGGCCGATCTCCTCGAGATCCACAAACGCCAGCGCGTCGAGCGGCTCGCCGACCGGAAGACCGAGCGATCGGAAAATCGGTTGGCGGGTGATCGGCTGGCCCTTTCTCTCGATCATCTGTTTCATGGCCAGGTAGGAATCGGGACTCAGCCCCAGGATGCAAAACCGGTCCAGCCAGCCCACGCCGAGGAAACCCAGCGGGGTCGGCGAAAGCGGCTGAAACTCCGGCACCTGGCGGAAGGTCGCCGGAACCGCCGCGGGCCGTTTGCCGGCCAGGTCGAGAGAGGCGTGGTTCTTGAGCATTTGGTTGATCGCTGATTCGGCGCGGGGACGGTCGGCGACGGGAAACAACAGGCTGGCCACCACCAGCATCGGCAGCTGGACGCCGTGGATGACCAATGCCATTTCCGGGTCGAGGGCCGGCGCCAGGTCGCGATTGATGTCGAGGCCCCACTCGCGATTGAGGCGTCCGACCGCCTCGGCCAGCGCTTCCGGATCTGCGGCCTTCCTGTCAAAGACCAGATGAATGTTCAGAATCCGGGCCAGCGTATCGGCGAGATTGCCGTATCGCAGGACCACGCAGCCCAGAGAATCGGAAGGAACCGTCTCCAGCATGGCGAGCGGCTGGGTGGGCGGCGCCAGGGTCGTCAGCGGAGCGGTTGTCGGGTCGGGGTGCGCGTCAAACCGAATCTCGATCCGCTCGCGGACCGTCACGGCCGCCTGGAGGAAACGAAAGCCGCTGAGGGCGTAGCGAATGCGCATGAAGCCGGGTTTGGCCAGATTGTCTCGCAGGTGGAAATCGGGTCGCGCGAGCATGTCGCGGATCAACGCGGTCGGGCGCGCGACGAGCAACAGGCCCTGGCGGCGCGCCGGCGACCTCCACGCCCGCTGAAAATCGTCGGTGCGAAAAAGCGTCTCGGCCGGCCCATCGAGCCGATAGTCAATGATTCGCCGGAGATAATCGCGTTCGTTCGAGAGGAGCGAGATCGCCACCGTTTTGCCAAACCGCACATAGGTGAACGAGCGCTTCGACTGCGGCGCCTCGTAGGCGTAAAGAAGCACGCCGCGATAGTTCTCGCTCGACAGGTGAAGTTCGGGATAGAGCTGAGCGCACAGCTCGCCGAGCTTTTCGGCGAACCCCAGATCGGTCCGGGCCATGACCAGCAGCGCCGGTTCGTCGCAGCGGTCGAGCCGGGCGAGCGCCACGACGACCTCTTGCGAGAAGTAGCGCCGCAGAAACTCGCGGGCGAGCGCCGCCTTGGCTTTCGACTCGACGCTGTCCTTGTTCTCCTGATACTTGCGCCAATCCTCGTTGGTCATCAGGAGCGCGGCCAGATCAATGCTGTTGCTGAGTTCGTCATAGAGACGCGTCTGGCCGATGTGCCGCCGAATCCCGTCGAAGTCGTTGAGCACGGCAAAGCCCGACGTTCGCGCGGGCAGAAGCGCGGCCAGTTCGCCCCTGTAGTCGCGCGCGCCCCGAAGCGTCACGAAGAGATAGAAAGCGACCAGCAACACCGCGGCCGCGGCGAGAACGATTCGCCACCGCAAACGGCGCCTGCGGGGCGCCGGGGCAATGACTTCGGCCGGCGTTGGCTGGTCCGCCAAGGGCTTCTCCCGTTGCACGACTTCCTCCCCCACGGACCACACTATCGCGGCAATTCTCGATCATGATCAACCGCAAAAGTAGCGTAGGCTGTCAGAGTGGCACAGGCTGTTAGCCTGCATGTGTTTAGCGACCCTTTGGAGTGCGGTGGCCCTCCGCCGCTTTGCCGTTCTCTGGAGTGACCAATGACCAAAAAAGCAAAGCGGCGGAGGGCCACCGCACTCCAAAAGTTGGCTCGCACCCTCAGTTTTGCCAGTGCGCAGGGTGCCCTTGTCGTTATTGCTTATGCGCGCTAAACACATACGTCAGCCTGCGCGCCCTTCTTACAGCCAGGCCGATTGGCACCTTCCGCATTTTGGAGGAGGGAAAAGGGGCCGCTGTCGTGATTTTTCCGTTGCGCTCCGCCGCCGTAATTTGCGCTTGAATTCGACCCGGCGGCTTTGACAGTCTTGCGGCGAACTGTGGTCGCGCCCCCAGAAGCAAGAGGCCGCGATTGCAGCGCGACGATCCTTCAAGGCCGGAGTGGCGGAACTGGCAGACGCACCGGACTCAAAATCCGGCGGATGGCGACATCTGTGGGGGTTCGACTCCCCCCTCCGGCACCAAAAACATACGGGGCGTAAGCAGCGCGTTGCCGCTCGCTTACGCCCCTTCGTTTTTCATCCCTGCGAGAAGACCGACAGCCGTATAGAGCGAAGAATTCGGCTTCGCCATGGGGAATCAGAGTGTGGTTATCCGCGGAGCGATTCTTGCGCCATCGTCGTCCCTGCGGAGGGAATCCAGCTCACCGACCCGCTTCGATCGGGCCGTCACTTGCCCATTTTCCGCAGACCTTCGAGGCAGCGCTTCACGTCACCCACCGGGTCGGGGCCGCCGCGCTCGTGCTCGACGATGTACCACTGCGTGCCGCCGGCCTCGCATAGTTCGAAGACTTCCTTCCACCTCATGTCGCCCTCGCCGATCACCGCCGTCGGTCCGCCGCCGTGTTCCTTGAGGTGGATGGTGGTGGCGCGGCCGGGGAACCGCTTGAGCTCCGCGATCGGGTCGCCGCCGCCGTCAATGCAGTTGCCGAGGTCGAGTTGCATGACGACTTCGGGCTTGGTGGCGCCGAAGAAGATGTCCCAGGCCGTCTCGCCCTCGAGCTTCGTGAAGTCGCCGCCGTGAGCGTGATAGCCGACCAGCATCCCGTCGGCCTTCACCTTGTCGGCCAGTTCGTTAAAGAGCTTGGCTGTCTCGAGCCAGGCCTGTCGCGACACCGTGCGCTCGCGCGGCATGCTGGGGACAATGAGGTACTTGTTGCCCAGGGTCTTGTTGAACTCGATCGTGCCCTTGAGCGCATCGCCCGTCACGGTGTTCAGACCGGTGTGCGTGCCGCAGCAGACCAGGCCGTTGTCGTCCATCAGTTTCCGGAGTTCCTTGGCATTCCGACCGTAGTAACCGGCATACTCCACGCCCTTGTAGCCCATTTCGCCGACCGCCTTGAGAACCTTGGGCAAGTCCTTGGCGCACTGTTCGCGGACGGAGTAAAGCTGGAGGCCGATGGGAATTTTCTTGCTGCCGCTCTTCTGCGCGGCAAGCGCTGAGGGCAGACCCAGCCCCGCCACGGCCACGCCGGCCGCGCCCACTTTCAGGAAACCCCGCCGGGACAACGAATGGTTCGACACCTCGTTCATGGTTGGCTCCTTGTGAGGATAGTCTGTATCTGACAAACTGGAACGCAGCGCCTGAGACCGTTAGCCCTCCCGCCGCCGCTGGTCAAGGGCCGTTTCCGAGAAATCGGGACGCTCCTGACACCAAGGACGGACTTGCGAAACGGGAGATTTCCTAGAAAACGGTGGCCGAAGATGAGTGGGGTGGACTGTCGAGTCCGCCGATTTCCGCGGGTTGACAGTCCATGCCACGCCTTTGGGCAAGTCCTTCCGACGCCGAGAGAAGTCCTTGACGAAGGCACGCCGCGGCATTTACAGCCTTGCTTGATTACTTTTCGATCCTGCGAGGCGGTGGCCGATGCCTGTGGAATACGAGGTCCTTTTTCTTCCCGAAAATCGCCGAGTCACGGTCGAACCCGGCACACTGGTGACCGAAGCGGCCGCGCTGGCCGATGTCATGATCGAGCTGCCCTGCGGCGGGCGCGGGCGGTGCGGCAAGTGCCGTGTGCGGTTCATCCAGGGCGCGCCGCCGCCGTCGCACTTCAACCGCCGGACGTTCTCGCCCGACCAATTGCTCGAGGGTTGGCGCCTGGCCTGCCAGACCGTCATCCTGCAATCGGCGAGGATCGAAATCCCCACGCCCAGCCTCGCCGTCAGCCTCAAGACGTTCGGCGCCGACGATTTGTTCGACCCCGATTTCGAGCGGGCGGTTGTCCGGCAGAACGTCGCGCTGGACTACGCGCGCATAGACGATCAGGTCTCGCTGCTCGAACGCGTGGCGCGCACGGCCGGACGGTCAGGCATCCCTCGCGCGACGACCAGGGTGGTGCGCGAGCTGGCCCACGTCGCGGCGACCCGGCCCGACGAGATCGGCGTGGTCTGGGAGGAGGATCATCTGCGCGCGGTGATCGCGGCCGGCGCCATCGAGCGGCCGTTGGGAGTGGCGGTTGATCTGGGCACGACAACCGTTGCCGCCGCATTGATTGATCTTCGCGACGGTTCGACGCTCGCCATTCACTCGACGCTCAATTCGCAGGTGCGCTATGGCGCCGACGTCATCTCGCGCGTCACCTATTCGACGGAGAGAGCCGACGGGGTGGCGACGCTGCAACTGGCCGCCGCCGCAACCATCGGCGAGCTGCTCGGTGCGCTCTGCCGCAAGGCCCACGTCCTGCGGCACGACATCGTGGCTCTCTCGGTGGTCGGCAATTCCACGATGGAGCACCTTCTGGCCGGGATCACGCCCGCCTCGCTGGGCATCGCGCCCTATATCGGCGCGTGGCGCGGCGAACGCTCGATTCCCGCCGCCCATCTGAAACTCGACGTCTATCCCAAGGCGCGGCTTTGGGTCGCTCCGATGGTCCGGAGCAACGTCGGCGGCGATACCGTGGCGGCCATGCTGGCCACCGCCATGGATCGCGACGAACGGCTGCGCCTGCTCATTGACATCGGCACCAACGCCGAGGTGGTGCTGGGTTCGGCGGGGCGGCGGATCGCCTGCTCGACCGCGGCGGGCCCGGCCTTCGAGGGAGCAAACATCTCGCAGGGCATGCGGGCCGCGACCGGCGCGGTGGATTTTTTCACCATCCACGAGGACGGGCGAGTGGTCTGGCACGTCATCGGCGACGTTCCCGCGCGCGGCATCTGCGGCAGCGGCCTGATTGACGTCGTCGCCGAATTGCTGCGCGTGGGCGCGATTGACGAACGGGGCTGGCTTCGCCCCGCCTCGCAACACCAGCGGCCGGTGCCCGAAGCGGTGACGCGCCATCTCGTCGAAACCGAAAACGGCATGAACGCGTTCGTGATCGTGCCGGGCGAGAAGGCCGAAGAGGGTCGTCCCGTTCTCGTCACCGCGGGCGATGTTCGCCAGCTCCAACTGGTCAAGGGTTCGATCGCCGCGGGCACCGAGATTCTCTGTCGCGAGCTGGGCGTGACGATCGAGGATATCGAAGAGGTGTTGATCGCCGGAGCGTTCGGCAACTACATTCGGAAAATCAGCGCGCTGGAGATCGGGCTGGTTCCGCCATTTGATGCCCAGCGCGTTCGCTTTGTCGGCAACGCCGCGGGCATGGGAGCGCGCATGGTTCTGGCCGACCGCGGAGCGCGCCGGCGCGCCCTGGCGCTGGCCAAGTCCACCGGCTACGTCGAGCTGGCCGGCCGCAGCGATTATCAGAGCGCGTTTGCCAAGGCCATGCTGTTTAAGGAATAGGGAACGCCGGCGGCCTCGACGGTGCTCCAAAACCCTGTTGCCAGAAGGACTGTTGGCACTGGAACTGTGAACCCTGTTAAAACGACGCTTTGGATCACCGGCGAGGCCGCCGGCGTTCCAGCTGGAGAGACAAACATGAACATTCGACTGGATGGCAAAGCAATGTTGATCACCGGCGCGGGGACGGGGCTGGGCCGCGCCGCGGCAATCGAGGCGGGGGCGAGCGGCGCCTTCGTCGGCGTTCACTTTCACAGCAGCCAACAGGGAGCGCGCGAGACGCTCGACGCGATCCTCAAGTCGGGCGGACGCGGCTGTCTGCTGCGGGGCGATGCGACCCGCCGCGCCGAGGTCGAGCGGATCTTCGACGAGTTCCTCGCCGCCTCCAAAGGCCGGCTCGACGTGCTGGTCAACAACGCCGGCGCGCTGGTTCGCCGCTCGTCCATTGAAGAACTGGACGACGAGACGTGGAACCAAGTCCTCGCGGTCAACGTGACTTCGACCATGCTCTGCTGCCGTCGCGCCATCCCGCTGATGAAAGCGCAGGGCAAGGGCGTGATCATCAACATCTCTTCCATCGCGGCGGCCACGGGCGGCGCCGCCGGCGCCACCCACTATGCCGCGGCCAAAGGCGCGGTCAACACGCTGACCATGGGACTGGCCAGGGAGCTCGCGCCTCTCAACATCCGCGTCGTGGCCATCATGCCCGGCGTGATCCCGACGGCCTTCCATGAGAAGTACACGCCGCCCGAGCAGATGGAAAAGTTCCTGCGGGGAATCCCGCTGCGTCGTTTCGGCAAGCCCGAAGACATCGCGGCCGCGGTGGTCTACCTGGCTTCCGACCGCGCGGACTTTATCACCAACACATTTCTGAATATCAGCGGAGGATGGTGAACTGTCAGGGAAGGACTCGCGGATGGCCGAAGCTACGATCCCACTGGTGCGTGCGCGGCGGGGCGAGGTCGTCGAGACCGTCCATCGCGGAGCCGTCGCGGTGGTGGACGTCGAGGGCAACCTCCTCGCCCGCGCCGGCGATCCCGAGGCCGCGTTCTATCTCCGCTCGTCGGGCAAACCGCTCCAGGCCGTCGCCGCCGCCGAAACGGGCGCGTTCGACCGGTTCAACTACACCGAGGCGCAGGTGGCCCTGACCGCCGCGTCCCACTCGGGCGAGATCGCTCACGTCGCCGAAGTGGATGCCATTCTGGCCAAGCTGGGCCTGACCGAAAATCATCTCGTCTGCGAGCCGGCCTACTCGATGCACGGGCCGCGACACGACGAAATGATTCGCGCCGGCCAGCCCCCCACGCGCCGCCACCACAACTGCTCGGGCAAACATTGCGGCATGCTTGCGGCGGCATTGACGCGCGGCGAACCTGCCGATAGCTACTGGGAACTCTTCCATCCCCACCAGCAGCGCGTTTTGCGGCTCTTCGCCGAGCTGAGCGATTTCCCGCCCGACCGCATTCACAGCGGCGTGGACGGTTGCGGTGTGCCGGTCCACGCTCTGCCGCTTCGCAACGTCGCGCTGGCCTATGCGCGGCTGGCCGACCCGTCGGGACTGGCTCCCTTGCGCCGAACGGCCTGCCGCCGCGTCACGTCAGCCATGGTGCGCTATCCATACCTGGTGGGGGGAAGCGAACGGTTTGACACGGTGATGCTCGCGCTGGGCGGGGGGCGGTGGTTCTGCAAGGGTGGCGCGCTGGGCTATTTTGCGGCGGGGATTTTTCGGCGCGAAGGGACAAGCCCGGCGTTGGGCCTTGCGCTCAAAATCGAGGACGGCGCCCAGGCCCCCGCGTGCCAGACGGCCGTCGAAGCGTTCGCTCAACTTGGCCTGCTCGACGAACAGCAGCTGCGCCGCCTCGAACCCTGGCACCGCATCGTCACCAAAAGCCCGCTGGGCGAACCCGTCGGTCTCAGCCGCCCGGAATTTGAGCTGCACAGGTAGGACAGGTTGCCAACCTGTCCCACAATCACGCGTTCCGTTGATTGACGATCCGCCGGACGAGGCGAATGTAGTCGGGATTGGTTCCGCAGCAGCCGCCGACGAGTTTCGCGCCCGCGTCGAGAATGGCCTCGACGTGTTTGTCGAGATGGCCAATCGGCGGATAGACCACGCGCTCACCGTCAATGTGGGGCCGGCCCGCGTTGGGCTGAGCGAGGACCGGCCGCCGCGTGGTTTTGCAGAACTCGCGCACCAGGGCGACCATCTCGTCGGGCGCCAGCGTGCAGTTGACCCCAAAGACGTCGGCTCCCGCGGCCGTCATCGCTTCGACCGCCTGTTCGACCGTGGTGCCCATGACCGTGCGATAGCCGCGCGGCGTGGACGTGAAAGTCATCGAGGTAATGAGCGGCTTCTGGCTGACGTTTCGGACGGCCTTCGCCGCGGCGGCCATCTCCTTGGCGTCGGACATGGTTTCGACGATGAAGCAGTCCACGCCGCCTTCTTCGAGGCCCCGCGCCTGCTCGGTGAAGGAGGCGATCATATCCTCCTCGGTGCATATTCCGAACGGTTGCAGCAGCTCGCCGGTGGGCCCGATGTCGCCGACGACGTAGGCACGCTCGCCGGCGGCCTTGCGCGCCACTTCGGCGTTGCGGCGATTGATCTCGCGCGCCCGGTCGCCCAGGCCGTGTTTGTTCAGCGTGATCACCGACCCGCCGAACGTGCAGGTGAGAATGAAGTCGGCCCCGGCGCCCACATACTGCTCGTGGACCCACTGGATTTTGTCGCCATCAAAAACTTCGGGACAGTGACCCACCGGCAGCCCCGCGGCGATCAGCATCGAGCCCATTCCGCCGTCAAAGACCCGAATTCCACCCGCGATAAACTGCAACACCGGCTGCTTCATCACGCGCCCCCTTCGGGTAGGACAGGTTGCCAACCTGTCCCACCGTGATCCCACGGATTGAAAAGCGCGGACAGTCCGACCACCTGTCCTGCATGTGAAAGCAATTTACGTTTGCAAATCGTCCGCCCGCTATCAAGAATTATGTCTGTACAATTCTGTGGAGTGAGGTCCACACGAGGAGAATCTTACGATGTCCGATCTCGCCAACATCCGGCGCCATCGCCGGCTTCGCATGAAACCGCGCCTGCGCGACATGGTGCGCGAAACCGCTCTCTCGCCCGACGACTTCATCTATCCGCTGTTCGCCGTTCCGGGCAGCGGCGTGCGCACCGAAATCGGCTCGATGCCCGGCGTCTTCAACCTCTCGGTGGATCGTCTGGCCGCCGAAGTCGAACCGGCCGTGGCGCTCGGCATTCCGGCGGTTTTGCTCTTCGGCATTCCCGAAACGAAAGACGAAGTCGGCTCGGGCGCCTATGATCCCAACGGGATCGTCCAGCGCGCCATCCGCGAGCTGAAGCGACAGTTCCCCGACCTGATCGTCATCGCCGATTGCTGCCTGTGCGAATACACCAGCCACGGCCACTGCGGAATGGTGCGCGACGGCGTCATCCTGAACGACGAATCGGTCGAGCTCCTCGTGCGCGCGGCGGTGACCCAGGCCGAGGCGGGCGCCGACATGATCGCTCCGTCCGACATGTTCGACGGTCGCGTGGCCGCCATCCGCGCGGCGCTCGACCAACGCGGCCTCACCCAGCTTCCCATTCTCTCCTACGCCGCCAAGTATGCCTCGTGCTTCTATGGGCCGTTTCGCGAGGCGGCCCAGTCGGCCCCGGCGTTCGGCGACCGGCGCAGCCACCAGATGGACCCGCCCAACGTCCGCGAGGCGCTGCGCGAGATCGAGACCGACATCGCCGAGGGCGCCGACATCATCATGGTCAAGCCCGCGCTGGCCTACCTCGACGTGATCCGCGCGGCCCACGAACGGTTCAACGTCCCGTTGGCCGCTTACAACGTCAGCGGCGAGTATTCGATGGTCAAAGCGGTGGCGAAGTTGGGGTGGATGGACGGCGAGCGGGCAATGATGGAGATTCTCACGGCGATCAAGCGCGCCGGCGCCGATCTGATCCTGACCTATCACGCGGTCGAAGCGGCGCGGCTGCTCAGCGCGTAGAGGCACTTCGTCTGGCGATGAGGTTGCGCCGGCTGTTAGGCAGCGAATTGGTCTTCAATTGTGCATCACGGATCACTCGGAGCCAGAGAACGTTCGAACTGAAACAAAATGGATGAAAGAATTTTGTTTGGGAAGGGGAAAATGAGTTTCTGGTCCAGCGCTTCCGCGCGATCGCTAGTAGACAATCCAGCGAGGCCAGCTTAAACGCATCTCACAATGCGTGTAACAATCGAGGGTCCAAACCTTAGGAAGCGACGGAGAAATGCACATAATCGGCGAAGGCGGTCCGAGAGACAGACGGAGCATTCCCTTGGCAACGAAACAGGGTGACTTAATACCCAACGTCAGGCGGCAAGAATGTGTGCCAGCGCGGATGTTGGAATGCCGGAGGATAGGGGAATCCAGATTCCACAACATCAGAACGAGATCTCTCTCATCCACATACAACTGCGTGGGTCTGGTTTTTGCGACGCGAAGAACATGGGTTGACCCGGATGAGGTGGCGCGCATCTTTCAAGGCGATGGCTACAAGCGAGTGGACATTCCGGAGATCGGGGACATTGCAGTTTATCGAAAAGGTGGCAATATCAAGCACGTTGCCGTTGTGACGCGAATTGATGCAACTGTGGCGACCGGCGAGCGGAACATTCTTCTACTCAGTCAATGGGGCGCAGACGGGGAGTATCTTCACAGCGTGGGGGACGTCCCGGAGGTGTTTGGCCAAGAGGTCGAGTACTGGTCGGAGCGGAGGCGGCGATGACTTGGGAAGAACTGATGAGGCAGATAGAATCTGACAGTTACGCCATTCGACTGGGCGTTGCCAGCGGCAAGTCCATCTTCATGGATTTGCTGGAGGAATCCCCCGAGCTTGGGGAATTGCTGCGTTTTTTGCGAAGCGACGTGAAAGCGCCATCAAATGTGCTGAATCGGATTAGAGCGATCTCGGCAATATCCATCGACTACCGATATGAAAACCCGTATGACATCGCGCTGGCAGCGTACGTTTTCTCGCTGCATTTTTTTAGTCGCGCTCTAGCCGGTTTCGCCGCCGAAATTGCGTTCGCTGCGCCGCTGACATGGTGGGCAAGGGAGATCGCTCGGTACGTCCTGGAAATCTCAGGATATCAGGATGCTACTTCAACTGCGGCCACTTTAGAGAAGCCTCTCCGCATCTCCGGGAGCATCGCTCCGGGTTTCGCTGGAGACATGGAGGTTCGTGGAAGAACTGAGGAAGTGGGTGAGTACAGGGAAGTGGCGCGCTGTCACAGCAGTTCTCGCTGTTACAGCAGTTCTAGTAAATCGGAGCTGGTGGAAGTACCGAACATGGGACGAATTCAGCAGGGCGGATTTGCAACAAGTGAGTCGGTCCAGTATGAGCCAGAGACGAATTTGAAAGAGGTGGCCAAAATACCACTCAGCATTACTGTTACCATGCACCGAGGTGAATCGAGCGAGAATGTGACTAAGTAGTTCCTCTTATTGTGCCTCACAAGTCTGATAATCGCAATAGCATATCTGAAGGTTCTGTTTGACCACTTTCCGGGGCGGAGGTTGGTTCCTCCAAAACTTTTGGCGCAAGACAGCGGAAAAAGGAGCCAGCATGCAGAGGTCTTCAAACGAGTTTCCAGAACGATGGCACGCCGGAAAAGGTATCTATTCCGCGTCGAATTTCGCGCGCCAGATGGTTTGATAGGCGGCCAGTGTGGCTTCGGCGCGCTGGTGCTCGGTGAAGCGACTGAGGACGGCCTCGCGCGCGGCCCGGCCCATCCGTTCGCGTTCCTCGCGGTTGGCGAGCAGTCGCACAATCGCGTCGGCCAGCTCTCGCGCATTGTCGGGTTCGACCAGCAGCCCTGTCTTGCCGTCCTCGATGATTTCGGGAAGCGCACCCGCCCGAAGCGCAATCACCGGTCGCGCCGCAGCCATCGCTTCGAGGGCCGCCCGACACGTCCCCTCCGAGGTCATGCCCAGGAACAGCGCCACATCAAGCGAGGCATAGGCGGCCTCGAGATCCTTGTAGCGATAGCCGGTCATGACCACGTTTTCGCGCAGAGGGGTCGAAGCGACTTCGGCGCGCAGGGGATACTTCAGCGGCCCGCGCCCGATCACGAAAATCCGCGCCTGGGGCATCCGGCGCGCCACCTCGGGCACCGCGTTGAACAGCCAGCGGTGGCCTCGCCCCGGCGACATCCGCGCCACGATTCCGGCGACCGGCGCGTCCAGCGGCACCTCGAACTCCCGCCTCAGCGCCTCGCCCGAAATCCCCGGATGGAACCGCTCGCCATCCACCCCTCCGTAGATCACCGCCGTGGCGCTGGGCGCCAGCCGGATTCGCCCTTTGAACAGATCGAGGAGCGACTGCGAGGTGGCGATGGTCAGATCGTTGCGGTGTCCGAAAAGCCACTTGTGGAGGATGTCGGCGCGCGGCCATTCCCAGCGGTGAAAAGTCCGCACCAGCAGCGGCGGCCGGTGTTTCCCCACCAGCGCGAATGCGACCACCCAGTTGTCGTGCAGCAGATGGGAGTGGACGATCTCGATGTGGTTTTCCTGGATGAATCGGCGGATCCCCGCCAGGTCTCCGAGAAAACGCAACGGATTCAGCCGGCGGTCGAGATGGAGATGGTCGAGAACGCGAATACCTCTTTGACGGGCGCGCTGCTCGAACGACCGGCCCGGCACGCATGCCAACCAGACCACGTGGCCGGCCTTCTGCTGCTCACAGGCCAGGCTGACGACCGGCTCGGCGATGCCCGTCCAGCGCTCGCTGCTGGCCAGATGAAGAATACGAAATGTCCGCTGAGTAACCATCAAGAATCAGCGTTTGCTTTTCTCCACTCCGAGGATCTCGAAGCCGGTTTTCAGAACCTTGCCGTCGGCGCCCAGAAAGGCGTGGCGGGTCGAACCTTGGGCGAGGAGGGCCTCACCCTGACCTTCGCGCCGCGCGATTCGATAGCTGAACTCAATTCCCACGTGCGAGAGTTTCGCCACCCGCGTGTAAATCTCAATCAAGTCGTCATAGCGAGCCGGAGCGCGATAGCTGATCTGCACGGAAGCCACGGGCAGGAAGATCCCCCGCGCCTCCAGTTCCCGATAAGCCAGTCCCATTTGCCGGCACAGCTCGGTGCGGCCGATCTCGAACCAGACTAAATGGTTGGCATAGTAGACGTTCCCCATCCGGTCGGTGTCGCGATAGGTCACGCGGACGGTGGTTCGGTTCTCCAGTTGATAGAGCGCGTCGAGTTTCAACTCTTGGCCCACGGGGAAATGTTGAATTCCCCGTCTTCGAGTTTCCCGTTTCGAGTGTGGCAGGACTGCTTTCAGTCGCCGGCCTGACAACGCTATTTGGCCGAACGGCAAAGTCAAGCGGAAGATCGGCCCGGCAGGAAATTCCGGCGCGTTGCGAAGGGCACCGACTCAAGACCTGTCAGGGGGATTACGCCGGATTTCTCAGCAGGAATTGTTGGTCCGGCGGGCGACACGGGCGGTCGCTTGACGATGTAGAGCAGCGGAATGGCCGCCAGCTGCATGGCCATCGAGAAAACGATCAGCGCCGTAACCGACCAATCATAGAGCGCGCCCATCGCGGCGCTTCCCGCAAACCACGCCACTCCATAGCCGGTGTTGAATACCCCATAGGCCGCGCCGCGCTTCTCGGACGGGACCAGCTTGGCAATCACGGCCCTCATGACCGATCCCTCGGCGGCCATCCCGACCCCCCAGAGGATGATCCCGGCTATGGCCAAATCATGAGAGGTCGAGAATGCCAGCGGCGCAAAGAACGTGGAGAGCACGACCGAGACGATCAGGACAGCCACGCCCACCCGGTCGAACAGGCGGCCAAGGACCAACGCGGCCGTGCCGTTCACCAGCATGGCGATCGCGTAGTAGATCGGAATCCACTCAGGCGGGACCATTTTGGTTTTACCCATGTGGTAGGCGATCAAGGCCCAATCGGCGTAGCCCGCCGCCACACACGCCACCGCGGCAAGGTAGATCCAGTAGGTTCGTTCAAATCCTCGGGTCGCCAGCTTCGGGGTCTTCGATTTGTATTCGCTCGCAGGGGGATAGAGCCGGCGCGCGCACACCAGCATGGCCAGCGCCACGAGGGCGGGCACAAGCAGAACCGCGAAGCCGGTCTGATAGGCCCCTTTCCTGAGGTAGAGGATGGCGGCGACGACCAGCGGGCCGCTCACCCCGCCGATCGAGTCGAGCGCCTCGTGTATCCCGAAGCCCCATCCATGCCCGATGTGTTCCGTGGCGTGCGAGAGCATGGCGTCGCGCGCGGGAGTGCGAATGGCTTTCCCGAACCGCTCCAGGATGATCAGCGCCGCGGCCACTTCCCAGCGGCCCGCGAACGCAAGCAGGGGCACCGCCAGCAGATTGACCCCGTAGCCGATGAACGTGACCGTCCAGTACCTTCGCGTGCGGTCGCTGATGTAGCCCGACACCAGCCGCAGGGCGTAGCCGACCAATTCGCCGAAGCCGGCGACGGCTCCCACCCAGAACGCGCTTGCCCCCAGGATTTGGAGGAAGGGACCGGTGATGCTTCGCGCGCCTTCATACGTGACGTCGGCGAAAAGACTCACCACGCCCATCAGGACAACGAACTGCAGAGCGTTGGAACGCAAAACGCCCCTTTCGTTCGCGGGCGCCTCGGAACATTCCGCCATCGGACATCCCCTCTTCCCCGACGTTCGGAGTCCCGCCTTGAGGCGGTTAGAATCGCCGCCTGAAAGCGGAACTACGAACCTTGCGATCTTCACAAATCTCCGCTGCCCTCTACTGGACCGCGCGGGAGCACGATCAAAAAACGCCCGACATCATTGGCGTTATGATTGTCACGCTGCCTCTGGCGGCGAGGCCGCCGGCCTTCCTTTTTTCAATCCACAATCCGAAATCCGCAATGGCATCATTCTCCCTTCACGTGCTTGTGGAAAAACTCCCAGATCACATCATTGGCTCGCAGCTTGTCGGTCGTCGGCCCGGCGATCCGCTCGGGCAGCAGCCTCTTGCCGCCCGGCCACGTGTGGCCCAACCCCTCAACCGTGTAGAAGACGACCTCGGAACCTTCTCGTCCGGGGCCATAGACGACCGCGCTCACGCCTTCCTTGGTGCGAAGCGGTTTGGGTTCGAGTGGACAGCCCAGTGCTTTGGCCCAGCCGGCAGGCGAGCCCGTGACCGGCGGTCGTGTTTCCACCCGCCCGCCCGGAAGCCGCACTTCACCGCCCTTGAGCGGAACCAGCGGGTCCGCGGTGCCCACAATGTAGAGAACGGACACCGGGTTTTCGAGCTTGGGATTCTTGAGCCACAAGTAGCCCGCCACGGGAGCGATGGCCGCGATCCGATCGGAGAGCTCCACGCCCAGCTGAAACGCCATGGAGGCGCCGTTCGAGAATCCGGTCACGTAGACCCGGCGCTTATCCACGTTGTACTGATCGCGCATGTCGTCAAGCATCGCCTCAATGAACCCGATGTCGTCCACTTCCTCGAGTCCGCGGGTGAAGCGGCCCGAGCCGTCGTTCCAGGTTTGAGGGTTGCCGAAATAGCGGGCCGGTTTCGTCGGGTCGGGCGTCATGGCCTCGGGGAACGCCGCGAGAAACCCGGCGAGATCGGACTTAATGGCCCAGCCCGTCTCTCGCATGCAATTGGTCGCCGTGCTCCCCTCGCCGTGGAGAATAATCACCAGGGGCGTGGGGGCGATGCCGTCATAGCGCGCCGGCACATGGACCACGTAGCGGCGGTCCAGTTCGTCCACCCTGACGGCATAAAGATGGTTGCCGGGCGATGGCGGCTTGGGTGGCGTGGGGGCGAATCCCGTTGACGGTGTGGGCGTGGGTGTTTTTGGGCGCGGCGTGGGCAATCCTTTTCGAGGAGCCGGCTGGCCTTTCCGGGGGGTGGGTTTCGGCGGAATCCCCGCCCGTGCGGCAAGCGTGCCGACCAGGAACATCAAGCTGATCCAGACCGCGAGTTTACGAATCATTCCGCCCCTCGACGCCTTGTTTTGCCACGCTCACCGACCGCGACAGCCCTTCGAAATACTGCCGAATCTCTCCCACCGATCCGGTGCGCGCAATTCTGCCGCGACTCATCACCACCACCCGTGTGCCAATGTCGAAGGCCTCGTCGCGGTCGTGCGTGACGTAGAGAAGTGTAAAACCGACTTTTTTGTGAAGTCGAAGGATTTCTTCTCGCAGCCCGAGGTTCAGTTCCGTGTCGAGATTCGACAGCGGTTCGTCCATCAACAGCGCCTTGGGATGGAGCACGAGCGCGCGGGCCGGCCTGGCCACGACGTCGGCAAACTCGCTGCGGCCGTCGGCTTTGACCCAGAGGCCGATCCGGCCGGCATCCGGAAACGTCGCATCCTCGGCTTCGATCAGCTTCTTGCCGTCAAACTTCACGACGATCTGGTTGCCGACATTCGAAACCTCGATCTTGTGCCAGCCCTTGGGATCGGTCTCGATCTTTTCCACCGTGGCGAGCTGTTGGCGTTTGCCGTCCTTGACGAAATAAAGCCGGAGATTGGTTTCGAGCGGGTTCCAGCGGGCGATGGAATAGTTGTTGGCATCCTTGGCGCGCCAGATCGGTCCGCCGCCCTGATCTTCTTTGCCCTCCACGGCTTTCACGCTGACGGAGAGATCAAGATCCTTGAAGCGGGTCTCTTTCGCGATCAAAAGATTGAAAGTCCCGCCCCCGTTCTCGTTGGCGGTGATTGCGACGGCGTTGGGTCCGCCTGGCGCCGAGGGGTCGGCGATGACCTCCCACTTGGCGGGATTGCCTTTCCCGTTCGTCTCGGCGATTTCCCAGCCTTTCGGAACCGACCCGGCCTGGTCGCCGGCAAACGACAAGCCCTTCACTTTTTCGGAACCGCTTCTCTTGCTTTTCGCTCAGACTTCTATCGTTTCCGTCAGCTTAGTTTCAAGGCCATTTGCACGGCGCCGGCCAGCGCCAAAATAATGATCGAGCCGGCCACGCTTCCCAGCGACAGATAGAGTGTTCCCGGCAGGCGCTTCAGGCGCATCGTCCGCGCGAGAAGGATGGACGACCACATGCCGCAGCCCCACATGGGCGTGGCGCAGATCACCACCACCCCCAAGGCGCCCGTGCCGGCGAAGCGTTCGTAGAACCGGCGGTGTTCGAGATAGGCGATGGTGCGGTCGAGCCAGCGGCCGATGGCCGACGACAGCCGCAGCCCGCGATGGCCCAATTCGTAGAGCGTGGCGAAGAAAGGAATGTTCATCATGTCGCCGACCCACGCCAGGCCGATCAGCTCGACGGGCGAAAGTCCCACCCAAAGCCCGGCGAGAACCGAGAATGTCCGCCCGATCGTCAGATGAACGATGAAAAAGAACAGCACCGGCGAGCTCTGAAGCGCGGCGTGGAAGCGTTCAATACACGTGGGAAGGTGTTCCATTATAACCAAGAAAGGATGAAGGATGAAGGAGGAACGAAAAACAGAACAGATCTGACCGATGATCTGACATTGCCGCCCTCACATTTCTAGTTGTTCCCTCGGGGCAATCGGTAGAAAGTCCCCCGTACAGGATATCCTATATGTTGTCGTCTTTATTCGTCCTTCATCCTTCCGCCTTCATCCTTTTCCTTCATCCTTCATCCTTGGTTTTCGCTTGTCGAATCATTTGGGCGGCATGGCGGCGGCCCAGTTCGGTCACCTGAGAGCCTTCGAGCATGCGGGCCAGTTCGACCGGACGTTCGGTTGTCCCCAGTCGCCGGATGGTTGTCAAGGCACGTCCGCCGGCGATTCGTTTTTCCACGGCGAAATGCGTGTGCGCGCGGGCCGCGATCTGCGGCAGATGGGTGATGCAGAGGATCTGGTGGGTCTGGCTGAGCTCGGCCATCTTCTCCCCGACGTGTTCGGCCGTGGCTCCGCCGATCCCCACGTCAATCTCGTCGAACACCAGCGTCGGGATTTTGTCCTTTTTGGCAATCAGCGATTTGAGGCCGAGCATGATGCGCGAGAGTTCCCCGCCCGAGGCAATCTTGCGCAACGGCTTGAGGTCCTCGCCCGGATTGGGCGAAATCAGAAACTCGACGTTGTCCACCCCGGTCGGGCCCACACGATAGAAGCGGCCGCTGATGGGCACGCCCTCGCCCGGCTCGACCGGATCGCGTGCCAGCTCCACCAGGAAATGGGTGTGCGGCATATTCAGTTCGGCCAGGACCTCGACCAGCGCTTTTTCGAGTGTGCGCGCGCCGGCCTGGCGAGCCCGCGAAAGTTCCTCGGCCGCCTCGCCCAGCGCGCGGGCCGCCTCCTCCAGCTCGCCCTTGATCCGCTCGATTTCGCCATCGCGGTGCTCGAGACGGTCGAGCTCCTGCCGGTTCGCCTCGCAGAGCACCGTGATTTCCTCGATCGTCGCGCCATACTTGCGTTTCAGCTGCCGAATCAGGTCGAGCCGATCTTCGATGGCCTGGAGGCGCTGGGGATCGGGATCGAGCGACGTGCGATAGTCGCGCAGTCGCGCCACCAGGTCCTCGATCCGAAACCGCTCCTCGCGCAGTTCTTCGGTCAGCGCAACGGTAGTGGGATCGAAGCGGTTCATCGCCACCAATTCGTCCACCACGCGGGCCAGCAACGCGAAGACCGTCGTTTCGGTGCATTCGCCTTCGCACAGCAGGTCCACGGCGTTGGACGCCGCCTGGGACAACGCTTCGGCGTGGGCCAGGCGTTGCTGCTCCTGCTCGAGCTCGACGTCTTCGCCGGCGACCAGCTGCGCCGCCTCGATTTCCTGCACCTGATAGGCCAGCATGTCTTTTCGTCGTTCGAGCTCGCGCTCGTCGCGCGAAAGGTCGGCCAGACTCCGTCCCCGCTCCTGCCATTGTTCATAGAGCGACGCGACGGCCGCACGCAGTTCCTCGGTTTGCGCGAAATCATCGAGCGCCTCGCGATGGGCCTCCACCGCCAGGAGCGACTGATGTTGGTGCTGCCCATGGATGTCCACGAGCAGATCGCCGAGTTCGCGCACCAAGGCCACCGGTAGCAGCGATCCCAGGATGAAATTGCGGCTGCGGCCCGAGCGCAACAGTTCGCGGGCGATCAACAGGTCGTCCTCGCCTTCCCGCTCGATGCCGTGGGCTTCGAGCCATCGGTGAACGCGCGGCAACCCGCCCATGTCAAACACCGCCTCGACCCGCGCGCGATCACATTGGCTGCGGATATCGTCGCTCACACCGCGCGCGCCCAGAATCAGTTCGAGCGCACCGAGGATGATGGACTTGCCCGCGCCGGTTTCCCCCGTCAGGATGTTCAGCCCCGGCGAGAACTCGATATCAAGTTCGTCAATAATGGCGAGGTCCTGGATTCGCAGCGATAGTAACATGGCGAACTCCCCTTCGGAACATTCGGTCTCCTGCCCGAAGCCGGTTCGCGCTCCGGCGAACCATGGGATAGAAAAACAAGACGTTTGATTGCGGCAGAAGTCAACGAAAACCGATTTGACAACGGCGGCGACTTTCAGTTCAATCCAACCACAAAGGGATTCTCGATTTACGATTTTGGATTTTAGATTGAAGAAGCCGAAAAGCACAAATAGGAGGACGCGCCACCATGCCGGACAACCCGGAACGAATCATCCACCCGCGCGAGCGGGCCGCCATCATGTGGACCTATCTGGCCGCGGCTATCCCGCTCTTCGGGATTCTCGTGGCCGCACTCATCTACATGGGCTATCAGGAACGAAGCCGAACGGTGGTTTTTCATGCCAAGCAGGCCATTGCCGGCCAAGCCCTGATGTTGCTGACTTTCGTGGTCGTTCTTCTGTTCTACCTCTTTGGCCGTTTGGTCGGCAGCATCAGTCTGACCCTCGGGGATTACCTGATCAAGTTCGACACGGCGGTTCTCTGGATCACGTTTATCGGCTACGCCGCCTGGTGCTTCTATTATGCCTGGAGAACCGTGGACGGTCACGACCTGGACTATCCGCTGATTGGTCCTCGTCTGCGCGACCGGGCCGAGTAAGTAGCGACGTCGCGGCTCGGCGTGTGGTGGGCGTGAATTCGGATTGACCATTGGACGTTGGTTGGGAGAGCAGATGGAAGCCTTGCTCACCGAGCAGAGAATCCGTGAGTTGATCGAAGCCGCGACGGCGGCACGTGCCCGGGCCTATGCACCATATTCGCGGTTCAACGTCGGGGCGGCGGTGTTAGGGGCGGACAATCAGATTTACCTGGGGTGCAATGTCGAAAACGCCTCCTTCGGGTTGACGATTTGCGCCGAGCGCGTGGCCGTCACCAACGCTGTTGCCCACGGTTGTCGAGAGTTTGTGGCCCTGGCGGTTGTGGCCGAAACCGACAGCGGTCCGGTGACTCCCTGTGGGGCCTGCCGTCAGGTTCTGGCCGAGTTCAGTCCCCACCTGACCGTGATCTGTGCCGACGGGAAGAACCCACCCCAGATCATCAAACTCGACGACCTCCTGCCCCATCGGTTCGAGTTCGGCCCGCGCCGAGAAGCGTAGTAACTCTTGCAGGTCCTTCTCCAGTGCGTGTGGCAGCAACTCTAAGAAGTCACGCCCGAGGGGAAGAACCTCAGATTGGCCCCATCTCGTTTTCTGCGGTCAGGATTGAATCCTTCTCTAAATCAGCGGTCTGCTTCGGCTTGTGATGCTGCTTTTGGGAGTTCCTGGTGCGTGTGGTCTCCCGCCGCTTTGCCTTTCTTCCTTGGGCACAACGGCTGGCGGAAAAACAAAGCGGTGGGGGACCACCGCACTCCAAGGTGGCTTCCTGCGATTCAAAAGTCGGTTCTGCAATCGGAGAGATCTTCGAAGGGACTCCGTTACTTGAACAAAAGGAAACGCCGGCAAAGGCGCCGGCGTCTCTCTCGTCATTGCCAGGAAAAGCGTCAGGAGCTCGCCGTGGGCGTTCCAACGGGTTGCCGGGTGGCGGGCGGCTCCTCTTCCTTCGTGAGAATGTGGAAGACGATCTCGTCGCCACCGACCTCGAGATCGACGTCGTCGCCATCGGAAATCTCGCCCTCGATGATCTGCTGCGAGAGCGGGTCTTCGATGTAGCGCTGGATGCAGCGTCGCATCGGCCGCGCGCCGAACTCGCTGTCATAGCCCTTTTCGACCAGGAACTCCTTGGCCGCGGTGGACAGGTGAAGCGTGATCCCCTTTTCGACCAGCCGCTGGTTGACCTCGGCCATCTCGATCTCAACGATGCTCGCGATGTCCTCGCGGCTGAGCGCCCTGAAGACGATCAGGTCGTCAATGCGGTTGAGAAATTCCGGGCTGAACAGTTTCTTGACCTCACCCATGACGCGCGCTTTGATCTTCTCGTAGTCCTGCATCTCGTCGCCGGCCACGAAGCCCATCGCACCGCCCTTCCTGAGGCGACGCGTTCCCACGTTCGACGTCATGATGACGACGGTGTTGCGGAAGTCCACCACGTGGCCCCAGCTGTCGGTCAGGCGGCCGGCATCGAACACTTGGAGCAGGATGCTGAACACATCGGGGTGGGCCTTCTCGATCTCGTCGAGCAGGACGACGGAATAGGGCTTCTGCCGGACCTTTTCGGTCAGCTGGCCGCCCTCTTCATAGCCGACGTAGCCCGGCGGCGCGCCCACCAGGCGCGACACCGCGTATTTTTCCATGTATTCGGACATGTCAATGCGGATCAGCGCATCCTCGTCGCCAAACAGAAAGTCGGCCAGCGCCTTGGCCAGCAGCGTCTTGCCGACGCCCGTCGGTCCCAGGAAGATGAACGAGCCGGTGGGGCGGCGCGGGTCTTTCAGGCCGGCGCGCGCGCGGCGGATCGCCTTGGCGATCGTCCGAATGGCTTCGTCCTGGCTGACCACGCGTTTGTGGATCTCTTCTTCCATGCGCAGCAGCTTCTGGGTCTCTTCTTCTTCGAGCCGCGAGACCGGGATGCCGGTCCACTTCGAAACAATGTAGGCGATGTCATCCACCAAGATGACGGGCTTGAACTCGTCGGTCACGCCGCGTTGGCGCCATTCCTCGAGCACCTGGCCGCGCCGCTCCAGCAGCGCTTCCTTGCTACGCTTGAGTTCCTGGCAACGTTCGAACTCCTGGCGCAATGACAGGGCCCGAATCTCTTCCTCGATCACGTGGACCTTCTCTTCGATCTCCTTCAGCTCCGGCGGCTTGACGTTGGCCTGCAACCGCGCTCGCGAGCCGGCTTCGTCCATCACGTCAATGGCCTTGTCAGGCAGCCAGCGGTCGGTGATGTAGCGATCCGAAAGCCGGACCGAGGCGTCAATGGCCTCGTCGGTGATGATCACGTTGTGATGCGTCTCATAGCGGTTCCGCAGCCCCTTGAGGATCTCAATGGTCTCTTCGGGCGTGGGCGGATCCACGATGATGGTCTGGAAACGACGCTCGAGCGCGCCGTCCTTTTCGATGTACTTGCGATATTCTTCGAGAGTGGTGGCGCCAATGCACTGGATTTCGCCGCGCGAGAGAGCCGGCTTGAGCATGTTCGAGGCGTCAATGGCGCCTTCGGCCGCGCCGGCGCCCACCAGCGTGTGCAACTCGTCAATGAAAAGCAGCACGTCTTGCGAGCGGCGGATTTCCTGCATGATCGCCTTGAGGCGCTCCTCGAACTGCCCGCGGTACTTGGTCCCCGCGACCACCGCGGCCAGGTCCAGCGAGAGCACCCGCTTGTCGGACAGAATCTCGGGGATGTCGCCTGAAACGATTCGCTGGGCCAGCCCCTCGACGATGGCCGTCTTGCCGACGCCGGGTTCGCCCAGCAGGATGGGGTTGTTTTTCGTGCGCCGGCACAGCACCTGGAGAATCCGCTCGATCTCCTTTTCGCGGCCAATCAGAGGGTCGAGCTTCCCTTCGCGCGCCAGTTGCGTCAGGTCGCGCCCGAACGTATCCAGCGCCGGCGTCTTGCTCTTTGCAAAAGGCCCCGCCTGGGGCTGACTCTTCTGCTTCATTCCCGCGTTACTTCCCTCGATCACGTTGAGCACCTCGCGTTGGGCTCGCTCGAAGTCCACGCCCATGCGCCGAAGCAGCTTCGAGGGCAGCGTTCCCTCTTCCTTGATCAGACCCAGCAGCAGGTGCTCCGTGCCGATCCACCCATGCTTCATTTGGGTGGCGATCCGGCGGGTGGTTTCCAAGACGCGCTTGGCGTCCAGATTCGGTGCCACCAAGCCGACGCTCGGCCCCTTGCCGATTTCCAGATTCCGCTCGATCTCGTTCTTGAGCTCATCGAGATCAATATCGAGAGTATGGAGCGTTTGAACCGCCAGTCCGTCGCCTTTCCGGATAATCCCCAGAAGGTAGTGCTCCGGACCGATATAATCGTGCGCCAAACGGCTCGCTTCAGCTTTGCTGAGTTTCAGAACTTCCCGCATTCCCGGCGTGTATGGAGGCTTCTCGAACATCCTGCTTCTCCTTCACTACTCCCGCAGCCGACTCAGGCGTCAAAGCTACTCTGCGCTTGGCTGCCCTACTAGAAACTATATATGGTTCAGCCTCTCCCAGATGTCAACGATTGATTGTTACCGTATTGCGCAACGGAGACCCGCGCCCTCGATGAACCGCCCACCTACCGCCTGGCTCAAAGGCCCTCGTTCCTTTCAGCGAGTCGCCCGAGACCCCGTCACCTGCGGCCCCTTCAAGACTTTTCACCAATCGCAAAGCACAAACCGTGCCACACGAATGACAAAGACCGGTGGTTTGCCGGTGCTTTTCGAAACGTTGCGTGCTGAATGCTGAACGCAGAACGAAAAAAAGGGGGCAACCGAAGTGTTGGCCGGCGGGCGGTGCTCCCTTTTGCGCAGACTGAATTCGAACCGCCCATCACATCCCACACTACCCGGGATTTCTTACCAGTCTATAGAATCTTCAACGGCGTGTAACCACCGACCCAAGGAGGCGGAGGCCATCGGAGTCCAGTCAGTCGGCCTCTTTCCGCCTCCTTACGTCGGCGGCTACAATTCCTGATGAAATCCGGGCTACCGGTTCGCCGCCAAATCGAAGTCGAGCTTGTGAACCGCCGAACAGCCCGCCGCGTGGGCCACACGGTCTCGTCGAGATTGGCCCTTGTTTTAGTTATGCGTATTGAGGGTGCCAAACGTGGTGCGGAGGAATCGCGCTCGAGCAATGCCGCGTTCCTCGACCCCCAGCTCTCCCCCCTCGGCCAGCTGCAGATGGGCCGGTTGGACCGTCACGATCAGGTGGTTGAACCGGTGGTGGGTGAGCGTCGGCAGATAGCCCCGCTCGATGCCCAGCCGAATCGGGCTCAGGAGTTTGAAAGCCTCTTTGGACGACATGACCCGCGCCTGGCTCAGCAACGCAAATGAGCGCCAGACCATGTCTTCGACCTGCCAGCGTTTCTTCTCGAACAGCACGTTTCGGGCGGCTTCCTCGCGGGCGATCAGGCGCTCGATGAACTTCGCCAGCAACTCGACGATTTCCTCTTCCGTGCGCCCCAGCGTCACTTCGTTGGAGATTTGGTAGAAGTCGCCGAGGAATTCGGAATTCTCCCCGTGATAGCCCCGCACCGTCAGGCCCGTCTGCGGGATCGTCTTCACGATCTCTTCGATTTGGTGGGTCATGACCAGCCCCGGCAGATGGAGCATGACCGACGCGCGCATGCCCGTTCCCACGTTGCTCGGACAGGTGGTCAAGAAGCCGTATTTCTCCGAATAGGCGTAGCTCAGCGACCGGCCGAGCAGCGCGTCTATGGCGTTGATCTCCTCGAGCGAGGGCATCAGCTGCAAACCCGAGCGCATGCAATACATGCGCAGGTGGTCTTCCTCGTTGACCATGATCGCGCAGCTTCGGCGCTGGTCCAGGTGAAGAACGCGATACTCGCCGCCGTGCTCGAGCTCGGGGCTGATGATGTGGCTTTCCTTGAGATACGATCGCTCGACCGACGAGCAAGCGTTGATGTCAATGCGGGCGAAACCGGTCAGGGCCACGTTGCCGCGAATCAGGCGATCCACCGACTCGGAAACCCGCCGCAGGTCTTCCTTGCCGGCGCGCGGCGGAAAGGCCACCCGCTCGAGGTTGCGCGCATGGCGGACCCGGCTGGACACCACGATGTGATTGGCCGGTCCGGCCGGCTCAGCCCATTTTTCCGTCAGCTTGACGACATCCATAACGCACCACAAAAACTAACGCTGAACGCTGAACTGACTTTCCCGGCGCTGCCGCTGTTTCCTTCCAGCATTCAAAACACCCAATGGATCTCCCTCCCCTGAAACTCGCCACTCGAAACTCAGAACTCGAAACTCAAAATTCAACATTCCTTCTCCGCCGAGGGGGTGAGCCGCCGAATCTCGTCGCGCAGTTGGGCGGCCAGCTCGAAATCCTCGTCTTGAATCGCCAGTGCCAGCCGCTTTTCGAGCGCGGCCAGCTTCTCTTTCTCCGACGCGGCGCCGCTCCTGGTCTCCAGCGGTTTGGCCGGGTGCCGGACCGTTCCGTGATAGCGTCGCAAATCATCGCGGAGCTGTTTCTCGAACGCCTGGTAACAGTCGCTGCATCCCAGGAGCATGGTCTGGCGATACTGGCGGAACGACTGGCCGCACGTGTGACATTTCAGCTCGCCCGCCTCCGCCTCCACCGCCTCCGCTTTCTTCCCCTGCTCGCTCTGGAGCAAACCGGCCAGCAACTGGGTCAATTCCATGGCGTTGAGGGTGGACTTCAGCTGGAGGGGACTGAACTCGGCCGCATGTTCCTGGCAGAAAAAGAAGTCAATCGCATGCCCTTCGACGATTCGCGTGAACTTGTGGGTCGCCGGACGATCACACTTCTCGCATTTTTGGAACGACATGGTCCGAACCACCTTGCATCTGACGGATGCGATCACGCAGGTGCGCCGCCTTCTCGAAATCCTCGCTCGAAACGGCCACGGCCAGCTCCTTCTTGAGCGCCGCCAGAGCCGACTGCGCATCGCTGCGCGATTTGGGGGTCCGATCGGGCGAGCGACCGACGTGGCGGGTGTGGCCGTGAAGGTGCTTCAGCTGCGCTTCGAGCTTCCCTTCGAACGCGCTGTAACATTGCGGACAGCCCAGCAGGAAGGTCTTGCGATAAGTCGCATAGCTGGTCCCGCATCCGGGACAGGGCGGGCCGGCCTCCGCGTCTTCGGTTTCCTCTGCTTCGCTTTGCTTCTGCACCAGCTGCGCCAGGACTTTTTCAATGGTTTCCTGGAGGGCGCTGGCATGCTTTTGGTAGGGACTGATTTCCGCGGCGCATTGCTCGCAGAGATAAATGCTGTGAGCCGTGCCGCCGGTAATGCGAACCAGCTTGACCGCCGCCGCTCGCTTCTGGCATTTCAAACACTTGATTTGCCTCATCGCTCCCACTCCCGCAGACCCATTTCCCCCTCACCAACCGAAAAGGAGTGTGCTACAGCGCTCTCGCTTTGTCACGTTCTTTTTGGAGGCACAACCGGCGCGGCGAGGAACCTGCGAAATAGCAGGCTTGACCTCGCATCTGGACAAAAAAAGGTGGGGTGGACTGTCCAGTCCGCCGCTTTTCGCAGGCTGACAGCCTACGCCACTTTTCGCGGGCTGACAGCCCAGGCCATGCTTATTTTGCCAGTCCTTCCGGCACGGCCGTCGAGTTGCGACCACGAGCGACGACACCACGGCGAAGATTTGGGATGCCGAAGCGGTCGCGAACTGGGGGCTCTCCGGGAGCACACCGACGACGTATTCTCAGCGGCCTTCAGTCCGGAGGGCCGGCGCATTGTGACCGCCAGTTCTGACGGAAGGGCAAAGACCTGGGACACGGACAGCGGCCGAGAACTGGCCATCTTCAAGGGGCCTACCCCAATTATGCGGTTCGCGGAATTCAGTCCCGACGGCAAGCGGCTTGTGGCTTCTTGCGGTGGCGCCGCGATTCCCTGGGATACCGTGCCGTGGCGTTTCGAAGAATTGCCCGGGTCTGTCGGCAGGGCGGCCGAGGAGCGGATGCGTGACTACCGGGTCGCTCAGTGGCGTAAGCGCATGAAACAAGAGGAGGCTGCGCGCGCGAAAGCTCCGTGACGGATGGAGGCTTGTGCCGAGCCTCTTTGACGGATTCACGCCGCTTTCGAGTTCTCAATCCCGGCCTGCTCAGTCGTAAGCCATAATGCCGTCGGCGGCGGTGCGTTCGCGGAAGCGCTTCATGAGCCGCTTGGTGACCGGCCCGGGCTTGCCCTTTCCGATCTGCCGCTTGTCCACCTTCACCACGGGGACGACTTCCGCGGCCGTGCCCGTCAGGAAACACTCGTCGGCGTCGAACACGTCGAAGCGCGTGAACGGCTCTTCGCACACTTCGATCCCTTCTGCGCGCGCCAGCTCGATGACCACCGAGCGCGTGATGCCCCGCAGCGCACCGAGATAGGTGGGCGGCGTTGTCAGAACGCCCTTCTTGACCAGAAACACGTTGTCGCCCGTACACTCATTGACGAAGCCGTTGTGATCGAGCATCAGCGCCTCGAGCGCCCCGGCCATGGACGCCTCGATTTTGGCGAGAATATTGTTCAGATAGTTGCACGACTTGACGCGCGGATTGAGCGATTCGACGTGGCTGCGGCGCGTCGGGACGGTCACGATCTCCAGCCCCTTTTCGTAAAACTCCGCAGGATAGAGCGTGATCTTGTCGGCGATGATGAACACCGTCGGCTTCTTGCATTCCCACGGCGCCAGCCCAAGCGGACCGACCCCGCGCGTCACCACCAGGCGGATGTAGCCATCGCGAAGACTGTTGCGCCGCACCGTCTCGCGTACGCGTTCGATCATCTGGACCGGCGACAGCGGGATTTTCAGCATGATGTATTTGGCCGACGAGTAGAGCCGCTCGATGTGATCGGCCAAACGGAAGATGCAACCTTGATAGAGGCGGATGCCCTCGAAACAGCCATCACCGTAAAGAAGGCAATGGTCGAAGACCGAGACCTTCGCCTGCTTTTCATCCACGAATTTCCCATTCATGAAGATTTTCAGTCTCAAGGGCTGGTCCTCCTTTCACGAAATTGAGCTTGGCCTGCGATGCCCTGCCGGTTGCGAAAGAAACTCGGCAGGAGCATCGCCGCGAGCCAAAGCGATGTAAAGAATTTTCTCGGCCTCTCCAATCGGCCGCAACGAATTGCGAAATGAAAATGGCGCGGCCTGTCAAGCCGCGCCGTTCACAACCCGCCGCGATGATCGGGAGATCGTCGGGTGTTCCCGGCGACTTCCGCGATTTCTTCGGCTATTGCTTGCCGGCTTTTTCTCCTTTGGCTTTTTCGTTGCCGTAGCTGACCAGCTCGAAATCCTCGTCTTTGAGCAGGCCGACGCCCGGGGCGTAATACTTGTATTCTTTGCCCCCTTCGAGCGCCGAGGATTCCTCCGTCTTCAGGCAGTTCTTGAACTCGCCGGCCGGGACCTTGACCGTTTCCGAAAGGCTCACGTTCTCGGCGCGGTCCATGGCGACCTTCGGGGCGACTTCCTGATAGTATCGCTGCCCCACTTCGGGCTTGGCCGGCATCATCATCCCAAACCGCGCGCCCTTCACGCCCGCTTCCCAGGAGCCGCTCTGGCCGACCACTTTGCCGTTCTTGTAGTCCTTCGAGTCTTCGCCGAAATAATACACGTTGCCGGTTTTTTTGCTGATCGCAAACCAGTTCAGCGAGACCTCGGTGAGCTGGCCGTTCTTGGTTTCGCGCTCTTCGACGACCCTTGTTTCCACGCCGTCAATGGTCTTGGTCTCGTCGAGGACCGTGATCGTGAGCTCCGTGTTCTTCGGGCCTCTGAGTCTCAGCACATAGCCCGGCTCGAGGATGAAAAAAGGATTCTTGCCCGTGGGGGCAAGATCGGCTTTCTCCTCATCGAAAGAATCCATCCATTTTGCCGATTCGGCGCCGGCCTTGGCTTTCTTTGCCCCCTTCTTGCCCTTTGACCCTTTCTTCTGCTCCGCCGGTTTGCCCTTTCCCTCGGCTCCTTCGCTCGCGGCCGCGAAAGCCGTCTGCGAAGAAACAAGCCACAAGGCCAAAGCGGCAATGGTGGCGGCAATCAGGTGGCGGGACTGTCTTGTCTTCATCGCCTGGTCCTCCCTATTTTCGTTTTCCGGAATCCTCTTGGATTAGAGGGTGGGGCCAGGCCTCCCCCTGCGGAGAATCCGCAACGGGAGGCCCGGTTGTGATGGCTCCACCAACCCTTGCCGAGACCCCTGCCCCACGGGGTTAATCGCGCTCGCGTTCCTTATTTCTCCTTGGCTCCCTTGCGTTCGGCTTTCTCGGCCTTTCCTTCTTCCTCTTCTTCCTCTGCGAGGGCCTTCTTGATCAGTTTGCCGTTGCCGGCGATTTCGACTTCGTATTCCTCGCCGTCGAGAGTGACTTCCGCCTCATAGATCACCTTGCCCTCTTCGGTTTCCTTGGTGATCTCGCCGAGGGTTCCGCCGGCACTCTCACGCTTCAAAGTCGCGCGGACGGCAGAGGGCAACTGGGCCAGCGTGACCTTCTCTTCGTTCTCCTTTTCGCGTTCCTCTTTCTTGCCTTCGCGCTTCTCGCCCTTGCGTTCGGCACGGTCTTCCTTGCCCTTGATTTTGCCGCGCTCTTCCTTGCCGCCGGCCTTTTCTTTCTCTTCCTCTTCTTCGGCTCCCTTCGCGCGCAGCTTGCCCTTGCGTTCGGCGCGGTCTTCCTTGCCCTTG
>Ga0315282_10002355_pt1 | contig 34961 bp, 30 predicted proteins | sample YL17G07_20_MG_FD_203693 | JGI IMG/M metagenome (GOLD analysis project Ga0315282, IMG submission 203693) | Sediment microbial communities from Yellowstone Lake, YNP, Wyoming, USA - YL17G07_20 | ecosystem: Environmental > Aquatic > Freshwater > Lake > Sediment | place: USA: Wyoming | collected...
CCAACCCCGACCCCATTCCCATTCCCCCCCAAAGGGCGTATAATGCGACTTGGCAAGAGCTGACCGCCAGGCTTGAGACAGCCGTTGGGGGACTCGGCTCAGCGTTCGGCAGGAGACGCCTGCATCGCGCTCGGCGGCCAGGCTGGGAGGCGTTCTATGGATGTTTCCCGGCAGGTGGGTTGGCTCGCCGCACCAGGCTCCTGGCACGGAGCACCCATTCCCGCGCGCGGGGTGGCGGGAGACTTCCCCGCGCGGCCCGTTCCACCTCCCCTCCCACCTCTCCTCCGCACCCATTCCCGACCATCACCTCTCCGAGGAGCTGTCTTTTCGCAGTTCCGTTCGTGTCCGTAGTGAAGCAGTGCCGGAGGAGCCGCCCCGCTCGAGAGGAGGCGGGGTGCACTCCGGGGCCGCACGCGGACCGATGCTCTTGACGGCCCGCGTGCGCCGGCGAGATCGGAGGTGATCTGGGATGGACATGATGGGTTGTCCCCACTGCGGTGCGGAGAACTCGAAGAAGCGGACGCACTGCTATGCGTGTGAGGAAGACTTGCACGCGCCCCCCAAGCAGCCGCCCCGCGACCCGGCCGCCCCCACCTGCGCCCGCTGCGCCCTCGCCGCGGTCTTCGCCCCCACCGGCCACCGCCTTACCCACGAGGAAGTCTGGTGCCGCCACCGGGGGAAGGCGATGGCCGCCGCCGAAGCCGCCGGCGACTGCTTCCAGGCCGCCTTCGCCTGGGGTCGAGAGTCCATCATGGACTAGGTCCGTAGCGGCCCAGGCGCCGCGCCTCGGCCCTAACGCGCGCGTACGCTAGTAGGCTCCGCGCCGCCCCTCGCGGCGACCGCGGCCGGCGCGCGCTCCGCCTCCCGCAAGAGCACCGCGTCCGACGCCCGCCGCGCCAGGTACCCCATCCACGTCACCGCCGCCAGGATCTTCGAGCCGTCCTCCAGCAGTTCGTTGTCCGGCAGGACCATGTGGTGGAAGATCCGCAGCAAGAGATGCCACTGATCCATGGTGAAAGACATCGCCAGGAAGACGCCGAAGAGCACCACCAGCGTCCGGTCCACTCGCAGTTGCGGTCGGAAGCGCATGAGGATATACGCGATCACCGGCAGGTAGGCCATCAGGACGACCTGCTCGTAGGTGTGAAACACCCTCAGCCAGATGTCGTCGTGAAACATCGCCACGTCGTCTATCATCATGTAGAGCGTGAGCCCCCCCACCCAGAGAAGGAACAGCCGCTGCTCGCGGCACCCCGGCGTCCGCGGCAGTACCCACGCGCCAAACAACGCCAGCACCGCCCCCGCACACCATACCATGCAGCAGGCGTCGGACAGGAGGCCGCTGTAGAACGGCAGCCCGGCGATGTGCGCCGGATCGCGGGTGAACATCCCCGGGTCAATCCGGAGCACCTTGGCCGCGATCCCGGCCGCGGCCAAGACCGCAACTGTCGGCACGTAGATGGTCAGCAGGAACCGGGACGACAGCTTGGACTCCCGCGCCTGAGACCGGTGAGCCCCATTCCCCATGCCTCGCCTCCCTGTGCAGCACCTAAGCTACTCCGTATGGGGCGAGTATAAGGGAGCCGGCCGTCTGCTGGCCGGAAGAAGACGGTCTCTTTGTCGTCCGGTCCGCCGCGTGTATGCCCGCCGCCACAACCCCGGCGCCTCGGGACGCGCCGGCACCCTAGTCCGGGAAGGCGGCGTCGGCCTCGGGCAGGGGGTGCGGCGGCGCTTGGCGAGGCACGCGGACCCGGCTCGCGGCGATCAAGTTCCCCACCGCGAGGCCGGCCGATACCACGAAGACCCAGCGGTAGTCCTTCTTCATCCACAGCATCCCCAGGAAGAACGGAAGGGTCATGGAGACCGCGTGGTCTATGGACACGCCCACCGAGAGCGACGCGTGCACGTCCGTCTCGGTCTCCGCGATCTTATCCATGTAGGTGGCGCGGGCGATGGAGCAGGCGAAGATCACCGAGTCCAGCACGTAGCAGGCGTAGACGAGGTAGAGCGGATGCGCCAACCCCAGGTGCGCCGCGAATCCGTAGCCCAGACTGATGCTCGCCACCACCACCGCGTCCGCCATCAGGATCGCCCGCTCGCCGAGTCGGTCAATGAGCTTGCCCAGCTGCGGCTGGAAGACGATGCTGATCAGATTGGCCACGATCAGGAGCTGCGCGACGATGGAGGGGTGCTGGCCGAACACCTTCACCAGCACCCACGGGCCAAAGGTGACGAAGACCTGCTTGCGGGCGCCGGAGAACACGCACAGGAGGTAGTAGAGCGAGTAGCGGCGCTTGAGCACCAGCTTCGGGCGCTCGGACCGGTGCGGCGGGTGGAGGCGCGAGATGAACACGGCGCCCAGCAGCGCGCACCCGCCCGCGATGGCGAACGCGAGTTGATACCTTTCTGGCGGCATGCTGGAGGCCCGCGTGCCCACCCGGCCGAATAACGTCCAGACGATGGCGCACCCGATGATCGCCGCCGCCACCGTCACCGCGCCGATCTGCCCCAGCCGCCCCGCCCGCTTGCCGCGAGGTGCCAGGGAGAGCTGGAGCGACGAGCTGATGGGCATCATCAGGTGCGTGCCCGCGCTCCACACCAGCAGCAGGCCCACCATGGCGGCGTAGTTGCGGTGGCCGAAGGCCGCCAGGCCCAGAAAGCCGAGACTGAGGCAGCCGGCGGCGAAGACCCCCAGGCGCACCACGGAGAGGAAGAAGAGCGCCCCTCCCAGCAGGGCCACCAGGAAGCCGGGCAGCTCTCGGGGGAACTCGAGCTGGCCCCGCACCACCTCCGTCACCCGGTACGTGTCGTTCACGAAGTTGTTGAAGGTGGAATCGAAGATCCCGCCCGCAATGCTCAGCGCGCCCAGCGCGAACAGCAGGAGGATCAACTCCCGGCGGAGATTGCGGGTGGGTTGCGTGGCCACTGCTTCGGACATGAGGGCTTCCAGAGCGACTCGTATTCGGGGACCGGCAAGGGAAGTCCTTGACGAGATCGTCCGGGAAGGGCGTCCCTACAGCCGCGCTTCCACCGCCCGCAGGTAGGTGATCCCCTCTCTCAGCTTGTCCTCCGCCGGCACGTCGCGGAAATCCTCGACCGAGATGAAGTGCCCGTACCCCATCGCCTTCAGCTTCGCCAGCATCCGCGGATAGCTGTATAGTCCGTCGGCCATCGGGCAGCCCGGCCACTCCCACTCCCGCGTGCCGCTCCCGTCCCGGCCCTTCTCCACCGGGCGGTGGCCCCCGACGTGGCAGTGACCGACGTACTGGTCCAGCAGCTCCAGGCCCAGTTCCGTCGTCTCGTATCCGTCGGAGACCATGTTCTGTGGATCGTAGATCACGCAGATGCGCTCGGGCGGGAAGTGGGAGACGATACGATGCGCGAGCGACGCGCTGGGGTGGATGGTCCCGCCGTGGATCTCCAGACACAGCTTGACGCCAGATCCCTCGACCGCCTCCAAGGCCGCGCCGAAGGCCTCCACCGTCTCGCGGTAGAGCACGTGGTAGTTCACCGTGCGATCGTAGAGCCGCGGCGCGCCCACGCGGATGAACGGCGCTTCGCAAGCCGCCGCCCCCTCCGCCAGCAGCACGATCTGCTCTAGATCGTCCGCCGTCGGGTTGGAGGCGATCCCCGCGATCGCCAGTCCGTGGTCGGCCGCGACCTGCTTCATCGCCGCCGCGTTCGCCGCGAAGCTCTCCGGCGTCAGATCGTTCTTATGCTCGCCCCACGGGCTGTAGCCCTGCCCGCGCCGGCTCTCCGGTACGCGCCGCACCCGCCACTCGATCCCGTCGTAGCCAAGGCCCTGCAGCAAGGCCGCCTGCTCCTGCATGGTCAGGTCGGGCAGCATCACACTGGTCGCGCAGTATCGCATCTGAACCTCCGGGCACTGGGCTTCCCGAAGGTACGACCGGCGCTAGCGATCTCCCTGCACGAGGTTGACGCGGGCGCTCGTGCGTGCTATCTTCTCAATATTCGTGCTACGGAGAGAGGCCATGGCTATCGTTGAGCGGTTTGGGGTCTCGATGGAAGAGGAGTTGCTGGCGCGATTCGACGCGCTCATCTCGGAACGCGGCTATGGCTCTCGTTCAGAGGCCATTCGGGACCTCGTCCGCCAAGAGTTGGTGAAGGAAGAGTGGGCCGATCCGAACGCCGAGGTGGTCGGCACCATCACCCTGGTGTACGAGCACCACGAGCACGAGCTGGCCAAGGTCCTCCCCGAACTGCAGCATCAGTATCACGACTGCGTGCTTTGTAGCACCCATGTCCACATGGACGCGCACAACTGCCTCGAGGTGATCATTGTCCGTGGGGTGAGCGCCCAAGTGAAGGTGATCGCCAATACGCTGCTGAGTACTCGCGGCGTGAAGCACGGCCAGCTCGTCAGCACCACCACCGGCGGCCGTCTGCGGTAGACGCGTCATGCACCTCCCCGATGGCTACTTGAGCCCCCAGACCTACGCCCCCGCCTACGCGGTGATGGCGGGGTTCTGGGCCGTGGCCTCGGCGCGACTGAGGCGCGCCTTGCGTCTCCGCCAGGTTCCCCTGCTGGCCCTCGGGGCGGCCTTTACCTTCGTTATCATGATGTTCAATATCCCCATCCCGGGCGGCACGACGGGCCATGCCGTCGGGGCGGTTCTGGTGGCCATCGTCCTCGGCCCCTGGGCGGCCGTCATCGCGGTCTCGCTCGCCATCACCTTGCAGGCCCTGCTCTTCGGCGACGGCGGCATCACCGCCATCGGCGCGAACTGTCTGAACATGGCGGTGATCATGCCCTTCGTCGGGTGGGGCGTGTACCACCTCGTCGCGGGCGGCGCACCCGTGCGCTCCCGGCGGCACTGGTTTGGCGCCGCCCTCGGCGGGTACCTCGGCCTAAACGCCGCCGCCCTGGCCACCGGAGCCATGGTGGGCATCCAGCCGCTCCTCGCGCGTGACGCCGCCGGCCACGCGCTCTACAGCCCCTTCGGCCTGCACCTGGCCGTGCCCGCGATGGCGCTGGGACATCTCCTCGTCTTCGGGTGGGTGGAGGCGGCCGTCACCGGCCTCGTCGTCGCCTACCTCCAGCGCACCGCCCCGGACCTACTCCCCGACGCGACGCACGAGGACGCGCCCGCGCGCCGCGCCCTCTGGACGCGCCTGGGAATCGCGCTGGCTGCGTTGGTGCTGCTCTCTCCGCTCGGCCTGTATCTGCCGGCGAAGCTCCATGCCGGCGCTGCCTGGGGCGAGTGGGGAAGCGAGGAGATCCGCGCCGAGATCGCGCGCCAGACCGGCGCCCCGGGCTATGTGCCGGCTGGCATCAAACGCTCCGAGGAGTCAGGATGGAAGGCGCCTCTGCCAAGGTACGCGCTGCCGGGACAGCAGGCCGCGCCGCTCTCCAAGCTCAGCCTTAGCTACATCTTCTCCGGCGCCGTCGGCGTCGCCGGACTGCTCCTGCTCCTGCTCGCCACGCGGCGGGCCTGGGCGAGAAAGGATGACCGTGGAACTGCCCCAGTGGATGCAGACCCGGGCCAGCCCTGAGCCCGTTTCCGGTCGCGCGCGCCGCTCCTCCCACCCGAGCTTCCTGCGTCGCGCGGTCGGCGGCTTCGCGCGCGTGCTGGAGGAGATGGTTTCGAACGAGAAGAGCGCCGAAGCCCCCGGTCTGCTCCAGTCCCTCGACGCTCGCGCCAAGGTGCTCGGCCTGGCCGGCCTCATCGTCGTGGCCACCCTGCTCCAGCGGCCCGCCTCCCTCGCCCTCGCCTACGGGCTCGCGCTGCTGCTCGGCGTGGCCTCCCGCCTCCCGGTATCGCGGCTGCTGCGCGCTTGGCTCACGGTGCCCCTCTTCTCCGCCGCCATTATCGCCCCGGCCACGCTCAACTTGGTGACCCCGGGGCCTCCGGTGCTGGCGCTCTGGCACCCCGCCCACGACCACTTCGGCCCGTGGGCGTTGCCGCCCGTCATCGCCGTTACCGCGCCGGGCCTCGCCCTGGCGGGCCGCTTTTTGCTGCGCGTCGGCGCCTGCGTGACCTTTGCTCTCCTGCTGGCCGCCACCACCCGGCCGGACCGGCTCTTCCGCGGACTGCGCGCGCTCGGCGCGCCCCGCGCCTTCGTGCTCTTGCTGGGGATGATGGAGCGCTACCTCTCCGCCTTTCTGCGCAGCGCGCAGGAGATCCACCTCGCCCGCCTCAGTCGCACCGCGACCCTTGGCTCCACCCGCCAGGAGCAGGCTTGGGTGGCGGCGGGCATGGGCTCCCTGCTCCGCCGCACGCAGGCCCTCGGCGCCGCCGTCTTCCAGGCCATGCTCTCCCGCGGCTACACCGGAGAGGCGCGCCTGCTCGAATCACCCCGGTGGGGGGCGCAGGAGTGGTCGTTTCTTGGCGGGGTCGCCGGCCTCGCCGTGTTGCTCCTGAGGTTGGGATAGATGACCCCGCTCTTCATCGCAGACCGCGTTTCCTACGCCTACCCGGGCGAGGCCGCCGGCCTCGCCGACATCTCGTTTCGCATCACATCAGGAGAGCGAGTGGCCCTCTTGGGCGCCAACGGCAGCGGTAAGTCCACCTTGCTGCACTTGCTCGACGGCCTCTACTTCCCCCAGCGTGGCTCCGTGCGAGCCTTCGGTGAGGAGCTGACCGAGCGCGCGCTGGAGGGTACGCCCTTCGCGACGCAGTTCCGGCAAGAGGTCGGGTTCCTTTTCCAGAACTCAGAGGCGCAGCTCTTCTGCGCCTCGGTCGAGGAGGAGGTCGCGTTCGGCCCGCTCCAACTCGGCTGGCCGGCGAAGCAGATCCAGGAGCGCATCAACGACACGCTCAGACTGCTGGAGATCCCTCATCTGCGCGCCCGCGTCCCGCAGCGCCTCAGCGCGGGGGAGAAGAAGCGCGTCGCCCTCGCCTCCCTACTGGTGATGAGCCCTTCCGTGCTGCTGCTCGATGAGCCGACCGGGGGGCTGGACCCCCGCAGCCAATCGCTCCTGCTCGCCCTCCTCGAAGACCTCCACCAGGCCGGCCTTACCCTGGTGACGGCGACCCACGACCTCACGCTGCTCCCTCACCTCGCGGATCGCGCCCTGGTGCTCAGCGAAGACCACCGCCTCGTCGCCGACACCTCCGCCCCGCAGGTGCTGGCCGACACCGAGTTGCTCCTCTCCGTGAACCTCATCCACGCCCACCGCCACCGCCACGGCGCGGTCCTGCACGAGCATCCCCACCACCACATCACCGGCCACGAGCACGAGCACGAGCCGGGCTAGCGGCAGGAGACGACCTGTGGGGACAGAAGCCCTCTGGTGAAGGCATCCCACCCCGCGGAGGGCGGTCCCATGCGCCGACGCTTGATCCTGTGGTGTGCAGCACTCCTGACTGTAGGCTTCCTTCTCGGCTGCTCCGGCAAGAAACCCGTAGCCACCCAGCCGCCTCCCCCCGCCCCACCCGCCACCGCTCCCGGGCCGCCCGCCCCGCCTGCCGCCGCCCCCGGCCAGCCCCCGGCCGCCGGGCGCGCCCCGCTGCCGCCCGCCCCGCCCGGCACCGCCCCGCAGCCGCCGGCCGCCAAGCCGAAGGAAGTGACTATCGAACTCCGGCCCGATCCCAACAACCCCGGCCGGATGATCCCGGTCGCGCCCGGCGCCTCCGCTCCCGCGGGCCGGCCCGCACCGCCGCCCCCCACCCCGCCGGTGAAGCTCAACCTGGCCACGGCGGAGGAGAAAGCCCTCGGCATCCCCTTCTATCCCGGCGCCACCCGTGAGGGCGGTGTGGAAGCGAAGACGGGCGAGGCCAGGTACGACAAGCACATCGTTCTCTACACGGCCGACTCGCCCCAGAAGGTGGAGGCCTTCTACCGCCGGCAGTTCCCCGGCGCAAGCGTCATCGGCAGCGGCACGGTCGGCGACCAGTCCTTCACCAACCTCCGCCTCGACGGCGCTGGCAAGACCGAGAAGCGCGCCTTCTTCTTCGTTCCCTCCGGGTCCAAGAAGACCAAGCTCGAGCTGACCGTGGGCACCGGAAACTAAGCCCTACTTGGCCTCCCGCACCGCCGCCAGGCCGAACGGCAGGTGCGAGATGCTGGGGTTCATGTACTCGCAGTGCCGCAGGTGCACTTCGTGGGTCACGTGGTCCGTGAACACCTGGTGCGCTTCGGCCTCGAGTGGTGATGATCCACCGACGGTCTTGAGCCGGCCGATCCACGTGTCCAGGCCGTGTCTCAGGTACGCCAGATATCGCGGGTCCTTCGTCTCGCGATAGGCGTAGGCCAGGGGGCGCATGTTGTCCGTCGCTCCCCTTTCTCCGGCGCGCACATACGGCTGGCGCGCGTGCAGTTCCTCCTGAGGCAGGTGCAGCAGCTCCGCCCACTCCAGCAGCGCCTCGCGGACCTTCGCGCTGCCGGTCAGTTCCGCTGTGTCCACGAGCAGATGCATCGGCCCGAACATCAGCAAGAAGAAGCCGGCGTGCCCCCGCGCCTCGGGAACCGGCGCGCCCTCCCCGGTGCGGAAGTCGAAGTCCACGAGATGCGGGAACGCGCCGTTCACCCTCCCATCACACAGCGTCTCCGCCGCACGCTGCACGATCTCCCCGTACCGCGGATCGCCCGTCGTCTCCCACAGGAACAGCGCCGCGTATCCGCCCACCCCGATATCCATCGCCTCTCTCCGCGGCGGCTCCTCGCACAGCGTCTCGTAGATCAGGTGCACCAGGTCCCGGGTGCGCTCGTCTCCGGTGAGGAAGTAATGGAACCGCTTGTTCAACGGCACGGTCATCCGCCGTTCTTTGTCCAGATCGCCCCAATGGTTGACGTTGTGCCTGATGCCGTGGCCCACCAATGGCCCGCGGTGATACATATCCACGTCCCCGGTGTGTCGGGTCATCGCCTCCGCGAAGCGGTAGCGCCTCGGGTCCCCCGTGTACAGGTAGGCGTGCCACATGGCTTCGCACATCATGAACTCGTTGTTCAGCCACGCGTACCCGCCCCGGTCGAACCACCACACGTCCCGGTCCGGGTCGTAGCTGTGCATGATGTCGCCGTAGTCCAGGAAACCGTACCACTGGCGGTACTCCACCTCGTCGAGCAGAAACTGGCTCAGCCGGGTGATTCGTTCGTGCGCCGTCGGGCTGACGGCCGCCTCCCGCGCCGTGGCGAACCGTCCGAACGCCTCCGTCTCCGCGATCCACTCCACCCCCGGCGTGAGGATCGGCCGCTCCTGGAAGAAGAGCGCTTCTCGCGCCGCGCGCGTCGGCTCGCGCGCCTCCGTGAAATCCAGGAATAGCTCGCTGGTCTTGCCGATGTACTGCGCTCCCTGCGACTGATCGAACGGGATCGTCGTGGGCGTGGAGGGAGTTTCGTACAGCCGGCCGTAGACCAGGTCTGAGTAGCGCCGCAGGTCCATCGGCTCGCCGTACGGGGAGTAGAGGTACGCGATCAACTCCGCTTCGCCGGGGTTCACCTCGATCGCCTTGGGATACTCCTGCCAGAAGTTCCGGATCCCCACCGTCAGCGCCGCCTCCTCCCCCGCAAGGTTGCCCCACCCCTGCGACCGCCCACCCTCCAGCATGGTGACCGCCCGGTTGCGGCCGGGCACCGTCCACTTGCGCAGCGAGAAGTGCCGCGCGCTGTCCTGGCTCAGCACCGCGCTCCCCCAGATGGGATAGTCCTCCTCCGTGTTATGCACGGTGGTGAATCCCGGCCCCCGCTCGCAACTCAGCGCATGTGACTTCACCGGGAACTGCGGCCGAAGGCGCAGGCCGATGGAGGTGATGAAGTCCTCCTGCGGGTCGCCGGTGTAGACGAAGGAATGGACCAGATGCAAGACGCTTGACCCCGCGTGCGCGTACAGGCGCACCGTGTAGTCGCCGAAGGCCTCGCCGGAGGAGGAGACGTGCGCGCCTTGAAGACGGACCACGGCCCGCTCCGCCCCCGCCTCTTCGAGCACCGCGGAGAAGCCGGCGCGGTTGGCGTTGGCCTCAAAGCGAACCCTCTCCCCCTCCGGCCCGCCTCGCCGCACTTCCACGAACAGCCCTGCCTGCTCCCTCGCGGTGAGTATCCGCAGAGGCCCTCCCTCCCGCACCATGGAGACCGAACTCAGCAGGTTCGGCGCGGTCCTGCTCACCGTGAACTCGATCCGGCCGGTGCTGACGAAGATCGCCTCCTCCGTCTCCCGCGCGATCAGGCGCACCGGGAGCGGGGACGCCTCCCCCGTGACCAGCGCGAACGCCTGCCTCCCCATCGGCTCCAGCGCCGCCGACATGATGACCAGAACCCACTTCACGCTGCCGTCCGGCCAGTACCCGGTGACGTTCACCTGCGCCGGCGCCTCTCGCCCCTGCGGGTCCACCACCCGGAAGCCGTCCCCCGGCCGCACCGCCCCCCTTGGGAACGGAATCCCGCCCTTGACCGCCAGGCCGGGGTGAGACAGATCAAGCGTGTTCTCCACGCAAAACGGAACCTGCATGGCTATCTCCTCCACCCCTCCTGTCCCCGCGCCGGCCACGTTCGGCGCCCACCCCTCCCGCCCTTCGAGAAACCTGGTATAATGCCTGAGGGTTGGGGAGGCGTGAGGTGTGGCCCTGTTCCCTCTTCCCTACCCCCTCTTCCCTGCCGTTTTGTGATCGTGCTAGACGGGGAGCTAGCGGTGCCCTGTACCCGCAATCCGCTCTAGCGGGGTCGAATTCCCTCCCGAGGGCGTGCCGTGTAGGGACGCGGGGGGCGTAAGTGGTGCTGACGGTCGGGCCCTGCGCAGCAGGTCTGCTGCCGAATCCCGCCAGGTCCGGAAGGAAGCAACGGCAGGCAACTGGACCCGCGTGCCGCAGACCGTCCGACCCGAGCCGGCTGCGCCCATTCCGCCTGGACGGCACCGTTCGACGGAGGGTGCACGATCACGTGATGTAGGAAATGGGGACAGCTACCACTTTCTGACCGGCACAAAGCGCGATGGCTCCAGCTAACACGCCAGAAAATGGTAGCTGTCCCCGTTTCCTGTTTGCGGCCCTCGCCGTCGCCCTCTGGCTCCTCCTCCTCGCCTTCTCCCGCACCGACCTGAGCGTCTCCATGCGCCCCGCGCAACTCGTCGCCTTCTTCGCCGCCTTCGCGGTGTTCTGCCTCGCCGTCGGCCTCGTCTGGCGGCTGGGCCATCGCCTGCCGCCGCGGGTAGTCTGGTTCATCCTCCTCGTCGGCGTCTTCTACCGCGTCTCGCTCGCGCCGATGCGGCCGGTGACGACCTCGGACGTCTATCGCTATCTCTGGGAAGGACGCGTCATCAACCGCGGGCATAATCCCTTCCGCGAGCCTCCCGACTCCCCCGCGCTGGCCCCGCTGCGGGACTGGGTGTGGTCCCACCTGGAGTTCAAGCAGGTGCCGGCCGCCTACCCGCCGGCCGCGCAGTACGTCTTCGCGCTCGCCGATCGCCTCCCCGCGGATCGCATCACGACGCTCAAGCTCGTCTTCGCCGCCTTCGACATCGGCACGGTCTTCGTGCTCTACGGTCTTCTGATCCGGCTGCGCCGGCCGCGGGGGTGGATTCTCCTCTACGCCTGGCACCCCTTGATAGTGGGGGAAGTCGTCGCGCGGGGCCACTTCGACTCCGTCGGCATCTTCTTTCTCGCGCTCGCGCTGTGGCTGTTCACCACGCCCTCCGCCACGCTGTCATCCCGAGCGACTCGCAACCCCGAACGACCGGAGGGAGTTCGGGAGCGAGTTATGCGAGGGATCAAGACCTTTGGAGCCGACCGGAGGGAGGCGACTGCCTTCGTCCTCTCCGGCGCCGCGCTCGCCGCCAGCGTGCTGGCCAAGGGCTACGCCCTCTTCACCCTCCCCTTCTTCCTCCTCGCCGCCCGCCCGCAGCGCGGGTGGTGGGCCCTGGGTCTGACCATCACTGCCGTCGTGCTCTACCTCCCCTTCGCCTCCGCCGGCACGGACCTCTCGCGCGGCCTCGAGATGTACAGCACCCAATGGCATGGCTATGCCAGCGTCTATCACATCGTCAGATGGATTGCCGGCGGCCTGGCAAAGAACGCCGACCACGCCGCGCGAGCCACCTGCGCCCTCCTCTTCCTCGCCTGGCTCACCTTTCTCGCTGTGCGGTCGTCTCGCCTCTTCGCCTCTTCGCCTCTTCGCCTCTTCGACGTTTCCTTTCTCGCCCTCGCCGCCTTCTTCCTCCTCAGCCCCGTCCTCTACACCTGGTACCTCTCTTGGACCGTCCCCTTCCTGTGCCTGCGCAAGCGCCCCGCCTGGCTCCTCTTCACCGGCACCGAGTTCCTCTTCTATACCTATTGCTGGTCACCGCTGGGTTCGGAGCTGTGGTGGGTGAAGGTGTTGGAGTACGGGCCGCCCCTCGCCCTCGCGCTCTTCCTCGCCGCTCGGCGCGGCCGATCCCTCCCTGAACCCTGGCCCCTGGACCCTGGCCCCTGCGAGGAGGAGACGCCCGCTTCACCCCCGAAGCAGGGCGAAACACTTCTCCGTCCCTGAGGCCGACATGAAAGCCACCATCGAGAACCCCCTCTGCCGTGTTCCTGTCAGCATGATTCTCGACGACTCCTGCCCGGTCGTCAACCTCAACCACTTCTGGATCAAACTGCGCCGTGGCAACGACGCGGCGGACGTGCCCTCGGTCGAGATCCCCGTCTCCTTCCTGCGCACGTTCGGCGAATGGTGCGCCGATCACGGCGTCAAGGGCAAGTTCAGCTTCGTCCCCATGCCCGGCGGCCTCGGCACCATTGACCTCGGCCTGCCCGGTTTCTCGAAGGCGAAGCTGGACGAGTGGATCATCGCCACGAAGGAGATCATCTGTCCCCACTGGGACCTCACCCCCGAGATGATCACCCACACCAAGGTGGTGAACCTCACGGACTGGATGATGACCGATCTCTGGGAACAGGAAGAGTGGGCGGAGAATCCGGTTCCCTTCGAGACCCTCGCCCCCTACATCGCCGCCGCGCTGCGTATCCTCCACAACTGCGACCTCGCCGCCGAAGGCGTCACCAGTCCCGGCGCGTTCCAGCACGTGGATCTCGACAACTACGGCGCCTCCACCCTCTGGGCCCAGAAAGAGGTCAACCGCAACCCCCGCCCCTTCTTCTTCTGCGAAGTCTACTCGTCAGATAAGCAGCCGTTGCCCTATCCCAAGCTGTACGCGCTCGACAAGGAGAAGGGCGAGTGCTGCGCGGGTATCATCGGCGGCACGGGCGACTGGTTTGCTGGCTGGGAAGGCAACAACCGCAAGGCCATCGGGCATCCGGACAAGTGCATCACCGAAGACCTTCAGGGAGGGCGCATGCCGCAGCTCATCAACGCCGGCTGCCCGGCGATCATGGTCTCCCACTGGCCCGGCTTCTACTTCGAAGGGGAAGAGGTCGGTTTCACCATCTTCAAGACCGTCGTCGAACGGCTCAACCAGTTGCCCAACATCCTCTGGATGAAGACCAGCGAGATCGCCGACTACTGGATCGCGAAGGCGATGGTGGACGTCGCCGATACGGCCGACGGCTGCACCCTCACCTCCGCGGTCGGCTGCCCTCGCTTCACCCTCCGCCTCGCCGGCGCCCGCCCGGGCGCGTGGACCGTCAACCGCGTCCCCCTGCGGGAAGCCGCCACCGCGCTCTCCCTCACCAACGGCACGTGGGCGGTGGACGGCGCCGACATCGTCCTCGCTTTCGACCTCCGGCCGGGGAAGACGGAAGTGGCCAAGCTGTAGGGGCGCACGGCAGTGCGCCCGCTCTGGCTCGGGCGTGCTGTGGGAGCCCCGTCCTCGGGGCGACCCACTTCGGCCGTTCCCTGGACCCTGGCCCCTCCCTCCTACTTCATCGCCTTAGCAACTCCGCGTTCTCCACCCACATCACGAAGTACGGCTTCGTCTCCCCCCGCTTGCGCATAACGATGAGGAAGGGGTGGTCGAAGAGGTAAGGCGTCGAACCCCCCCTGGCATACATCTTCGATTCCGCGCGCACGGTCGCCCCGTAGCGGTCGAGTCGGAACGAAATGTCCTCTTGCGCCACGTCCATCGGTTGACTCTTCAGACCCGGGTTGAGGAGCGTCCGCCTCTCCAGTTCCTTGAAGTGATGCGTGAGCTTCCAGATGACGTCCGGGACCAGCATGACGTCGCTGCTTTCCAGGCTATGGCAATAGGGGTCGCCTTTGGTCGCCGAGATCTTCTTCTCCAAAGAGGCCAGCGTCTCCGCAAGCGTCGCCTTTGCCGGGATCATGGCCACGATCACCTGACTCGGCTCCGACTCCCCGTCCAGGTCAATGACGTACTCCCGCGGCGGCTCGGCCTGACCGGTCACCTCGGCCCTCTGCACGTCCTCCCGATTACTGTACAGCAGCCGCGCTTGCGCATGGACGTCCTCATAGGCGTTGGCCTTCTCCTTGGGCAATCCGAAGCACGATACCGGCGTCTTCGTCCCGTCGCTCGCGGTGAACTCCAGCGGCTTCCTGCCCTGGAAATAGGGCAGCGGAAACTGCACCTGCGCCTCCAACCGCGAGTAGGCCACGAACGAACCGGGCACGATCCCCGGAAACGTCGGCGCCTTGCTCCCCGGGAACTGCCGCGCCACCTCCTTGTCAATCTGCTGCAGAATCCCCTGATCCCCCCACCCCGCCGTCGCATACATCGCCCCCGCCGGCAATTCCGGCCCGGGCGCATAGGAGCGGTTCAGGGCCTCCGCCAGGTCCGGCCCGCCGGAGAGTTTCACCGGCCCCTTCGCGAGCTTCGTCTGCAGCTCCTTCCACGCCGCCTGAAACGACGCGCACCAGATGACGTTCTTCCCCTTCTCCATCGGCGCGTCCAGCGTCGCCACGATCTGCGTGTGCTTCAGGTCCTTCGACTCCCCGGCGAAAGCCGGCCTGCCGGAGGGCGGGAAGAGATCCGCCCCGCCCACGAACCAAACCCAGCCCAATCCCAACACCACAATCCCCGCAAGTACGAGCAGCAGCATCCGTCGTCGCATCTCCCGGCCTCCTTTCACACCACACCCTTCTAGACCGAGAACCCCACCCGGAGGTCCCCGGAACCGACTGGTTCCGTCAACATTTCGCGCGGCCCCACGCTGCCAACCCGACCCTCACCGCCGCGAGGAAGACGACCACCAGCACTTTCCATCGCCGCATTGCCCCATCCTCCTCCGGGGACTGGCTCGGGCGAGCCGTCTCGCCCCGCCTGTCCCCTGTTCACCGCGTCAGACCTGCCTGACCCACACCGCCTCGCCTGGATCGAGCCTCGGAGAACCGGGAGAACCCCATCACCCCCTACTACCCCGAATGGTTGCTCCGTGTCCACCTCCGGGCGATGTGGGGGCGGGGTCCTAGTCGGTGTCTTCGCGGCCCGGTCGGTCGGTAGGGGACGGGAGGGAGCGGCGCGGATTCTCGCCAAGGACGATATACGGGGCCTGGCGGGTGCCGTCGCCGAGGACGCCGATGTCGTCGCCGTAGATGCGGCGGAGGTCCACGAGGTCCTGAGCCCGGACGGCGGCCTGGCGGAGGCCGCGGGCGAGGGCGTAGGGGACGAGGGCGTAGCGTCCATCAAAGAGGACGGAGATGGGCGAGGGGGTCGCCTCGGTGGTTGGCTCGCGGTCGGTCATGGCTGCGGCTCCCAGTCGTTGCCCGCGCGGGTCGGGCCGGCGGCGGCCTCGGCATCGCCGAGGGCCTCAAGCTCGCGGGCAATGGTTTCGAGGGCCTCGGGGTCGGTGACGTGCCGGGCGATGACGTCCACGATCTTCTGGACAGCCACCTCATCCACGACGGGCGCGACGCGGCCGGCGGCGCGGCGGCAGCGGTCGGCGAGCTTGGCGACGAGATCAATGCGGGCATCCACCAAAGCCTGGGGACAACGCTTGCCATCGCAGAGGGTCTCGTGGGCGGAGTTGGCCAACTGGAGAGCGCGATGGAGCTGGACGCGGGCGAGGGCGAGTTCGGTGTCGAGGCCGAAGCCAAGGCCGAGGAAGGTGCGGAAGGCGGGGAGCTCTTCGGGGAGGAGGCCGGCGCGGTAGGGGTCGTCTTCGGGTCGCCCCGGGGAGCGGGCTGCCGCGGGGTCAGGAGGTCGCCCCGGGGACGGGGCTGCCACGGACGGGGCTCCTACAGAAGACGGGGCTTCCGCAACGGGGGCCTCCGCGGGGGGTTCGACAGGGGAGAGGCCGAAGGTGTAGCCGAAGATGCGGCGGCGGCTGGATCTCATGGGAGGGCTCCTGGGAGGGATCGAAGAGGCGAGTCGCACTGCTGCGCAGTGCTGAAGGCGAGAAGGCGAAGAGGCGCAGGGGATTCGGGATTCGGGGTTCGGGCCGGGCGCGTGTCGTCATGTGTCGTCATAACGCCCTTTTTGGGGAATTGGTTCGCGGGCCGCGGGAGGGTGAGGGAAATCGGGTTGATGACGACACGCGAGCGAGTCATTGGTTGGCCTCCATAGATTCAGCCCGCAGGCCCAGGCCGACCACGAAGCGGCCGGCGTGGCGGCGGAGGACTTCGATTCCTTGTCGCTGCGCCAAGTTGCGGGTGAGCCAGCCTGGGGTCTTGCAGGCGGGGGGTTGGGATTGGGCGGTGCACCAGGCGAGGTAGGCGCGCCAGAGGCGGCCGGTCTCCACTTCCGAGCGGGGGCCCTGGGTGCAGCAGGCGTCGAGGAAGTCGGCCAGGGGGTCGAGGGAGTCGAGGACGCAAGCGGTTTCTTGCAGCATCACCGGCGGGGGGCGGAGGCCGTCGCGCTGCCAAAGGTGACAGCCACGGAGGGCCCAGGCGAGGAGGCCGGGGAGTTCGGAGGCAAGCACCTCGCGCAGGTTCTCGTCCCGGACGGGAGCGCCTTCGCCGGGGCGGTGGAAGGTCTGGCGGAACGGGAGGACGAGGACGCGGCGGCGGAGGGCGTGGTTCTGGGAGGCGAGGCGGGGAAGCTCGTTGGTGGGGAAGAGGAGCTTGAAGGTGGGGAGGTAGGAGAAGACGTCGCGGTGGGGCCAGCGGCAGGTGAGGTGGTCGCCGCCGGTGAGACGCTTGAGGAGGGCCTCGTTGAAGTGATGGGAGGCGGCGCCCTCACTGACGGTGACGAGGCGGGCGCCGAAGAGGGCGGCGAGGTCGGCGGTACCGGCGTCGCGCTTATCCAGGAAGGTGGCGAAGGGGGTTTCGGCGGCGTAGGTGCCGAGGAGGGCGCGGAGGGTTTCGACGAAGACGGACTTGCCGTTGGCGCCCTTGCCGAGGAGGAAGAAGGCGGCCTGCTCGCGGGTGTCGCCAGTGAGCAGATACCCGGCGAGGCGCTGGGCGAAGGCAATGAGGTCGGCGTCGCCCTGGAAGACCTCATCCACGAAGGCTTCCCAGCGGGGGCAGGGGGCATCAGGGCGGTAATCCACGGGGGCGAGCTTGCTGAGCATGGCCTCGGGATGGTGGTCCTGGAGTTCACCCGTGCGCAGATCCAGGAAACCGTTGCCGCAGTTGAAGAGGAAGGGGTCCCGGTCGTAGTCCGCGAGGGAGGTGGCGAGGCCGGGGAGGGCGGAGGCGGTGGTGAGGAGGGCACGGCGGCGAGGGAGGGAGCCGCTGGTGAGGGCCCAGCGGGCTTCGTCGCGGGCGGCGGCGCCGGCGAAGCGGCCGGCGAGCTGGAAGCGGTGGGCGAGCACCTCGGAGGTGGCGAGATCGGCCTCGGCGGCGAGGTCGTCGGCCCAGTGGCGGCCGGACCAGACGCGCCAGAGGCCGCGGTGGTGGAGGTAGCGGAAGCGGTGGCCGCAGAGGTGGAGGAAGCAGGCGGCGTTGCCGGCGTCGGAGTGGGGCCAGGTGGCCGGGGGGCATCGGTCGGGACGGGGGGCGGCCGGGGCGACGGTGCGGGTGGTGGTGGCAGACATGGAGTGCCTTTCGCAAACTTCTGTTTGCATTACTATAGCAGGGCTGTAGGGGGTTGTCAAGAGGGAGGAGGGGAGAATGCAAAAGGAAAAATGCAAAAGGCAAAAAGGGGGAGAGGGAACCACAGATGGAGGCGGGGGGAGGCGCTGGGCAGGGGTTGGGGCGAACGGTGTGGACCACGTGCCCCGTCCGGGGCGCGTGGGTGCGGTGTATCTGGCGCGGTGGCTAGACGTAAGCGGAAGTGAGGCTGTCATCCCGAGCGGCTCGCAACCCGAAGGGGCGAGCTATGCGAGGGATCAAGACCGATGGAGCCGACCGGAGGGAAGCGACGCCTTCACCGAGCTCGGGCCGGCGTGCTCTTCGCCGCATGCGCGCCGCTTTCCGTGCACCTACATGATCGGCACAGCCCTGCCGTTGTTGTACTGCTGGCAGGGACATCCATACTCGACTATGAAAGACGAGTCAACGAACTCTGTCGCTGCCCGCGCGGCTATGGCGGCCAAGATATCGTCCCTCACGCTGGAGTATCGCCACTCGCTCACGCCGATGCGCGCATTCGCCTGGCGGTAAGCAAAGGTTCCGGCTGCCCGGTCATAGCACCACTCCAGTTGGAACGGGCCGTAGCCGACATTGTCGCCGTCCTCGTCATTGCATCGTATCGTAACGGACCTCGCAGTCGGATACTGTGCAACAAGCCGGGCCATGAGCACAATAGCCTCTTTGTCCTCTAGGCTCCCGGGGCGTTCCGGCTGGGTAGCCGTCACGGCGGGTCCAAGGCCCTGCTTCGCCGGTCCCTGACTGGCCGCGGGCGACTGCGCGAGCGAAGGCGCCTCGTGCCGCGGAACTTGCTCCCCGACCGGGTGTGGCCGCGGCGGCACCGGCATTGAACGCGGCGCCTCGGTTTCGACTGTGGAGGTAGCCTGCTGGGGCCCGTTCCACACGCCTGCGACTACCAAAGCGATCAGGGCGAGGGCGCCGAACGCGATGGCAACCACCTCGCCTGGGCTTCGTGGGCGGAGGCGGCGCCGGCAGTGGGGACACACACGCGCGGCCGGAACCATCTGACCGCGACAGTGCGGGCAAGGCACCAAGTAGGGCCCGTTGACCATCTGCCTACCCCCTTCCGTCATCGGCCACCCAGCGGGCCGCCTCGACCGGCAAGGATGCACCGCCTGCCAAAGCGAGTTCGACAGGGGAACGCGGGGTCCTGCGGACGCTCAAGCCACGACGGGGGGAGGAGGAGGCCGTCAACGCCGGCTTCATGCTGACCGGCCGCCCGGGGTCTCCTTCCTGGGCAGGAACCCCACCCACAACAGCCCGATCACCCACAGAAAGAAGCCGGCCCAGAACCAGTATGATTCCCGCCCCTTCTGTCGCGCCAGGTGCCGGCAGATGAAGCCAAAGACGACACCCGGAATGATCATGGCAAGGAGGACGCAGAACTGCAGAATGAAGCTTCCAATCCCCGGGTCAACGTACGCCAGCAACATGCCGCACTCCCTTCCACCGGCTCCCCCGGCGCGGACCTCTTTGGTCTCCTTGGCAAAGGTACCTCGTCGGCAAGGGGAGTTCCTGCCCGGCGGCTCTGTGGCCTCGATCGCTTCGTCCGGCGCCCTCGGCACTCAGGCGCGCTGGCCGAAGGAAACCGCTCCGGTACCAGGCCGGGCTGCCGGTTACAAGGGAACTCATGCTCTGCGGCGAACGGGACCGGTGTGCCAGTCGCCACCTGCCCGTCGGGCTGGGCTGCCCGGATCGGCCGAGTCTGAGCGGGGAGGACTTCTTCGCCACCTGTGGCACTCTGAGGAGGAGCCGCGTGGACTGGAATGCCGTTCACACCTATCTGAAGGACCATCCTCTCGCGCTCCTTGTCCTCGCCGCCGCGATCGGCCTGGCTTCATCCGGGGCGGTGCTCCTGGTCGGGCTCTGGCGGGCGCGATCTTTCGTGGAGGCCGAGAGGCTGAAGCTCCGGCACGAGATATCGTTGCGCTGGCTGAATGAGTTCGACGATGAGGCGCGTCGGTTCCAGAGGTGCCTTGACGACTTCGACCGGGGAGCCGCGTCCGTCCGCGAGGCGACGGACGCCGACGCCCTCGCGCGCGCCTTCGTGGACGGCTATCTCGCGTTCAGCGGTGTCTGCCTGAGGATCATGTGCGCTCTACCAGGGCACTGGATCCGCGCTCCGCTGGAGGAATCGGCAGACCGCTTTCTAACCTGCTGCATGTTGCTAAGCAGTCGGCTACATGAGAACCGCATGGTCGAACTCCGGAGGCAGGGGCGGCAATTGGAGAACGCCGCACCCGCTATTGGCTCGGCCTCTCTGGACGCTGGGGAGCTTCAACCGCGGCTGCAGGACAGGGATGCTGCCTCCCCGGAACCGAGTACGAGTTGCTCACCTGGTGACCGCATTCTTGCCAGCATTCACACAGCGTTTCACGAGCTCTGTGGTTTGGTCTACCGCGCGGCTGAAGAGTCCGTCTCAGGCACGAACAGGTGGGCGGCCAGGCGGGACATACGCCGGGGCAGTAGGTCCGCTCAGAGGCGCGTGGACGCCCTCTCCACCACGGCGCCTCCGCGCCCGCCCGCCGCTAACGGGGAGCTCCAACACGCACGTGACGAGGACCGATAGTGATCTAGCAGCAGGCCTCTTCCTTCGGCACGGTGCGGGCGAGGTATGCCCCGGTGCGGGACGGCCGCCCGGTAGGGGACCAAGAAGGCTTCCGCACGGCCGTGCGGAAGCGATCTAGGTGGTGCACCGGAGGGTACAGTGGCACAAGAAGCTAACCACGCGATCGGAGTCTTCGTGAGCTACAGTCACGATTCGGCCCAGCACAAGAGCGTGGTGCTGGCCCTTTCCGAGCGCCTTCGCGGCGACGGAATCGAATGCGTCATTGACCAGTATGTGCAGTCCCCGAAAGAAGGCTGGCCAAGGTGGATGGTGAGACGAGTCAAGAAAGCAGACTTCGTCCTGGTCGTTTGCACTGAGCACTACCGGCGCCGATTCGAGTTGGAGGAGCAGAAGGGGAAGGGCAGGGGGGCAAAGTGGGAAGGCGCCGTCATCACTCAGCAGCTATATGACGCAGATGGACACAACAGCAGATTCATTCCTATCCTCCTCCATTCTCGCGAAACCGATATCCCATTGATCCTCCGAGGAGCCACTTACTACGACCTGACTGACGGGAAGGACTATGAAAGCCTGTATCGCCTACTCACGGGGCAGCCGCGCGTGGTGCCAAAGCCGGTGGGCACTGATCTTGTGCCGATGCCGCCAGAGAAGGAAGCTCCAGAGGAACTGGAAGCTTACTTTAGGAGCGGTGGCGCAGCCATTGACACGGGTCAGTTCGAGGAAGCGCGCGCGGCATTCCAAGACGCTCTAGAACTCGCCGAAGGTGGAGGCTACGTCGCAGAGACAATCAGGGCGAAAATCGATCTGGCGACGGTACTCTGGTACTGGGACAGGAAGCCGGAAGCCGCCAGGGAGATGCTGGAAGCATGTCTTGGAGAACTGCGCGGTACAGGTTACGACAAGGAGCGGGCGTGGGCACTATTCCAACTGGGTACAGTCATGGGCGTGCTTGGCGACCACGACCAATCACGGAGCTTACTTCAGCAGGCGCGGGATCTTGACCGCAAGCTTGGGCGCACACTGCACGAAGCGCAGACTGTCGTGCAGCTCGGGTGGGAAGTGCGGCACCTGGGAGCGTCGGAAGATGTTCTCGAACTGAACGAAGAGGCCCTGCAGCGTTTCCTGGGGATCTACCACAGCGGCGATCCCAAAGATCGGGACCACTCTATTCAGGGCGTCGCGGGCTGCTACTTTCAGCGAGCGAAAGTGTACCAGCGTGAAGGGAAAGTGGCAGACGCGGAAGCGGCACTCACGAGTTCCCTGGAATGGCTGCGCAAGCGTGCGCGCAATCACGACTTGGCAATAGCTCTCCGCGAGATGGCGGAACTGCAGTTTCACCGCCAGAACATGCAGCGGGGCATCGAGTGCCTCCAAGAAGCGGGAGATATTTTCCAGTCCCTCGGCCACCATCTTGAGGTGGCGCGCTGCATGGACATCATGGGCCGCGTACACTTTACCTTTGGGAGGCGGAGGGATGCCGCGGTTTGGTTGGAAGCAGCGGCTGCCACTGCATCCAAGACGGAGGACGACGAGGAGGCCGCCAAGTTCCTCCTGAAGACAGGCGAACTGAGGCTGAACCATGGGGAGACGGGAGAGGCGAAGCAGCTATTCGAGCAAGCGCGCGATGGTGCAGGTGACGATGGGGCGTTCCGCGCAGCGTGCCTGTCTGCGCTAGCGGATGTTGCTGGATTGGAGGAGAAGCCGGGTGAAAGGAAATCCTTGCTTAGGGAGGCCGTAGATTCTGCCAGTGCGTTCCTGGCGACGATCCAGGCACCCCCGAGGCGAGCCGAGGTGTTGGGCGAGATCGGCTTCTACCACCAAGCGATGGAGGAGTATGAAGAGGCCCTAGCCTACACTCAGAAGGCACATGAGGTATACTGCACCACGTCCAGCGAATACGGCATCGTGCAAACCCTTGCCGCCATCGCTCACCTGAAAGGCTGCCTTGGCCGAGTAGATGAGCAACGCAAGGCATACGAGGAGGTCAGGAAGCGAGTCGAGGGCACAGAGTTTCACGAAGTCATCGCGGTAGCGGATATCAACCTTTCCGACTTTGAGGAGCGAGACGGCAACTATGATGCCGCAAAGCGGCTGCTCGAGTCGGCCGAGGGCGTGTGCCGCAAGCACCGACTTCCGTTCCTGGATCAAGTTGTCTTGAGGCTCGACCGGATCGAAACTTCTTTGTCCGCCGAGAGACCCCCTGATCTCGGAATGGGCGACCTTGTGGACGAGATCTATGGCCAGCTAAGTATCTGCCCGCAGAACAAGGATGGATACCTCCGATATTGGACCTTCAGCCGAGGCCCGGAGTTCATGGGCAACCTGAAAGGGTCAATAGGACTGAACCTTATGGTAGTCGAGGAGGAGTTGTCTGCATTTACGGCGGTGGCGACTGCGCTTGCTGTCTATGTTGACTGGTCCTTCCTGGCGGTTCCCTCGGAATACCCTGAGAATATCCACGATGTGATTCCTCTGACGGAGAAGATGCACATCTATGCAAGCACGGCGGCGATCTGCTTCAAGCAGGGTGACGATAGGTCGCAGGAGGCATGGCGTGATTTGGTGCAGGCGGTCCAGGACAAGAAGGTGGATTTGAGGGATCTCAATCTGCCCGACGCGATCTTGTATCAGGGAATGTCTACCGGTGGAACCCTGCCTCGATACTTCTGGGGGGGCGACGGAAACGAGCCTCAAGGCCACTGCATCTCAGGTTGGTCACCTGCGCTACCGCCGCAGTATCACCAGTTGGTGTTCCAGAGCGATGCGGAGGAAACCAAACGCCGCAGGATATTCTTCATGTGCTACTACCGCGCGAAAGTGGATGACCCATTCCTGGCAGACCTTGGTATGGGTAGAGCGTGGCGACTCCTGCCAGTGTACCGCAGTTCACTTCCTCGGTCCGACCGAGTGCAGTTGGTCGCCTCGTGCCCCATCACCCTCCCGGTGCTATCCAGTGCGGCCGCCGACACATCGAGCACGCACACGCGCAGGGTGAAGCAGGGCCTTATGCAATTGCTATCTTGTAGCGAAGAGTCCGCGGCGAACGCATTGAACCAACTTGCGCTCGACGCGGGAGAACTGGCGGACGCGGTCAGATCCGACGACAGCATTGACCTACAAGTTTATCTCCTCAAGTGGACTAACGAATCGGGCACAGGGATCCATCCGGCCATCCTGATGAAGGGACCGAACAGGATTCGAGCCGACGGATCTCCGGCACAGACTACGAATTAGGCCTACCATGCGCTTCCCCCAAGGGGATGACTCCCCCTGCAGAAGCTCCCCGGCAGCGCCCCAGGCACCGATCCCTGCACGCCGCGGCGCGCCCTCCGCCGCTGCCTCTGCGTCTGACTCCGTTCCGGTTGCCCCCGCGCTTGACCCTCGCCGGTGTGGGACGCGGCCAGCTTGCCTTCGCGCCCCTGGTCGTGGGTGGGAGGGCGTGGGGCGAAGAGGGGAACGGCCGGAGCGGCGGCGCCTGCGGCGCCGGGAGTCGAGATGCGAGATTCGACCGCGGCAGGCAGGCTAAAGCCTGCCCTACGGCATCGGCACTTCCCCTTCGGCAAGCTCAGGGCAGGCTGTGCCGATGGGATCGGAAGGAGAGGGGGCGGGGGCCTCTCGCTACGCTCGAGGCAGGGTCGGCCGCGGCCCCTACACGGGGGGCGTGCGGCATTTCGGGGACAGACAGCGAATTGCTTGCAGTTTTGCGAGCAATGCGATGATTGGGGGGCAATTCGTATCAGTCCCCGAAATGCCCTACATTGCAGGCAGGCTAAAGCCTGCCCTACGGCGTCGGCACTTCCCCTTCGGCAAGCTCAGGGCAGGCTGTGCCGATGGAACCGGGAGGAGAGGGGGCGGGGGCCTCTTGTTACGCTCGGGGCAGGGTTCGCCCCGCCCCGGGCCACCTCGGCCAAGCCCAGGCGGCCAGATAGGGCACAGCATGCTGTGCCCCTACAACGGCATGCGTGCGCCATTTCGGGGACAGACAGCGAATTGCTTGCTGCTTTGCGAGCAACGCGATGATTGGGGGGCAATTCGTGTCAGTCCCCGAAATGCGCCTCCACCGTCGCGTTCGGCTTCGCAATCTCCTCCGCCGACCGGATGGTTACCGTCGGGATGGCGCCGTGCTCGTCGTGGATGCGCATGCGGAGCTGTTCTTCCTCGGTCCTCCCGCTAAGGCGCGAGTAGCCGAAGGTGCGACAGAGCTTGCCGAAGAGGAACTCGTTGAGCGGGCAGCCGCCGGTGCGCTCCAGGCCCTCCGCCGTCTCGTGCCAGCTCTCGAACAGGTGGGCCTGGCCGAAGCACTGCTCCTGCATGGTGATCTCGTTCAGTCCCTCGCCGCCGACCGCCAGCCCGCTTCCCAGGGAGGCGATGTGTGCGGTGAGGTGCTTCATCCCCTCCGTCGGGGTCATCCCCTCCACCAGGCAGTTGTGGATGTTCCACGTGCACAGGGTCACGTCTATGAAGACCGTCTCGAGGTTCAGGTCCTCGGCGGCGGCCTGCATGTGCTCGCCCAGGATGGCCCGCCACAGGGCCAGCCCCGGGTGCACCTTGATCATCACCTTCTTGTCCCGGTGCTCCAGGCGCGCGGTGTTCGACTCCGGCACGCCAATGACTTGACCCGCGTGCCAGCTCCAGCCCTGGAGGCGCTTGGTGTCAATGTGGCGGTACTGGAAGTCCCGCACCACCGAGTAGACGGGATGCAGGGGGTCCATGTCCACGGAGTTGAAGTGGGGCATCATGCGGAAGCCCATCTCCCGGCCCTTGGCGATGAAGGCCCGCCCGGCCTCGCTGGCCACATAGTTCGGGTAGTTCTCGTCATACCCGTCGGTGCGCCAGTTGGGCACGTGCAGCAACACCGTGCGCGGGTCGAGGCGGGCGGCGAGGGCGTCGAGGATAGCGGGATCGGTGGGACACCAGGAGATGGCGAACCGCAGCCCGTGAATCCACTCCGGCCGGGACTTGCGGCTGAGCTGGTAGGCCGACCACAGCCAGTCGCGATAGCGCGCGGCGGGGGCGCGCCAGTCGCCCTGGTAGACGTTGATCCGCCAGCACAGCCCGCCGGCGGCACGGTTGTCGTCAATGGGGCCGTAGGCCTGCGTGTCGAAGCACAAGGCCTGGGGGTCGTCCGCCAGGCCGACCGTGAGGGACTTGTAGCGGTAGGCGGTGTCCTGGGTGTGGACCCAGAAGCCGCCCCGCGCGCCCTCGAGAATGGCGAGGCCGGCCTCCCAGCCGTGCGGCCACTCGCGGGTCTTGCCCCGCAGGAGCGGGTCGTCCAGGGGCAGCTTCACGCCCTGGAAGAAGGGCGCGACCAGCTTCAGGTCGGGACGGATGCCGGGCAGGGCCCAGCGGCAGGCCCTCACCCCCGGGCGGGAAGAGGCCGCGGAGGGCGAGGTGAGCAGATCGCCTGTCTCGAGATCCTCGGCGATGGCGATCACCCCATCGCCGTCCCAGCCGTGGAGGCGGACCTCGGCCTGGTTATCGGAGATGCGGCGGGCGCGGACCTCGCCGAAGCGGCTGGAATCGGCAACCGGCACTGACTCGCCGTGGGGATAGATCAGGTGCAGGGCCGACCCGTCGCGAGCGGCGGAGGGGGAGAGGAACTCCTCGCCTGCCTTGTTCGCCAGCGAGGTGAGGAAGCCGCCCTCCAACACGGCCTTCAAGGTCTTCGTTTCGACATGAATACGATTGTCTTCTATGCGAATCATAGGTCGCCTCCCCGCATGACTGGCCCACTCGGGTTTGCCTTCCGAAAGCTCGCCCCTCGTAGACGCTGCTCTCGTCCGTCAGCCGACGGACTGGCGCAGCACGAGGGGCTCGGTCGCGATGCCTGCGGCATCGCTGGCTTCCACAGGCGACGGGCCACCTCCTCTGCGGGGCGGTGCGTGGCAGGACCGGACGCAGACAGAGGGAATAGAGGACGCCGGGGAATCGGCCATGCCGTATCTGTCGCTCTATCGCAAATACCGTCCCCGCAACTTCGCGGAAATAGTGGGGCAGCGCCACGTGACCCAGACGCTGGTGAACGCGGTGCGGTCCGACCGGATCGCGCACGCCTACCTGTTCTGCGGCCCGCGGGGCACCGGCAAGACCAGCACCGCGCGGGTGCTGGCGATGGCCCTCAACTGCCAGGAGGGCACGTCGCCGGAACCGTGCGGGGTGTGCGAGACCTGCCAGCGGACCCTCTCCGGCGTGGCCCTGGATGTGATCGAGATTGACGCCGCCTCCAACCGCGGCATAGACGAGATCCGCGCGCTGCGGGAGCGGGTGGGGCTGGCGCCGGCCGAGTCCCGCTACAAGGTCTACATCATTGACGAAGTGCACATGCTCACCGGCGAGGCCTTCAACGCCTTCCTCAAGACCCTGGAAGAGCCGCCGCGGCACGTGGTCTTCGTGCTCGCCACCACCGAGCCGCACCGCGTGCTGCCCACCATCCTCTCCCGCTGCCAGCGCTTCGATTTCCACCGCGTGGGCACGAAGGAGATAGAGGCGGTGCTGCAGATGGTGGCCGAGAAAGAGGGGATCGAGGTTGACGAGAAGGCGGTGGCGATCATCGTGCATGCGGCCGACGGGTCGGTGCGGGACGCGCTGACGCTGCTCGACCAGGCCATCGCCTACGCGGAGGGGGCCGTCACGTCGGAGATTGCCAGCGAGATCCTGGGCGGGATTGACTTCGACCTGCTCGCCTCCTTTGCGGAGATTCTCCTTCGCCGCGACGTCGCCGGCGCGCTGGAGTTGGTGGAGCGCGTGGTGGCGGAGGGGAAGGACTTGCGGCAACTGGTGGTGGGACTGATCGGGCACTACCGGAATCTGCTGGTGGCCTCCGTGGACCGGCGGGGCGCGGCCGCGCTCGCCCTGCCGGAGGAGATCGCGGCGCGCGTGTCGGAGCAGGCGCGGGCCGTGCCGCCCGCGGAGGTGGTGCGCACGCTCGACCTGCTCGCGGAGACGGACCGGGAGTTCCGGTTCACCAGCCAGCCGCGGCTCTTGGTGGAACTGGCGGCGGTGCGGATCTGTCAGAGCGCGGCGGAGGGCAAGCCGGCCCCGCCGGCCCAGGCCGCCCCGGCCGCCGAGCGCCCCGCCCCGCGGGGCCGTTCCGCCTCGTCCTCTTCCGCGCGTGCCTCGAAGGCGGAATCACCTCCGGCCGCCGCGCCTCCCTCCCCGCCCGCACCGGCGCCCAAGAGCGTGTCCGAGGGCGACGCGGCCGATACCTTGAGCGAGATCCGGCGGAGGTGGGAGGAGATACTGGCCTTCCTCAACCGGTCCACGGCCACCAAACGCGTCAGCAGCTTCCTACTCGAGGCCGTGCCGACCGCCCTGAGTGAGGGCGTGCTCACCCTCTCGTTCCGGCAGCAGTTCCACCACGGACAGATGACGAGCGAGTCTCGAAAGAAGGTGGTTGCTGAGGCGATCGTCCAGGTCGTGGGAGTCTCGGTCGCGATCCGGTGCGAGTTGGGGTCTGGCGACGACCCTCCCGGGCCGTCGGCCGGTAACCAGCCGCCCCTGATTCAGGATATCATGACGACATTCCCGGGAAGCACGGTCGAGGAATAGGCCTCCCGGAAGACCCATGGAGAGGAAGCGATGAAGATGCCGGGCGGCGGTGGCATGCAGCGCGACCTGATGCGGCAGATGGAGAAGCTGCAGCGGGACATGGAGCGCGCGCAGGGCGAACTCGCGGAGATGCGGGTCGAGGCGACCGCGGGCGGCGGCGCCGTGACCGCGGTGGCGAGCGGCTCGGGCGATCTGGTGGAGTTGAAGATCACGCCGGAGGCGGTGGACCCGAACGACGTGGAGATGCTGCAAGACCTGGTGCTGGCGGCGGTGCGGGAGGCACTGGAGAAGGCGCGCAAGGTGCAAGAGGAGAAGATGGGCGGCCTCACTGGGGGGCTGGGGATTCCCGGCCTGTTCTAGGCCGGGGGAGGTGGTGGTGGGATGCGAGCGTATGCGAGACCGCTGGCGCGGTTGATGGAGGAACTGGAGAAGCTGCCCGGGGTGGGGCCGAAGTCGGCCCAGCGCCTGGCCCTGCATCTGCTGGGTGCCAGCCGGGAGGACGCGCAGGCCCTGGCCGCGGCCCTCCTCGAGGTGAAGGAGCGCATCCACCCCTGCGCCCGGTGTTTCAACTTCACCGACGACGACCTCTGCCCGGTGTGCGCGGACGCGGGACGCGATGCCGCCGTCATCTGCGTCGTCTCCGACGTGCGCGACCTGCTGGCGATGGAGCGCGCGGGCAACTACCGCGGCCTCTACCACGTGCTGGGCGGCCTGATATCGCCCATGGATGGGGTCGGGCCGGAGGCGCTCCACGTGCGGGAGCTGTTGGAGCGGGCGCAGGCCGGCGTGCAGGAAGTCGTGCTCGCCACCAATCCCACGGTGGAGGGCGACGCCACGGCTATGTATCTGGCAAGCGTACTCAAGCCGTTGGGGGTGAGAGTGACGCGCATTGCCCTCGGCCTCCCGGTCGGCGGCGACCTGGACTACGCAGACGACGTGACCATCGCCCGGGCGATGTCGGGGAGGACGGAGCTGTAGTCGGGCCGTCTTCCCCCGTCTCGCCGCGCAACCTTTCACCCCCCTTGCGCGTCTAAGGGGTAGCTGGGAGTGTTGCCGCCGTGTCGCAGAGCGGCGGCTCGACCGCCTTCTCGCCGTTCGTGTCCAAAGGGAGGTCTCTTCGATGGCCCGTGCTTTGCGTCTGCTGGGGATGCTTGCCGCGCTCGTTCTCCTCCTCTGTGCCCTTCCCCTCGCCTCGCACGCGGGGCAGGCCGCTTCGGGTGGCGGCGCGCCCGCGGCCAAGCCCGCGGAGCCGGCGAAGGGTGACAAGGACAAGGAGAAGAAGGACTCGCCCGAGCCGGAGATCACCATCAACGAGCGCGGGGTGACGCTGCACGCGGCGAACGTGTACGCCCACCGGCTCTTCACCCGCTTGGCCGAGCGCACCGGCCTACAGGTCGTCGTGGACGATGCCATCAAGGACCGCAAGGTCACCGTGCACCTGACCGACCGGCAGCCACAGGACATCATCATGCAGATCGTCTCGGCCTACGGCTTCTCCACCGGCCAGATCCAGGGCGTGACCGTCATCAGCGAGGGCGTGCCCCGGCGGCCCTCCTCCTACCTGCTGAGCACCATCGAGTCCATCCCCACGCAGTACGTGGAGGCGGACACGGCGAAGAGCCTGCTGCCGGTGTTCCTGCAAGATCACGTGAAGGTGAACCGGGAGCAGAACGCGGTGGTGCTCTCCGCGCCGACGGACTTGCTGCAGAAGTTCCGCGAGGATATCCGGCAGTTCGACATCCCCGCGGCGCAGATCATGCTGGAGATCCTGGTGGTGGAGTTCAGCGACTCCGACGCGGACCTGCGGGACCTGGGGATCCGCTGGCAGAACGCAGGGCGGGGGGCGGAGTTCGGCACCGCGCCGCTTCCGCTGGACAACATCTACCTGGTGCCGCGGGCGGTGGGCGAGATCCTGGTGCGCGGGATCGCCGATCTTCCCACCGACTTCCGCGTTCACCTCGACGCGCTGGTGGAGCAGCGCCGCGCCACGGTACGGGCTTGCCCGCGCATCGCCACGGTGAGCGGCCAGTCGGCCAGCTTCTTCGTCGGCATCCAGCGCTACCTACGCCAGCCGATCGAGAGCGAGGGCTACCGCAACTACATTGATGCGGGCGTGCGCCTGAACCTCAGGCCCTGGACCGGAGACGGGAAAGAGATCATCTGCGATATCCGGCCCTCGGAGGTTTCCACCTTGTCCGCGCCCGACCCGATCACCGGGCTGCCCGAGAAGAGCACGCGCACCGCGAACACGACCGTGCGCGTGCGGGACGGCCAGACGATCATCATCGGAGGCCTGAGTCAGGACGAAGAGCGGATCATCCGGAGCCGGGTGCCGATCCTGGGGAGTCTCCCGCTGATCGGAGGGCTGTTTCGCTCCCGCGACAAGTTCCTGGCCCATACCGAGTTGGCCGTCTTCATCACCCCCCGCATCCTCTCCCAGACCGGCCACCTGCCGGCGGAGGAGGAGCAGCGGTTGCGAAGCCAGTTCGGCGGGGAGAAGTAGGTCGTGTCACGCCCGCGCCTCCTGATCCCGGCGCTGCTGCTCCTGCTGTTCGGCCTCCGGCCGGCGGCCGCGCAGTACGGGACGGCCTACTGCAACGTCACCGCGGTCAATGCCAAGCAGCTCAGCAACGGCCTCATCCTCTCCGTTGAGTCGGACGGCAACCTGGAGTGGGACTGGGACATTGATCGCATGATCGCCAATGGCAGCATGGAGTGGAAGACCGCGCCGGAGGGGTACACCTACGTTGACTTTGCGGACACCTGCACCCGGCTGTCGCTGCGCGTGTGGAACGCACGCTCCAGCCTGGGCGCGGCCATCGTGCCGATCAACAAGTACCCCGTGAGCCACGTGGAGATCTCCGTCCCGGATTGGGCGACGCTCCACGACGGCGTCGGGCTGTGCATTGACGTCGTGACCTACCTGGGCTGGATGACCGGAGAGGGAGACTCCCGCACCAACCGCTACGACTTCGATATGCAGAGCGCGGAGAACCAGCAGCAGGTGATGCTGGTGTGGAAGTCTGACCGCTTCGCCCCGCCGGCACCGCCCAAGACGCCGGAGGACCTGCCCTCCGAGTTGAAGCTCACCCCCACCCCGGTCGGGTTCACGCTGCACGCGGTGAACGCCCCGCTGCGGGAGGTGATGCAGGTTCTCTCGGTCGAGAGCGGAGTGGGGATCACCACCGCGCAGGAGTCGGATCTGCGGGTGAGCTGTTGCCTGCGCAACCTCCCGCCCGAGGCGATCATCGCGCAGCTCGCGCGGGGCTGTGGGCTGTATGCTGGGCAGCGGCCGGACGGCGCCTGGCTGGTGACGGCGAAACTGGACTCGTCGGCCGGATACGCGACCATCGCGACGCGCCGGATTCCGCTGCGCCACTTGCGGGCGCGGGAGGCGCAGGACTTGCTCCCCAACTTCCTCCTCGATTTCCTCACCGCGGACGACGCCACGAACACTTTGGCGGTAACCGGACCGGAATGGCTCTGCGCGCGGGTGGCCGAGGACGTGGCGCGCTTGGACACGGCCCCGCGGGAGGTGGAGCTGGAGGTCACTTCCCTGGAGTACAACTCCGCGGGCGCGTTGGCCCGCGCCCTCCGGCTTGCCCATGCCTCCGAGGGAACCTCCTTTGCCTTCGACCCGGTGACCGGAGACGTGAGCTTCGCTCGCCTCCCAGGGCTGGCCCCGGAGTGGCAGGCCGTCTCCAACGCCCTCCAGGCGGAGAGTGCGGGAGGGATTCAGTCGCGCACCACGCTGCGCGTAGCAAGCGGGCGGACGGGCCGCATCTTCGCGGGGCAGCGGCGCACGCTGATCCTCGAACAACTCTACAGCTACGAGGGGGCGAGTCTGCAGACTGTGGACGTCGGCACCAGTTTGAAGCTCACGCCCGTGCTAGGATCGGGCGAGGACGTCTTACTGGCGCTGGACCTGAGCCTGGACAGCCTGAGCAGCACCGATCCGGCCTCCGGGTTGCCGGTGATCGCGCGGCGAAACGCGGTCTCTCACCTGCGGGTGCGCAACGGTGAGACGATCCTCATCGCCGGCCTGGAGATAGTGGACGACGGGCGCACCGGCCAGCGCGTTCCGTTCCTGAGCCGATTGCCGCTGCTCGGGGGGTTGTTCCGCGCTCCGTATCACTCCGGCTCGCACACTCGACTGGCCATCTTCGTGACGCCGCACCTCCTGCCGGCCCCGCCGGCTGGGAAAGGAGAGACGCGCCGTGGCTAGATCCCTGTACACGCTCAGTCTTCTTCTCACTCTGTCCCTGCTGGGGCTGCGGCCGCTGCATGCGGCCCTGGTCTACTGCAACATCACCAGCGTGGAAACGCAGGCGATGAGCAACGGGGTGCAGATCACGGTGAAGGCCGACGGCCTGCTGGACTACCCGGGTTCGAGCGGATGGGGCACCAATCGGTATGAGACGACCTTCTGGAATGCGCGCAATCAGACCAACCTGAACTTCGTGGATGTCAGTGAGTACCCGGTCAGCCACCTCGAGCTGTCCGTGCCGCAGGGCGCGACGGAGGGGGTGGGGGTGAAGCTCGCGGTGGCGATGTACGAGCCCTCCCAGGTCAGCATGAGCATCGGCTCCGACCGCCAGACCGCGATCATCACCGTGAGCAGCACGCGCACGCTGGAGAAAGGCGGCAAGCCGGCTCCCAAGAAGGAGGAGAAGCCGCAGAACCCCGACGTCTCGGTGAAGGCGGCCGAGGGTCGGGTCTCGGTGACCGCGGTAAAGACCGATCTCCACGACCTGCTGGCGGAGATCGGCGCGAAGACGGGGACCAACATCATCGTGGACGACGCCATAGACAGCGGGAATGCGGTGGAGGTGAACCTCAGTCTGCACGATCTGCCCGTTTCGCAGGTTCTCTACACGATTGCCAGCGCCTACGGGCTGGCCTTGATGGAGCGCGACGGGATCTACATGTTCAGCCGCGGCGTCACCCAGGACCTGGCCGCCTATAGACTGAGCGGCACCTCCTCGTATCCGCTCCGCTACACCCGCGCGCAGACCGCCTCCGGCCTGCTGCCCACGTTCCTGTACAGCTACCTCCACGTCAACCAGGGACAGAACGCGGTGGTGGTGACCGCCCCCAAGCAGATGCTGGACAAGATCAGCTCCGACCTGCACGCGGCGGACCTGGCCACGCCGCAGATCCTGATCGAGGCGGTGGCCTGCGAGTTCACCGACACGCGGGAGATGGAGAAGCTGCTCCAGATGTTCCGGGGAGACGTGATCGGCCGGACGACGGACGACCTGCTCCCGGCCTACAGCGGGGTGCTGAGCGCCGGGACCGGAGACATCGCCTATGCGAACGTCGGCCACCTTCCGAACGACTTCGAGGCGCGCCTGCGGCTGCTGGAGATGCGGCAGAAGGCGCGGGTGCGGGCCGCCCCGAGGATGGCCGTGATGAACGGCCAGCAGGCCGATCTCTTCATCGGCGTGCGGCGGTTCATCCGGGTGGAGGTGCTCTCCTACGGGCAGAACACGGAGAAGATCCAAGGCGTGGACGTGGGGGTGCGGCTTAACGTGACCCCGCTCACGGGCGGAGGCGGGGAGGTGACCCTCAAGCTCAACCCGGGCGGCAACGGCGTGGAGGTGAGCAACGTATCGGAGCTGGATCCGCGCTCCGGGCTGCCGGTACTCAGCACCCGCCAGGCGGGGACGACGGTGCGCGTCAAGGACGGCGAAACGGTGATTCTTGGCGGGCTGAGCCAGAAGCAGTACGATGACCGGGAGACCAAGGTGCCGATCCTTGGCGATCTGCCCTTGCTGGGCCGGCTGTTCCGGGGCCACAACCGCAGCGAGGTGACCTCGGACCTGGTGATCTTCATCACCCCGCACCTGCTCACGCCGGAGGGGCGACTGGCGGACGAAGCGCAGGAGAAGGCGCTTCGCGAACGGTTCGGCGTGGCCGCGCCGGCGCCAAGCAGTAACAGCGGCAGACGTTGAAACGTCTGCCGCTGTCCTCCCGATCGAGAAGTTGAGGCCGGTCTACCGGGCCTGGGCGCGCTTGGCCTGCTGCACCAACTGGCGCACGCGCTGGCCGCCCTTGCGGCCGATCTTCTCGTAGAACTGAGGACCGTGCCGCTCCTTGGTGGTTTCGCCGCCCTTGCGTCCGATGGACTGGTAGAACTCAGGGCCATGCCTGGCCTTGGTCGCGCGGCCGCCCTTGCGGCCGGCCTCGCGCACCGTCATCGCTCCCTTTTCGGCCATCTCACTCACCTCCCGTAGTCATTACGAGCCAGTGCGGGACACGGCCTGCGCCGGCCCGCGCATTTCATGGAAAGGGTTACGTTGGTAGCCAACCCTACCCACTCCCGCTGGCATTATACCCACTCCTCATGGGTCAAGCAATCCGCGCTCGGGCGGTTTTCTGGCGAGATGTACATCCGGGAGCCAAGGATTGGTTCGGAGTGTAACAGGAGACCAAGCCGGGGGATGATTTGAGGTTTGCGGGTCGGGTCGAGGAGACGGGAATCGCCGTGCCACGCATCGGCCCTCCGCCCGCCGGTCGCGGCCGGCCGCACTGGCGGCTGGCGTCCGCTGCTCCCTAGTTGCCCTTGACGCGTTCCCGCACGGCCTCCACGTCCACCGCGACCGTGGCGATGGCCTGCGCCAGTTGCTCCTCCACCACCGGCTTGGTGAGGGCGAGCCGCGCCCCAGCCTGCAGCGCCTGCTGCACTCGGTCGTCGCCATAGGCCGTCACCACCACCACCTGTGCCGGGGCATAGGCCAGGATGTCGCGCGTCGCGTCTATCCCATTGCTGCCATAGAGGCCGATGTCCATCAGCACCACGTCGGGCTTCAGTTCCCGCGCTTTCTTCAGCGCAGTGGCCGCATCCCGCGCCGACCCGACGACGTTACACCCCAGGGCCTCCAACTGCACCTTCAAGGTGAGCTGGACGATGAACTCGTCCTCCACCACGAGCACGTTCACCGCGCTGAAGTCCTTCAGCTTCTCCGGGCGACTCTCACTCATGCGTGCTCCCTTTGTTGGCCGGGAGGGCGGTGCCCCGTCGGTGGGC
>Ga0315282_10002356_pt1 | contig 34952 bp, 29 predicted proteins | sample YL17G07_20_MG_FD_203693 | JGI IMG/M metagenome (GOLD analysis project Ga0315282, IMG submission 203693) | Sediment microbial communities from Yellowstone Lake, YNP, Wyoming, USA - YL17G07_20 | ecosystem: Environmental > Aquatic > Freshwater > Lake > Sediment | place: USA: Wyoming | collected...
CCACCACCAACCATTGGTTTGAAAACCTTGATAATCTTTGGTCTGTCGTTTGTAAAACAACTCGCTCATGGTCTTGTCAAAAGATTCGCAGGCTATGTAACATTACTTAATACGTTTGTATTAATTAGCCTTTTTAGATTTTTACACCTCAGACGGTCTGCCAGGAATGTGATTACATATCGATTCCAATAGTCCACCATCCACTAAGAGAACGTGACCAGTAATATAACTTGATTCATTAGATGCCAAAAAAACAGCAGCATTAGCTATATCTTCCGGTGTACCAATCCTCTTTAAGGGAACTAATGCTTTTCTTTTTCGGTAAGTCTCAGCGTGTGCGTACTGCGATTCAGTTAAGGGTGTTCTGACCATACCAGGGCTGATCGCATTTGCTCTTATATTGTATTTTGCCCACTCAATGGCAAGTTGTTTTGTTAGTATAACAACCCCCGATTTGCTTGGAGCGTACGCACCTGCTAATGGAAAGGCTTGATGTGCTGCTATCGAAGCTATATTAATAATGTTTCCATTTCTTGCTTTAATCATTTCGTTTCCAATAATTTGACAGCAAAGAAAAACCCCTTTTAAATTCGTGTTAATCACTCTATCCCAATCATTCTCTTTAATATTTTCTAAGGGAGCACTACCCATAATTGCTGCGTTATTCACAAGTATGTTTATTCTCCCAAATTCCCGTATTGTTTTTATAAGCATTCTTTTTACATCTGAACGCTTAGAAACATCTCCTTTTAATACTATAGCTTTCCCGCCTCTTTCCATAATTTCATTAGCAACAATTTTTATATTTTCTTCATGTCTTCCGTTTACTACTACCCAAGCGCCCTCGTCAGCAAATCGTATTGCTATAGCACGTCCTATTCCCTGACCTGCACCTGTTACAATCGCTACTTGGCCTTTAAGTCTCAATTATTCCCTTCCTTTCCTAACTCCATCAGTAAACTACTGCAGCAGATTTGAAAGGGGTTAAATATCAAGAACTTATTGTCCTCGCTTCTTATACCTAATATATCGATATATAACACCTGAGGTACCCTATAGTCCTTCGGACCAAAATACTTTCAAATCAGGGCAATTATCGGTTTTTATCAAAAGTTTCAATATGCTCTGGGCTTCGCCTATGCAAATCCCCCCCGCTTCATTCACACAGCAACTTCCTTTGGTTCCGAACAATACTTGCTAAACGAATATCACTTTTATAAAGTTTGTCAAGGTTTCTTAATTCATCGAAAAAAGCCTCCTTCATGACTTTAAAAACATTGATCACAAACTTCTATTAAAAGAATGTCTACAAAGGATAGACCGGATATGATTATCGATCGCAGCAATTAAGCTGAGATATATCCTGCCAAAACTTGAATTTCAGGAGTTATTGTCCAAAATGGCCATCCAAGGTTGGCCAAATGTATAAATATTTACACAAATTCCCCTATGGCTGCACCTTACGGAGCGTGCTGCCTTCATTCTTTATCGCCTGAGTTGATAATCTTACAAACAACCTATTTTTCATTTCTAAGAAAGCTCCGTGAAATAACCAATTTTTGAATATCATCTGTGCCTTCCTCTAATCTCATTGACCTGACATCACGGTATATCCTCTCTACAGGATAGGCGGCCGTATATCCTATGCCTCCGTGAATTTGAAGAGCTTCATCAGCCACTTTGCATACCATTTGGGATGCAAAAAGCTTAGCCATCGCTGCTTCTCTACTAATTTTTTTCCCTTGATCGTATTTTGCCAGTGCGTCATAAGTCATTGTCCTCGAAGCATAAATATTTGTTGCCATCTCAGCAATCTTCCATTGAGTAGCTTGCCGCTCTGAAATTGGTTTTCCAAAAGTAATTCTCTTTTTGGCAAAATCAATTGAAAGTTCTAAAAGTTTTTCTGCCAATCCCAAGGCAGCCACGGCAATCTGTATTCTACTAATATCTAAGGCATCTAGGGCTACAGTCAGGCCATTACCAACCTTTCCTAGCACATTTTTTTGAGGAACGAGGCAATCTTTAAAAATCAATTCGCCATGCCGAGGACCACGACATCCTATTGTCTCTGGCATATCAACAACATGAAATCCAGGTATGCCTTTTTCAACGATAAAGGCAGTTATCCCTTTTTCTTCATTTGATTCGTGAGTCTTAGCAAAAGTAATTATGATATCAGCATGAGGGTAGGTGATCAAATGTTTCTTTCCATTTAAAGTAAATTTATCATGTTCTTTGACCGCCATCAGCTTAATATCTGCTCCTGTACCGGTGTTTGGTTCGGTTAAGGCAAATGCAGCTATATGTCTTCCCTCTGCAATAGGCGGTAAATACCTCTTTTTTTGTTCTTCTGTTCCATAATCTAATATACACTTAGGACAGATCCCATTCATTTGATGGACTAAAAGACGGATGAAAGCATAAGCCTTGGCGACCTCCTCCAGAATTAAGCAAAAATCTGAATGTTTAAGTCCTTTTCCGCCATATTTTTCGGGAATCGTAAGACCGAATAAACCCTTATCTCTTATTTTTTGGAATATTTCATCAGTTAAAGCTTCTGTTTTTTCTACGACGTCGGAAATTGGGTCTAATTCGTATTTGATGAATTTTTTCAATGATTCTTTATACTTCATCAATTCATGCGGATCTTTTAGGTTCATTTCTACACCTCTAATCAGACAACTATTTACAAAGAAAGTCTGAGACTGTATCAAGGAGATCCAGAATTCCTTTTACCATTTACCATACAACCTCAAAGGACAATCTATGGCAGAGCTCTGGATATTATAATGATCTAAAAAAATCGCAAGTGCTCTCAGCGATAGCTTTATTTTTAAGTATTCAAAATTATGACCCAATTCCCTTACCCTTTCAAAAAACGGAATTTGATATAAAATGCTTTTAACTGAGGGAACCTAATACGAGGTAACTTTCTATTTGTTTTTAGCCGTTTCTTCCATTTCGATCTTTTGGGCAATGTCTTTTCTCAACAGGTATTTTTGAATTTTTCCACTTGGTGTAGTTGGAAATTCCTCTACGACTTCTATCCTCTCAGGTAACTTAAACTTTGCGACTTTCTTTTCCGACAGAAATGAAACAACTTCTTCAAGGGTTATAGATTCGCCAGCCTTAGGAATTACGTAGGCGCATGTCTTTTCACCCATCCTCCTGTCAGGCATTGCCACAATAGCAACATTACCAATTTTGGGGTGATTATAGAGTAAATCTTCAATTTCTTTCACGCTGATGTTCTGACCTCCACGAATAATGATATCTTTTTTTCGACCTTCTACTGTTATATATCCGTCCTTATCCATGCGACAGAGATCTCCGCTGTAAAACCATCCTTCCTCATCGAAGCTCTTTTTACTGATTTCTGGTTGCTTAAAATACCCAACACAGACATTTGGTCCTCGTGAAGCTTCCTCTCCTATCTCACCAATAGGTAATTCTTTATGGTTATCATCCACAATTTTAACTTCAATGCCTGGACAAGGTTTACCATCTGTACCATATATTTTTTCTGGTGGATCGTCCAACCTATTAACTGTGTGAGGTATGCTTTCGGTTAACCCGTATACGGCCAAAACTTTTAATCCAATTTCCAAGGATTCAGTGACCATTTCTCTGGGAATAGGAGCACCACCGCAGAGATAACAACGCATGGAACTTATGTCATATCTGTGAAGATTTGGGCAATCTAGCATCATTCGGACGAAAGGAGTAGCGCCCATACTGAAAGTACATTTTTCCTTTTCGATTAGCTTCAACGCATCTTCTGGATCCCATATATCGAGTAACACAGTTTTTCCCCCCACAATCATTGGTAAGTTTACTCCATGAGCAAATCCAGACGCGTGGCTAATAGGAGAAGCCATAAAACAGGTGTCTTCGGCTGATATTTCCAGAGCCCGCGCAAAACTTTTCTCGCCAAAAATAATTGTGTTGTGAGTGTGCAAAACTCCTTTGGGTTCCGCTTCTGTCCCAGATGTATACATAAGGACCAAGATATCATTGGCATTAGGCTTATTTTGGTCCAGAGTTTTTAATTCGCATTCGTCCTCCCACCGTCTCGCGGTAAATTCGTTGAAGGAAAGCATTCCGCTTGGAACACTCTCCCCTCTCACAAGAATGTGCTGCAAAGAAGGAAGCTTAGGTCTAATCTCCTCCATCATCTTAAGGTAATTAAAGTGCCTGAACTCGTCCGTTATGATCACAGCTTTAGATTCAGAAAACTTTAGGATATAATAAACTTCGTTCTGCCTGTATGTAGCAGCAAGAGGGTTCATTACGACACCAATTTTAGACAGGGCGAAATATACGTATGCGAACTCAACCCAGTTCGGAAGTTGAACTGATATTATGTCTCCTTTTTTGATGCCCATCTTCAAAAATCCCAGAGCGATCCTATTTACCATTCTCCCTAACTCTTTGTAGGTCACCCTTCTTCCCTTTGGATCAACGAGAGCAATTTTATTAGGATATTTTTTAATATTTTCATCAAGATAATCCCCAACAGTCATATTTCCCCAGTATCCTTTTGAAGTGTATTCTCTAATCCTTTTTTCCGTCAAATTGGTTTCAATAACCATAATAGTGCCCCCTTTTCTCAATAACAATTTGGATATTGTTCGGATTCATGTCTAAACTAATCTTTTAACCGGAACGTACTTTACTCCCCTGAAGCCGAATCCAAATTGCACAACATGGAATAACAGTTCTTTCCTGGGAATCTCACCTTAGCTGCTATAATTTTTAATAGCTCTCAGGTAAAACTGAATTAGCTCATCTCCTTGGTCTAACAAGTTGGTTGGTCTTCCAAACAGTATCCATCTCAGAGCTAAGTGATCAATCGATCCAAAAACCATGTTTCTAAAAAGATAGATGTTTGCATCTTTTTTGAAGATTTCTTCTTTCTTGCCTTCTTTCAAAACTTCTATCAAAATATCACTAAATTTTTTAAATAATTCAAAGGACTTAGATGCGTAAAATCTTCGGTTCGATCTCAATTCGAAAAGCAAAATAGATACGTAATTTTTATTGTCATTAAAAAAAGATAAGTAATGCCATACAAATTTTCGGAGTTTATTTTCTGCCTCTTCTTTGCTTTCTAATTTAATATTTAACGAATCAATTAGAGATTCTGTTCTTTCAATTGGGATATTGAATAGTAGATCTTCCTTGTTTTGAAAATATTCATAAATGGTGGCTTCCCCTATACCTAGTGCTTGTGAAACATCCGCTATAGTGGACTTATAAAAGCCCTTTTCTGCAAAAATACATTCCGAAGCTTTTATAATTGCTTTTCTTTTGTTAAGAATCGAGTCTGCCGCTTCCTTGTTTTCGAATTTACCGAAGTCTTCAGCACTAATGGCACTATGTATAAGGTCAAAAAGATCATCTACTTGTTCAACTAGGCTTTTTGGTTTTTCAAAGAGAAGCCAACCATACATAGTGTGGTCAATAGACCCAAAAATGAGGTCTCTGAATAAATGGATATCGGCATTCTTTCGGAAAATGCCTTCCTGCTGCCCTTCTTTAAGTATACGGATAAGTATTTTGTTATAAGTTTTAAACGAGTCATAAGCTTTCGATCTATAAAAACTTTTATTTGCCCTTAGCTCAAATAGCAGTATATTTGCATAATCTCTATTGTTCTCCTGAAAATATAAATAGTGCCAAATGAGTTTTCTCAGTTTATCTTCAACACTTTTAATACCTCTCAAATGTTCTTCTAAATTTTCGACTAAAAATTTCGTTTTTTCTACTGGTATACTAAACAGTAGATCTTCCTTTCCTTGGAAATATTCGTATATAGTCGAATCTCCAACACCAGCCATCTTTGCAATTTCGGAAACAGTAGTCCTGTCAAACCCTTTTTCTGCAAAAGCAGTAGAGGCTGATTGTAATATGGCGTCCTTCTTGTCTGGGCTACCCATATATTATCCGTTTGAATTCATTCGCTGCAGAGAAGAGTTTTCCGAAACCTACTCGGTAAACGAATACCACTGTTAAAAAACATTGTCAAGCTTTTTTAGTCCTTTTTTATCCTTTTCCGCAATCCCGCGAGTTTTGGCAGACTCTTTAAAAAAATCGGCATCAGTGTAGACGGCGGAAAAAGTCGGAAAAGAAAACAAGCACTGCTAAAATATAAGCCTATACGATGAGTAACAAATTGAATTTACAAAGTATTGTTGCTCTCTTTTTAGTTATCCATAACTTTTAATTTCTGGTCCATTAGAGGCAAATAAATATAGGTTAGGAATGTATCTGTAGCCGGGGCAAATAAATAAGTCCTTAAAAAAGCTTGACAAACAGTGTGGAAAATGATATTCGGAAACCAATATATGCTCGGACAGCAAAGTTGGCAATTCATCAGAATCAATTTACTCAGAGATGAATGACAGGAATGCCACAAGGGAATGAAGCCTAGACGGATTAGGTAGATCTTATCCCCAAATAAGAGTTTTGAGATTTATGGGGAAGTTAAATAATGTTCGTAGGCGCGGACCTTTATAAAAAATCAAAAAAAAAGGAGGTAATTCATATGATCAAAAAGCTATAGACATATGGTACCAACCCTTTACACAGGAGTTAATGAGGAAAAGCATACGTGGACGTAAAAGAACAACATGACGTTATTGAACGGCGGGGCTATCGGAAAGAGTAAAGGGAAGAACTCCGAAGCAGTTTGTTTAAGACATGTTTGGAATCGGTGTTGACAAGGTGATGATACCAGAGTTGAAATTTAAGCCCTAGAAAGATCAAGAGATGCAATGGAACTTCACAATTGAAGAAATTTTTAATATTGTCAAAGAATATCCAGACAGGCTTTATGGTCTTTATGGGGGGCATTCTGATTCTGTCAAAAGCTTTATGTAAAAAAAGGCTTTTGTGAAAATCGTAGGAGCACGGAAACCCTTGATTATCATGAGTTTGAGCTTTGTTAAGGCTCAAGCTCAAGATAGTCAAAACTTGGGGAGACACGTTGATTTATGAAAAGTATGATTCAACTTGCTGATATTACGTTAAATATTATTTCCAAAATGTTTAGGATTTATGAAAACTTTTGACAATAATAACTTTCGTAAAAAGGAGGTCAAATATGCCTATTCCATGGAACAAAGGCTGGCAAAAAGTTGAGGGCTATGATTACGACGACCTAATTTATGAGAAAAAGTACCTACAGAGTGGTGGTGTCGCTAAGATGATGATTAATAGGCCGGAGAAACTAAATGCCTTCACTGGAAAGACGATCCGACACATGCATGAATGCGTGAATGACATTAATATGGATCCCTCCATTGGAGTTGTGATCTTGACCGGTGCTGGGGATAAAGCTTTCTGCACTGGTGGCGACGTGGAATCGGAATCGGAAGGCGAGTTCGAGGATATCATTTTTTTACAGTGCAACAATGTAATATTGGCGTGCAAGAAACCAATCATTGCTGTTGTGAAAGGATGGGCTGTGGGTGGCGGAAATCACATGGCCTATTGCTGTGACCTCACGATTGCTGCCGACAACGCAAGATTTGCGCAAGGTGGACCGAGGGTGGGAAGTCCTGCAACGGGTTGGTTCGTCCAGTATGCTGAAAGAGTCATTGGCGCTAAGAGGGCTAGAGAACTATGGATGCTTTGCAGAAGATACGATGCTCAGCAAGCCCTGGCAATGGGATTAGTCAACGCCGTTGTGCCGCTTGATAAAATAGATGAAGAAGTGGACAAGTGGTGCGAGGAGATTTTGGAAAAGAGCCCAACCTGTATCCAATTGTTAAAAGCCACTTTTGATGACGAATTCACTTATCGTCGTTTCGATGAGTCGATGGATTTGCAGAAGAGGATGTTTCCTAAGTTTCAGAATAGTGAAGAACAAAAGGAAGCGCAAAGTGCCTTCTTCGAAAAGCGGAAACCAAATTTTCTCCGCTTCCTGGAAAAGGATTATGATGAATATGTAAAAAACCGCAAAAAAATAAGTGTCAAATAAAAGAGTTTCCTTGCTACATTTTAGAACAAAGTCGAATCGCAATAATGAGGGAAGTTCAAGATCGACCTGCAAACCGAGAGCGTGGAATTGCAGGCATAAGGAGGTGAATAGCATTGGGTTACAGCTTTCTGGAACATCAAGTGAACAATGGGGTGGGAGTTGTTTGGATAAGTCGACCGCCAGCAAACGCCTTAAACGTAGAGCTATTGGAAGAACTTCATTCGGTCGTAGATGAGCTGACAGCCAACGAGAACGCTAGGGCTGTCATTTTTACTGGCAAAGGACCATTTTTCGCGGGAGGAGCGGACATTAAGATGATGGAGGAACGGAAGGGGAAAGACTTGCCTCCCTTTATAGAGGGGTTTACTGTTCATCTCCAAAGAGTCTATAACAAAATTGAGGAAATGCCAAAGCCTGTCATCGCAGCTATCAATGGCTATGCAGCAGGGGGGGGATGTGAATTAGCCTTGGCTTGCGATTTCAGACTCATGGCAAAGGGAAAGGCGAGGATGGGACTGCCGGAGGTGAAACTCGGCCTATTGCCAGGTGCCGGAGGACTGCAGAGAATGCCAAGGCTCATAGGAAAAGCCAAAGCAATGGAACTAATCATCACGGGAGCGTTATTAAGCGCGGAAGAAGCCTTAGAGATTGGGCTCGTGCACAAGATCTTCGAGGCAGATGAGCTTATGGAGAAGACATTTGAGTACGCTGAAAATCTGGCAAAACAAGCTACTCTGGCTATTGGAGCAATCAAGCTTTGTATTAACAGAGGTCTGGATACGAACATGAGGACAGGTCTTGCCTTTGACATAGATTCCCAAGACAGGCTGTTCAAGTCCCAAGATGCTATGGAAGGGATTGCAGCCTTTATCGAAAAGAGAAAGGCTGTTTTTAAGGGGAAATAAATAAAGGCTAAGTGAGGGCGCAGAAAAATAATATCCAAGCCAGGCGATGACGAAAATCCACTGGAGGTATCACTTAAAATCGGTACCCGATGGCGGTAAATAATAACTTGAGGAGGAGGGAAGTCTTTTTAAAGTCCCGGGAAAGCCTATACACTTTTCTTTCCAGTCTCTTATCGCACTTTTGAGGTTGACACTTATAATGGAAAATAAAGATTTTATTGTTAGATAGCCGAGTTAAATATTTGAGTAGAAGTTATGTTCGACGTGTCTTAACAAAAATTAATCCTCGAGGGAGATGATTCTATGTTTTCTTTCACAGTTGAACAAATTATGATCCAAGAAATGGTCAGAAAGCTGACTAAAGAAAAAATATTGCCGAGAGTGCCCGAAATTGATGAGAATGATGAGTACCCAGAGGATATTGTTAGAATTTTGGCAGAGAATGCTTTGCTCAAGTTGGCTCTTCCAGAAAATTATGGCGGTATAGATTCCGATACCACTACGCTTTCCCTTGTAATTACCGAACTCTCTCAAGCTTCCCCGCCAATGGGGTCTTTGGTGCTCTCTACCCAATCAGTAATAAAGATTATCAACCGTTACGGAAGTAATGAGCAAAGAGCTAGAATCTTCTCAGAGTTATCAACAGGTGATAAATTATTGGCCTTTTGTTTAACCGAACCCAATGCGGGATCTGATGCTCATTCAATGCAGACCAATGCAGTTTTACACGGAAATAATTATATTGTAAATGGAACAAAATGTTTCATTACATTAGCTGGAGTTTCAGAGTACTATTTGGTCTTTGTAAGAACCGGAGAAAAACGGCCGAACGATATTTCTGCACTTTTGGTTCCTAAAAATGCTCCAGGTTTATCCATTGGCGAAAAGGATAATAAAATTAGCATGAGAGGCTCTGTTACCGCTGAGCTAAACTTTGATGATGCTGAGATCCCAGCAGATAACCTCATAGGAATAGAGGGAGGAGGTTGGGAGATGCTTGCAAATTATTCCAATTCTATGCGCTGCTGGGGGGCAGCCTCCATCGCGCTCGGAATTGCTCAAGCGGCTTTGGAATATGCGGTTAAATATGCTAAAAAAAGGGTCCAATTTGGAAAACCCCTCTCGCAATTTCAGGCAATACAATTTATGTTGGTTGATATGGAGATAAATGTAGAGGCTGCGCGCTCTTTAATTTATCGCACAAATTTCCAGGTGGACGAGGAAGGCGAAAATATCACCCCAAAAACGATGGCCCTGGTTTCGATGGCAAAATGCTTTGCATCGGATGTGGCTATGAAGGTAACCACGGATGCGGTCCAGATTTTAGGTGGTTATGGGATAATGAAAGATTATCCTGTTCAGAGAATGATGCGAGATGCCAAGGCTGTTCAAATTTTCGACGGCACCAATCAGGTTCAGAGGATGGTTATTGGCAAGAGTTTATCGAAGAGATATTGAAGGAAAAAGATTGGATACAACGTTGCTGGAAATCTGTGAACGGTGGGCAAACAACTTAGGCAAGTTGTATTCATATCAAAGATTTTTATCAAATGAAAACAGCTAGTTATAAAGGCAAATGCAAAATAGAGATTGTAGAGAGAGAACTACCTCGAATCCTAAATAAACAAGATATATTGCTAAAGGTAAAATGTTCCGGAATTTGTGGCAGTGACCTCCACACTTATTTGGGAAGATGGCCACAACCCTTATTCCCTGCTGGTCACGAAATTAGCGGTGAGATAGCTGAGATTGGCGACGAGGTGAAAAATGTTAAGGTGGGGGAGAGGGTTTGTGTAGAACCGGTTTTATATTGCAATCATTGTATTTACTGTAGGTTAGGTAAATATCATCTTTGCGAAAAGAGAAAGATTATCGGAGTGGATTTACCAGGAGGCTTTGCTGAATATTTGGTCATCCCCTCTTATTCTCTGCACCTCTTACAGGATAATATTTCTTTTGAAGAGGGAGTTTTGGTGGAACCCTTAGCAGCGGTTATACATGCTATGGGATTTGCTAACTTAAACTTTGGAGGGAGCGTCGCAATTCTAGGCGGAGGGACAACAGGACTATTAGCTGCAAAAGTTGCAAAATGTGCAGGGGCCTCTTATGTTTTCGTCTCGGTTAGATACCCTCACCAAGCAGAAATGGCTTCCGAGTTTGGTGCAGACAAAACAATGGTATTTGACAGCTCGAATGTAGAAGAAAAGGTTTCTGGCACCATAAAAGATGTAGACTTGGTGATAGAGGCAGTAGGAGGAAATACAGAAACGGTCAACTTTGCCACGCGAATAACTAGGAAACGTGGGAAAATCATTCTCCTTGGGTTATTTCCAGAGCCCATTAAAATTGATCTTCTGAGGGTAATCATAAAAGAATTACAATTAAGTGGGTCTAACATTTACGGTTACTCTGGAGTCAGGAGAGATTTTGAATTGGCTATAGAAATGATTTCTTCCGGAAAAATCGATATGAGAAAAATTCTTACACATAGATTTCCTCTTGAGAGATCTCAGGAGGCTTTTGAGACAGCTCTTAACAAAGCAACTCGTTCTATTAAAGTTTTAATTTCCCCTGATCAAATATGAACAACAGAAGATTGAGGAAACGTTAATGTTCAAAAAGTTCTTTTAAGGTTTTGAGTCAAATGATAAACAATTATCATCCAGTTAATCCTATTAACTTCGAAAGCTTCTTATCCCATTTGCGGGAGCTATGGACTGAATCTTCTCATGGGTGATAAATATTAGAAAACTTAATGGCCATATCCTTCTACTTGTTCTGAGCAGTTCTGCAAATTTGGAAAGTGACTTAGGGTCTACTATCTAAAGTCATGTTAATTTTTAAACATAAAAGGAGATTGAATCGATGATCAAATGGGTTGCAACAGTAAAACGACCTCCGACCATGGCTGCGGACGAACTCCGCAGGTGGTGGTTGGGAAAGCACGCTCCGATTGCTAAGAGGCTCCCGGGATTGAAAAAGTATGTGGTTAGCCTCACCCTTGCTATCGGAGAAGAAGAACCTAAATATGACGGAATCGCTGAGCTTTGGTTTGACAGCGTGGACGATTTGGGTAAAGCTTTGCATTCTCCTGTTTTTACGGAATTGAGGAACGATATAGATGAACACAAAATTATCGTGACCAGGATCTTCACTGAAGAGCATTTCATCGTTTAGCTAACGAGGATTGAGTGATAAACGCCAAGACATGTTTACGCATTTATTAGAATCTGGAGACAAATTTGAAGATCACTTCGTGATTGAAAGGGGGACAACATGAAATTAGAAGGTAAAGTGGCTTTGGTGACCGGTGCTGCACGGGGAATTGGCAGAAGCATAGCCCTTCTTCTTGCAAAAGAAGGAGCACACCTAATTCTTGATGATATTCTCGAAGATAAAATCCATGAGGTGGCGGAGGAAATCAGAGGATTAGGGAGAGAAGCACTTCCAATTAAAGCAGATGTCTCCCTCAGTGATCAGGTGGCATTCATGGTTTCAAAGGCAATGGAGAGATTTAATCGTATAGATGTCTTGGTAAACAATGCGGGAGTCAGCGAGACAGGTCCTGCAGAAGACTTCACGGAGCATAGCTGGGATAATGTTTTGGGAACTGATCTTAAAGGGGTTTTCCTGTGCAGCCAGGTAGTAGGCAGAGAGATGATAAAGAAAAGGCAGGGAAGTATTGTCAATATTTCATCAATCGCAGGTTTTGATGCTCTGCCCGGCAGGGTGGGGTACTGCTCGGCCAAGTCGGCTGTGATTATGTTGACAAAAGTCCTTGCCATTGAATGGGCAAAACACAATATCCGAGTGAATGCGGTTGCTCCAGGATATGTCAGGACTAGGATGATAGAAGAGATGATGGAACTTGGAATTCTTGATGAAAAGAAAATAACTCAGAGAACCCCTATGCAACGTATTTGTCATCCTGACGAGATTGCAAGAATTGTATTGATGTTATCATCAGAGGAAAGTAGCTATATTACTGGAGCTACTATCTCAGTGGACGGGGGATGGGTCGCTTATGGATACATCTAACGGACCTAAATCTTGGTACGATGATTTGGTGAAGTTCGAATTTCTGAAATAATGGTGAGATTGGACAGGTCAAGTGTTAATATGTTTTGCGGCACCACACCTTGTTTTGGGCTATTTCAATTTTCTACTGCCTTTGTATAGAGTTTTTCAATTCCCTTTTGCCCCCTGACAAAGCCAACACATCGAAATAGCCCGGGTGAGGTTGTGGCTACCGCTGCCGGTGATCTCTTTGTTGCTTTTGCTCTTTTGGATGAGCGTAAGGATGGACCACATTGGGTAATTTAAAAGACACTTGAGTAGCAATATCATTAATGCTCTTTCTATATAGTTCAATAATTTGATCTTCTGCCTGATAATTAAAAGGATCTTGTAATCGAATTTCTGCCTCTCCACCCAGCCCTGGTCGATTTTCTAAATACCAATTTATTGTTCGCCTGAGAGCCTCTTCTACGAAGACTTTGTCTCTATAACCAAGCTGATCTTGAATCTTCCTAATATCCATTAAGCGATGACTTGTAGGACCTTGAAAAGGTAACATTGGCCATCCAGGCTTAGCTATTATTTCGGGCATACCCACTATTTCCCAATCATAATTCATAATTTGGGTAATCACCTCCACCCACTGACGTAAGGTGAGTTGTTTTTCATCTCCTATGTTATAGATCTGCCCACCTGAAATTTTAGGTTGTTCGATGGTCAATAAAACACCGTGCGCGACATTTTCCGAATATCCTCGTGTTTCCAAAGTTAATCCTCCATCGGGCAAAATGATATGGGGACGTTTATCTAATATTCTCCTAATTACGCACCATTCTAAAGGATTTAATTGATGAGGACCGTAAACTTGTGGATAACGAAAGCAGGTCACATCAAATTCCCCTGCTTTGTGCATAGCCATTACAGCTTTTTCTGCTTCAGCAATCAGGTAAGAGAACCTGTGGAGATTGGAATCTTCAACCAAAGGAGCATCCTCACGGACAGGAACTGGTAAGCCAAACGGAGTATTATGATGAGGATTCAAATAACCCTTGTATATAGGAGCGCCTGTTACTGCAATGAACCGGCCAGTTTTCCCCTTCACCATTTGAGCCAAATGGCGGACGCGACCATATGTTGCTATGACCAAATCAAAATTTCTTCCTTTGAGCCCATCTTCAATTGTTTCTAAAAAATGTGGATCCCCATGTATATGTTCAACTTCCTCTGGGAGCTCTTGTGATTCGTGAGTTCCTCGATGGAAAATGAAAACTTGGAAACCACGTAATAACAAACCCTTAGTCAAAAAATGTCCAGTTGGCCCAGTCCCTCCAATCACGAGTGCTTTCATATGAGTCTTCTCTTATATAGCTTTAGTTTTCCATTTTTTTATGTTGAAAAAATATGTATAGGAAAATGACTCTTAAAAGAAATTTTAGGAATTAATAATTTTTCACAAAAACCACGTTAAGCGATAAGAAGCTGGCAGGAGAAGTCCTTTTTTGAATTCTGTTTAGCCAGTCATGGTTAAGCCCCCGTTGATGCTAATGACTTGGCCAGTTATGAATTTTGACTCATCTGAAGCCAAAAATAGAACTAAATCTGCCACTTCCTCAGGTGTACCAAATCTACCCAAAGGGGTTTGTTTCTTCAAAAGCATCATTTCATCAAAAACATATTTATTCTTTTCAAGTCCAATTTGAAGCATGGGAGTTTCTGTTGGACCCGGAGCTACACTGTTAATTCGTATACCATGTTCTCCCATTTCTTTCGCAAGGGCCTTTCCAAAAGCAATCACGCCACCTTTCGCGGCAGAATAAACAACTTCTCCGCGAAAACCGATTTTCCCGGCATCTGAGGCCATATTAATAATCACTCCTCTCTTCCTTTCCATCATATGGTCCAGAACAGCCCTGGTACAATATATATGTGCTCTAAGGTTTAAATTGAGGATAGTATCCCAAAATTCTGGGGTTGTTTCTATAAATGGGCCTAACCTATCCCAACCTGCATTATTCACAAGAATATCAATCTTTCCAAATGCCATCAGAGTCGCTTTTACCATTTCCTGGACTTGGGTAAAGTTCGTGACATCTGCCTTTATTCCAATCGCTTCCGTTTCTGTTTTTTTAATAATACTAACAGTCTCATTAGCGAGATCAACCTTTCGATCTACAATGACAAGTTTTGATCCTTGTTCAGAAAATTTTATGGCGATCGCTCTTCCGATTCCACTCCCTCCCCCAGTCACAATGGCAACACAGTCTTTCAATTTCATTTTTTATCCCCTTTAATAAAATTTATTTTCCAACAATCATTTTTTTCAGTTCATATTTTTTTATCTTTCCTGCCGCAGTGGTCGGGAATTCAGATAAAAATTTCACCACACTGGGGATCTTATAACTTGCTATCTTTCCTTTACAAAAATTAATGACATCCTCTGCAGTTAAGGATCTTCCTGCTTTTAAAATGATAAATGAGGCAATGGCTTCTCCAAATTTCTCATCAGGAATACCGACGACTTGCGCTTGTTGAATATCAGGATGTTGATAAAGAAAATTTTCTATTTCGCTTGGAGCTATATTCTCTCCTCCTCTTATGATTAGGTCTTTTAATCGACCAGTAATCTTATAATACCCCTTTTCATCCACTGTACCTAGGTCGCCGCTATGGATCCATTCTTCTCCATCGATGATTCTCTTTGTCTCTTGTATATTATTATAGTACCCCCTCATTACTGAAGGTCCTCTGACACAAATCTCCCCTTCAATATTAGTGGGAAGTTGACTTTTATCCGGACCAATAATCTTCATTTCCAGATGAGGGAGTGCCATCCCAACTGTTTTTGAAACCAACTCTGCGGAATCTCTGTATCGAGTTTGGGTAACCGCACAACTGGTCTCTGTCATACCATAGGTCGAAATTAAGATAATTCCCATTTTATCCATAATTTCTTGGATCATTGAAGCGGGTGCGCCAGCGCCACCGATCATTCCAACTCGGAGAGAAGAGAGGTCATACTCCTTAAACTTGGGGTGGTCGATTTGCATAAGATACATAGTTGGAACTCCGAACAAAACTGTCACTCTATGCTTCTCAATTATCTTTAAAGATTCTTCAGCATCAAAAGGATCCATTAGAATAATTGTTGAGCCGTGAGTTATTCCACCGCAAATACAGTTATGGAGTCCAAAGCAGTGATTTAGAGGAAGGTAAAGTAGAAGCTTATCATTCTTTATTAAGCGAAGTTCTTCGCCTACGTGGAAGGCGTTGCTCAGCAATTTATGGCTTAGCATTACACCTTTGGGCATTCCTGTGGTCCCTGAAGTATATAATAAGTTTACTATGTCTTCTGTTGAAATTGAATTTCGTATTTTGTCTAATTCAGAAGAGTATGACGGATCATCTCCACAATTTTCTACAATATGATAGGATAAAATTCCTTTGTATTTTGAATTGCCTATACAAATGATATTTTTTAACAAAGGAAACGCCTCTGATTCCAGTCTTCCAACTTCATTGCTTTCGATTTCCGGTACAATTTCATGAATTATTTCCGCGAAATCGGTTTTTAATATCTTCTCTCCAATGATAAGTGTAGTGGAATCAGAATCCTTTAAAATATAAGCCAATTCACTGCTCTTAAAGCGAGTGTTTATGGGAACCAATATAGCTCCAATTGATGCGATTGCAAATTTAGCCACAATCCATTCCACACAATTTGGACACCAGATAGAAACTTTATCTGCTTTTTTTATTCCTAATTTTAAGAGGCTTATTGAGAGTGCTTCCACTTTTCCGATCAAATCTCCGTAACTCACTTTGTGATCTTTTGAAATAAGAGCAACAATGTTAGAATTTATCTCAGCGTTCTCTTTTAATGCCTGCCATAATGTTTTGTCAATCCATTTTCCCATATTTTCTCTCTTCAAAGTCTTTTTAATTTTATTTCTCAGCTAATATATTTTTTTCTCTATAACTACAAACTATTTTTATTCAGGAAATAATTTGTAAAATTTTCTATTTATAAAATTTTAGCAGGCAGTTTTCTCCACCTTTGCACATTTGAGGATTCATTTCAAAACCGAATTGATCTAGGAATTCACGACCCCATGTTTTATAAACTTCTGGACAAACTCTCTCCGCGTTTCCGGATAAAAGTTTCTCATTTCCTGATTTAATGATTTGTAATCGCCACGGGCAACTTGTAATTTGAATCTCAAGCGTTTGTCCGCTTAACCTATTCAGTCCTACCTCATATCCTTCTACAGCAAAACGGAAGGCAAGGGACTCCGACAAACTTTCCAATTTCCCATGGGGTAATTTCAGTAATTCCTTTATTTTTCTTGCAGCTATTTTGGGCATGACTTGCCACACTTCTTTATTAATTTCTAAGGCGGTTTCAAACCCACAATGTTTCTCGACATTAATATACCATAGCCCATCCACAGCCATATAAACTCGTTTCAAATATTCACTCTTCAAAACAGGATCTATTGTTTTCACATTATCTCCTCTCCGCTTATGTAATAAGGTTATCAGTCAAATTTAATAGTAGAAAACCAGTTCAGCCTGCCAATTTGTCATTTTAATTTTAATTCACGGGTTGCTTGTTCTTTAAGTTTATATTTTTGTATCTTACCGGTAGGTGTCATCGGAAAACTATCGATAAACTTTACATACTTTGGCACTTTGAAATTTGCCATCCTAGATTTACAGAAATCTATAATTTCCTGCTCCGTGCATTTGCTTCCCTGTTGCAATATGATATAAGCCATAACCACCTCACCTAACCTTTCATCAGGTACACCAATAACTTGAACATCTCTGACTGCAGGGTGTTCAAAAATGAAATTTTCCACATCGGCAGGTGACACATTTTCGCCACCTGGCATTATCAAGTCTTTGTACCGTCCTGTCAAAGTTAAATTTCCTTTCTCATCAAACTTGCCAAGGTCTCCTGTATTTAACCAACCCCCCCCGTCAATGGCCTCTTTAGTCTCCTCTTCTTTCTTATAATATCCCTCCATAACGTATGGACCCCTGACATACACCAACCCGGGCTGATTAGGAAGTAATTCTTTTCTGGTATGAATATCCACCACCTTCGCCTCTACTAATGGAAATGGCCTTCCAACTGTCGTCGCAATAACTTCAGGAGGATCTCCTATACCTGTTGCAAATATGGAACAGCTGTTCTCTGTCATTCCGTAATTTGCAGTCAACTCCTTAACTCCCATTTTGTTCATAATGTCCATGACCAATTTAATCGGAGGTGGGGCCCCCCCCAAATTCCCAGTTCTTAAAGAAGATAGATCAAATGAATCGAATCTAGGATGACTTAACATCATAATATACATTGTCGGGACGCCGTAAATTACTGTGCATCGATATTTCTCTATCAGCTGAAGTTCTTCTTCCGGATTAAAAATATCCATCAGTACAATCGACCCTCCAGTGATGATAAATGGAAGTAATCCGTTAAGGTTTGCGAAACAATGGAAAAAGGGAAGGGATAAAATAATTCGATCTTTCTCCGATAATTTAAGAATTTGGGTAATGGCATAAGCACCAAGCAACATCCGATGAGTTAACATTGCGCCTTTTGGTTCCCCTGTCGTCCCTGAGGTGTATTGAATATTCACAATATCAGATGGAAGAACCGACTCCTTAATTTTCTCTAATGTATCATCCCCGGCAGAATCTTTGCCGCTATCCACTATATCCGAATATTTAAGAAATCCTGGAAATTCCAAATCACTTTTTAAAATAATATTTTTTAAATTAGAAAGAGTTTTTGATTTTAGATTTCCGGGCTTAGAATGACCAATCTCTGGAATGATTTCCCTAATCATAGCTAAATAATCGGTATTTAAAAAGCCATCTGTCATAAATAAAGTAGTTGTATCTGACTGTTTAAGGATATATTCAACTTCCCTGGATCTATACCGAGCATTAACTGGGATCATTACCCCACCCGCTTTAATTATAGCGAACTTGCATATAACCCATTCTAATGAATTCGGTAACCAAATTGAAATATGATCACCTTTTTTGATTCCTAATTTGACTAATCCTTTTGAGAGCTTATTGACTCGATGCCATAGTTCTTTGTAAGTCAGTTCGCGCCCTTTAAAAATGATGGCAGTCCTGTCACTGTATTTATCAGCTGCTTCATCAAAAACATCAATAAAAGTCTTATTAAACCACTCCTTCATCCTTTTCTTCCCCCTTTATCTTTTCCTAAGTATTGGATCAATTCACCGCTCGCAAAGCTCTTCTCAAGATGGAAATTGGATGAACCGTTTTTACTCCAAGTTCATGATTGATTTTACTTTGGCATGAGGCACAATCGCTTAAGATTAAATTAAGACTACTCCTTTTTATTTCTTCAATCAACGGACCCCCAACCATTTCGGACAAATGATATTTTTCCTTCTTGTATCCCATGGTCCCGGCCATACCGCAACATTTGTCAAAGACTCCTTTTAATTTTAATCCAGGAATCCGTTTAAATAGATCAACAAAAGGTGTTCCGATTTTTTGGGCTTTTAAATGACAAGAAATTTGATAGCCTGCGTTAATATTGAATTCACTAAATTTGGCCGTCCATTCACCCGTTTCGTAAATCTTTTTCAGATATTCCCCAAGATTATAAATTTGTGTTTGAAATTCTTGATTTTCTAGTTGTTTAAATATTCGCGGGTATTCAAGCTTAATCATAGTGCCACAAGAAGGACAGCTTAGAACTACATCATTTCCTCTTCCAATTAATTCTTCTAGTTTTTTTGATACCGAAGCGGCGTTCCTTCTTGCTGATTCTAGGTTGCCAATCCCAATAAAAGGCATTCCGCAACATCCTAAATCAAAAACCGAAACTTCAAGGTTAGCGGTTTTTAGAACGGCAACACTATTTTGTGCAGTTTCGATGTCATTAAATTTGTTATAACATCCTAGGATATATGCAACTTTACGTTTCATTTTTTCTTCTTCGGGGTTTATAGTTTCTTCGAGATTCGGCGGTATTCAGGAAGAGTCATCCTTTCATCAATCCCTAGCCATTTTCCCATCATTCTTCTCACGAAATATTTCTTAAAAAAGGTATTTACTTGGAATGGCATTGAGGTAACTAAAAATCCTACTAATCGCGGGTGAGATATTAACCAATCTCGAACAGATGTCTTTTTTCTTTTATATAGCTCGCCTTTAATTTTTGTACAGATTTCTGAAAATTTAATGTCCCAAGGGCAATTTATATCACACCGTTTACAGAGGATACATTTTTCTAGATAGGATTCCAAATAACCAAGAAGTTTACGCCGATTGCGGACATCGTAATGAAGTTCAGCTATTTTAACTCCGAAAAAAGGCCCGTCATACTCCAAGCCTTGATTAAAAACAGGACAGTCTGAAATACATGAAAGACATTCATTACATTTTATCAATTGAAAAAACTCAGGAGGTTGAATGGCGGCATCTAATCCTTCCATGAGAGATACGAAAATCTTATGTTTCCTTAGAGGATCAATTAAGCCGGACCTATCAATTCCTAAATCTCTTATTACAGGGAAATGATCAAGGGGTTCCAATACCATTCCATCGCGGATTGATGTCTCACACGCTAGGCTGGGTTTTCCATTAATTTTAATAGTGCACCTCCCACAAACTCTATATCGACACCCGTAACTAAATAGTAATGTGGAGTCTATTTCGTCATAAATATATATAAGTGCCTCTAATACAGTCTCAGCTGTCCATGGGACATTATAATCCTTCATGTAAGGATGGCTATCCATCTCTGGGTTGAACCTCGAAATTTTAATATGATATTCTTCCATAAGAAAATTCAGAATAATTATTTTGATAAATTTAATTCCATATTATTCCCAATCAAAGATGTTTTCAGCTGCTTTCCCTCTTTTCGTATAACAATATTCTTAAGCCAATGAATATCATCTTTATCTGGGTAGTCCAACCGTAAATGAGCACCCCTCGATTCTTTTCTAATCCTCGCAGAAATCACAATCATTTTTGCACACGCAAGCATATTCTTTAATTCAATCGCATCAATGAATTCTGTATTAAATCTTCGGATTAGAGACACAGATAGATTATTTTCTGTTTCATCTTCTAATCTGCCAATTTCTGATAATGCGTGGGTTAATCGCCGTTCGTCACGAACAACTCCTACTTCTTCTCTCATGAGCTGTTGCAGCTCTTTTTTTAATTGGACGGGTCTTCTCCTACCTTTTCTACCAAAAAGGTGTTCAACTTTTTCAATTTCCTCGAAAATCAAGGAATCTCTAATCTTTTTTGAGGCTTGGGCAGAAGACCCAGCAGTTTGCCTGCCAGCCTCTATTCCCATTATAAAAATCTCTGCTATGGAGGTTGAACCTAATCGATTCGCTCCCATAGCCCCACCAGTAACCTCTCCTACGGCAAAAAGATTATTCAAGGTTGTATGGCAATATCGGTCAATTCTGACTCCCCCCATCATATAATGAGCCGATGGAGAAACATCCCAGGGTTCTTTCCAATTAAAAGCATCTTCGCCATAGGCACGACGAACTTTTTCAAAACGACTTTTTTCATCATTTGCATGTTTATAACGAATCATCTCTGCCACATCTAAGTTCCCTGATAAGTCTAATTTTAGTCCTCCCCACTTGGTTGTCTTTCCAGCCGCGATTTCCCTTGCCATTAAGGCTGTGACTTGAGCCCGCGTCATTCTATTAATATCACGGTCTGCAACAATCTCTCCGAGCCCGTTAATCAATTTTCCCTTTGGTCCTGCAAGCACTGGTTCCTCAAGGATCACACCAGCCAAATGAGCCGGATGATTCATAGCAAAAGGGAAGAATTGCACCATTTCCATATCAATGAGTTCCGCCCCTGCTTCAGCAGCAATAGCATATCCGTCTCCAGTGGCTGATCGATTATTGGTTGTTTGGGGGTAATATAGCCATCCACATCCTCCAGTTGCTAAAATCGTTGCTGAACTTTGAAACACTAAGAAATCACTTGTCTTAAGATCAACCGCAAGTGCTCCCATGATCTGATTTTCTTCTTTGAGAAGAGACACAATTAAGGTATCTTCAAATATTGATATCTGTTTAGTATTTCCTATAGCATTTCGCAAAGCACGCGCGAGGGCCACGCCAGAACCAGGACTGATAAATGATCGATGGAAGCTGTGTCCTCCCAGCCTGTTTGCAGCCTTTTCCGATAATTTCCCCTCTTCGTCTCTACGGAAAAAATGACCAAATTGCTCGACAAATTGGATTGCATTGGAGGCTTGGGTAGAAATTGATTCAACTATCTCAGCGTTATTAAGAAATTCTCCGCCTTTGATCATGTCATCTCTTAATATCTTAGGAGAGTCTCCCTCAGCGATCCCAGATGAAACCATTTCTGCTTCACAAATACGGGTATTTCCGGATCCAATAGACTCTTTTGTTACGAGAGCCACAGAAGACTGATAATTCGCCGCTACTATCGCGGCGGCACAACCAGCACCTCCAGCTCCTAGTACTACCACATCAAAATCATATTTTTTGATTGCCATTTCTTTCCAAAAATTCAATGTATGAATTTAATTTGCGGAATAAAATACTTGTTTGAGCAGGAAATTATTCATTTTGAAGATTTTAGTAGCCGATGGTAACTTCCATTCCGAAAGATTTAAAGATTGCGGCAACGTGCTCCATGGTCTCCTCCGATGGTGAAAATATCTCTTCCATGAGATAAGGTCTACCCAATCTTTCGTATTTTTTTATCCCGAATGCATGATAAGGTAAAAGAGAAACTTTCTCAAAAGGTAATTTGGATGAAAATATTGCTATCTGTTCAGCACAGCTCTCTGAATCATTAAAATTTGGGATTACTCCATAACGTAACCATGTTCTTTTTGTATTTGTAACTTTCACAGCATTCTTAAGGATGATTTCATTGGTTACACCAGTAGCTTCTTTGTGCTTTCTTGAATCCATCAATTTGATGTCATAAAGCACTAAATCAACATATTTCAATACCTTTTCCAAGATAGCCCAAGAAGTATACCCACATGTATCTAAAGCAGTATGAAAATTATTCTTCTTACATTCTTTTAACAGGTCGCAAACAAATTCCCACTGCAACATTGGCTCGCCACCAGATATCGTTACACCTCCTTCAGAATGATGATAAAATATTTCATCCTGTTTAATTTCTTCTATAACTTCACTAACATCCATGTACTTACCCATAATCTCTAATGATTGAGCTGGACAAGCAAGGGCGCATTTCATGCAGAGGTCACATAATGCCCTATCAATATGCCGTCCCGATTTATTTTGCTTGATGGCCCCTCTTTTGCACAATTCCAAACATGTGCCACATTTAATACATGCCTTCTCTGTAATCATAATTTCGGGCAAGATTTCTTGGGATTCAGGATTACTGCACCATTTACATTGTAAAGGGCATCCTTTCATGAAAACGGTGGTTCGTATCCCAGGGCCATCGTGAAACGAAAACTTCTGGATATTGAATATAAGTCCTTTGGTATTACTCCTTGCTTTGATATCCTTTTTGCTCGCCAAGAAAAAATTCCATTTCTTTTAGTTTTACGATTACGAATGTTTCTCATTCCTTTATGCTAAATGTTGTTCCGTTCTCCTAATGATGTCGTCTTGGACCCCTTTGGGTAGATCATTAAAGTAAGCGCTATATCCAGCGACCCTTACAATTAGATCTGGATATTTTTCTGGATGCATTTGTGCATCAAGAAGGGTTTCCTTACCTACGATATTAAATTGAATATGATGAATTCCGAGATCTCCCCATGTCCTTAGATAGTGACCAAATTTTCGTGCGTTGTAGTCCCCCTCAAGAAACTGTGGCAAAAATTTTTGATTCAGCAAATGGTTATATGTAGGTGTGATCTTTCCGACTGATTTTAAAACTGCGCTTGGACCTTTCTTGTCAGTCCCAGCCATAGGGGAAATAACAGCATCCGCGGTCGAATCGTGATCCTTTCTCCCATCAGGAGTAGCCCCGCAAGCACGGGATAGACCATAGTATCCTCCGGCAATACTACCACTCATAATCATTGGAAAGCCAAAAAGATCTTTACATTTCATAAACTCAGCATTTGATTTAATGTGAACCCATCGGGCTATTTCATCAACATAATCCTCATCATTCCCAAATTTAGGAACCTTATTTATCAGCCTCTGTCGCAGCTCCTCCTTATCTTCAAAGTTAGTTCTGCAAGCCTCGATAAGCTCTGCCATGGTAATGCTTTTATCATCAAATACGAATTTCTTGATAGCCGCTAGAGAATTAGCCACATTTGTTCCTCCCATCACGAGGACCGAACTAAAAAAATTGTCGCCTAAGCTTGCTGCGTCTTTGCCTTTTTCAATGCACCCCTTTATGAGGGCCGATCCAAATGGCCTCTGCATATACTGTTGGGCAAGCGCATGGGAGATTTTAATAATCGTAGCTAGCTTGCCAACGAAAAATCTTACATGTGTTAAGTAGGCATCCATGAGCTGTCCGATATTTGTAAAAGTAGCAGGATCAGGAGTTCTAGGCCCCAATTGCTCACCCGTGAAAATTTCTTTATCCTTACCTTGGTAAAGAGCAAGTTCAAGACATTTTAAAAGATTGAATTGTCCAGCATGAGGGTAGATAGGTCTCATGTTCCTACCTGGAAGTTCCACGTTAACACAAGAAACTATTCCGTAATCACGCGCCTCTTCAATTGTGACCCCTAATCCTAAAAGCCATGGGATGATAGCCGAGTCGTTGAAGAATGCAGGATAACCAATACCAGTATGCAACACATCAATTGCCTTCAGTAGAAGTTCATCTGGAGTTTTAGGACTATATCTCAAAGCTAAGGTAGGTTCAGGGACTTTCGCTACTCTCACTGCATCCAAAATAATATAAGAAAATTCATTCGTGACATCCTCTCCATTTGAATCAATACCACCGACGGTATAATCTATCCAATCGGAATTCCCAGGACCTCCTCCAGCAACATTTGGGGTCGCTAGATGTCCTCTTTCTAATAACTTAATCAGGAGACATTCAAATAGCTCTTGAGCTTCATCCCTCGTAATTCTGCCGGTTGCTTTATCCCTTTCATAGTAAGGGTTCAGAAGGACATCCATCCTTGCTCCCCATCCTTGGCCATGGAAAAGCATTTGCTTGCTAATTAAGTTGATAAAAAAACAAGATTGAATCGCCTCATACAGTGTTCCTGCAGGGTTCGCCGGAACACGATCGCAAACTTTTGCGATTTTTTCCAATTCCTTTTTCCTTGTCGGATTCTTTTCAGCCTTAGCTAAATCTCGAGCCTTATCAGCATATCTTCTACTAAACCTAGCTCCCGCATCCAGAGCTATTTTCATTGCTTCTAAGTTATTCTTAGCCTCGATATATTCCCGCGCATCCATTGTTTCTATTTCGGTTGCTAATCGTTTTAGCCTCTCGTTAACTTCTCCTATGATGCCGTTAAGTCCGAGGCCGAGAACTTTCTTGAAATCTGTCATCTCAAGCGGCCTCCAAAACACAGCGTGGCATACTCCATTCCAGTCAATAAAGCGTTTATATTCTTCTGGCAGGGCGCTGCTGGTTTTATCAGCCATGGATTTTCCTCGCCAATAACGTAGAAGCTCACGAGCCTCTGGCTTAAGACGGTCATCCAACATATCCTTTATATGTTGGTCAAGCGCCCTATCAATCCAATCCTGTCCTTCCTCGGGGTACATCGGGAGAGCGTGGGGATTACTTGCGAAGTTCCCCACAATGAGCTCATCATCCAAAATGTAAATTGTCATATTATCTAGGATGTGAGCTAATGCCATTGCCCTCCTTATAACCATTGGTAGTCCTTCAGTGGCTTTAAATGATTCAGTATACAATCGGGCTCTCTCAATGCATATGGTGGTACCTTTCCTGAGTTTTGTTACGGCCATACAAGGAGAGGCAAATCTTTCTGTTGTTGTAAATGTACTTAAATCCAAAGATTTAATCTGCACTTTCTCCCGAAGTCTCTTTACCCTTTCACCAACGCCAAAACTGGTTGCCTCGATAAATTGATTCATAAAATATCACCTCCTAATCTCAATCCTATGCAAACTTATCTTCCTATTTTAGATAACTTTTAGCAATAATGGTGTCGTTTAAAAACTCATTCCCTTTGGCTTGAAATTCAATTGTTACATTTCCCAATATGTGGTTACATTATAACATTTTAGGTGAGTTTTTGCATTTCGCTCAAATTACTTACCTTATTACTTTTATTTTGTAAATCTATCAATTTGCTTTCGATGATTGCGTACGGTAGTAAAAACATTTTTATCTTAAAGTTGATCGGACGTTTTTCCCCGATAGGCCTCTTTTACAATTTCAGAAAACATTTTCTTTTTTGGAAAATCTCCGGTACTTATTTCACAATATTGAATCGCTTCAGTTGGACAGATTTTTACGCATTTAGGATCTCCATCACAAAGATCACACTTTGCTGATACCCCATCTCGTTCTAAGAAAGTAATATTGCCAAAAGGACAAGCTAAGGTACACATCTTACAACCTACACATCTATCTTTATTTATTATAATTGCCTTCGTCTCTTCGTTTCGTTTTAGAGCCTTTGCAGGGCAAATTTCCATACAGTAAGGCTCCTCACATTGGAAACAAGCAATAGAGACGAAAAAAAACGGTTCGTCTTGAAAATTAGCATTAGTGATAAAAGATATAGATGGGTTAAATTCTTCAAAGTGGCTGAAGGAACAGGCAAGTTCACAAAGTTTACATCCCACGCACTTTTCCGGATAAATTTGAAGCATCTTCATGACGAAACTCCTTTCAATTTAATCAATTTACTATTTCATATTTTCTATATTAAGTTCTTTCAACTTATCAATTCCTGGAATACCTTGTTTATCCCAACCTCTTTCCAAGTAGTATTGATCCAGCATATAATTTACTTTGTCTTGCGAAAGAGGTTTAATTTCTCGGCCATCAACCCAAGTTGACTTTGTAACCCATTTTGGAGGAGGTTGATCTTCCTTCCGATCAAATCCTTCGCGGCAATTGAATAACCTCTCCATGATTAAAGCCCTTTCGCCTGCTTTAAGGAGTTCTTCCGGTGTTATGTCGAAACCTGTAGCCGTTCTAAATAATTCTGCGCATGCTTCAGGATCCAGCATCTGTTGATAAGGTGGACGATTGCAAAGTCCTAAATTCAATAGCATGACATTATAGTCTTCAACCCATTTTGTAAAACCGGGAACGTATTCTGCTTCATCTTCGCTAACAACTACAGCATTAATACGTTCTTCAGGCATCCCTATCCATTTTGCGAATTTTTTCAAACTGTTTAACTTTCGATGAGGGACGATTGTGATAGAAAGGGCATTCATATTATGACCCCCACGTGGACAAACCAACTGACCAAAATTTTCTGTACAGATATGTGTCCGAAGATCATTAGCTGGTTCTGTCCCTTTGAGATGAACTACGTGCTCTTCATGTCCCTTTGCTAAATTCTTTGTAACTTCCTGCCAAGTCCCTGCAAGCAAATTACCTATCCCCTTCCTCTGTACAACCAATTCCATTAGTTCCATAGTCGCTTCAAAGCCTTTTCTGGGCAACCAACCCATCGTATCCTCTAAACTAATAATTCCCTTTTCATATAAGTCACAAACTAAGTCCATTTTTGAGCAAAAGGTTAAATTATCCATTCCATATTGGTTGACGGTATACACGCATTTAAGTAGGTGATTATAATCTCCTACTCGACATTTGGCTCCAAAGCTTTCAATGGAACTAAAAATAGTCGATTGAACAAGTTTTAATCCGGCAAATTCACCCGATTTGATTTCTAAAGCACTTTTGCAGCCCACAGGGCAGGTATGGCAATGGGAAGATCCTGCTCTTGCTTGTCTTTTATAAGCTTCCGGTCCGTAAAGTGCTGTCATCTCCTCACTTGAAGCAGTGTCATTGAAGTTATTCGTAACGTATTTTCCAGTGTTAATCATCCAAGCATCCCATCCTATAAGTAACCCTAATTCATTCCAGGTGGGAACCATTGGGTTAGATTTTAATTTCCTAAAGTAACCCATCACCAAATCACTAAACTTCTTGGGATCTGATACTTTCACTCCTTTAGTCCCTCGGATCGCTATAGCTTTAAGGTTCTTCGATCCCATAATGGCACCATCACCACTTCGGCACCAAGTTCCTTGTTTATTTAATAAAATATTAGCGAAAGTCACCCTGTTTTCCCCTGCCGGTCCAATACAGGCGACACTTGCATCTTGAGTTTCCTCCTTTATAATATCTGTTGCTGTAAAAATATCTTTTCCCCAAAGATGACTCGCATCTCTAAGTTGTATGTCGTCATTAAAAATGTCTAAGTAAACGGGCCTTTCCGAACATCCAGTGATTGTAATTCCATCATAACCTGCATGCTTAAGATAGCGTCCTATGTTGCTTGATGGTGAGGATATATAAAAGCCAGCAGGACCTTTAAGGCTCATAACTGTCTTGGTTGCACTTGGCATAAAGGTTCCAGCTATGGGACCTGTTGAAATACATAGATAACTTTCAGGACTCATTGGATCTATACCTGCCTTCATTTTTTCCAACATCTGATATGCATTAAACCCTGCTCCGCCAATAAAAAACCGACAAAAATCTTCACGCAACTTTTCTTCTTTAAATTCACCTTTTGTTAAATCTACATGAAGTAATTTCCCTGCATAACCATACATTGTCCTCTCACCAACCCTTTCTCAATTTAATTTAAATTGATCTCAATTATTTATATGTATAAAATCCCTTTCCTGTCTTCCGTCCTAAATGTCCAGCCATAACCATTCGCTTTAACAATGGGGGTGGAGCGAATCTTCTCTCCTTAAATTCGTTATAAAAACTATTTGCAATATAGTAAATAGTATCTAAACCTATGTGATCTAATAAACGAAAAGGGCCGATGGCAAACCCTGCTCCTTCCATCATTCCCTTGTCTATATCTTCTACGCTTGCCAAACCTTCTTCTAATGCACGGATTGAATCCAAAAAATACGGTACCAATAACCGATTTACAACAAATCCCGGTTTGTCTGACACAATAATTGCATCTTTCTTCAATTCCTCGACTAACTCCAATGATTTCTTAACAGCGCTTTCTGAAGTAAGCTCTGTTTTCACGATTTCCACTAATTTCATTATTGGCACAGGATAAAAAAAATGAAATCCCACCACTCGCCCAGGAAATTTTGTAACAGAGGCTAATTCTGTTATAGAGTATGATGAGGTGTTACTAGCCAAAACTGCATCAGGCAGACATACCTCTCCTAACTCTTTAAATATTTGTTTTTTGACCTCAATATCTTCTACAATAGCCTCTATAACAAATTCACATTCCTTCAATTCTTTCAATTCCGTCGTTCTCTTTATTCGACTCAAGATATCTTTTTTCTCTCCATTTGTCATGTTTCCTTTATTAATATCCTGATCCAGGATCTTATTAATCTTCTCCATCCCAGATTCCAACAGTTCCTTTGATATCTCTCTCACCCAAGTTTTAAACCCTGCCTTCACACATGTCGTTACGATTCCCGAACCCATAATTCCACAACCAAGCACTCCTATTGTTTTCTCCTTCATTGAATTATTACTCCTTCCAATATTCTTTTTAACCCATTTTTTCTAAAATTGCCTGTATCATCTGTTTACTATTAATAGCTCTTCAAAGCTACTATCTAACCAACACCTAGGAATCTCTTTGCAATCTCTTGGTCATTTATTAGAACATCTTGGATAGGCCCCTCCCAAACGATTTGGCCTTGATCCATAAAATAGGCCCGATCCGCCGTCCGGCCTGCTAGGTTTGTGTCATCATCGATACAAAGCATCGTTGTTCCATTTTTTTTTAATGTGAGTAGTGTATCTCCAACTGTTTTGGCTATTAATGGGGCTAAACCTTCAACAGGCTCGTCGATCAGAAGAAGGCGAGGGTTACTCATTAAACCTCTTGCAATAGTTAACATTTGCTGCTCTCCACCGCTAAGCGTGACACCCTCCTGGTGCTTCCTTTTTTTTAATATCGGAAATAATTCGTAAATCATATCAGTAGTCCACTTAGTACTCTCACTTTCAGTCTTATTTTTTCGTTTATCTTTTCGTCCTACAGCTATTAAAAGGTTTTCTTGCACTGTTAACCCCGCAAGAATCTTTCTTCCTTCTGGTACCAAACTGATCCCAAGACGAGCAATTTTATGAGTCGGAAGTCCTACTAACTCTCGATCAAGGAATTTAATACTACCTGACTTCGGCGTTAGGATTCCTATAATACTTCGAAATGTAGTCGTTTTCCCGACTCCATTCCTTCCCAAGAGGAAAATAACCTCCCCTTTATTAACTTTAAGGGATGCACCAAAAAGAATGTGACTCAATTCATAATAGGTATGGATGTTGTTGACATTAAGTAAAGTCAATTTTTCTGCTCCCCTAAATATACTCTCTGGACAATTTCACTTTTTTTTACTTCTTCAGGTATTCCCTCAAATATAAGTTCTCCTTCATATAGGACTCTAATTTTTTCTGATATCGAAAACACAACGTCCATTTTGTGTTCGACAACTAGAACGCTTAGTTTTTCTTCTTTACCTAGTTTTTGAATAAGGTTCATCATGATTTTCGTTTCTTCAACGGTCAACCCAGCACATGGTTCATCCAAGAAAACCAGTTCTGGCTTATTAGCTAACGCAATACCTAATTCGAGTCGCCTCTGATCCCCATGTGATAGGTCACTGGCATTCTCATTTGCCTTCTCAGCAAGCCCTATCCTCTCCAATAATTCTTCTGTTTCCCCTCGAACCATTTTTTGGGCTGGCGTCAACAGGTTATTTATTAAACCTCTCCCAGCTAACATAGCCGTCTGAACATTTTCAAAAACTGTCATTCTCTGAAATAGATTTAACAATTGGAATGACCTTCCAATACCTCTTCTTACAATTTCGTATGGCTGCAATTCTGAGATATCCTCATCCTTAAATATTACCCTTCCGGAACTCTTTTTTAAAAGGCCAGTTAATACATTAAAAAGGGTAGTCTTCCCAGCCCCATTCGGTCCAATAATAGAACTGAGTTCCCCCGTCTCCAAACTAAAACTAACATTATTTAGTGCCCGAATTCCCTCAAAATCCTTACTTACCTTCTCAACATTTAGGATCATCCCCACACCTTTATTCAGGCCTTCGAATAGAAAAGTAGGATATTTTTCGGATTGTAAATCCTACAATGCCACCTCGAAAAAATATAGCAATGAGAACAATACCAAGGCCCAAAATTAAAGGCCAATATTCTGTGTAGCGAGTAATGATATGGTGAAGAAACAAATAGAGGAATGCCCCTGCGATAGGGCCAGCAAAATTATACATCCCACCCAAAAGGCAGACGAACAAGAATTCTCCAGACTTTATAAAGCCAGCATAGCCGGGAAAGGCGCCATGCAAAAGCACAACAAGAAGGATACCCGCAATTCCACAGCAAAACCCAGAAATAATAAACGCAATATAAATATTTTTTTTTACATTGACTCCAATAGCTTGGGCCCTGGTCCGATTATCACGAAGCGCATGTAGTGACCTACCGAATGGAGACTCCCTTATTAAATATAATAAGACCAAGCATAAACCTGCTGCAGTAAAAACGAAGTAGTAACAATTTTTAACGGGATACAATGAACTAAGGACAGGTATTCCATTTAGCCCATCGTCACCTCCAGTAACACTGTACCAGGTGCTAACAATTACCCAAATAATCTGGGAAAAAGCCAGGCAGAGAAGAGCAAAATATATCTCCACTAGTCGAATAACAAACCATCCAACAATAACTGCAAATAGGGTAGCGGCGAGTATCCCAGAGATTAAAGCTACCCAGAATGGAAAAATCTGATAGTACAAAAGAAGTCCAAAAGTGTATGCACCTACTGCAAAAAAACCTGCATGCCCGAACGAGACAATTCCACAATCTCCCAGTAACAAATTAAGGGCAGAAGCTGCCAATGCCAAAATTATCATTTCCATCATTAAACTAAGCCAATTATCCCCCACGACGAATGGCAATAAAAAAATAATTGCTACTATGATTCCTATCAGCCAGAGTGATGAAACCTTCTTATTCTCTATAATCATTGACATCTTAATCTCACATTAATCTAATTTGATTGGTTTCCCTAATAATCCCCACGGTCTGAAAATTAAAAGAATGACCATAACAAAGAAAGGAAATCCCGCAGCTACTTTTGGAATAAATAAAATACCAAATGCATTTGCTAATCCAATAATTATGGAGGCTAGCAGAGCGCCACCTAAGCTACCGAATCCTCCAATAACAATTACAATAAAACCCTTGATAAGAACCATCACATCCATCCCCGGGCCTGCAGCAGTGATAGGAGCAATAATCGCCGCTCCTAAACCCACAAGAGCACATCCCATCATAAATACTAATGTGTATGCCCAAGGAACATCCGTCCCAAGCATACTCATCATTGTGCGATCTGCAGTAATTCCCCGGATAACTAATCCAAAGTGAGATTTATTAATAAATAGATACATAGCTATAAATACGATAAACCCCAAGATTATCAAAGCCAAATTATATTTAGGTAAGATAAATCCCGAGAGATGAATTGGACCCTGTAAGAAAACAGGATAGTTGATTGTGTAATAGGAACCACCCCAAATAATCTTCATTAGATCCATCATGATGAAAGTAACCCCGAAAGTGGTAATATATTGATAAATATCCTTTAATTTATATATTGGACGGACAACCAATATTTCGATTATTCCTCCAAGGATAGCAGCCCCTATAATCGCTAAAAAAATTGAAATATAAAAGTGGCCAGGTATATTCGCCAAAAATCTATTGCATGTAAAAAAAAGATAGGCTCCAACCATATATATCGAACCATGTGCTATATTTAGCACTTTAAGGCTACCCAGAATCAGCGTCAGGCCTGTGGCACACAAAAAACAGACCATCCCTTCGCTAAGGCCACTTACAATCTGTAGGATTATAGTATCTAGAGTCATTACTGTCTCTTAGTTTCCCCTATTTTAATATATACGTATTCATAGGCTTCTTCTTCTCATTTAATTGTATGAACCTTCGTCAGCATAATTACTAAAGATTTAGCCAAACAGTGAATACCCGCAGCCCCAGCTCGAGTAAACGCTCGGCTAGGGCTGCTCCTGTGCATTTAATTAACCCCTCAGGATTTAACTTTAGAACGGATTTCTTTAATTTCCTCACACGAATGATACAACTCAGCATAATTGTCCATTTTCACAATCTCTTTTGTGAAAACTGGCATAGGAAATTTCCCTTTTGGATCCCACCCCAAAATACCTACCCAGTATGGAACTAAAGTTTGATGATCGCATCCACGTAATTGAATATCTCCAATAAATGTTTTAACGGTTAATCCTGCATCAAAAACGTCAATTATCTTTTCCAAGTCAGTGGTTGTACCTGCTTTTTCCATAGCCGCCTTAAGAAATCTTAGGTATATAGGTGGACTATATCCCATCATATCAGGATACCATCCACATTTCTTATAAACCTTAGTATAGAAGTCAACATTTTCAGGATCATTGAACAAATAGAACGGGTAACAGGTAGCAGTCAATGCCCCAATCGGGGCAGCAGTGTCTCCCTTTCTTAAAGTATTCAGAAATGGCATTATCCCAATATCCTGATCTACAAATTTAACTTTGTCTAATAAACCATAAGCTGAAGCCTGCTTTACAAAGATCAATGCATCACCGCCGTATAGCGAAGATTGAACTAAGTCCGGTTTTGCAGCGAGTATCGCAGTGATATAGCTGGTAAAATCTGTAGATCCTAACGGTGGCCATGAATCTCCTACTACTTTTGCTTGTGGTGCATGTTTACTCCAATATTCCACAAAGGCATCACGACAGGAGTGTCCGTAAGCATAATCAGCATTGATACAATATAGACTCTTTATCTCCTTCCCCCATTTCTTAGCTGAAGCAATGGCCACACATCTAGTCCATCCTGTAGAATTTATTGAAACTCGAGACGTATAGCGATGAAATTTTTCTTCAGTGAGGATAGAAGACGATGCACAGTATGCTGTGAAAAAAGCTTTTCCTCTCATATCCTTGACTGCAGTGGATACAGCTATTGCATCGCCACTACTTATACAACCGCCAATGATCTGACATTCTTCGTTATATACTAAATCCTTGGCTGCTCTCACTGCTACCTCTGCACTCAGTTGTTCATCGCGAAAAACAGGGGCAACCTTCCTACCCAGAATACCCCCTTCGGCATTCAGTTTGTCACATGCATATTCCATCGCAGCCTTTGTTGGTATGCCATAGCCTGTCATGGGTCCTGTTAGTGGCGTAATACAACCTATCTTGATTGGCTTAGTTTGGGCCCTGAGAAGTGTGGGGACACCCCATGAGGCTAATGTAACTCCAGCTGCGCCAGCTACTGCTGTTCTAATAAAAGTCCTCCTACTTATACCTTCTTGCCGCTGTTTTGTACCCATAACGTGCCTCCTTGCCTTTAAAAAATATGGCTGCTATTCAAGTAATTTTTATTGAGATTCATTTCAAAAATTTCCGCAAGCATATGTAATATCGGTCACCTCCCCTCTTTCGATTTTTAACAAATTTTTGGCTTCAACGCCGACCAACCGCCCTCCTTTCCACATTCATTATGGTCTACTTTAGTGAATGATAGTATTTGAAAACATCTGGCATACCCTCATTGGGATCAGTTTGCACACCGAAAAAAGGAATTGGATACCGAATCCCCTTTTCTGAAAGTTTCTCTAGCCCTTCGGCTATCTTTTTCAATGATTCCGGTGCCATGGCAATTACTAATACAAACGTATTAAGTAATGTTACATAGCCTGCGAATCTTTTGACAAGACCATGAGCGAGTTGTTTTACAAACGACAGACCAAAGATTATCAAGGTTTTCAAACCAATGGTTGGTGGTGG
>Ga0315282_10002357_pt1 | contig 34948 bp, 19 predicted proteins | sample YL17G07_20_MG_FD_203693 | JGI IMG/M metagenome (GOLD analysis project Ga0315282, IMG submission 203693) | Sediment microbial communities from Yellowstone Lake, YNP, Wyoming, USA - YL17G07_20 | ecosystem: Environmental > Aquatic > Freshwater > Lake > Sediment | place: USA: Wyoming | collected...
CGCGTTCATCCGCGGAATCCGCGGATTTCACTGCCGCCAATCTGTGGAATCTGCGAAATCTGCGGCTTCGTTCTTGGTTGCGGCGATAGCTGCGTCGGGCCTTTGTGGTGAAATGAACTCCAAGATGCCCAATCCGAGTGGAAATGTGTGCCCGCTGCCGATTATGGAGCACACGCACGTAGTGCTGGGCCATGGCAGCGGCGGAAAGCTGATGGCCGAGCTGATCCGGACGCTGTTCCTGCCGGCATTTCGAAACGAGTATCTGGAGCGGCTGGATGACCAGGCGGTAGTGGCGGCCGGCGGCGCGCGCCTGGCCTTCACCACCGACTCCTACGTGGTCACGCCCATTTTCTTTCCCGGCGGCGACATCGGCCGGCTGGCCGTCAACGGCACCGTCAACGACCTGGCCATGAGCGGCGCCCGCCCGCTTTACCTGGCCGCGGCCTTCATCCTGGAAGAAGGACTGGCCATGGACGACCTGCGCCGGGTGGTCGAATCCATGCAGGGCGCGGCGCGGGAGGCCGACGTGCTGCTGGTCACCGGCGACACCAAGGTGGTCAACCGCGGCGACGCCGACCAGGTGTTCATCACCACCACGGGCCTGGGCGTGATCGAGAAGCCAGTCGAAATTTCCGCCGGGCGCGCCCGGCCCAGCGACCGCGTGCTGCTGAGCGGCTACGTGGGCGACCACGGCATGGCCATCCTGTCGAAGCGCGAGAACCTGGAGTTTGAGGGCGCCATCGAGAGCGACACGGCCCCGCTGCACGGCTTGGTGGCCGCCATGCTCGAGGCCAGCTACGACATTCATTGCCTGCGCGACCCCACCCGCGGGGGCCTGGCCACCACGCTGACTGAATTCGCCGCGGCTTCCAAGGTGGGAATCGAGCTGATCGAGAGCCAGATCCCGGTGCGGGAGGCGGTCCGGGGCGCCTGCGAGATACTGGGGCTGGATCCGCTGTACGTCGCCAACGAAGGGAAGTTGGTGGCAGTGGTGGCGCCCCAGGCGGCGCAAGCGGTGTTGGACGCCATGCGCGCTCACCCCCTGGGCCGCGACGCTTGCATCATCGGCGAAGTGGTCGCCGAGCACCCCCGCATGGTCATCATGAAAACCGGGATTGGCGGCTCGCGCATCGTCGATACGCTATTCGGCGAGCAGCTCCCCCGCATCTGCTGATGCCGTCTCGCGGCACCCGAAAAACGATGGAAAATGTAGCGGCGACCTTCAGGTCGCCATCTTCCGCGATCGCATAACGATGGCGACCTGAAGGTCGCCGCTACATCACACCCCGCTTTTCACCGCAGAGCACTTCAAAAAGTTCCGATTGCATCCGGCCGCCTGCAATTAGAATAGCGGGCATGTCGATCCGCAAAGCATGCATGTTGAGCCTCGCACTGCTGCTGGCTTCCGTTTCGCCAGCGCAGCAACAGAATCCACCCTTCCTACAGCCGGACAACGTCGAGATCCAGCGCGACCTGGTTTATTCCAGCGTGGGCAGCGGCGAGCTGCATCTCGATCTGTTCCTGCCCAAGGAGGGCGCCGGCCCGTTCCCCGCGGTTGTTTACATCCACGGCGGAGGCTGGACCGGCGGCAACAAGAGCGCGTTCCAGCGCCAGGCGGCGTATATGGCGACCAAGGGATACGTGGGCGCTTGCATGGAATACCGCCTTTCGGGCGAAGCGCGCTATCCGGCGGCGGTGCATGACTCGAAAGCCGCGGTGCGCTGGCTGCGCGCCAACGCCGCCCGATACCGCATCGACGCGAAGCGCATGGGCGCGGCCGGGGGCTCGGCCGGCGGCCACCTGGTGGCCTTCCTGGGCACCACCGGCGAGAAGAAGGAATTCGAGGGCCAAGGAGGCAACGCGGGCGTTTCCACCCGGGTGCGCGCCGTCGCCGCCTTCAACCCCGTGCTGGACATGACCATGGTGAGGATGCGCGATCCCGCGGCGTCGGCCAGCGGCGCCCTGGAGAAGTTTCTCGGGGCAAGCTATGCGGAGCGCCCCGACTTGTACGCCGAGGCCAGCCCCACGACACACGTCAGCCGGGATTCGGCCGCGTTCCTCTTCCTCCACGGTACGGCGGACACGACGGTGCCTTACCAGCAATCGGTGGAGATGATGAAGAAGCTGAAGGAGGCCGGGGTCTATGCCGACCTGTTCAGCGCCGAGGACGCCCGGCACGGCTTCTTCAACTCGCCGCCGTGGTACGAGCCAACGCTCAAGAAGATGGAAGAGTTCTTCAACCGGTTTCTGAAGTGAATTAGGCTGTAGGCCGTAGGCTGCGGGCTGCGTCGCGCAGTCAGTTTAACCCACAGCCCACAGCCTACAGCCCACAGCCTATGACGAAGCCAGCCGAGCAACTTTACTGCGAGCGATTGAACCGCTATGTGACGGCGATGCGGAACGGGATGCCGGACCGGGTCCCGTTGCGCCCGCTGGCGGCCGAAATCACGGCCAAATACGCCGGCTACACCTGCCAGGAAGTCACCCACGACTACCGCAAGGCCTTCGAGGCCGTCATCCGCTGCTGCACCGACTTCGACTGGGACGCGGTGGTGCCCAACATGGTCTACGTCTGGACCGGACTGACCCAGGCGGTCGGCCTCCGCTACTACGGCGTGCCGGGCATCGACGTGGGCGCCGACGTCGGCTTCCAGTACCGCGAGCCTTCCCAACAGGATGCCTTCATGAAGCGGGAGGAGTACGAGGAACTGATCGAAGACCCGACGCGCTTCCTCTACCAGACCTGGCTGCCGCGCGTGTGCGGCGAGGTGAGCGCCAAGGGCCGGCCCACCTCGTATCGCAACAGCCTCTCCTTCGTCAAAGGCGGCATGGCCATGCTGAGTTACTTCTCGGCATTTGGGCCGCAGGTGGAGCGAATGCGGCGGGAATGCGGCACCGTGTCGGCCATCTGCGGCATGCTGAAAGCGCCGCTCGATATTCTCGCCGACAAGCTGCGCGGCTACGTCGGCCTGGCGTTCGACCTGATGGAAGTGCCCGAGACGGTGCTGCGGGCCTGCCGGGCGCTGATGCCCCACCTGGGATACATCGCGCTCACCGGCGCCGACCCGCAAAAGTCCCTCCCTATCCCCATCTGGATGCACCGCGGCTGCACGCCGTTCGTCAACCGCGGGCATTTCGACACCATTTACTGGCCGACGCTGAGGCCCATTCTCGATGCCCTGTGGGCGCGGGGCAACCAGGTGCTGTTCTATGCGGAAGGCAACTGGGACGCGCACCTGGAGCGCTTCGCCGAGCTGCCCGCCGGCAGTATCATTTACCACATCGACCGGGGCGACCCGCAGGCGGCCCACCGGGTGCTGGGCAAGAAGTTCTGCCTCAGCGGCGGCCTGCCGAACCTGTTGCTGGCCATGGGCGCTCCCGATGAGGTGAAGGCCCACTGCCGGAAGCTGATCGAGACCCTCGGCGCCGAGGGCGGCTACATCATGGACGCCAGCGCCATCATGCAGAACGACGCCTCGATCGAGAACCTGAAGGCCATGACGGAGGCCACGCTCGAGTACGGCGTGTACCGGCCGGCGTCATCGCCCTCGTCGGCGGCCGGGGCACCCGCCGGCGGCAACGGGCCCACGCCTGGGCTGCCGAGCTGGGTGACGGCGCCCGCGGTCCCGCCCGGCGTTTGCCTCTCCTGGGAGGCAAAGGCCAGCGAGTTGCCGCCGATTTCCGGTGATCCGGCACTGGTGCGGCGCGTCTGGGAAGACATCGAGGGGCTGGCTTACCTTTACATCTGGCATCTGCTGCTGAGCTTCTGATTCCACAGCCGCAAGAGAGCCGCGGCCACAGGAAACACACCGGCTGGAAGCCTGTGCCACTTTTCAATCACCTGCGGGCAGCAGTGGCACAGGCTACCAGCCTGTGGTCTTTCCCAAATCACCGCGGGCAGGGCGCGGCGGCCAATGCCGGCTGCTTGTCGCCAAGAGCCGGGCAGAGCGACGCCAAAATGATGTCGCCAACTTTTTCGGCACCCTCGTTGGTGAAGTGGAAAAAGTCGTAGTAATACCGCGAGCTTTTCGGCATTTCGCGCGCCAGATCGATTACCACGAGGCCCCGGCGGCGGCCCACGCTGCGCGTCACGTCGTTGTACAGTTCCAGCAGCCTCCAGGCCACATGGCCGTTCATGGGCTGGTACATTTCCAGGCCGACGGCGGCCAGGTCGGCGCCGGTGGCGTCGTCCACGGCGTCGCCGACCAGCGCCGGCTGGGTCAGGAGCACCAGCTCGATGCCGCCGGACCGCGCCAGTTCGGCCAACCTCTCCAAACGCTCCTGGTATCCACGGAGGCGCCGGCCTTCACCTTCCACCAGGGCCCGTTCCTGTTCCGGTGACATCATCCTGGTTTGCTGGAAGCGCAAGGCGAGGGGCCGCGGCATGGCGCCGAGCGCCTCGAAACGCCTGGTCCGCGCATGGCGCACCAGGTTGACGGCGAGCGCGACGGCCTCACTGTGGTCGGCCAGGCTCCCCACCAGGCGGCTCATAGGCGTCTTATCGAACTGCTTGGGGGCGTCGGTGAAAATGTCGTTGGCGCCGGCCAGCAACAACACGAGTTTCGGCCGTAGCTTCGAGATGTAATTCGACATCAGCGCCAGGTGGCCGAAGGTGCTGTGCCCGTCCAGCCCGGCGTTGTTCACCCACACCGAGGGAAACACCGGCTTCAGCTTTGCTTCCAGGCGCGCCGGCCAGGTCTTGTCGTCGGAGAGGAAGAAACACTCGGTGGTGCTCCCGCCGATGGCGATGATGGTGAGCCGGCGGGCGAAATCCGGCGGCGGCTCGGGGCCGCGAAACCCCAGCGAGTTCTTGGTATGGATGATGACTTTGTCGAGCTTCTCCACCTTGTCCAGCCGGCTGTCCTGGATGCGATAGGTCTTGTTGGCCGGCAGGACAATCCGGTTCCCGCGCATGCGAAACCCGAAGGGATTGTGAATGCGCAGGCCGGCTTCCACCAGGGCGAAGGCGACGGCCAGCCCGGCGATGACCAGCAGGTAGTCGGCTGTCTGTGAACGGTGCCCAGTCATGCGCGATGCCGGGCTATTCTGTTCGACGGCCGCGGCATCGTCAAGTGCGAGGCTGCAGCCTGTGGTCTGTAGCCTGAGTTCCGCTTGCAATCGGGCCTTGTTTGCTGTACCTACATGGCAGCGCGCCCGATTCGGGCGTGAGCTTGGCATGCAGACATTAGGATCCACCCGATTTCTCCTGGCGGCGCTGGTTTGGCTGGCGGCCTGGCCGTGGCTGGCCCAAGGCGCTGAGGTGCGCGGCACGGTGGCTGACGCGCGGGGCGGCGAGCGCCTGGCGCGCGTCCGTATTCGCCTGCAGCCGGCGGCCCCGGCGGCCAGGCCGGAGGCGGCCGCTGCTGTCGAGGCCACCACCGGTTCGAACGGCGAGTTCGCCCTGGGCGAGGTACCGGCGGGCGAATACGAACTGCTTGTCTCCACCGTCGGCTACCGCTTTTTCCACCAGAAACTCACGCTGCAGGCCGGCGACCGCCTGGAGATGGAAATTGCGCTGAGCCCCGAGGCCTTCACCCAGCGCGAGACGGTGGAAGTTACCGAGCGCGTCTTCGAGCCGCTGGTCAGCCTGGCGCCCATCCAGCAGACCCTCAGCCACAGCGAGGTGAAGAACCTGGGCAGCGTGCTGGCCGACGACCCGCTGCGGGCCGTGCAGGCCATGCCCGGCGTGTCGGCGGGCGATGATTTCGAAAGCCGCTTCTCGCTGCGCGGCGCCTCCTTCCGCAATGTGGGCATCTACCTGGACGGCCTGTTGCTCCATGCCCCGTTCCACACCGTGCACAGCAGCAGCGGATCCACCGGCTCGCTCACCATCGTGAACGGCGACCAGGTGGACACCCTCTCGCTGATGACCAGCGGGTTTTCGGCGCGCTACGGCGACCGCACGGCGGGGGCGCTGGTGATCGACTCGCGGGAAGGGGGCCGGGTGCGGCCCACCGCGCGCATCACCGCCAGCGCTTCCAACGCCGGCGCGCTGGCCGAGGGCCCGCTGCCGCCCTCGCGGCGCGGCTCCTGGCTGCTGGCCTTCCGCAAGAGCTACCTGGATTACATCATCCGCCGCACGGCCACCGACGCCTCACTGGCCTTCGGCTTCCTGGACGGCCAGGCCCACCTGACCTACGACCTGACCCAGAAATGCCAGGTGAGCCTGACCACCTCGTCCGGCGATTCGGGGCTGGACCGTTCGCAGTACACCAGGCCGCTGGGCCTGAACGCGGTGATGTGGAGCGATTCGGTTCTGGCGCTGGCCGACCTCGGCGTGCGCTACCTGGAGGGGCCGCGCTTCCTGTTGAGCGCGCACGTGGCGCGCATGCAGGAAACTTTCCGCGACACGAACTCGGAGAAGGCGCCGCTGGAAAGCGGGCGCTACCGGGAGACAGCGGCGCGCGCCGACGCTACCTGGTACTGGAAACCGGGACAGCCGCTGGAATTCGGCACGGTGCTGCGCCGCCTGAACGACGAAGGAGTGCGCTCGCAGGCGCTGGCCAGCCGCCGCTACAACGAGCTGGAGCGCTTTCGCGGAGATGCCTGGACCACCGCCGGCTATTTCCAGCAGACCCTGGCCTGGCGCGGCCTCCGCCTCGGCGCCGGCCTGCGGCTCGATTCCTTTTCCTCCACCGGCGAGATCACGGCCGGGCCGCGCGCTTCCTTGACCGTGCCGCTGCCGGCCCAGCAGTCGCTGCATTTCGGCTGGGGCCAGTACAGCCAGTTCGCCGAGCAGCAGATGCTGAAGGGGATAGGCGGGAACCGGAGGCTGTCGGCCGAGCGCTCCACCCAGCTTCTGGCCGCCTGGGAGTGGCTGGTGCGGGAGCGTACCCGGGTGCGGATCGAGTTCTTCGACCGCGAGGACCGCAACGGCATCTACCGCCCGCTGGGCGACCCGCGGCGGCTCGCCGACGGAAGGATCTTCGTGCCGGCGCGCAATGCGCTCTGGGAGAACAGCCTCTACGGCCATGCCCGGGGCGCCGAGTTCCTGCTGCAGCGCCGCAGTGCCAACCGCCTGACCGGCTGGATCTCCTATTCCTACCAGGTGGGCGGCCTGAAGGACACGCACACCGCTCTGCGCTTCCCTTACGACTGGGATCAGAAGCACACCTTCAACATCTATTCCAGCTATCGCATTCGTCCTTCCGTTAACCTGAGCGGGAGATTCCTGGCGGGCAGCGGCTATCCGGTTCCCGGCTTCTTGCAGAAGAGCGGGCCGAATTTCTCCTTCGCCAACGCCTACAACCAAAATTTCGCCCTCTCGGTGCAGAGAAACGGGGTGAAGCTGGATCCCTACGAGCGGCTGGACCTGCGGATCAACAAGAGCTTCCACACCACGCGCCGCCGCTTCACGCTCTACGGGGAGGTCGTCAACGTGCTGAACCGCCGCAACCTGCGCTTCAGCGAGCTGGCCTCGTACAATACGCGCACCGGCTTGGCCGATGTGCGCTTCGACCGCATGTTCCCCATCATTCCTTCCGCTGGACTGGTGGTCGAGTTTTAGGCTGTAGGCTGTAAGCTTTAGGTCTTGCCGCCCACAGCCTATAGCCCACAGCCTACAGCCTGATCACGAGCGGGCTTTCGGTTCGAATGGGTAGAGGGCTTCTTTGATGGAGAGGCCGCGGACTTCGATCTGCTTCAGGTCGGCGCTGCCCAGGCCGGCCGCTTCCGCCAGCTTGATGGTGTTGCCGCCGTGGTAGAGGGGCGGCGTGCCGAACTCGGCCGCCGGATCATAGCCCATGACCGCGGTACAAATAGCGTCAGTGCAAACCGGGTTCAATCCTGCCACCAGCAGGCCCGGATCGACAATCCGCAGCGGCTTGATCCAGGGGCCTTCCCCGCCCTGCACCGACCGGATCCCGTCGATGATGGAAAGGGCGATGGGCGGCGCGGCACCCACAAGGTCCACCACGATGCGCGGCACGCGATGGCCATCGTCGCGCGGCGTGCTGCGGTTCAATTCCGCCGCGGCGGGCGCCGCCGGCTGCGCGCTTCCCCGGTGGAAAGTCTTGCCGCGCGAGGCGCTGGATTTTTCGCTGCCCGCATCGTCGCCGTATAGTGACGTCGGTACAATCCCGAAGTAGTTCTTCAGCGCCAGCGTGATCCCCGCCGTGTAGTGGTTCTTCATTTTCGCCAGCGAGACGAAGAAATCGGCGTCCTCGTAAGAGTGGTTTACCGCAAACGAAGGATAGATGTAGGCCTGGCCGCGGACTTTCAGGGTCGAGTACTGCTTGGCCGCGCCGCGGTTGTTGGTGTTTTCCCACTCGACGTTGCCGGCGGCTTTGAGCGCCCGCAGGTTCCAACCGCATTCTCCGAGAAACTTCTCGGCCGATACCGGGGGAGGCCAGCCTTCGAGCAACCGGATGCGTTTGGCGCCCGCCCTGGCGAACGCCTGGCAACAAGCGAGGATAAGGTCCGGATGGACGTGATAGGTCTGGCCGGCCGAGCGGCCGCCCAGCACCGGACGCACCCCGCCGGTCAGGTTGATCTTGATGGCCACGGTCTTGCCGCCGACCAGGGGCTTGAGGCCGCCCAGCTTCTGGAACAGATCATCGAGGGCGGCGACCATCTCCTTGCCATAGCTGCGGCAGCGTGTAATGGCCACCGGAGCGACCGGCGGACTTGCGGCCCGCAGCAGGGCGGGCGGCAGGCAGGCGCCCGCGGCAGCCAGGCCCGAAAACTTCAGCACATCACGGCGGGTCAGTTCGCTCATTCGCAACCTCCGAGTAGCGGTAGCTTACCACGGAGGGCCAGCCGCGGATTCCGCAGATTTCGCAGACACAAAACCGAGGTCCGAATGAAGGGGACGCCCGCCGCGGCGGGCGTGCCATTCCATCGGCGGGAATCTGCGGAATCTGCGGCTACGGCAGGCAGGGGATGACCTGCGGGCCCTCGGGGATGACCGCCAGGCGCGCGCCCGCTCCGGCCGAGGCCAGCAACGATTGGACCGTTTCCGCGATGTTGCGGGTTGGAATCAGGTGTGCCCCGCGAACTTCTTCTTCCGGCAGCGAGGAATAGAAATAAACACGGGTCCTCATCAAAATCCGCGCCAGGATCTGCACCTGCCACTGGTCCTGGATGGGCGTCTCAAACCGCTCAATCATCTCCAGTAGCTCACGCGGGGAGCAGCGGGCGCGCAGCAGCTCGCGAAAATTGCCCTCGGGCGGGACGCCGTGCGAGCACTCGGCCGCCATCACCACGGCGCCGCCCGGCTTCACGATCCGCGCCGCCGTGTCCATGCCCTTCACCGCCTGGTAGAGGTTCAGATCCAGAGGAAACCCGGAATTGGTCGTTACCACCACGTCAAACGGCGCCTCCACCTTTTGCAGCGAAACCGAGCGGGCAAAGTCGGCGCCACGGCGGTGCGCCTGGAAGACGTCGCCGGCAAAAACGCCGGTGATCTGCCGCGCGCGGTTCAGGGTGACGTTCAGCGCGAAGCACGGTCCAACCATTTCCGCGATTTGCTTCATCTCCTCGTAAATCGGATTGCCGTCGGTGGAGGCGTAGGTGGCCAGTGGGTTGGCGATCATGGCCGCGGAATGGTTGCGCAGGATATTGTCGAAGGCGGCCATGCCCAACAGCACGGCCTTCGGTCCGCCGGAAAAACCCGCGAAGAAATGCGGCTCGATGAAACCGGTCAGGATTTTCACCTCCGCATCGAGGAACCCGGCGTTGACGCGCACCGGGTTGCCAAACGAGCTGATGCCCACCGGCCGCATCGCCGCCTCGGCGCGCGGGTCGTGCTGCACCACGCGATAGGCGTCCAGGATTTCCCGGCCCAGCATGGCTTCCAACTCCTCGCGGGTGTTGGGGCGATGCGTGCCAACGGCGTTAATCAGCGTGATGTTCTGGTGCGGGACGTGCCGCAGCTCATCGAGCAATACGGAAAGCACGCGCTGGCGCGGCATGGGCCGGGTGATGTCGGGGAAGACGATGGCTACGCGGTCCGCGGCGCGCACCGACCCGGCCAGCGGCGCCGCGCCGAGGGGCGCGCGCAGGGCCACGCGCAGCGCCGCGGCTTCGTCCGGCAGCCCCGGCGCCTGCCGCGCTTCCAGCACCGTCGCCCCATCGGGCACATCGACCGGCAGCCCGGTGCGTCCGTACTCCAGCGTTATTCGCATGGCCCGCAAGATACACCACCAAGACACCAAGACACAAAGACTTGGTGCCTTGGTGGCTTGGTGGTGAATAATAACGGGCATAAGCCGAGCACTGGTGGTTGCGCTGGTGCTATGGTTCTGAAATTGCTGAAGAGCTTCTTCCAGCTCAACAGGTAGATTAGCTCCGCGGCGCGGGGGCCGGGCGCGTTCCCGGATGGACAGCGCGGGGATTCGAACCAGGACTGGAGGGACAGCGGAATGCTCAACGGGCGGCACGATGGACAGCCGGACCTGGGGCCTTTCCCGGGGGAAGATTTCTATAAGCAACTGCTGGACAGCCTGTACGACGGTGTTTACTTCGTGGATCGCGAACGGCGGATCACCTACTGGAACAAGGCCGCTGAGCGGCTGACCGGCTACCGCAGCGACGAAGTGTGCGGCCGGCGCTGCCAGGACAACATCCTGGTGCACACCGGCCGGGACGGGGTGGGCTTGTGCCTGAACGGCTGCCCTATCACCGCCGCGCTGGCCGACGGGAAGACGCACGAAAACGACGCGTTTCTCTTGCACAAGGACGGCTACCGGCGCCCGGTGCTGGTGCGGGCAATTCCGATCCGCAATCCCGCCGGCGAAATCACCGGCGCCGTGGAGTTGTTCAGCGACAACTCCGCGCAGACGGTCTCCGCCCATCGCATCGCCGAGCTGGAGGCCATCGCCTATCTGGATCCGCTGACCGGCCTGGCCAACCGGCGCTTCACGGAAATCACGCTGGCCGCAAAGTTGAACGAATTCGACCGCTACCAGGCGGGCTTCGGCCTGCTGATGATCGACCTCGACCACTTCAAACAGGTCAACGACCTGCACGGGCATGACGCCGGAGACCAGGTGCTGCGGGTCACATCGAAGACCATAGCCGCGAGCCTGCGTTCTTTTGACTTCCCGGGGCGGTGGGGCGGCGAGGAGTTCGTGGCCATGATCGCCCGCGCCACCGCGCCGGTGTTGGCCCAGGTGGCCGAGCGCTGCCGCGCGCTGGTGGAAGCCTCGCGCACCTCGCTTTCCTCCAAAGTTCTCCGGCCGACGATTTCCATCGGCGGGACCCTGGTCCGCAGCGGGGATTCGCCGGCCACCATCGTGCGGCGGGCCGACCAGTTGATGTATCGGAGCAAGCACGCGGGCCGCAACCGCGTCTCGCTGGACTGCGCGCCGGAAGCCCGCGGCACGGCCCCCGGATGAGTAAGGATTTGCTTTCCCGGAAAGGTTTTCGGAACGTCTTGAGCAAACCTCAACGCAGAGGGCGCCGAGGCACGCGGAGGGTTTCTCTGCGTTTTCTCCGCGCCCTCCGCGTCTCTGCGTTGAACCGTCAGTTCTTAGAATCCGCGGATCACACTTCCAGCTTCCACGGCGCGCGGTACCTGGCCTTCAGGTACGGCCTGGCGTGCGACTGCAGCACCGCGTAGTTCTTGTCGTCCCAATCGACCCGCATCTTGAAGCGCATCGCGATGTTGGCCAGCAGGCAGGTGATGCTGCTGCGGACGCAGGTCTCGATCTCGCTGATCGGCTTCTGCCGCGTCTTGATGCACTCGATGAAATTGTTCCAGTGCGGGCCGTTCATGCTCCGCAGCTCCGGGCTCTTCTCGTCGACCGCCTGGACGCCCGATTCCTTCACAGGAATCACCCAGCAGCCGCCGCGGTTCACCACCAGCGTGGCCTTGGTGCCGTGGAACGCGGTGCCGTATCCCTGGTCGTAGAGCCGCTGGGGGTTGCAGGTGCGGCTCTCGTAGCAGGCCAGGAAGCCGGGGTAATAGAAGGTGGCCAGCAGGGTGTCCGGGGTCTCGGTATTGTCGGTGACGTAGAACTTGTCGCCGTTGGCCACCACCGCTTTGGGCATGGCCTCGTTGAAGGCGCACTGCAGCGGGTCCAGCAGGTGGACGCCCCAGTCGGTCATGGCACCCCCGGCGTAATCCCAGAAGTACCGGAAGCTGGAAAAGCGCTTGGGCGCGACTCCCCAGCGGTTGCGGTTGAAGAGGCGCTTGGGCGCCGGCCCCAGCCACATGTCCCAATCCAGGCCGGCCGGCGGCGCCTCGTCGGGCGGATTCCCCAAGCCTTCCTTCTTCGCCAGGCCGGCTTGCCAGGTGCGGCAGAAGGTGATGTCGCCCAGCGTCCCGCTCTTCACGACCTCCATGGCCTTCTGGAAGTACCCGCCGGAGCGCTGCATGGTTCCCGCCTGCACCACGCGGTTGTACTTGCGGGCCGCCCGGATCATCTTGATGCCCTCTTCCACGTACACGCAGGCGGGCTTCTCGACGAACACGTCTTTTCCGGCTTTACAGGCCTCCACCATCATGTAGGCATGCCAGTGGTCCGGCGTCGAGATGCACACGGCGTCGATGGACTTGTCGGCGATGATCTGGCGGAAGTCCTTTACGGCCTTGGCCTGCTGCCCGCCTTTCTGGGTCGCGGCCACCGCTTTCTCCAGGTGCGGCTGGTAGACATCGCACACCGCCACGGCCTGCGCCTGCGGGTTCTTCATGGCAAAGCCGAGGTTGCCCATGCCCATGGCGCCCATGCCGATGAAACCTACGGCCACCCGCTCGTTGGCGCCTCGCACCCTGCCGGTGAAGATCGAGGTTGTGAACGCGGCGGCGCCTCCCACCGCTTTCAGGAAATCCCTGCGCCCGGTGGCGTCGTCTTGATGCCCTGAATTCGTCATTTCAGTCCTTCCGCGGGCCGGCCACAAGGCCCGGCTCGCCAACGGCGTTCTCGTGCCATTTGCAATCCCCAAGTCCCGCACAAGTATATCGCTCGCGCCTTGGGCAGCGGACCTTTTCTGGCCGGGCGGAAACGGGGGGGAAGCGAGGCGACGAAGGCAGAAGTGGCAGAAGCCCATCCCACTGTTTTCGTTTGACATAGCCGTGTGCGCGTGTTACACCATGCTAGTCCTGAAGGGTTAAAAAAGACTAATCCCCCCTTTTTCCGCGCTCCCTGCGCCATGCGAGGTGTCAGTTGCGGGCTCGAGACATTGCATTTGCGACATGCGCCCTGTTATGTGGATTAGTTTGCCTGCTGGTATTTCCGCTCAACCGCGTCCCACCGCGAAGCGGTGAGCCCGGCGGCGCCAGGCGAGTTCACGCGCCGGCGCCCGCCGTGCGCCCGAATCAGGCGCGCCTGCTCGGCGATTACGGGCGGTTGCCTTTGCAGTTCGAGGAGAACCGCGGGCAAACCGATGCGCAGGTGAGATTCCTGTCGCGTGGCAGCGGCTACGCGCTGTTCCTCACCCGCGACGAGGCGGTGCTCCAATTGCGGAGTGCGGATCCCGGCCCGGCCGGGACAGGTCTCGGATTGCGGAATGCAAACTCCGCAATTCCGCAGGGCGAAGTTCGAAATCCGCAATCCGCAATCCGCAATCCGAAATTAGGGCGACCGGTGACGCTCCGAATGCGGCTCGTCGGCGCCCACCCGAACGCTGAAGCTCGAGGCCTGGAGGAGCTGCCGGGCAAGGTGAACTACTTTATCGGCAGCGACCCCAGCCGGTGGCGGGCCAACATCCCCACCTATGCCAAGGTGCATTACCGGAACGTGTACGCGGGCGTGGACTTGGTTTATTACGGCAACCAGCGGCAGCTCGAGCATGACTTCGTGGTGGCGCCGGGCGCCGACCCCAAGCAGATCCGGCTGGCGGTCGAGGGCGCGAAGCGGGTGGAACTGCAGGCGCAGGGCGATGCCGTGCTGCGGGTTGGCGAGGGCGAGGTGCGCCTGCGCGCCCCGCTGGCCTACCAGGAAGTGGCCGGCCGGCGCCGTGTGGTCGCTGCCAGCTACGTCCTCCACGAAACCACTCCGCATTCCGCACTCCGCACTCCGCACTTGGACGCTCCGCATTCCGCACTCCGCACTCCGCACTTGCAGGAGCTTTCCTTCGAGCTTGGCGCCTACGATCCGGCCCGCCCGCTGGTGATCGACCCGGTCCTGGTTTATTCCACCTACCTGGGTGGTAGCGGCAATGAGATTGCCAACGGGATCGCGGTGGACTCCGACGGCAATGCCTACATCGTCGGACAGACCCTATCGCCGAACTTCCCCACCAGCCCTCTGAACGCCCGGCTAGGCCCCCCCAACCCCTCCAACACCCTGGACGTGTTTGTCACCAAGCTGAACCCCGCAGGCTCGGGTCTGGTATTTTCGACGTACCTTGGCGGCAGTGGCGACGACGTGGGCGCCGGCATTGCCGTCGGCCCCTCCAACTACGTGTACGTCACCGGCTGGACCGCCTCCACCAACTTCCCGACAACCGTCGGCGCTTTTCAGTCCGCCAGGCAAGGCGCCGAGGATGCTTTTGTCGCGAAGTTGAACCCCACGGGTTCGGCACTGGAGTATTCGACTTACCTGGGCGGCGGAAACCTAGACTTTGGCAGGGGTATTGCCGTGGACTCCAACGGCGATGTCTACGTTACTGGCGAGACCAACTCGATCAATTTCCCAACCCTATATGCCTCGCAGACCAGCAACGGCGGCGGCTGGGACGCTTTCGTCACCAAGCTGAGCGGGGCGGGCTCCCCGGTTTATTCGACGTACCTGGGCGGCAGTTCCCACGACTATGGCGCGGGCGCTGCCGTGGACGCCTCCTTCAACGCCTACGTCACCGGCTATACGCAGTCCGGCGACTTCCCAAAAACCCCCCTCGCATACCAGACCTCCCTGGGCGGCGGCTACGACGCTTTTGTTACCAAGCTAGATGCGACCGGGGCACAGGCCTATTCGACCTACCTGGGCGGCGAGGGCAACGACTACGGCAAGGGTATTGCCGTGGACTCCTCCGGGTACGCCTATATCACGGGTTTCACGGCCTCGAGCTACTTCCCGACGCTCAACGCATTCCAGGGCACTCTGGGTGGCAGCTACACGTGCGCTGGGAACGACTGCTTCGATGCTTTCGCAACCAAGCTGGACACGGCGGGCTCGACCCTGATCTATTCGACGTACCTGGGCGGAGCGGCTTACGACGCCGGCAACAGCATTGCCGTGGACTCCAATGGCAACGCCTACATCGCGGGATCGACCGCTTCCACCGACTTCCCGACCGCCCTCGCTTACCAGTCTGCGAATAGCGGCATGCAGGACGCTTTCGTTCTGAAGCTGGGTGCTTCGGGTACGACGATGCTTTTTTCGACGTACCTGGGCGGCGCGGGCATCGACAGCGGCAATGCCATTGCCGTGGATTCGGCCGGCGACGTCTACGTCGCCGGCGAGACCCAATCGGTCAACTTCCCCACGGCGGGTAGCCCCCCTCTGCAGGGCGCGCTGGCTGCGGGCGGCGATGCGTTCGTCGCCAAGCTCACGCCGCCCGGTCCCCCTGCCGGCGGGCCCACCATTAGCTCGTTGAATCCTCCCAACGCTAAGGCCGGCGACCCCGCTTTTACTCTTACCATCAACGGCTCGGGCTTCGGTCCGAGCTCGGTGGTGTATTGGGACGCTGGGGTCCGTACGACCACTTGGGTCAGCAACGCGCAGTTGACGGCGAACATCGACGCCGGAGACATTGCCGCTCCGAAGACCGTGCAGGTGAACGTTTTCGATCCGTCGGCGGGCGCGGGCGGCGCGTGGTCAAATATCGTGCCATTTCTGGTGTACTCGGTCAGCGGGGGCGCGCCCACAATCGTCTCGTTGAGTCCTTCCAAGGCTGTGGCCGGCGGGCCCGCCTTTGCGCTCACGATCAACGGCTCCGGCTTCGGTCAGAACTCCTCCACGGTGTACTGGAGTGACTTGCCGGTTCCGACCACCTATGTGGACAGCACGAAGCTGACCGCGGAAATCAGCAAGGACTATGTCGCCGCCCCAGCCACCGCACAGGTGAAGGTTTTCGATTCGACGGGCGGGTGGTCGAATAGCGCGCCATTCCTGGTGTACTTGGTCGGCGCTCAGCCCGGTTGCACGCCGCCGCCCTCCGGCTTGGTTCTCTGGTGGCCCGCCCAGGGCGATACCACCGAGCTTGTTAGCGGCACTTTATCTGGCTATTACCCGTACTACTCCCCGGGCAAGGTGGGCCTAGCCTTCGACTTCAGCAGTAACTCCTACTTCGATGTTTCGTCTGTCCCGTCCATGACCAGCCTCACCATTGACGCCTGGATCAAGCCCACGGCGTCCAACGGCCGGATCGTGGATAAGTTCGACGGCAGCTCAAGCGGCTACGCGCTCGGGGTTACTGCCGACGGCTACCTCAGCCTGACCATTGGCTCCACTTCCTTGTTAAGCACCACCCCGTTGACGACGGACGGTAGCAAATGGACGCACGTGGCCGCTGTCTTCGATAGCACCCAGACGCCCCCGAACCAGATGAAGCTGTACATCGACGGGGTGCTGGACCCCAACACCACCGTGACGGCCGCGTCGCTGCTCAACAACGGGCTCCCGTTGCGTATTGGCGCCGACCAGAGTTATGGGAGCAACTTCTACGGGCTGATTGATGAACTGGAAATCTTCGATCGCGCGCTGGCGGTTTCTGGAAGTGTTACCACAAACGCAACCGATGTTGCGTGGGTCTCTGGCAGTCCTTTTGACCTGACGTGGACTGGCACCATAACGATTAACAATATTCCATATACGATCGCCACTGTCAACAGCAACACCAGTATTACGTTGACAGCCTCGGCAGGCACCCAGGAAGGAGTCCCGTACTCCATAGGGCCGGAGATCCTCGCCATTGTCAACGCGGGCAGCGTGGGCAAGTGCTGGGCCGACGTTATGGCTGCGGCTGCGGTTCAGGTCGACCTGATGCTGTCCAAGAACGCGCCCTATTCCGCCCCCCTAAGCCAAGGTGAATCCATCAATCTTTTTACCTACACGCTGACGGTGATCAACACCAGCCCGGACCCGGCTTACGGGGTGGTGGTGACCGACACGCTCCCGCCGGGCATGACGCTGGATTACCCGAGCTCGTCTCAGGGGACGTGCTTTAACAACGGGAGCACGGTGACCTGTTACCTCGGCACCCTCTCGGGCTTGTATTACGCCGCGGTGGAGTTGTCGGTGTACACCTTCCAACCGGGGCTGGTGACCAACACGGCCAGCGTTAGCTCCATCAACCCGGATCCCGAGATGAGCAACAACGTCGCCAGCGTCGATGTGACGGTGGCGGTTCCGGCTCCAGTCATTAGCTATACGGTTCCGGACAGCGCGGTGGTCGGCCAGTACCCCAGCGGCCTTACCTTGTTGGTGTACGGCTCGTACTTCGGGCCCAACTCGGAGGTGCGCTGGAACGGCGCCCCCCGCTTTACCGACACCACCAACTACCTTACCGGCGAGTTGTCTGCCCAAATCGACTTCGCTTCTGGAACTGTCAACACGAATGGAACTGATGTTACGTGGGTCTCTGGCAGTCCTTTCGACCTGACTTGGACTGGGGCGATAACGATTAACAGTGTTGCATATACAATCGCCACTGTCAACAGCGGCATCAGTATTACGTTGACAGGCCCGGCAGGCACGCAGACGGGAGTCGCGTATTCCAAAGTTGTAGAAAATGGAGACCTTGCCAAGCCAGGCGTGGCCCAGATCACCGTGTATGACCCGGCCACCGGCGAATCGGCCCCGCAGGCTTTCATGATTTACCCCAGCTCGCCCGCGGGCTGCGTCCCGCCGCCCTCCGGCCTAGTGAGCTGGTGGCCTGGAGAAAGAAACGGCAACGACGTTATGGGCCGCAATTCCGGCACGCTGAAGGGCTCGGTCGCCTTTGCCCCGGGCATGGTCAACGAAGCCTTCAGCCTGGACGGCAGTTCCTATATCGAGGTGCCCGACTCGCCCTCGCTGGCGATTACCGACGCGATGACCATTGACGCCTGGATCAAGCGCACGGCCGACAAGCCCGGCTGCGCCAGAATCGTGGACAAGATCACGCCCGGCGGCTCGGATGGTTTCCTGCTGGACGTCTGCGGCGGCTACCTGCACATGAAGGTCGGCCCGTGGGAGCTTACGGGTACCACCCTCTTGCCTCTGAATGAGTTTGTCCATGTCGCCGGCGTGTTCAGCGGCTACGAGCTCCATCTGTACGTGAATGGCGTGCAGGACGGCTACCTGTACTTGGGGGGCTGGGACGAGATCAGCGCGCAAGGCAGGCGCCAAGCCCTGTCCGTGAGGGGCACGCCAAAGGACTACCTATACGGATACCCCCCGATCCCCACCAACCACCTGAACCTGCTCATCGGAGCCAATCAGGAGGGTGGTGGGAAGTTTGTCGGCCTGATCGACGAAGTCGAGATCTACAACACCGCGCTGTACTCCGAGATCAGCGCCATTTACAGCGCCGGTCCCGCGGGCAAGTGCAACCCGTTCGCCTGCGCGCCGCCGCCCCCAGACTTGGTGAGCTGGTGGCCCGGCGAAAGCGACGGGCGCGACCTGGCCGGCGCCAACCCCGCCACCCCGCAGGGCAACGTCACCTTGGTCCCGGCCATGGTCGGCCAGGGCTTTCACTTCGACGGTACGAACAGCTACCTGCAAGTAGCCGACTCCGCAACCCTGAAGCCCCCCACGGCTTTCACCATCGACGCCTGGGTCAAGTTTGACCCGCTGGGGGCTTTTCCGCAGGTCCTGCTGTCCAAATACGACCCGCAGTACCACACCGGCTACATGCTGGTCGCGACCCCGGGCGAGGTGGAACCCGTCTTCGAGTTGTGGCTCGGCAACGGCCAAGTCGAGGGGGGGCTTTCGGTGTATTCCTACGCCACCATCACGCCCGGCGTCTTCTACCACGTGGCGGCCACCTGGGATGGGACGACGCACACGGCCAGCCTGTACGTAAACGGCGTGCTGGAGCCTCCGCTTACGCAAAGTGATATCGTCGTCAACAACGGGCACCCGCTACTGATGGGGACCAGCGGCGATTCCGAGTGGTTTGCCGGGACGCTGGACGAAGTCGAGTTCTATGGCCGCGCGCTGTCCAGCGAGGAGATCGCCTCCATTTACATGGCGGGTGGCGCGGGCAAATGCACGGCTCCTTACAGCCCCGACCTGGTGCTGACCAAAGAGGCGACGCTCAATTCCAACCTCACCTACACGCTCACGGTGACCAACAGCAGCGAGCAGAGCGCCACGGGCGTCATCGTGACCGATCCGCTGCCGGAGGGCGTGAGTTTTGTGTCCGCGTCGGCGTCTCCGAGCGGCACTTGCACCGAAACCACCGGCACCGTCACCTGCATCCTGGGCACACTGATCGGCGGGGCCGCCCCCACCACCATCACGCTGGTCACGCAGCCGACCGTGTCCGGCGAGGTGACCAACACAGCCACCGTCACCCTCAATGAGCCGGACCCGGACACATCGAATAACACAGCCACCGTCAAGACCACGATCAACCCGGTGCCGGCGGCGATCGCCGCGGTGTCGGGCAGCCCGCAGACCGGCACGGTAGGCGCCGCCTTGTCCCAGCCGCTGGTCGTGAAGGTCACCGACCAGTTCAGCAACCCGGTTTCGGGTGTGACCGTGACCTTTGCGGTAAGTCCGACCGGCGGCGCCACGCTGAGCACTCCGGCGGCCACCGACAGCAACGGTCAGACGCAAGTCACGGCCACGCTGGGAAACACGCCGGGCACCATCACGGTCACCGCCTCGGTCACTGGCGTCTCCACGCCAGCCAGCTTTAGCTTGACAGCCACAGCCAGCGCGCCGGCGGCGATCGCCGTGGTGTCGGGCAGCCCGCAGACCGGCACGGTAGGCGCCGCCTTGTCCCAGCCGCTGGTCGTAAAGGTCACCGACCAGTTCAGCAACCCGGTTTCGGGTGTGACCGTGACCTTTGCGGTAAGTCCGACCGGCGGCGCCACGCTGAGCACTCCGGCGGCCACCGACAGCAGCGGCCAGACGCAAGTCACGGCCACGCTGGGAAACACGCCGGGCACCATCACGGTCACCGCCTCGGTCACTGGCGTCTCCACGCCAGCCAGCTTTAGCTTGACAGCCGCAGCCAGCGCGCCGACGCTGGCTTCGATCTTGCCTACTACCGCGCCGGCCGGGACAGGCGGTCTGACCCTGACGGTGAACGGCTCGAATTTCGTCCCGGGGTCCGTGGTGAGGTGGAACGGCCAGGACCGCACGACCACGCCCGTTGACAACACGCATCTGAGCGCGGCCATCACCACGGCCGACCTGGCCGTGGCGGGCACCGCGCTGGTGACGGTGTTCAACCCGGCGCCGGGCGGCGGCACAACGTCTCCGGCCCCCTTCACCATCGGTTTCCTCATTGCCTGCACTCCGCCGCCCTCCGGCCTGGTGGGCTGGTGGCCGGGCGACGGCAACACCTGGGATCTGGCGGTGGGCAACAACGGGACGCCGTTCAACGACGCAGGCTTTGGCGCGGGCGTGGTCGGCCAGGGCTTCTCGCTCAGCGGCGTCAGCCGTTACCTGGATGTTGGCAATCCGGCGGCGCTTCGCGTCTCCGCCGGTGATTTCACCGTCGATACCTGGGTCAAATTCAACTCGCTCACTCACCCCCCCGGCACGGTGACCGGCCCGGCGGGCGACATGTCGATCGTGGACAAGATGTCGGCGGCCGGGACTAACCAGGATGGCTGGCTGCTGTCCAAGCAGGCCAACAATCGCTTCTGGTTCTGTCTGGGCGGCGGCGGGGCGAACGGCTGCGAGATCGGCGCGTCCACGCTGGTCCAGAGCGCGACGGTGGCCACCACGGGCGTCTGGTATCACGTTACCGCGGTAAAGACGTCGTCCACGATTTCCATTTACGTGAATGGCGTGAAGGAAACCACGACCTCGCTCGGCTCCTTCACCGATACGCATGCCGCAAGCCTGAAGATTGGCGCCAGTGCGGGTGAAGGCGCGTACCTCAACGGCCTGGTGGACGAGGTGGAAGTGTTCAACCGCGCGCTGTCGGATGCGGAGATTGCCACCATTTACAACGCCAGCGCGCTGGGTAAGTGCCGTGCGCCCATGCCCGCCATCACTTCGCTGTCGCCGCCCAGCCAAGCGGCCGGCGGAGCGGCCTTCCCCCTGGTCGTCAGTGGATCGAACTTCCAGAGCAACTCCGTAGTGCGCTGGAATCTTTCGGATCGGGCGAGAACTTACGGCAGCGCCACGCAATTGACGGCGACCATGCCGGCGACGGACCTCGCGCTGGTGGGCACGGCCCAGGTGAGCGTGTTCACGCCGCTGGGCGGCGAATCGGCCCCCGCTACCTTCACCATCACCGGCCTGATTGCCTGCGCGGCTCCACCTTCGGGCCTGGTGAGCTGGTGGACCGGCGAGTCCGGCGCTCAGGACATCACCGACGGCAACTCGGGAACGCTGGTCAATGGCGCGACGATGGCGCCGGGCAAGGTCGGCCAGGCCTTGAGCTTTGACGGCATCGACGACCGGGTGCTCGTGCCCTCCAACGCCAATCTGAGTGCGACCGGCCCGTTTGCCGTGGCCCTCTGGTTCAAGGCTGACCCATCACAATTGAGCCCGGACGGCTACTTCGAGCTGGTCGATACGTCGCACGGCTTCGTGGACGGCACCGGTTGGGCGCTGCAGGGTACTGTCCCCAGCAGGGGGCCCGGCTCAGTGGCCGGGGCGATGAACTTCGAGTTCGGGTTAGGCGGTTCCGACGCCGGGAATTTCCTCCTCGTCAGCACCGGAGTGAGCGTGCTCGATAATGCCTGGCACCACGTGGTCGGCATGTTTACCGGTTCCGAAGTGCAGATCTACCTGGACGGGATACTCAAGCAGAGCCAGCCACAGACCTCGCCCGTGGCCAGCAACAGCCGGGGGCTCTACATCGGCGCGGCCTGGGGCGGTGGCACACCGACCCGGCACTTCCACGGGCTGATCGACGAAGCGCAATACTACACGCGGGCGCTGTCGCTGGCCGAAATCCGCAGCCTGTACAACGCCGGCGGCTACGGCCTGTGTCATCAGGCCGACCTGGCGCTGACCATGACCGCACCTTCTTCTTCCACCCTCGGCGTGAACGTCAACTACACGCTGACGGTGACCAACAATGGGCCGGTGGCGGCCAGCGGGGTGGTGGGGAGCCTGCCGCTGCCGGCCGGCGCCAGCCTGGTTTCTTCCGGCGCCAGCCAGGGCTCGTGCGCCTCCAGCGCGGTGGTCACCTGCGCGCTCGGCAACATCGCCTCGGGAGCTGCGGTGACGGTGAATCTGCTGCTGCACCCGACGCAGTCGGGAACGCTGAGCGCGACTGCCAGCGTGTCGGGCAACGAGGCCGATCCGAACTCCGGCAACAACACCGCCGGCGCCAGCACGTCGCTCTCCGGCTGGGTGTACGTGGTGGGCGATTCGGCCCCCAGCACCAGCGACGCCGTGGGTGCGTTCGGCGACGGCGTGCTCGACAACCTGGACCTGATTGGCACGCTGCGCGCCATCACCTGGGTGCCCGGCTTCCGGCCGCCGGATGGCAGCGACAGGTTTGACGCCATTGACGCGTATCCCACCGATACCGAGGTGCAACGGGGCGGTGACGGCGCCCTCGATAACCTGGACCTGCTGGCTTCCTTGCGCCGGGTAACCAATGCCGACCCCAGCCGGCCCACGCGCACGTCCGTTTCCTTGCCCACGCGGGCGCCGGGGATGGTGGCCATGGGGCGTCCGTCGCTTGGACAAGCAGGCAACCTGCGCCTGGAATTCGGTGAAGCGCGGGCGGATGCGGGACGTGGTGTGGTTCCCATCTACTTGGTTGGGGCGGCGCGGCTCGAGTTGATGGGGCTGAGCCTGGCGCTGGGCCTGCCGGGCGGCGGCGGTGCGCCGCTGGCCTGGCTGGCGGGCGATGCCGGCGCCCCAACGCTCACCGATCACGGCCTGCCCGGCACGCTGGCCCTCTCCTGGCTGGGCGGCCTGCGCCTCCAGGCCGGGCAGCGCGTCCTGCTGGGCTACGCGGAAATCACCGGCGCCCCGACCGACGCGGCCCGTCTGCTGCGCTTCTTCGGCGCCATCGCCAACTCCGCCGACGGCCGCCCGCTGGCCGTCGGCCTGCCTTCACTCGCCGTCGAGCAACGGTAAGCGTATTCCGAGCCTTAGAGGGATTGGGACTGCTCCTCGATGCCGGCGAGCTTCCTGCCCCGCAACTTTCGGTTCTGTCGCTCGTATAATCCCTTTGAGAAAGGGGATAGCTATGCCTGACGGGCAACACCAGCCGCGACCCAAAAGAAGAGATTTGCTCCGCTCCATCGTCGCTTCCATCCCGGTCCTGACCCTGGATTGGGACATGTTCCCGGCGGCCCGCGCGCAATCGGCCGGCGACGGCTTCGACGCCGTGATTGTCGGCTCCGGCCTGGGCGGGCTGAGCTGCGCCGCCGCCTTGGCCAGGAAGGGCTACAAGGCGCTGGTGCTGGAACAGCACGACCGTCCCGGCGGCTACGCCACGACGTTCGCGCGTCCGGGCGGGTTCGTGTTCGACGTGTCGCTGCATTCCACCGTGGTCGGCGAGCGAAACGGCGTGCGCAACCTCATCTCCGGCTTTCCGGAAATCACCGAGGTGGAGTTCGTTCCGCACACCACGCTGTACCGCGCCATTTTCCCGCAGCACGACATTCGCGTGCCCCCACGGGACGTTCCGGGCTACGTGGCCGCGCTCTCCCGCCTCTTCCCCGATGAGAAGGAGAACATCAAAGCGTTGTTCGAGGACATGAAGGGCCTGACCAGGGACGTGGGGAAGCTGTCGGGCGCGGGCGCGAAGGTGGACATGAGCCGCTTCCCGGCTGAGTTCCCATACCTATACCGCTGGGGGGCGAAGACCTGGGGCGAAATGCTTGGCGCGCGCATCACCAACCCCAGGCTGCAGGGCATCGTCTCCAGCCTGTGGGTGTACTTCGGGCTGCCCCCTTCCAGGCTCTCGGCCATGTACTACGCGATGCCGCTGACCGGATACCTGGAAGAGGGCGGGTACTACCCGAAGGGCAAATCGCAGAAAATCAGCGACGCGCTGGTGAAGTTCATCGAGACGCGCGGCGGCAAGGTGCTGCTGAAGAGCCGCGTGGAACGCATCCTGGTCAAGGAAGGGGCGGCGTACGGCGTGAAGTGCGCCTCCGGCGAGTACCGGGCCCGCGCCGTGGTCTCCAACGCCAATGCCTGGGACACCTTCCACACCCTGCTCGAGCCCGAGCCGCGCCTGAAGGACTACCTGGCGCGCCTGGACGCGATGAGCGTCAGTCTCTCCTGCTTCCAGGTGTTTCTGGGGCTGAAGCAGGACCTGGTGGGTAAATCGGGCATTGCCGACACCGAGATTTTCTATGCTCCGGGTTACGATGTCGAGGCCGACTACCGCGACGCGCTGGCCGCCGACGTCGCCAATTGCGGCTACTGCGTCACGCTCTACGACAACCTGTACAAAGGCTACTCGCCGCCGGGGAAGAACACCATCAACGTGATCGTGCTGCAGGGCTACGACCACTGGCGGAAGTATGAAGCCGACTACCGGGCGGGCCGCAAGGCCGCCTACCGCGCCGCGAAGGAACGGATGGCCGACATCCTGCTGGCGCGGGTGGAGAAGACGCTGCTGCCGGGTCTTAGAAAGGCGATCGAGGTGAAGGAGATCGGGACGCCGCTAACCAATTTCCGCTATACCGGCAATTACCGCGGGGCCATCTACGGGTGGGACCAGACAGTCGATAACACTCCACCGCGCCGGCTGCCGAACGCGACCCCTATCCGGAACCTCTACCTGGCCGGCGCCTGGACCACTCCCGGCCACGGATACGGAGGGGTGATTGCCAGCGGTCTTCAATGCTTCGGTGAAATCATGAAGGCCTGGGGCTGAGGGAGCAAGCCGGCGCGGGCGACCGCGGCAGGGGGAATCCGCGGATTACACGGATTCACGCGGATTATGAAACGGCATCATCGGTCTTTCGCTGGAAGCCAGAGGATAGCGACTTCGTCCTGGATCTTGGAAAAGGCTCACTCCCAGTAGCCGCGATGAGTAATTGTTGGACCGCGTCAGCCCCGGGACGCTCTTCCAGAAGGGCCATCAGCGCGTTTGCGTCAAGCACGTATCTATTCACAATTCGCGCTCACGTTTCCGCTCCTTCGTGAGGATGTCCAGAGCAGAAGGTTCCCCTTTCAGCGATCCGCGCAGTTTCCGAATGAAGTCGGCGGTAATCGGCTGGACGATCAGGCGGCCGTTTTCCTCGCTGAAAGCTACCTGCGTGCCCTTGCGGATACCGAGCCGACGCCGGAACTGAACCGGAATCACCACTTGGCCTTTGGACGTAACACTTCCCTTGACTGTCTCCATAATCTCTACTTTGTCCTACTCCTCTGCACTGAGTAAGAAAAAATGCGAATACCTTACAATCAAATCGACGGGCGACCGTGGCAGATTTCGGCCAGGGGGTCGGAAACCAGCAGGACTTCCTTCAACAGAAAGGGCTCGCCGTACTTGACGCCGACCATCATCCCGTAAAAGCGGGCCAGCGCTTCCACCCGCGCGCGCACGTCGGCCTGCGAGGGAAATAGCCCGCTGCCTTCCGCCTGGTCGTCATATTGCGAGTGGTAGGCCAGTAAAGCCTCAAGGCGGCGCTCGAACTGGTCGCTGATGTCTACCACAAACGATGGCCGCACGTCGGCGTACAACGTCGAGTAAATGATCTTGCGCGGGCGGTGCGGCTCGCCTTCCAGCGGCAGCTTCTTCAGACCCGCCAGGAAGCAGGCCTCGTAACCCAGCCGGCCGGCCGCGTAGTGGTCCGGATGGCGGCCTTCCCAGTACGGCAGAAAGACGGCCTGGGGCCGCAATTGCCGGATCCTGGCCGCCACCTGAAGGCGGTTCTCCCAGGTGTTCTCGAGACGGGCGTCGGGCAACCCCAGGTTCTCCCGCCAGCGCACCTGGAGGATGCGGGCCGCCTCCGCGGCCTCGCGCGCGCGCTCGTCGGCGCTGCCGCGCGTTCCCATTTCCCCGGCGGTCAGGTCCAGAATGCCGGTGGTGTGGCCCGATTCGGCCAGCTTCAGCAGCGTGCCGCCGCAGGTCTGCTCGGCATCATCGCGGTGCGCCACAATCGCCAGTGCATCAACTTTCATATGGAACGCGAGCCGCAGATTGTGCAGATTGCACAGATTAATCGGTGTAATCTGCGAAATCTGCGGCTACGGTCCTCACCATTCATAATACCGGCGGACGCGCGGGCGCCGCCCCATCATTTTCACCAGCACCAGCCCGCAGACAAAGCCGCCGACATGCGCCCACCAGGCCACGCCGCCCTGGGCCTGCAGCGAGGCATTGCCCACGCTGGTCAGCCCGGAGATCACCTGGACCGCGATCCAGTAGAACAGCATGACATAGGCCGGGATTTCCACGGTGAACAGGAAAAAAAAGGGAACCAGGGTGAGCACGCGCGCGCCGGGGAAAAACAGCAGGTAGCCGCCCATCACGCCGGCGATGGCCCCGCTGGCGCCGACGCTGGGCACGCGCGACGACAGGGTGAGAGACGTCTGGCAGAGCGCCGCCACAACCCCGCAGGTCAAATAGAACACCAGGAAGCGGAAGTGGCCCAACTGGTCTTCCAGGTTGTCGCCGAAGATCCACAGGAACCACATGTTGCCCAGGAGGTGCAGCCAGCCGCCATGCAGGAACATGTGCTCGACCAGGGGGGGCAGGACGGCGCCGACCGCCGCCCGCCCGGCAACGAAGTTGGCGAAGCGCAAGGGAACCACGCCGTGCAGGCCGACGAAATGTTCCAGGCTGTAGGGGTCGAGGCCCAGCTCGTAAAGAAAGATGATGACGTTGACGGCGATCAGGCCGAGGGTGACGAACGGCGCCGAATAGCGGGGCGCGTTGTCGCGCAGCGGGATCATCGAACCAGATACTCGCGGTTGACCCGGCGGCCGGCCTGTTGCATCAGGCCCTGCACTTCGGGCAGAGATGGAACCCCGCCCCGCGCGCCGACCTTGGTGCAATTCAGGGCGGCCGCGGCGCAGGAGAAATCCAGCGCCCGGTCCAGCGGCATCTCCTCCAACACAGCATAGCAGAGGGCGCCGCGAAACACGTCGCCCGCCCCGGTGGTGTCCACGGCATCCACCTCGTAGGCGGGGCTATAAAGGAAGCCGCCATCGGCCAGCGCCAGTACGCCGTCGGCCCCCAGGGTCACGGCCGCCACCTTCATGCCGAATTCGCCCCGGATGATCTCCAGGGCCTTGAACGGGTCCGGTTCCGCAGTGTAGGCCTCCGGGACATTGGCCGAGGCGATGAAGTAATCGAGGTGCTGGAGGAGGGAGTCCATGTTCTCGTAGGGCGTGTCGATGTCGCAGGTGACGGGGATGGCCGCGGCGCGGGCCCATTGGGCCGCGGTGGCCGCCGCCTCCAGGTCCCCGGCGTCCAGGTGCAACAACCGGCCGCCGCAGATGCTTTCCCGCGAAAGCATGGCCGGCGTCAGCGTGAGCCGCGGATCGCGGTGCCAGAGGATGGTGCGTTCCCCGGTCCGCCGGTCGATGATGATGTAGGCGGTCTGGTTGGGGCAGCCGGGCACCACCTCGACATCCTCGATATCCACCCCGCTGGTTTTCAGGCTCATCAGTTGGAAGCGGCCGCGCTCATCGTCGCCCACCGTGCCGATGTATTTGCAGCGCTTGCCGAGCTTGCGGCAGGCAATCACGGCGGTGGCCACCTGGCCGCCGGCCTCCAGCCGCTCCTCCGCGAACAGGCTCTTGGAGTTGTACTCGGGGTAACGGGGAACAATGATGACGGTGTCGGTGGCGTTCTGGCCCACACCCACCATGTCGAAGAAATGGTTCATTCCGCCAGTGATTGTAATGCACAGCGGCGCGATTTTGAACCACAAAGGCTCAAAGCACACAAAGAGACACAAAGGGGAAGAGCTTTGTGTACTTTGTGTTCTTCGTGTCTTGGTGGTGAATCACGCCGGCGCGCAGCGTTGCAATGCCCGCTTCGCTGTGATACTTTCGTTGGTTTATTGCTCTGGTCGCGGGCGGCACCATCGCGCCCCGGAACTGAATGCCGCGCAGGGAAACCGAAGCGATCATCCTGCGAACCTATCCGCTGAAAGAGGCCGACAAGATCGTCAGCTTCTTCTCCCGCGCTTGGGGCAAGATGCGGGGGGTGGCCGCGGGCGCCCGGAAGCTGAAGAGCCGGTTCGGCGCCGCGCTGGAGCCCCTTTCGCATGTCCGCCTCTGGTATTTCGAGCGCGAGACGCGCGAGTTGGTCAGCATCGATTCGGCCGAGCTGATCCGGTCCTATTTCGACATCCAGAGCGATTACGCCACAGGTCTGGCCTGCGCGTATATCTCCGAGGTTTGCGAGCAGACGCTGCCGGAGCGCGAGCCGAATGAGCACCTGTTCCGGCTGGTGGTGCTGGCGCTGGAACACCTTCGGCAGACGGGCCGGATCTGGCCGGCGCTGACCTATTTTGACCTGTGGGCCGTGCGGCTGGCGGGACTGCTGCCGTCACTGGAGCGCTGCGTGGCCTGCGGCAGCGCGCTGGCCCCGAACGCGGAGGCCTATTTTCAGCTTCACCCGGCCGGCCTCAATTGCGCCCGGTGCCGGCCGGACGGCGCCTGGGAGCTTTCGGCGGAGTCGCGGCAGATGGCGCGCGAGATGCTTCACGCGTCGCTCCCCGATCTCGCGCCGCGAGCCTGGAGCAAGGAAACGGCCGCCGACCTGCGCCGGTTTCTCGGGCAGCGCATCGAGGCGCACATCGAGCGCAAGCTGGTCACCCGCGCCGCTCTGGAGAGCGTGGAATGAAGAAGTAGCCGCAGATTGCGCAGATTTCGCGGATGCAGGCGTTTCGCCTCTGTCCAATCTGAGGAATCTGCGAAATCTGCGGCTCGGGTATTCTTAGATAATGGCGCTGAGTTTCCAAGACCTGATTTTCCGGCTGCAGGAGTTCTGGGGCCGGCAGGGCTGCGTCATCCAGACTCCGTACGACGTGGAGGTGGGCGCGGGCACCATGTGCCCGGAAACGTTCCTGCGCGTGCTGGGCCCGCAGCCCTACCGGGTCGCTTACGTGCAGCCCAGCCGGCGCCCGGCCGATGGCCGCTACGGCGACAACCCCAACCGCCTCTTCAAGCACTGGCAGCTCCAGGTGATCCTGAAGCCTTCCCCGGCCGACATCCAGGACCTGTATCTGAAAAGCCTGCGGCACATCGGCATCGATTTGCGCAAGCACGACATCAAGTTCGAGGAAGACAACTGGGAATCGCCGACGCTGGGCGCCTGGGGCATCGGCTGGCAGGTGATGCTCGACGGCCTGGAAATCACCCAGTTCACTTACTTCCAGCAATGCGGCGGCATGGACCTGGACCCGGTGCCGGCCGAATTAACCTACGGCCTGGAGCGCATCGCCGCCTTCCTGCAGGACGTGGACAGCGTCTACGACATCGCCTGGAACCCGCCGAAGCGCGGGGTGCCGTCGTTTTCTTATCGGGATGTGCGGCACGCCGACGAGCTGCAGTTTTCCGTCTACAACTTTGAGCGGGCCGACGTGGCCACGCTCTGGCAGTTGTTCGAGCTGCATGAGAAGGAATGCCGGCGGCTGTTGGCTGAGTACCCGTCCGGCCAGGAGCCAGCCGAGAAGCGCCGCTTCCCGCTGCTGGCCGCCTATGACCAGGTACTGAAGTGCTCGCACCTGTTCAACCTGCTGGATTCGCGCGGCGCCATCAGCGTCACCGAGCGCGTGGCTGTGATCGGCCGGGTGCGCGAACTGGCGGTCGGCGTGGCCCGCGCCTGGATCGATCAGAATGTAGCGGCGACCTTCAGGTCGCCATCCGACACGTCGCCATCCGAGGAGGCCGTCATTGCCGACTAGCGAGTTCCTCCTCGAAATCGGCACCGAAGAGATTCCGGACTGGATGATCGAGCCGGCGCTCGCCAGCCTCAAGCTGCAGTTGGCGCAGGCGTTCTTGCTCTATCACAAGTCCTTCATGGACGCGCTGAATGGGATCAGGCTCGACGCAACGCCACGCCGACTTGTCGCTTGCGTGCCCCAACTACCGTCGAAGGAACCTGACTCCGAAGAGGTAACTGTCGGCCCGCCACGCAAGGCACCCCAGCAGGCTGTAGACGGATTCGCTCGGAAGCTCGGCGTGACGGCATCGAAGCTGCGTGTTCAGACGACCGGTAAGGGCGAATACTGGGTGCTTGCAAAAAGGAAGAAGGGCCACACGGCTATCCAGATCCTAAGCTTAGAACTTCCGCACGTCATTACGGCGATTAAGTTCCCCAAGACCATGTACTGGACCGGGAAGAACGGGCCGCGCTTTATCCGCCCCATCCGCTCGCTGCTGGCGCTGTACGGCGGGCGCGTGGTGCCGTTTTCCATCGCCGGCGTCAAGTCCGCTGCTTACACCTTCGGCCATCGCGTGCTGGGCAAGCCGCGCATCAAGGTGACAGGCTTCCAGCAATTTCTGGAAGAGCTGAAGAACAACGGCGTGGTTCTGAAGGCGTCCGAGAGGCGGGAGAAGATCCTGGCGGAGGCGGCGCGCCTGCTGGCGGCGGCACAGCCTGAAGGCTATGGTACTTTGCGCGAGAATCCCGGCCTGCTGAACACGCTGGTCTACCTCACCGAGTTCCCCACCGCTGACATGGGCCAGTTCGACCCGGCCTACCTGGAATTGCCCGAAGAGGTGCTGGTCACGGTGATGCAGCATCACCAGAAGTACCTTTCGGTTTCCGACGCCGCGGGCAAGCTGGCGCCGCGCTTCATCTTCGTGATGAACCTGGACGGGGACTCGAGCGGCGCCATCCGCCACGGCAACGAGCGCGTGCTGCGCGCGCGGTTCAACGACGCCCGCTTCTTCTGGGAGACCGACCAGAAGACGCCGCTCCGCGACCGCCTGCCGATGCTGGAACACGTCACGTTCCAGTCGCAGCTCGGCAGCTACCGCCAGAAAACGGAGCGCAACGTGGCGCTGGTGCGCCGCCTGGCCGCATTCGTTTCCCAAGCCCCGGTGGAACACGCGGCCCGCGCCGCCGAGCTGGCTAAGTGCGACCTGACCACCGAGCTGGTGAAGGAATTCACCGAGCTGCAGGGCGTGGTCGGCGGCCTGTACGCCCGGGCGCAGGGCGAGCCGGCGGAGGTGGCCGACGCCATCTACGACCACTACAAGCCGGAGAGCATGGAAGAGTGCTCCCCACGCACGCCGGCGGGCGCGCTGGTGGCCCTGGCCGACAAGCTGGACACGCTGGCCGGCTGCTTCTCGATCGGGCTGAAGCCCAGCGGCTCGAGCGACCCGTTCGCTCTGCGCCGCGCCGCGCAGGGCGTCGTCAAGATTCTGGCCGACCACAACCTGCACGCGCCGCTGCCAGAATTGATCGCGGCCGCGCAGCCGTCGGGAGAGGCCGCCGGACAGTTGCTGGAGTTTTTCCTCGACCGGCTCCGCTATTACCTGCGCGAGGTGCGCGGCTTCCGCTATGATGAAGTGAACGCCGTGCTCGCGGTCGGCGCCCAAGACGTGCCCGACGCCATCGCCCGCTGCGAAGCCGTGCGGCAGGTGCGGCCCACCAGCAATTTCGAGCCCTTGTCGGCCGCCTTCAAGCGCGTCCAGAACATCCTGCGGAAGGCCGGCGGCGTCGGGCAATTCCCCGGCGAGCCGGATGCCGCGCTGCTGGAAGCGGGCGCCGAAGCGGAGCTTGACGGCCAGGCGCGCCGGGTCTTCGAGGAAACAAAGGAAAGCAGGGATTACGAGATGGTCTTGCGCCGCACTGCCGAGCTGCGGCCGGCCGTGGATACCTTCTTCGACAAGGTGCTGGTCATGGCCGAGGACGAGCGCGTGCGGCGCAATCGCCTGACCTTTTTGGCCTGGCTGTTGCGGGCCTTCACCCGCGTAGCCGACTTCTCGGAGATCGTCGTGAGCTAACGAGGCCGTGGGCTGTGGGCTGTAGGCTGTGGGCTTATCCCCACGGCCTACAGCCTACGGCCTACAGCCCATCAAATCATAGGAGCTGATGGAATGGATACCAAATACGTTTACTTTTTTGGCGGCGGTCATGCCGACGGACACGGCAAGATGAAAGAGGAGCTGGGCGGCAAGGGCGCCGGCCTGGCCGAAATGACCAACGCCCAATTGCCCGTCCCCCCGGGCTTCACCATTTCCACCCGCGCCTGCGTCGCCTACTTCCAGCAGGGCGGCAAGCTGCCCCCCGAGGTTGATCCGCAGACGGCGGAAGCGCTCGCCAGGCTGGAGGAATTGCAGGGGCAGAAGCTGGGCGATCCGGAGGACCCGCTGCTGGTCAGCGTGCGTTCCGGCGCGAAGTTTTCGATGCCCGGCATGATGGACACCATCCTGAACCTGGGCCTGAACGACCGGAGCGCGGAAGCGCTGGCCCGCAAGTCCGGCAATCCGCGCTGGGCCTACGACAGCTACCGGCGTTTCATCCAGATGTTCGGCAACGTGGTGCTGGAAATCCCGAAGGAGGAATTCGAGCACATCTTCGACGGCCAGAAGAAGAAAGCGAAAGTGAAGCTGGACACCGAGCTGAGCGCCGAAGACCTGCGGAAGGTGGTGGCCGAGTACAAGAAGCTGGTCCAGAAGAAGACCGGGCAACCGTTCCCGCAGGAGGCGCGCGAGCAGTTGAAGATGGCCCGCGACGCCGTGTTCCGCTCCTGGAACAACAAGCGCGCCACCACCTATCGCCGCCTGAACGACATTCCCGACGACCTGGGCACCGCGGTCAACGTGCAGACCATGGTGTTCGGCAACCTGGGCGAAACCAGCGGCACCGGCGTGGGCTTCACCCGCAATCCCTCGACCGGCGACAACGAGTTCTACGGCGAGTTTTTGATGAACGCGCAGGGCGAGGACGTGGTTTCCGGCGTCCGCACCCCGGTCCCCATCCGCGAGCTGGAGGGCATCATGCCGGAGGTCTACCGGCAACTGCGGGAGATCACCACGCGTCTGGAGCAACACTACAAGGACGTTCAGGACTTCGAGTTCACCATCCAGGAAGGCAAGCTGTACATGCTGCAGACGCGCAACGGCAAGCGGACGGGCAGGGCGGCGGTTAAGGTCGCCATGGATATGGTGAGCGAAGGCATGATCACCAAGAAGGAAGCGCTGCTGCGCGTCGAAGCGAATCAGCTCGAGCAATTGCTGTTCCCCGTTCTTGCCGAAGACAGCAGAGGAGTGATCTCGGCCGCGGGCGACCAGCGGCTCAAGCACATCGCCACCGGGCTGCCGGCGTCGCCGGGCGCCGCCGTGGGCCGCGTGGTGTTCACCGCCGACGAAGCCGTGGAGCAGGGCGCGAAGTACCCGGTGATCCTGGTGCGCGCCGAGACCGTGCCCGACGACATTCACGGCATGGAAGTGGCCAAGGGCATTCTGACCTCGCGCGGCGGCATGACCAGCCACGCCGCCGTGGTCACCCGCGGCATGGGCAAGTGCTGCGTGGCCGGCGCCGGCGCCATCAACGTCAACGCCGAGAAGAAGCAGGCCGCCGTCGGTTCCCTGGTCATCCAGGAAGGCGACTGGATTTCGCTCGACGGCTCGACCGGCCGGGTGTTCGTCGGTCAGGGAACTACTCGGGAGTCTGACATCGTCAAATACCTGATCCACGGGAAGGGCGAGCGCACCGAAATCGTCGATCAATTCCTGACCTTGACAGGCTGGGCGGACGAAGTGAAGCGGCTGGGCGTGCGCGCCAACGCCGACATCCCGCGCGACGCGCAGGCCGCCCGCCGCCTGGGCGCCACCGGCATCGGCCTGTGCCGCACCGAGCACATGTTCTTCGCCGCCGAACGCCTGCCTCACATGCAGGCCATGATCCTGGCCGACAACGAGAAAGACCGCCGCAAGGCCCTCAACAAGCTGCTGCCCATGCAGCGGAAAGACTTCGAGGGCCTATTCAAGGCCATGGACGGCTACCCGGTCATCATCCGCACGCTCGATCCGCCGCTCCACGAGTTCCTCCCCAAGCGCGAGGATCTGATGGTCGAGGTCGCTCTGATGAAAGCCAGGAAGGCCCCGAAGAAGAAGGTCGAGGAGAAGGAGAAGCTGCTGCAGCGGGTCGAGGACCTGCACGAGTTCAACCCCATGCTGGGCCTGCGCGGCTGCCGGCTGGGGATCGTCTATCCGGAAATCACCGAGATGCAGGCGCGGGCCATCATTCAGGCCGCCGTCAAGGTGGCCAAGAAAGGCGTGAAGGTGATCCCGGAGATCATGATCCCGCTGGTCGGCACCCGCCGGGAGTTGACCCTGCAGAAGGAGATCTGCGACAAGGTGGCCGAGGAAGTCTTCGCCAAGGAAGGCCGGCGGGTGAAGTACATGGTGGGGACCATGATCGAGGTTCCGCGCGCGGCGCTCACCGCCGACGAGGTCGCCAAGGACGCCGAGTTCTTCAGCTTCGGCACCAACGACCTGACCCAGACCACTTACGGCTTCTCGCGGGATGACAGCGGCAAGTTCTTGGCCAAGTACCAACAGACGGATCCCGATGACCCAAGGAAAAATATAGGCATCCTTAAGCACGATCCGTTTGCCGTGCTGGACCAGACCGGCGTCGGGCAACTAGTGGAGATGGCCACGAAGAAAGGCCGTGGCGCGCGGCCCGAGCTGGAGGTGGGCATCTGCGGCGAGCATGGCGGCGAGCCCAACTCCGTCATGTTCTGCCACCGGGTGGGCCTCGACTACGTGAGCTGCTCGCCCTATCGCGTGCCCATCGCCCGGCTGGCCGCGGCCCAGGCCGTGGTGCTGGAAGGCTCCAAGGAAGAAGCCATGCGCACCGCGTAATTCGGCGGCGTCCGGTCAACCACAAAGACCCGACGCAGCTATCGCCGCAACCAAGAACGAAGCCGCAGTGAAATCCGCGGATTCCGCGGATGAACGCGGATTCGCAGTTTGCCGACGACGGGGCCAAGGATTCGAAAACAGTGGCGCTTCATGGCCTCTTCTGGCATTTTGTTTTGGCCCAAACAGAG
>Ga0315282_10002358_pt1 | contig 34947 bp, 46 predicted proteins | sample YL17G07_20_MG_FD_203693 | JGI IMG/M metagenome (GOLD analysis project Ga0315282, IMG submission 203693) | Sediment microbial communities from Yellowstone Lake, YNP, Wyoming, USA - YL17G07_20 | ecosystem: Environmental > Aquatic > Freshwater > Lake > Sediment | place: USA: Wyoming | collected...
CTCGATCGTGTTGCTTGCCGGCTTGCGCTCGAAGCGGAAGATTTTCCCGAGCGAGCCGTTGCGTGCCTCGACGATCTGATGCCCGCCCGGCTGCAGGATGTCGCGCCAGATCAGCGCCTTCCGCAGCCGGCCGAAAGCGGAGCCATTGTACGGTTGAGCTTGGACCTTATTGGGATTCGGGAGGCGGAACTCGAGGGAATGATCGACGTTGAAGAAACGGACCTCGCCGTAGAGGCCGACCTGGGCCTCGTACGACGCTTTGATCATTTCGAAGGTCTGTGATGCCCGATTGAACTCGAGCGTCGTGTCAATGTCACGGAAGACGCCGTCCTTCAGCGCGCCGTCGCGGAAATGGATGTGCCCCAGGTGCGCTTCAAGAAGGCACCTGCCTGGACTGACCTCGAAATGCTTCGCCGTGAACGTTCGTTTGGCAAGCAGCTCGCGCATCAGACGTGAACCTGGACGTGCAGTTTCCACTTCTCGCCGCCGACGATCCGCAGGCCCATCACTTCACCCTGCTCTTCACGGAGTTTAGCCGTGAAGAACTTGCGGGCGATCTCGAGCGCCTTTGCTCGAGCAAGGACCTGATTATTACTGAGACCGTCGATGCCTTTATCTCGCAAGGCATTGATCCATGCGTCCCCAGGCAGCTTGCTCGCAAGTTGCAGATAGAACCTTTCTGACTCAGTGTTGGACCGCTTTGCCGGAAGCGCCAGCAAATCCTGGATGTGTCCGATCATCGCCGGATACATCTCGTCGGCATCGGTTTCAAACCATGCCTCGCCTTGACCCTCAAATTTCCGAGGTTCAGTCGGCTTCACAAATTGCTTCGCGATCATGCTTCCTCCTTAGGATTCGTTGATCTGGATCTCAGCGTCGATCAGAGTCAACGTCTGCGTGTCCGAGATGATCCGGTTCGATCCCAGGCTCCAGTAGTTAATCAGTTGCCGGTTCGCGGGCGTCGCGTTATCATCGAGAAGTGCCGCATAACGCGCGCCGGTCCCGCTGGCTGGCAAGTTCCCGCCGCTGGCGGTCCAGGAAAAGTTTTTGAGCTGGATCAGGCCCCTGTCGTTGACGTCATCCTCGGTGTACACGTCGAAGTCAGTCGAGTTCCGGTTCACCTGCTGCCCGCCGGCCGTGTACCCGTTGCCCGCTGGGATCTCCGACACATCGCTCAACAGATTGTGATCCGGACCGGGCGCGGTCGTCTCCGCGAGAAGCGCCAGGTAAAACTTCGTGGTCGCCGTCACCGCGCGATAGTAGACGCCCAGCTCAAGATATTTACCTCTGTTTGTCCATCCGCTCATTTGTTTTCCCTTTCTTTTTACTTTTTACATTTTACTTTCGTTCATCCTCCGCCAATCAGTATCTCTTCAACCTTCTTCACCTTTCCTGTTCCCGTCCGCCCGACAATGAGCGATCCGTTGAATACCCGTTTCTGCAGGAACAACAACTCTGCAAACGATGCGCTTCCCCTCACGTCCAGCATATCGATCGTAAGCTTGTATTTGCCATTCACTTTCTCGATCCTCCAGCCACTGCCGAGGAAGCCGTCCGCGTACGTCTTGGAGCCGACAACATTGCCATCACCGTACTTTGTATCTCGCTTCACGACGTTCTCGCCGCTCTCTTCCACGATCGCCTCGACCGTCGTGACCAGGTCATCATCGTCGGCCCGGATCTCAACCCATTCGCCGCCAGAATGACCGGCAAGCAGGTCCCTCTCGAGATAGGTGAAAGCATACCGCTTCGACCCGATCACGAGCACGTTGTGAGCCTCGATCAGTGCCCCGGCGGCCGACCGCGCGATATATGTCGCATTGTGGATCTCAAGGGGCTGCTTCTGAGCTCGCAGCCAGGTCTGAGCGAGCATTTCATCGATCGTCGTGTTTGTGGGCTGTTCAGCTCCATAGGGCCCACGTTTCCAGTTGCCCGTCGGCGTCTCGAATCCGATTGTCAGATGGCTGATTGTCGCTGAGGTCGGTCCGTCTCCGATCCGCAGCGTCGCCTCATCGCGGTTCACACTGTTCGGCAGAACGACAGAATTAGAGACGGTCTTCGTTCCGGTGACCGCTGCCACATCGCCGCTCGCTTTGATCACATCGATCGTAAAAGCATCATATTTGACCGCCATGTGCATCGGCTCGCTTCCGGAATATTCGAACTCGACGGCTTGCCACAATCTCACCGTGAGCAGGCCAACATTCTGCGGCAGCTCCGGAGTGATGAGCTCCCACGTCTGCGTGCCAATCGAAGGACTTTGTAGGCCGACATCATTGAAAACGATCAGATCCTCGTAGGGCAGGCATTCGCTGCTGAGCTTCCAGGAATTCACGCGATCGTGTCGCTTGAGGAAGTAGTCGCCGAAGTAGATGGAGAAGTATGCCTTGCGCGGCGTTGGCGATGGATGGTAGTAGTCGAGCGCGAGCAATGACTCGCTCGGAATAATTGCTGCAGCCAGTTTGATCCATAATGCTCTTCCAGTCGCACTCACGGCGCCGGCTTCGCCATCAATATGATACGGAGGCGGATCGTCTTTGTAACTGCCGGCATAAATGCTGAGCTGGGCAGAATAGACGCCTTCCATTGCCTCGCCGGTGCGTATTACCTCGAGTGCCGGATCCGATTTTGTCCAGCCCGTCGGCATCTGATTCGGATCGGGCCAGTCCTCGAAATCGCCGTTAGGTATCTGCACGCTGACCGCCTTCGGCGTGTAGATGACCGTCGTCGTTTTGAACGCCTTTTTGTACGGCCTTCGACCGTCGCTCAGACGCTTACCATATTGCGTATCCTCGGCGATCGTCACAGCAGGATTGTAGTTGCTCACCGACGCGACGAAGACTCCATCCTGGTCGTACTCGAAATATTTGAACGACGCCGCGCCAAGCAGCTCGCGTTGAATGACCCACCAGACGTTGTCCGATTGATGAAGCTGCAACCCAAACCGGAGGAGATATTCCTCGAAGACTTCCCTAGCGGAAAGGATCTCATTGCTATCACCGCGCTCGGCCAGTCTCTCCGTGTAGATTCTAGCGAGAGGATCCTCAGACGCCAGGATGTCCGGCGTAAACCAATTCGAAGCGAAGCGGATGTTGAGGCCCAATCCGATCTTCTTGAGCAGATCTGCAGCGCATTGGACGATCGATACTCTGTCCTCATTATCGAACGCATAATTCTCGAGCTGGCCCAGGCCGTCGATAGCGCTGATTTTTGTCGACTCCGGACGGAGGTTCAACGAGTCTTCGAACACGTCAGTGAGGATCTTTCCATTCCAGTAAACATTCGCTCCCTTCAGGATGAGGAGCCGGAAAAGTTCTTCATCCGCGTCTTTGATTTCCGCCTGGAGCACCTTCGCCTTGTCGAACACGAGCAGCTCGGCGCTCGACGGACGGATCGGCGTATAGACGTCGTCGCCCTGTTGTCCCCACTGGACTACGAACGCCGGCGTCGCCGGTACGATCGTTGTCACCCCGTTGGCATGAGCTTTCTTCCAGATCTCAGCAGTATACGTCGATCCATCCAGCGATTGACCGGATCCAATATATTTGAGGCCGTATATCATACATCTTTTTGGCGGAGGGAGAGGTTACGTCAGCCCCTTTCTTGTATCAAACTCATCCTGGTTTCTCAAAACGGCTTTGAGATCTCGTCCGATAACCTTCAGCTCCCCGGTCAGCTTCAAATTTTCCAGCTTGTCGACCGCTTGCGCAAATCTTTCCACGAGTTCCCTGGACATCCCGCCGCCTCCGGCCGTTTGTATCTTCTCGGCCATTCTTTGCGCAAACTTCACGTTGAGTTGCCTATCCTGCTCGAGGATCAGCCTCGGGATGATCTCGGCCCGCGCGATCTTGTAGAAGTCTTCCTCAGGAGCGATGATCTCGGGATAAAATCCCTCAATGAAGCCGGCCTGACCTCTCTTTGTTTTTCCTCCCTCTTCGAATCCCACGATCGATGCAGCCCTCACTGTTCCAAGTCCTGCCAACACGGCGCCGGTCCCGATGCCAGCAGCTCCGCCGAAACTGGCAATCGAAACGAGTGTTGCTGCGGTGGACGCTGCAGGAATGATGGCAGTCATCGCGGCATTCGTTGCGGCCACAGATCCCGCCATTAACACCTGATCGATAAGCCAATTCTCAATTGCCTTCACGGCAAGTTCCGAAAGCGCTTGAATGACAGTGTTCTCCATCGAGAGCCAGATCGCGTCCCACTGGTCCTTTGCCTGTCTATGGACACTCAAGAATTGATCGAACATCGATCGGACGCCGGCTGTCATTCCGTTGATCATTGACATCTCGAACTGATGCGTCTCTCTCCATGCCTGCCGTCGTTGCTCCTGGTCCTGGCGCTCTTTGGCCACGAGCTCGTCGCCGAAGAGTGTCATCTTGTCCAGCTTCTGTTGTTCCAATCTGAGCTCCGTGTCGATCCGCTGTCGGGCTCCGGCATCCGTCTCCCGGTTGAATGTGTTCTGTAGGTCCTGCACTTTTTGCAGCTGCGCAGCAATGGATCCGACCGGCAGGATTTTGACATTCGCCTCGATATTGACGCTCTGCTCCTTCGCGCGCAGAAGTTTGGTATACTCCGACATGTAGACTTTTAATTGCTCCAGCCTCTTCTGCTGAGCCTGTGTTAGCGGGCCTTCGATTGCATAGATCTGATCCATCTCAAGCCGGGTCAGATAAAGCGCAGCATCCCTCTCGATCTGCAAGCGCATCAGTGCATACTGGCGGCTGATCTCGGTTTTATTCTCCTCATTCGTCTCCTGCGCGAGTTGCGATTTTTCTGCGGCATCAAGCTCAGCCAGCAATGCCTGTTTGCGCAAATCTCGAATGGCAGTCTCGTTTTGGACGTCCAACTGTGCCAATTTTTCGTTCGTTGCTGCTCGGATATTCGCGCGCTTGTCGCCATACTCCAAGTCCAACTCGGTCAGCACGCTGTTGAGGCTCTCAATCTTCCTTTCTGCTTCGGGTCCGCCAATCGCGTTCAGTCTCTCAATCTCAAGTTTAATACTTCGCTTTGCCGCCTTCTCTTCGATGTCCAGCCGCTGCGTAGCATAACGTTCCTGGATGGCCATTCGCGCGATCTCCGTCTGAGCGGTCGCGAGTTCCAGCTTTTCTTGCACGTCAATGAAGGCCGTCTTCCTCCGGTCTTCGATCTCGGCCAGGCGAAGGACATGCTGATCCCTTTCCTGCCGTTCATCGTCATCGATCTTCTTGACCGCATTGTTGTGCGCGATGCCCGCCGCCTTGATCGCCTCTTCTTTCTGCTTATTGGCGGCATTCGATGCGATGATCCGCTCGACTTCGTCTGTATAATCCTTCTCAGCCATCAACCGCCGCTGCTGAAAAGCGTTTTGCTCGGTCTGGATCTGCAGCTCGAGAGTTCTCTTCCTTGTCTCGACTGCGTTCATCTGGCTTGCCTCTTGCTGCTCATCCAACTTCTTTAATTCGTCGACAGAGAGTTTGCGTTTCTCTTTAACTTCATCAAGCATCTTGTTGATTTTGCCGTAAGCAGTGATCGATGTGCCGGCCAGGGCGTCGATCCCCTCTACTATCCCATAGAGCCCGCCTTGTTCCAGTGCCGCGATTGCCCGCATTTTTTCGAGAGACGCGATATTCTTGTCAATCGCGCTGATGTTCGATAGAAGCGCCTGCCGGTAATCCTGCATGTCCTTTGCTGTCGCCGAGCGCAAGGATTGCGTGAAGGATTCGACTGCACTAGCGGCAATTTTCGCCCTTGTCTCCGCACTGGAGAAAAAATTGAGCAGGGTAACACCCACAGTGACGAGAGCTCCGATGACTGCTGCCGTCCCACCGGTCGCAAGCCCGAGCAGTGACATCATCGACGCCAGGCCGAATCCCGCCGAGACGCCCTGAGCCATCGACTGTCCCATCTTCTGCAGCTTCTGATCGCCTCCCGTCGCGCTGCTCGCCAACTGGATGATGCTCTGGACTAGAAAGGAAACCCCGCCGAAGACCTCGAGCGATTCCCGCTTCATGTGCCGGAGCGACATCGTGTGCGAGTCGACTGCTGTGCCGGCTTTCCGGGTCTTCTTTTCGAGGTCGTCTACCTTGCCGCCGAGGTCTCCCGTCGCTCCCGTTTGTGTCGTGGCCGTCTTGATGGATTCAACCTGTGCGCCGATGTAGTCATCGACGGTCTTTGTAAGCCCCTTCAACTGCTCGTCAAAGACAGTGAAATCCGGCTTCGCCTGCAAGTTGAGGACCGGAAGAATTTGCTTGCCGGCCGCCTGGGTCATGGCAAGCATCGTCTTCAACCCGGCAGCGAACGGGTTCAGATCGATCGTGAATGTGGTCCGGATTTCAGAGATTGGTGGCATAACTCAAAGCTATCTCAGTTTTTGTAAGAGCAACGCCAGCATCAACGCCATCGGCTCTTCGACAGCCTCGAGCTGATTCTTCCACTTATCATTGCGCTTCACCAGATGTAAGCAAAATCGGACCGTTTCGCTGTATCGCCAGTTGGTCCAGATTTCCTTCCACTTCAGTGCATCATACTCGCAGCAAAATAAAACGAGGTCGTGAAGGAAATCGATGAATGACTTTTCCTCCGCGACCTCATCAACGTGGTCTCCGGATGCGTCACGAAGTCTCAGGATAGTTGAATTCGCGACAACAAGGTCTTGCTCCGCTGCTCGAAAAAATCCTGGATCACCTCGTCGCTTAGCCGGAGATCAAGGTTGGCAAAGTCGACGTCCGCGGATCCTTCGACCAGGCAGATGTCCAGAGCCTTTTTTAATTTCTCCGGATCCCGGCCGGTTTCGAGAACGAACATCGCGTAACTGATCTGACCGTCTCCGGTTCGCAGCTCGTTGAAATTCTTCGCTCCAAACAGCTCGAGGAAATCCACAATCCGTTTGAGTGTCGGAGGAGCCAAAGTCTTTGTCACGGTGAGCGGAGTCGAACCCTCCCCTCCGCCGACCTTCGGAAACGTATACGTCTTCTCTGCCATATCATGGCCTCCTTCAAATTATCAAACGTCCCCGTCCTCATAAGAGGGGGTAAGGTTCGCCATTACGGTGTCACTGTCACGATACCGGCTTCTGTGACGCCGAAACCGACCGCCGTGATCTTCCGGGCATGGAATTTGCCTGCAGATTGGGGATCGAATTCGATGCGCGGCACGCACGGACCAACCTTGTAGTTCTGCGCGACGTTAATACCGGTGAACTTGAACCACATCGGCGTCAACGCGCTCTCAGCCGCTACGAGGTCCGTGTACACCGCCGCCGTCAGATCCGAACTCCGGATCGAGACCTTAGCCTTCTTGCCGGCGCTCGCCTCATTCTCATTCCCCAGTGCCTCAACCGGCGTCTCGAATTCAACGCCCGTCCCGTCCTTTAGGACGTTTGGGATTTCGGTCGGCGTGGCCATGCCTGCGTTGTCATCATACTCGACCTTCGACCAACCGCCGCGGATGAATGTACCCATAGGTGTCTCCTCTCAAGTTGGAAATTGATAACTGACAATTCTACGGCGTAAAAACAATCACACTTGATTCCTGATACGAGTACCCCTTCCCGGTCACTTTCACGGCATTGAATTTGCCGACTTGCTGCGGATCCTGGTCCACCTTCGGCACGACGCCTTTCACGACAAAGTTTGCAACTACGGCGCGGACGTCGTCGATGTTCACGATGAACGCTCCCTTGTCGACGGCCATATTCAGGCCGACGGAAATCACCGCCGTCAAATTCGCCGGCGTTGCCAGCGTCAAATTGACCTTGGTCCAGACACCCGCAGACAAAGCCGGAATGTTGAGCGTCTCGAGAGGTGTAACGCATGCCGCCATGTCATCTAGCAGGAGTTGCAGATCGCCGGCGGCCAGTGAGATCGAACTCTTGATCTGGAGTGATACCTGCTTGCGCGCCGTCAGATTCATCGAGACGATCGCTTCGGTAGCAAGCCGTCCAACACTTGCACCTACAGCGACGTCCAGTTTCGCCGAACCCGCGCCGACCTTTTTGTCAGTCGGGTCCAATGTCGAAGTGACATCCGCTCCAACGTATTCGTCCCATGCGTCTTCGCAATCATCAATGATCTGCTCGGTATCAATGCTCACGAAACGAAACGCGAGCTGACTCTGCGCCAGCTCAGCGGCCTTCAGCGCATCGAAAACGGTCTGATCTATGTTCGCGCTCCGGATGTTGATCTTGTATCCTTTCCCTGCCGACCTATCGGTCCCATCCGCAAATTCTTCCGTAGGGGTCTCCGGTTCGATCCCCGTCCCGTCCTTCAAAAGATCGGTGATCTCCTGGACCGTCCCCAGGTTCGGATCCGAGGAAAACTCGACCAACTTGTAACCGCCGCGTCGTTGGATTGTTGGCATAGTCTCAACTCCGATCTACTAAACTTCGTAATAAGAATACTCTGCACCGTAGACGATCAACCCTCCAGCACTGAAAATGAAGATCTCTTCCTCAAGCGCAAGGTTCACGTCTCCCAGATCTGTTGCCAGTGCACCGCCGTCGTAGCGTGCGCGAAGCTCATCCAAGATTGAGTAGCATCCACGCTGTGCATCCGATTTGTCACGTAACGACGTCGAGCCGATCGAGAGAAAAAATCTCGGCTTCTTGATCCCGCTTCCTTCATCTGCCATCCGTTGATCCGGTTCCGGTTTGAGTCCTCCATATCTAAGCAAGACGAATGGCGCCAATGGCGTTAGGGCCATCAACGTTTTCTCATCGAACTCTGCCTCGTGTGTCTTCGCGAACCTAATCCCGCTAATGTGCGCCTTGATGTCGAGCATCCAGGGATCCTCTATTTTCGCGATTGGGATCATTCGCCTATCAGGAACCTCTGCAAGATCTCTCCAAACGTCTCCTGCGTCTCGGGCGGCATATAGGTGTAGTCGCGCTCCGGTATCGTGACTTCTTTCACGCTCACGAACCCGCCGCCGGCGCCACGGAAGCGGAGATAGGGACTGTTCTTTGCCCGGATGATCCCGCCGAACGCCAGGATCCCCATGATCCTCGGATCCGTCAGATGTTCCCGACCGACTGCAGTCGGTCCCGCCGCGACGGAATTCCCTTCGACTGCCGATGTCATCGAATTCATCAGCGTCCCGGAGTCACGGAGAGTCTGTCCTCCTCTCTGGACGGCTTCCTCACGGCTGTACTTGCCCGACTTGTATTTCAAATACGCTCTTCGCCTGCTGACATCCACGCGCCCCGATCGCGGCCAGCGGTTCGGGCGTCCGCCGACGTCGATGTTCGCCTTCATTTCATTCGCCATCAGAACGCCGATCTCAGCCAGCGGCTTCTGAGGATTCAGCGCGCGCTGCAGCATCTCGCCTAACGTTCTCTGCAGTGCTCTATCATCCATGTATCCCACGGTTCGCGACTCACTGTTCACAATCACAGGCTATCCAAGGAATCTTTCCCGAACACCCGATCGTTCGCGCTGAATGTGCCTCCGGTCCTCTTCGTGTTTTCCGTCGGCACGACGGCGCCATCGATCACGGCGTTTCCTTTTGCCACGTCCTTCAAAAATGCGATCGCATCGTCATACATGTCACGGATCGACGTCGAGATCTCCCCGCCCAGGACGCCGATGCGCTTCTCATACAGCTTATAAATGGCGATTGCGACTGAGAGTTGCTTCACCTTTGCCGGGACTGGATTGAATGGCACAACGTATCGCCGGCCAGCATACGAATCGATGTCTGAGTCGGCCTCGGCGATCGCTCCGTCGACGACGCTTTGAACGACGCTCAAACCATCTTCACTCGTGAGCTGCTTGAGCTGCTCGACCGAGATCTTCGGCGGTGCGATGTCGCCGTCCTCTGAGCCAGTTTGTGTGCAATATGCCATATCAATTGCCGATCATTGGTAGGACCGACATTCATGCCGGTCCAATAGTGGCCGTGCAGAGAGAAATCTCTGCACGGCCAGCCCGTCGGGAGAAGGAGAAGAAGCCCGAAGGGGGAATCAGTTCAGGCGTTGTTGATCTTGATCGAGTACGGCCACAACCCGAACGCAGCGTTGAAGCGTCCTTCAGTCGAGTATTGAAACTCTCCTCGCGTGAATACCGTCTCCGATGTCGGCTGATCCAGTGCCACCAGGTGCGGTCTGTCACGCATCTGCATCACAAAGGGTCGAATGGCCGATCCAACATAGTCGAGATACCAATCAATCGTGTCGGTCAAATTCATGTCGACGCTATATGTGAACGCACCCTTTAGCACGTTATCGGTCTGCGCAATCGTCGTCGCGACCGAGAGCAGCTCGAACATCCCTTCAAGATCGGGCGGACAGGTAATATGAAACTTCAGTTTGCCTGCCTGGCGGATGAAGGGTTTGCCCTGATCCGTTTTGAACTTCCGCATGGCCGCGCGAGCGGAACGGAAATCTGCCGTGATTTTGTCAATCGCTACTCCGGTCCCGGCCAGCAAATTGCTTTGCGCGCCGCTCTTGCCAGTCTGGTGATTTGCAGCATAAAAAGACTTGCCGTCGTAGATCACTATTCCGGTACCAGCCTCGCGCAGTTCAGACAACAGACTGTCCTGCTTTACCACGCCCTCTTCTGCAAGTTGTGCGATCTTGGGCCTGTACATGCCGAGGCGGTCGTCGTCGATGTCATCGCGCTTGACGCCGATCGTCACTTCCCATGACTTGTTGGGTACGGTATAATGAAAGCCTCCGACCTCCTTCACAAATTTGTCGCCGAGCCATTCGCGCATCGCCGGAGTGTCACCGAGCCACTGATAATCTTCCGCAGCGCCTGTCGATCCGACTTCCATCGCATAGTTGGGCCAGTTTGGCGGCATCGCGGCCAGGGTCTCATTGTAGATTGCGTTGAATGATTTCTGCAGGCTGGCGAGCGTGCCGAGACTAACGAGCCCCATTCCGACCGCTCCTGCTCCAAGTCCCAGCGACATCCACGCAGATCCGGCACTTGTCCCGGATGTGGTTGAGGCGAACACCGGCAACGTTAGCAAGATTGCCAGCATCGCAATCGAAAAAATCCGTTTCTTCATTGTCACTTCTCCTATGATAGTGGTTGTTCTCTGCGCTCAATCCCTCAATGCCTCCCCCTTTCAATAGGGGGAGGTTCGGAGGGGGTCGAAAACCAGCGTTCGCTCTTACGTCTCGATGTAGACTGTGCCTTTCGCGGTCACGGTCGCATCCGTGTTCGCACCGCCAACCGTCAGTGATATGACATCACCGATTGCCACGACATTGAGGGCCGACGGTGTCGCGACATCTACATCACCAGCCGCAGAGCCGGCTTGCGTGATCGTCACGACTCCACCTGTGATCGCCACCGCGCCAATCTTCCCGGTGAGTGTCGCATCGCCGCCGGCAAGCGCAGCATCAATGACGGAATAGATCTTCTTGATCGTACCGGCGACAGGAGAGACGATCCGGTATACCTTTGCATCGGCTGCCTTCAGATCGAGCGCATGCAGTTCAAGCGTAACCTTGTTCGCCGCGATGTTCGCGCGTGCGGTAGCAGGGTTGGCCAGGTCGGACAGATTGTTTGCTGCGACTACATCGCCGTCTGCAGCCTTTGTATTCTTGAATTCGACCCAAACGCCGTCATCATCTACGGCTCGGATATAGCCGGCTGCCGGACGCGCCCCTGCACCATTGGTTTTTGCCACGGTCTGATCGTCGACGATATAGCATGTCTGGCCGAGTTCGGCAATTGTTATTTCATCCGCTGCGCCTGAATTGTCGCATTTGAATACGCCCTCACGGACCGAAACGGTCAGATCGCCATCCCCTCCATCCGTATTGTCCACGAATTGCTCCGAGATGCCGAGCGGGATCAGAGTGTTGTCCGCGGACCCTTTTACCGCGTAGCCGGTGGCATTCTTACACACTATGGCGCCGTGGAAGATCTTCGCTCCATCAGCCACACCATAGACGTAACTCTTGCTTTCTCGCGCTTCGAGCTGACGGTCCTCAGTGAGTACCGCCATCGCAAGTGGAAAGATCGGCAGTCCGGTGATCTTTTTCACCGCGAGAATGGCCAGCAACATCACCATCATCACGATGAGAGAAATGATTTGAGGATTCATAACGCAACTCCTTTTAAGAAGTGAATGGTAAACCCTACTCCCGAATTTGAATCAATCCCGCATTTCTCGCGGGTCCGCGATCGTCACTCCTGCTTGTTGTGCTTCTCAAGTTGCTCCTTCGTCACACCGAGCTTTGCTGCTATCTTGACATCCTCCGGCGTTATCCCCTTCGCCGCGATCGCCACATCGCCTCCGGTCGGGATCTTCTGCACCGGACCGATGATCGGCTGCTTGCCCCAAAACTCTTCGAATGCTTTGATGTCCTTCGCGAGGACCTTCTGCGCATCGACCCATTTCGGATCGTTCTTTTGCACCGGCAGGATCTTGCCGGCAATGAATGCTCCGTCGATGATCCGGTTGAATTCGCGGTCGAAGTCTTTCATTTCAAGTGCCTGCACTCGCGCGGCCATTTGCGGAAGTTGTCCTGCACCGGCCTTTGCAACCACGATTGCAGCTTTGATCTCTTCGAGGGTTGCTTCAGGCTTCAGCTCGAGCGCCTTCGCGAGCTCCGTGATGTTGCCCTTGGCAGCGACGACGGCCGCCTTCAGCTCCGCATCCGTAGCCTCGGCCTTCAGCCCGAGGGCTCCGATGACTTCGGCACGGCCCCCGATGATTTGCTGCGATGCAGTAAGATGCTGCTCGAGCTTCGCAAGGACCTCGTCCTCGGTCGCAGCCTCTGCGAGTTTGAACGTCGCGATCAGTTTTGCGATGACTTTCTTCATTGTTGACTCCTCCTGAGTTAGAAAGATCGTGGGGCCGACATTCTTGTCGGTCTTCTCTGTGGATTTGGACACAATTGGTTTTAACTCCGAAAAGAATGGTTGGTTTGTCAGCGCGGCATTGAGAAGCATCGCGCCAACCTTCCTGCCGCTCTTCGGATCGATCCCGTCGAGCGTAAAGACGGGAGAAAGAAATCGGTACTCTTTGTTGCGCAGATACTTGAGCGCCTGATCGGTCCATTCGACGGCCGCCCAGAGCCCTTCCTTCCCCTTATTGATGAGGCGTTTGATCCATCCGGCAGCCGGCGCCTGGTCGCCTGTCAGCGTCTGGTGCTCGTAGTCGATCACCAGGTCCCGGCCCAGATGGTTGAAATTGTCGGTCATCGCGGTGATGTCGCCCTCGGCGACCGTGAACTTCAGTTGCCGTAGCTTGCCTGTGTCAGGGTCCTCCTGCTGATAACCCTTCCACTCGCCGATCGGCACGAGCTGCACCTCGCTCATCCGGTCCGGAGATGATGCCATGCCCCCGAGATCGGAGCTCATCACAAGGCGCGGCGAATTCTTCGCCACGGTAGTGTTTGGTTTCCTCTCGAGGTGCGGCGCCACGTTCTTCACGATCTCATCCCAGGAAGCCATGATGACCTTCTCGTCCTCCGATCCATCCGCGGACAACGAAAGCGAGGTCCTGCAGATCGCATACGCGCTGGACTCGTCATGTCCCTGCTCCATAACGTGCGATACGCATCGATGTAGTTTTTCACTCGGCATGGGAAATAACTCTCATTAGTTCATCCTTTGATCCGTTGTGAATCCCCTCGCCTTTTTCCCCACTTTATCAGTTTCTGGATGTCTCTGTCTTTCAGGATCTCCTGGATCGCTGTTGTGACAAGTTTGTTCACGACATACTCACGCAGCCAGGCGATCCTGAAGAGGATGTTGATCAGCGCCGTGACGAGCACGACGACCGAGATCACGTACACCTTCACGAGCTCGGTCCACTCCGGAACGAACATCACGCTCATCCCCACGCATGTGAGGGCCGCGACATAAACCTTCATTCTCATGTTCAGGTCGCGGATTCACCGACCTCTGCCTCAAGCCGTTTGATCTCGGTGTTCAATTTGTGTAGGATCTTCATCTTCCGTTCGATCGTCTTCACGTACACAGAGAGCCGCTCAGGCATGATGTTCTGCACATACGCGAGATCGGCGTCCATCGGCTCGAAGTGCACCACGATCGCCTTTACCGCTGCGTCAATCTCAACGGAGACCGTCTGCCGTTGCTCCCGCAGCTCAACGAGCCTTCCCAGAATCATTTGCCGGTTTGTCGGTGCCATGTTCTCCTACCGTTTCAAAGTTTGTATCGTCTCATAATCGCGATGAGCTTGAGTCCATAGTCGGGATCCGTTGCATACCCATCGCTAGATAATTGGAGTGCGAACGCCTCTGGTGATTTCTTCAAGCGCGCGCTCGCGTACCTCGGCGACAGACTTAGATATTTGCCGTGCGTGACGAAACACTCTGATATACTTTTGTACGAGGCAAAACGCACAACCTGGCCTGTCGCAAATCCCCGGGCTTCCGTGTCCCGGATCTTCTCCCGTCGAAGCACGAATGACGAGTTCCCCTTGTAAGGCAGCACTGCGCTCAGTGTGTGCCCGAAATAGTTGCTGCAGCCTAAGTTGTTCCGTCCCCAGGACGATTCGATGGCCCATTGAGCGAGCGTCACTCCTTTCGGAATCTTGTATTGACTTTGGATTCGTTGAGCGAGAGCTTTGACGGTGTCGGGAAAGAATCCCGGCCGCGCGTCGGGGAGTTCGATGTGAGCGGAGAGCTGCGCCTTCCGTTCGTCGGCGATGTCCTCGCGCTGTGCGGTCCACTCGTCGATGAGGAAGTCGAGGGTTCGAAGGGCGATTGTATCTTCGTCGGGCGAGATTTGAATGAGCGCGAACCAAACCGCGCTTGCGATCCCAATGCCGAGGAGAAATGCAAGGAGAATTTTGCTCATTCATCGACAGTGCGTCGTGGACAAAAAAAAGCCCCGATTCCTGATCGACTTTCGATCGATCAGGGATCGGGGCTCCTTGTTATCGGATGACCCGTCTTCCTTCCCTCTCCTGCATACGTCCCTCCCCCTCTACGGGGAGGTTAGGAGGGGGTTACATACCGTTGTTAATCTACCTAGTCTTTTTGACTTTGTCAAGTCCCGCCGCCTGGATGCGCGCAATGGCGCCGTCAGGCAGTTTCCGTTTGCCGCGTGCTTCAAGCCGAGCGACATGCACCCGGTCGGAATAATTGAGCAGCTCGGCCAACTCGTCCTGAGTTTTACCCAGGCGGTCGCGGAGTTTGCGGAGATCGTTACCAGTCATGGTCGCTCCTTAATCTTATCAGATATTGTTGCCAAGCTCTCAGTGACATGCGCCGGCATATTAACTATCGATCCAAGGCGGCCGAAAAATCCATCTGCGCCATATACTGTCCCACGGACCTTGTGATAGTCCTTCAGGGATTTGAGACCATTGCGCAATTTGACGGGTTTGTCCGTACGCGTGTCGATGATGCAGTCGGCATAGTATACGCCATCCGACCAGAGGATCCCCACTGCCAAGCCATCAGGCTGCCTGCATATCAACCAGCCATCTTGATAGCCGTAGATCACCATGCTCATCTGATTGTCGCCTTGCACCCAGAGTGCCCTGCCAGCTCTCGGCCGCTCGACCTCGATGGACCAGATCGGCTGACCGTAGCTTGATCGTGGATGATCGGTGGTGTGATGGGCAAGGATCGTCTTGCCTCGTGAGATCGTGATTGGTGTCATGGTCGTCCTCCTCCGTTAGTCGTTGATACCATAATTGGACTCATCGCTCGCCTCGCGGGCCTCTCGCACAACAATGGCTCCCGTCCTCTTGGGTTGATAATTACCGCAATCTCCATAGCACCATGTCTGACAGCTATAGCAGTACCCGGCACCCATATCGCGGTCGTAGTATTCCTCTGCTTCTTTTTTCCGGCGTGGTTCGTCGGCCTTCCGCGCCCGCGCATTATGGATCGCCGTCAAGATCTGCTCATCAGATTGCCTGGGATCGTCGACATCATGGCCTGTGGCCAAGAGATGCCTGCACTCCGCCAAGATCTCCACATCTGGTCTGCGCCCATCGCCGCTCCATTCCACCGGACTGTAATCACCCCAGCCCCGAGATGAGAGATACACGCTGATCGTATTAGTCTCAAGCTCCTTGCATTGTCGCTGCTCTTCGGCTTTGCGCGCCTCGATCTCCGTCTTGCGAGATTGATGATCGTCAATCGCGGCCTCCAAGGCGCTGCGTATCGGTACTGGTATTGCAAGTTGGCGCGCCAGCTTAGCCACCCGACGACCGCCCGACAGATCGACGTTGAGTGCACAGTATTGATTGATCTTGGAGCCCTGTTTGCGGAGATCCTCCAGCGTCTGGTTATCGGTCACCGCATCCTGGATGTCTATGACATTACACCAGGGCAAACGGACACTCGGTCGCCCAGTACGCGCGAAGACTATCTCATCATCATCGACCAGGACCTCACGTTGCGTGTCCTTGTAGATTGTGCGTATCATTGTGAGCCTCCTTACTCTGTCTGCGATTGAGTCTCTCTCAATCGTCTGTATACAACGTAACATAATGATACGTCAAAGTCAAGGGAAATCGGCATACGTATGTCAATTTCTGTCGTTTTGCTAGAAATAACAACCCTCTAGGATGCGATATAGGAGCGTAACATTTTGTTGCGAGGGGATCGATCTAGAGAAATAACCCCCAAAATCCGCTCATTTTCGAGGGTAGCAAAATGATACGGGCGCAATTCGCACGATTTCGCAGGATGGCGAGGGGTGGTGATCATCCCGTCCCCCGAGAACATCCCGTCTAGCGCATCCTGGCGCCATTCAGAGGGGCTCAGAAACTGGGGAAATGCCCGCGACGTCGGGTATTAGTATGAGGGGATGGACTGTCAGCCCCAGAGCGAACTGGGCAGGTCCCGGCCGCACTTCGAACATACCTTGGGCTTGCTACCCAGTGGAATGCGCGATTCACAATGCGGACACTTTTTTTGAAGCAACATCAAAATCGGAGCGATGACGATCGCTATGATTATTCCAACAATGAGTCCTTCAGCCATTTCTCTTCCTCCCTTTCTTTTGTGCGTTGTACTTCGCAGGCTCTTCCGCTGCTTTCAATACGTTCATCACATTGGGCGTCCGTTCCATATCCAAGGCGATCGCCAGGTCCGTCGTGTTCGTGATGCCCAGTCCATGCAGCACCGTAAGCATCGCGCGATCCTCTCTTGTGATCGCTTCTTTCGCCCGACGCTCGATCATCTCCTCAAACTGATGATTGATCTCCTCCTGACGCTCACCGGTCATGAGCCATACGACATCACATCCTAGCTTCCTCAGGCGTTCTTCCATCTTATTGCCTGGCAGCCATCTCCCGCTTAAATAATCATTGAGTTGCTGGGGGCTGATAGTCAAGGCTTTCGCGAACTCGGTTTTCCAGCCTCGTGCCGATCCAAAGAGTTGCTGCCCAAAAAGCGCTAAACGCTCCGAAATTCCTGTTTTGGTTGCCAACATCATTTTACGTGGATTCGCCTAGAAAATTAACTTGACAAACGACGTGGAATCACCTATATTGCGCCATCTAGTTACCGCCTTAATCCATCATCAAATTAACAGGCTGAAGATATGCAAGAAGAGGCCCGGAATCAACTCGACGGAGAATTCATCCGGTACAAGGCCCGCCGCAACGGATGGCGCAAAGTAAAGCAGATCGCCAGGCGCGTCAATCGCAGCAGCGCCGCCGTCTCCCGCGCGTTTAGTGGCGAGCTCCCAAAGCTCCTCGCCAGGATTGACAAGCTCGTGAGCAAACCGAAGAACTCAAAAAAGGCCGCGGCATGAAACGAAAACCTGAGAATTGCTGTCGCTCTTGCCGAACATCGTTGCCGATCTACGAGTTTAAAACGCTCCGCGGCAAGATCATCCACGTCTGCGGGCGCTGCCGGAACGATCTCCTTGAGATGGGAATATTCATCAAGGAAGTCCTTGAAAAGGAGAAGTTCGTCGGGCCGCCTCGCGTCATCGTCATGCCGCCAAGCAGTGCTGTCCGTTTCTTTCGGATTCCCTTCGTGCCCGACACCCCGTTGCCACCGCTCGACCGTAACGCTCTCATCCGCTCCAATCTCGTTGAACCTGAACTCCTGAAGAGATTCCCTGAATCCGCTTTTGGTAAACCAGACATCGCGGCGCTGCACAAATTTGCGATGAGACGCGTGATGAAGAGCGATGGCATCAGCGGATTCTCCATCGCCAAGGAGACGCGCGTGCTTCCACAGTATGCGGTGGACCGCTTTCTCGAGTTGCAAATCACGGATCCAAAGAGCCCTGAGTTTCATGGGTTCATGCGGTGGATTATTGATCATGGTTACACGCTGAATCAGATCGTTCAACGCTCTGATCTCAAAAGACTGTTTACGACGCCCTCCGATGGCAGTCCAACCGCAGAATTAGGGAAATTCCCTACTACTGATTTCATTGAACCAAAGTCACCCGAAAACCCTTACCCGACCAATGACACGGTTTGAGCGACTTCAGGCTTATCGACGGACACTCAAAGAGCGCGGGATCACGCTCTATCACCTCTCACAGATCCTTCGAATCGGCTACGATCGTGTCTATCACTATTTCAATGCCCGTTTCTCGAAAATCTCCAAGCGGGACCGCAAACTGATTTATCATTGGCTCGTCGACCAGGGCATTATCATTGTCAAGCGCCGTCCTCGCTGTTCCTGCCCGCATTGCGGCAGAGTACATGTCGAGGCGATCCCGTTCCGCTGCACCACAAAATCCCCTCTTCTTCTAGGAGAGGGTGAGGGTGAGGTTCGATCCCAATCTACGCAACCGCGCGACGGAGCGCAATCAGAATCGCTCGACAGGAATCCCGCAAGAATTCCGCAATAAGAAAACAGAGAGATCCCAATGGCCACCACCGTGTTCACGACCGAAGAAAAGCAAATCCTCGCCAACAAAATCTTTGAGCTGACCGACAAGCTCAACGTCGCGATCCAGCAGGCGCACGCGGCCGGCCTCACCATCAATCTCATCGCGATCCCGAGCATCGCGTCTATCTCTCCGATCATCAAGGCTTTCGTCAATGAGATCGTCCCGTTCGCCGATCCGAAAGAACAATCTCAAGTCAGAACTCTGGACTCTGAACTTTGAACTCGGAACTTCCATGCTTGATTACCATCTGATCTTATACGCCACGATCAAAGACTTCGAGCTGAAGGAGCGCATCCGCCGCGTGGATCTCACCTTCAACGGCTTCCCGCATCTCGCCGCGTGCATCGGGCACAAGAACGAAAGCACGCTCAGAAAGATGTGCGAGCCGCGCGCGAGCAGCAACGGCGCAAAACTCGGATTCGAGGACGCACTCGTGATCATGGCCGAGACCGAAGACTATCGTCTACTGTACTACCTGAAGGAGGAGCTCAAGCGTCGCCAACAATCCAACCAGCAGCAGCTCGGCCTTTTCTGCGAGCCGCTGCGCACACTCGAGGACCTCCCATGACCGAAGAAGTCGCAACCGTCAACCAGGATTCGCAAGTGATAACGTCTCACGTCTCACTTCTCCCGTCTCACGTCGACATGCCAAGCGTGCCCCACGATCGCATCACCCCGGAGATCCTCCGGAGGGTCGATGCTTTTTGGGGGTCCTTCTCGGCTGTCAACATTTCGGATGCCGAACGACGGATCGATGAGGAATTTTCGATCTCAGCCGGCCAACAGCGCCGATACAAAGCAGAGCTTCGAAAGCTTTTCAACCTTGCTTCAAGATCGCCTCTTTCTCTACTCGCAGGGCATCCTCAGATCAAACAAGCCATCGAATTCGTCCTGGTCCGGGACGAGCGAGCGGACAAGAACACGCTGCGCAGCGCAAAGCGCCTGTCGGTCATCGTGCCGGCAACAGGAGAACAGATCTCCGTCGAGGAGTTCTTGAAGTCCCTCTATCCTCGAGAGGGAGTGAACGCCGCGAGCTGCTATCGGGCACTCAGGGCCTTGTGCCTGAAGAAACGAGTCCTCCTCGAACCTTCCGAAGGTTCTCCGCGCCCGTCTTCGGGCCCTTCGGAAGGTTCCCGCGCGGCAACACTCCAGGACCTTCCCAGCGAGGCGAGCGTGATTCGTTTCCTGCGCAACTGGCGCCAGGAATTCGTCGCCGTCCGGCGGGGAAGAAGCCGGCACCATGACTGGGAAGCGCAACAGGAGCCCTACGTCACGCGGGATGTCAACGAGTATCGCCCCGGCGAGCTCTGGATCGGCGATCACACCGAGCTCGACTTCATGGTCCTCAACGAGCGCGGGCAGCTCGACCGGCGCTGGATCTCTGCATTCATCGACATCCGTACCGGGCTGATGATAGGTTATCACCTATCGTGGCAGCCGAATTCTCAAACGATCGCGCTTGCGTACCGCAACGGTGTCCTCGGCTCGCAACTCAAGGCATTCACCGGTGAGAAATTCGAGGCGGTCCAACTCACCAACGTGCCGGAGATCGTGATGATCGACAATGGCAAGGATTACCGCTCGAAGTATACGAAGCGTGTCTTCGGCAAGATCGACTTCGACGATGCCGCCCGTCTCAGCGTGCAACGTCTCACCAGATTGCATTACGTGCTTCGTTACCACGGCCAGTCGAAAGCCCAGATGGAGCGATGGTTCGGCGTCTACGAAACGATGATCAAATATCTCCCCGGCTATAAGGCGAACGAGTACCGGAACAAACCTGACTCGCTCGCCGAGGACCTCAAGGCCGGTAGGATTCTTTCCGTTGCTCAATTCGACGCGATCACCGCCGTCGCCATCAACAGCTACAACAACCGAGTTCGCAAGTCCCTCAAGGACCAGTCGCCTTTGCAGTGCTATCTCACCAACCAGACTCAGCAGCGTTCGATCGATCTGCGCGTGCTGGATTTTCTGCTGATGAAGGTCCAGGGCCGCCGCATCCGCCGCTGCCAGGTCACGCTCCTCGGCAAAGAATATTACAGCGACGCGCTCATGGCAGCCAACGATCGAGTCGCCGATGTCTATTACGATCCCCAGGACCTCGGCTTCGTCTCCATTTACGTTGACGGCAAGTTCGCGGCGGTCGCTTCGAACAAAGAGATGATCGGTCGCGATGAACGCGGATGGCTGAAGATTCTGCACGAGCGTAAGCACGCAGAAAAGCAGATGCAGACCGAACTCAAAGAGTACAAGAAGGGCATTACGAACATCGAGGCGAGGATGATGCTGCTCGAGGGGGAGCTGCTGAATGTGACGCCGGTCTCGAATGAGCTGCTGCGGGGAAAGGCACCCACCGTAACATTTTTGACCGGCGTCGAGCAGCAGGCAAAGGAGAATCAACGAGAGCTCGAATCGGAAAAACAAGCCGTCGAGACCCGGAGGAAAGCGAAAGAACGAAATAGGCGTCAGCCGCTCACGCTCGCAATGGTTGATCGCATTAGATAACCCCAGGATTCATCCTGGGGAGAAGGAGATCGCAATGCAAACAACAAGCAAGCTCGCGCTCATCGAACAAGCCCAATTCACGACGGACAAGCCCGAGGAGATCCGAACCCGCCTGAAAAGCCTGATGGAATCCGGAGAGATTACGCTCCGGGCAATCGGCAGATTCACCGGATACAGTTCGCCGACGATCAGCCAGGCGTTGGACGGGACGTACACAGGGGACGTCGAGAAATTGGAAGATGCTCTCGCTCGGTTCTACCGAAATTGGCTCGCGAGCAATCTGATCGTCGAGACGAGCGTCGTGAAGGAGATCTATGCGACGATGATGTTGGCCTGGAAGCGCAAAGAGATGGCACAGATAACCGGGCGCTACGGCGTGGGCAAGTCGAAGGCGACGTCCCGGTTCGTCGCTCTCAATGGAGACTTCGCCGCGTATGTAGAGCTCACGTCAACGACCTCGCCGACGTCGCTCCTGCACCGGATTGCGGAAGCATTGAACGTCGAATCACAGATGGTCGGCAGCCAGGACGACAAGCTCTTCGCCATTATCCGCGCACTCCAGCGAAAGCCCAGGCTGCTGGTGATCGACGAAGCCGACAACCTGAAAGCCCGGACCCTGGCAATTCTGAAAGACGTGCACGGAGGCGAGGCATCGGAGCGTTGCGCCGTCATCCTGGTCGGAACCGAACGGCTCAAGAAGCTTCTCCAGGACCCGATCCTAGGCTATCTGCGCCGGCGCATTCGGATCAAGCGTGAGGTACGCGACATCGGTTTCGAGGAGGCACGAAAGATTGCCGACTTCTGGCCGCACAAGCTCGACAAAGACGAGCTGAGGGAAGCCTGGAACTGGTCGCTAAAACATTTCGGTGTTGCAAGCCTGGTTGCCCTGATGGCCCGAGCGTACGACGAGATGCAGATCAACGAGAAGAAAAGGATTGACAGTGAATGCCTCGAAGGAGCGTACGGATGGCTCGTGGACTAAGAGAACCAATACCCTCTCCACCTAGGAGAGGGTAGGGTGAGGTTCAAACAATCATCTACCACAAGGAGGACATTATGAGTGAGAAGCGATTTCACATCAGCAAGGATGGCAAGGTGCTGACGGATCGAAAGAACAACACCACGATAAGCGTCGCGAAGTTCCGGATTGATCAGATGCATCGTACGCCCTCCGTTCTTTTCAACGAGGGGGTCGAAGGGAAGAAACAGCTCAAGATCGCACGGTGGACAATCGACGAAAGTGAATTCAATTTTGGCGCGGTCGAGCCGCCGACAGCTGGTCGTGAGAGAATGGCGCGCAGTGATGACAAAGCCTTTTTCACGAAAGACGAATTGATCTCGGTCCACCTAGCCCTGCAGACGGCCGCTGACATCACGCTCAAGAAATTGGTCGGGCTCATCCGTTCTGAGTGACCGTGACTCGCAACAAGTTCATACAGCGGATCCACGTCCTGAAGCGGGATCTCGGTCTCGACGACGAGACCTACCGCACGGTCCTCGACTCCGTTGCCGGTAAGACGAGCTGCACGAATCTCGAGGAGGAGGAACTCAACCTGGTCCTGCTGGCGCTGGAGAAGATGTCCCGAGGAGGCAACGGCGCGACTTCGGTGACCCTTCGAAACCAGCGCCAGCAAAGATTCATCGCCCGTCTGATGGATTACCTCGGCTGGACCTGGAAGCAGACGTCGCACTTCTGTGTGCGCCAAACGGGCAAGCGGTCCACGAGGAGCTGCAACGCCGCCGAATTGAGCAAGGTGATCATCGGCATGATCAGGCTCATCGACGAGGACATTGAGAAGGGGCGTTTGAAGCTCAGCCCGGAGAAGCTCGAAGAGTACAGGCGATACACGAAGATGCAACGCGGAATGAACGACGAGCCGACTTGCAAGCACGAACGCTCAATCGATGTGCCCGGTAATTTCTGCTGGAAATGCGGACGCGAATACGATACTCCAACAGATCATCACTTAACGGAAGGAGCAACGACATGATCGGAATTCTCGTCGTCATCGCAGTCGCTCTCGTTTTTTTCATCCTGGCCAACGTGCTCAGGCGCGAAGGTCAACCATCGGACGAAGAGCGCACGAAGCAGCTCATCATGCAGGCTGGGATTCTCTATCCGGATCTTAGACTTACGGATGCGCTGGATAAACTTTTTGAATTCACTTACAAAAGCTTAGTCGCGGCGAAAAAGCGGGGCGAGGCGATTGAACGCTTCGTCCGCGATCATCGTCTGATCGTGAACGAGCGGCTTCATATTTGGAAAGAGGAAGTCGAACGGAAGCAGGCCGAGATTGAGCGCGATAGTGGATTCAAAATTATCGAAGAGAAAAGAACATAACCCTCGCGCAGCGACCTCCGACTGTGATGGGCCCGCCCCGGATCTGGGAGAGCCGGGGCGGGTGCGAGGGACCAACAGTTCACAGTTCACGCTTCACCTTTTCCTAACAAGGAGTCACGCATGGCAAAGAAAATTCAAACGACAACGCTCAAAACCTTCGAAGAGGTCGATCAGGCACTTCTGAACCTCGGCAAGCAAGAAGTCTTTCTGCAGAGAGAAGAGGCGAGGCTCAATCAGGAGATCCAAAAGCTCCGGGAGGCCTCGGAGAAGATGACGGAGGAAGCTCGCAAAGAGAAGCTCGCGCTCGAAACGGACATCGAGCTCTTCTGCGATGAGCATAGGGACGAGTTTGAGAAGCCCCGCACGCGCGAGCTCATGCATGGCACAGTCGGCTTCCGGACGACGCCTCCGAAGGTTGCGTTGCTCAACCGGCAGCACAATTGGGCCACTGTCCTCGAGCTGCTCAAGAGGATGAAATGGGGTGCCCGCTACCTGCGGGAGATCTTCGAGGTCGACAAGGAAAGGATCCTGGCTGATGTTGCTATGAAGGAGATCAGCGACGCGAAGCTCGCTGCGGCTGGAATGAAGATCGCGCAGAGCGATGACTTCATCTATGAAATCAAATGGGAAAGTATCCCCTGAGATGGAGTATCGCGTTTAGAGAACCATGGACGGACGCGAGATGATCGAGCTCAATACAAAAGAACTCCGCTCCGACATCATCCGTAGGGCGGGCGCCAAGCCGATCGGCGAGCAAGGGGGAATTGTCTGGTTCGTCGATCCGGTGACGCAATCGACTCTCGTGCTGCCACCAGATGAAGTCACGCCCAGCAACGTTAAATTAAAGATCAAGCAGTCAAGGCGGGCCTTCGGGATACGGCGCTGTTGGCTTCGGCAACTTGCTAGTTGGTGGCATTGGCATTGAGAGATCTGGTAGTCATGACGGCCGCAGAGCTCGAAGCGAAAATCTACTACGCGATCCGGTTTATCGTGAAACGCCAGGCGATCCCAGACACAATCGTGATGACCGCAGCAGATGCCGCCGCACGCGAGATTAGCAAGTACCAGAAGCAAGTTGATTCCCGCACGGAGAAGGAAAATGAAATCATATCGCAAAATGACGGAAGCTGAGCGAAAGGCGAGCTGCGTCGAGGTCGTCAGTTCCTTTTATCGCAGTCACAATCGAGTGCCAACGACCTCGGATGTCAGCGCCACCTTCATCAAGCGAGTCAGGAGCCATTGGGGATCCTGGGAGAACGGAATGAAGGCCGTCCTCCAGGTGAAGCCCGGCCGGCATCAGTGGAGCGATGAAGAGATCCTGCAGGTCCTCCGGGACCTCCGGGCGAAGCTGAACCGATTTCCCAAGGCGACGGATCTGGAGAATGTCAAGAAGTCCCTCCGGCGGCATGTGACCATGCGCTTTGGCGGGCTAAACAACGCTCTCGAAAAAGGTCTCCACGACAGTCCTCGGATCCAGATCCTCAAAGCGCTGCGCGAACTCACGCCGCCGCTGTGCGACTCCGCTTCAACGCGTGAAATCGCTGCGCTCTTACAAGAGAAGAAGACCCCGCTCTCAACACAGGAAATTGGCGTCCATTTGGACGATGCGCGCAGAGCCGGCTACGTCGACTGCAAGCGATACTCTGAGACGAGTGCCTGGTGGTTGACCGGGTTGGGGAAAGGACTTTTGGAACAATGGATGATGAAGGATTCGAAATAGTGCGACATAAGCGTGACAAGGAGTGCGCACCTGGTCTGCACAGCGATGTACCGATCATCGAAGGCGACCAAACGGTAGGATTGGTCTGCACTATTTGCGGCCGGCGAGTGCGCGAGGCCATGGAGTACAGTTATCTGGTAGTATCGCCCGAGGGACTTATCGACACGCGCGAGCGGCCGCCGAGCCGGAAGGACCCGAGATTCTGATGTCCACGATCATCGTCTATGCGAACAACTCCGTCGCGGTCGATGGCAAACCGAGCCGAATGGCAGAGAAGGATCTCAAGCGGCTCAGAATACCTATCATCCGGATAGCGCGCACATGGGAGGAGACTGATGGAGCGGAACGCCGATGGATCGGCCGCGACGATTACATAATCTTCCCGACGTGCACGGAACTTGGGCGCGGCAAAGCAAAGATTGAGCCGCACCGGCGTGTGCGACTCATTGGCAAGGTCCTTGCGGAATGCACGAAATGCCATCGGATGAAACCACGGGGGCAGTTCCCTCGGAATCGAGCGACTGCACTGGGGATCGATTCATGGTGTAAGTCATGCCATGCTACAGCAAATCGTCAGCGCCGCAAACAATCATCCTCTCCTCATAGGAGACGGCAGGGTGAGGTTAATGGCCCGGTATCGAAGAAACCCATATCGCATGGAAGTGATCAATCGATTCGGCCAGACTGTCAATCTGCCGCTCTTTGAACAGACCTCGAGACGACTTCCAGAGCCGACTCGAAGCCGGTTTGAAGGCGCGCCGAAATCAATCGCGGTGGCGACGGACACGCGCAAACTATCGCACCTTATTCTGACGCACGACAAGCGGCAGCTCACGAACAAGCAGCTCGCAGTCCTTGGGGCAATAATCGACATCGGTCCTGCATCGAACGAAGAGATCGCTCACCACCTTGGCTGGGAAATTAACCGTGTTGTAGGGAGGACTTTCGAGTTGAGACAATATGGCATTGTGGTCCTTGCAGGCAAAAGAAAGTGCCGAAGGACGGGCATGATCGTCTCCGTTTGGCAGAAAAAAAATGATCCGCTTAAATAAGGATCTTGTGAAAGCGGCTTTTGGTGCTGGATTCAGCGTCGGGCAACCGTCTGGCAAAATGTCTCTGCGTGAATGGCTCGCGAAGTGGACGAGCAAGAAGCTGAACATCGCCGATCGAAATTGTCAGCATCGTCGCTCGCGTGGAGTGCCCGGGAGGTTCTGCTGGAAATGTGGGCAGGAGTTTTGAATTGCGGAGCTGGCAATGACTCAAACTACACAAATCGAGCTTTTCCCATTGGTGAATATCTCGCGCGGAGTCTTCAGGGGATTCCTCGGAGATCTCCTGCGCGACGTCAACCAGGGTCTCTTCGATGATTCGGAACGAGATTATGAGTTCTATCCGGTCAAAACACGAGTCCTGCGCAAGTATGGAAAGTTCGACGGTTATGACATCCAGAGGATACACGACCTTTGCTGGAGTTGTGACGGGACCGGCCGATGGCACTACTGGTATGACGACGGCGGAGATTGGTGCTGGAAGTGCAACGGGACCGGCACGTATCGCCTTGCCTGGCATCTTCTGGAACGATGGCGCCTGGGAGAGCATGTCTTTCACCATCCGGTATGGGAAGTGGCCCGGCTCGGCCGAGTGGCGCACTTCATCAAAGGCCGCATCGAAAGCAAGCATCCGGACCACATATTCGCGCACAGGGGGCTCCTGGTCCTCCTGGCTCTCTTTGATCTCAAAGGATGCCGGCGTGTCATCAAGAGGCGCATCCGGTTGCGAGCTCATTCACATCTGAATGCACTGATGTGCAGTGACCCGGTTATCAGGTTAGACAACTTACTGATCGATCTCAATGATTGGCTCAAGCGTCTCGGTCTCATAAGCGACATGACCGTGTACAAGGATTGAATTACTATGAGAGGCAAACAACAATGATCACTCTCCTTCTCGTCCTTTTCACCGCCGTCCTGTATGGAATGATCGAGGCGGTGGTGTACGATCACGGGTTTCAACCGCCGGACGACAAGAAACTCTTCGGCTGGTTCTCGCCGTCCTATCATATCCCGGCAGCGACGCTTTGGTTCCTGATTTGTTGCCTGGGCGGCCAACCGGAATTATTCTTCACATATTGCTTCGTCGAGGACCTCAGCTATTTTGTTTTCAGTCCCAAGGACAGTCTCGACGACGAGGATTGGGTGAATTGGAAGCTCGGCGGCTTCTATCTGAGCGATCTGGTGCCGGGGCTGTTTCCAAGTCTGGCCGGCTTTCCGAACACGAAAGCGGGCTATATGCCATGGACGTACGTCATCCTCAATGCGCTCACGATCATTCTTTATCTCATCTGACAAATGCCAGCCGTTGAGACGTTGATCGAACTGCTGAGGAAGATCTCGAAGAGCACGGACCACGTCCGGGTCGAGGTGGACTATGATGGACGAGAGTTCCACTGGAAGCTCCCACAGAAGGATCTCACGGCGAGCGAGTGGACCCCAAAGGATAACAAACTTGAGAAGAAGTTCCCGGCTAGAGGCAGCCCGGAGGGTTGCGGCTAACTCGCGGAATGACGCAACTGGTTGCGTTATCCCAATGGGTAGCACGGTTTGATTCGAGCGGCGGAAATTGTTACATTGTGAGTGAAGTAATAGGGTAATCCGATAATAAGGAGCCCCGGTTTGGTGATGGACAAACAAGAATCTTTGTCCCACCAGATTGGGGCTTTTTCTTTTTTATCCCCTCTCCTCCTAGGAGAAAGTAGGGTGAGGTTCTGATGGCACGAAAGATCGAACGGCTCGACGCAAAACGAATCTATTGCGAGGAGCTGAAGGAGATCCCCGAGATCTCCAGGATGCTCAACGTCCCTGAGAAAACGGTCTACCGCTGGAAAACTGAGGACAAGGAGGGGGGCGTCGATTGGGACAAGGAACGCGAGGCGATTCGCAACACGTCCTACAGCTCTGCGAAGCAAATGACCTTCGCCCTCAATTCCACGCTTGGCAAAATGATCGAGGAGATCAAGGAGACCGGCAAGATCAATGCGACGGATATGTATGCCATCCGGCAGCTAATTCTCAGCATCAAGTCGATGGAAAAGGACGTCGACTCGTTCGGCAACATCATTTTAATGATGAACGAATTCACAAGTTTCATGGCCGATCGCGACCCTGACATCCTTCAGAAACTGCATCCATACATCGTCGAATTCGGCAACGAGATGAGTAAAAAGTATGGCAGGAAATGATGAGCCTCTCACAGAGAGAGTTCGATAAGCAATACAGCGAGCTGATCAGTCGCATCCAGAAACAGGCGACGCCTTTTCCGAACGACACGACTGCAAAGAAGATCGCCCGTATCAAGCGCGCCAGCGAGGACGAGTTCTTTTTTGCCGTCACCTACTTCCCCCACTACATCCAGGTCAAAGAAGAGTACCGAGAGATCTGGAAACGCCCGGATGAGAAGGTCAATTGGGTGGAGGCGGGGTTTGCCGATTGTCATGCGGAGTTTTTCAAGACGGCGAACCTGCTTCAGATTTTCAGCATCCTCGCTGCATTCCGCGAGAGTGGCAAAGACACGCTCCTCGGATTGATCGATCCGATCTTCAAACTCGTCACCGAAGAGCCGACGCGGATGCGTTGGTTCATCACCGTCATGGCGATGACGCAGGCGAAAGCCGAGGGCAAGATCATACCGATCAAACTCGAGCTCGAAAAGAACCTGCGGCTGATCAAGGATTTCGGCGATCTTGTAGCCAAGACAAAATGGGAGAACGATTACTTCATCCTCTCCAACGGCAGGGCGATGAAGTCTTACGGCCGCGAGCAATCGATGCGTGGCGAGGTCAATTTCGGACACCGCCCCGATCACATCATGCTCAACGACATCAACGATCCGACGAAGCCCGATAGTCCCGCCGTGATAAAGAAATTCATCGACTCAGTTAAGCTGGATATTCTCCCATCAGTCAATTCTCCGCGATGGTCCGCACTCTATCTCTGCAACTACACGGTCAAAGGGGACATCGTCGATGAATTGCTCACCGGCAAAAACACGAAGCACTACAACAAACGTATATTCCGCAAGCTGGTCCCAAACGAGCTCGAAAGCAAGGCCGATCTGCGGATCGCACAACAATGCCGTGCCGCCGGCTTCAGTGACACAATGAAAAGCGATTGGGAATACCGGCATCCGACGCTGCAGTGCCTCAAGGATGAGAAGAATGATCCGGAGACGTTCGCGTGCGAATCGCAGATGCATCCACGAAATCCAAAGGATCAGCGATTCAAAGATTCCTATTTTCGTTACCACACAAAACAGGAAATCCGAGGTGGAAAATATACATTCTACACGGCCGTCGATCCCACCTCAACATCAACAGGCGACGGCAAGGCGGTCATTACGATCGGAGTCGGCACTCGGTCAAGCGGCAACCTGCACATGCCGGTCGTGAAGGCGGACATACAGCAGGAATCGATCGATTGGATGCTCGATACTACCTGGCGCCATTTCGAGTTGTTCAAGATGAAGATCCTTGGAGTTGAGGAGAACGCATATAAAGATTTCGTCAGGCGCGAATATCTGCGTCTGATGGGCAAGAAAAGACAACCGTTGCCGTTCAAACCGATACAACAGAGCGGGAGCAAAATCGAGCGCATCGACACACTTGTCTTCATGGTGAAAGAAGGGATCATGACATTCGACCTCGACGATCCCGACCAGGAGATCCTCATTCGACAGCTCAAAGCGCATCCCAATCCCGGTTCTATTTCGAGCGGCGGTCTTGGCGACGATGGTCCAGATGCCCTGGCGACCGCCAAGCAACTGGTCGACCAGTATCCGGTTGGATCGAATGAGGTAGACTATGAGAGTCTGCAGAAACGAGAAGCCGTCTTTGGAAGAGGAGCCTACTGATGTGCGAATGGGGCAATCAGAAACAAGTCAGGCTCTGTCAGCCGAGAGAAGTGAGTGGAAGAACGACGGCGATGGTTGACTCATGCATCGCTGATGCGGTTCAGAGGCTCAATGACGCCGGCATTCACACCCTGGGAAGTTGCTGCGGTCACGCGAAAGTCCCACCCAATGTGATCGTCGAGGAAAATGGCGCCATTAAGGAAGTTAAATTGTAAGGAGACGAGAATGGAAGAGGAGAAGAAGACCCCGAACACCTGGCATTGGATCGAAAAAGCATGACACACTGGCGCAGGTTGAAGGCGTTTGGTGTCGCGATCATCTCCCTCGTCCGACCAGTGCAGATCAAAAGGAAGAGAGGGCGCGCTTGGATTGAGCGGGTGGGTTACAAGTTCCGCAGATTCCTTTCGTTCTTCTATGACGTGCGATGGAGGCGGAGCGGGAAGACATGGATACAATTGAGACAACACAGATGACGCTCCATGCATAAACTCTTCGGCTATCCTGGCGGGAAATGGCCAGTGAGGAACCTGATCATCTCATCGTTCCCCGAACACAAGACCTATGTCGACGTCTTCGGAGGATCTGCTGCCATTCTGTTAACGAAATCGCCGTCAGATGGAGAGGTGTTCAACGACAAGAACGAAGAGATTGTGAATCTCTTCCGCGTCGTCAAACATCGCACGGCTGAACTTGCGGAGAGAGCTCGAGTCTGGCTGCACAGCCGTCTGCTCTTCAACGAGATGAAAGCATACACGTCCCCCGGCGATGAACTGGAGCGAGCCTTCAGATATTGGGTGCTCCTAGCTGATTCGTTTGGAGGCATCGGCGGAACCTACGGGACCGCCCGTGACGGAATCCGCTCCGTGACGAAGGCCAGAGCTTATCTCGTTGAAGTTGCTGAGCGCCTCCAGAATGTTCACATCGAGGGACTCGACTTCTCTAAATGCATCAGCACGTATGACGCTCCGGAGACATTCTTCTACTGTGATCCTCCGTACCTCGGAACAAAGGGGGGCGATTCACACTATGAGCAACTGAGCGCAGACGATTGGAAGAAACTCAGAGACATGCTCTCTGGAATCAAGGGCAAGTTTCTGCTCTCATCCAATGATGATAAATCGGTTCTCAAGTTGTTCAACCACTTTCACATCCGACCGATCAACGTACGCGTGACATTGCCGAAGAATCAGAAGGCGGCAACTCGGCGAGAAGTGTTGATCAGCAACTACGTCTTGCCCTGGACGCGGTCACGCAGCGGCAAGCCGCACTATGCGATCGATCGGAAATCAAATCGTTCGACACACTCAGCCGGATCGCTGAAACGAGTTCGGTCGATGGAACCGACATGAAGGAGTATGTGAAATATATCGCCTGGATCATTGTCGCTATTGTGGTCCTGGTCCTCATATTCAAGATCTCGAACCTGATTGAGGGCCCCGCACACGTCGACTATACTGTCTCCACGCCGATCGATTCCGGATTTGTTCCTATCATCGAGAAGGACTACAAGCCGCGATCGACCCCCTTTGAACGGCCTTCAAAGCCTCCTGTGAAACTCCCTAAAGGCGTCAAAGAGAGCGACGTAAAACGAGCGATTGTTGTCGTCGACAGCATGGAGACCGGGTCCGGGCGGAAGTTTCTCGATACCACCACGGTCATAGAGCTGAAGTCCGGGGAGATCTTCGTGCCGAAGAAAGATGGCAAAGAACTCAGCGTGGAGGAATACAGTTACAAACCCCCAATTCTCGCCTTCGGCCTCTTTGGATCTCTGGGAGCTTCATTGGGCCAATCCGCCGGCAAGCTCGCCGTGTCGCCGATCGTGGGCGCATCATTGGCCCAAATTTCTGGACTTGTCCAATTCCCGCTCTTCAGCGCGGATTTTGACGGCATTGGAGCCGGCATCGGCCTCCGATACGGGAGCGTGATGGTTGGAGCTCACTCACATTGGCGGTTTGACGGCACACAAAGACAAATCAAGCTGTCTCTTCAATTTTGCATCAACTGAGGGAATCATGGCAAAGACTAAGCCGTCCACGAAAGGTCAGCAAAAGAAAAATGCGCCACTCACCGATCGTGTAGCGCTCGTGAGCTTGCTGGATCGTTACTCAACCTATCCATCCAAGGGACTCACTCCGGAGAGACTTGCATCGCTCCTGCGCGAGGCTGACGGCGGAGACATTTATCGCCAAATGGAATTGTTCGAGGAGATGCTCGAGAAGGACGGGCACATCCAATCATTGTTCCAGGCGAGGCGTCTTGCTGTATCCCGGCGAAATTATACCATCATCCCCGCCTCAGATGACCAGGCTGACGTCGACATCGCCGACGCGGTAGATAAGATGATCAAGAAGATTAAGGGATGGAAGAACGGGGTCAACGACATCCTGGATTGTGTGCCGAAGGGCTTTTCGGTGAATGAAATCTTCTGGACACCTACGGCCGATCAATATAGCATCGAACGACTTAGGTGGATCCATCAGAAGAAATTCCGGTTCGGCAAGGTCACGGACATAGATGCTGATCCGGAGGAACTGCGGCTCCTGGTCGATCCAAGACAGGTAGACTCTTTCCGGGGCCTAGTGCCTGATTCTGTAGTATCAAATGCCGTGTCAGACGGTATCTCTCTTGAGGCCGATCCGCGGCTGCGTCAGCGCTTTGTCGTTGCATACTGCAAAGCCCGCAGCGGCAATGCGTCGCGGACATCACTGCTGAGAACGTTGACCTATCTGTTCCTGTTCAAGAATTACGATGTCAAATGGTGGATCAGTTTCGCAGAGATCCAGCTTGGCTACCGCATCGGGAAGTATGATGCCTCTCAGCCTGAGCAGAAGACTCTCCTGGAGAAGGCGATCGCCGGCCTTGCAACCGACGCGGCCGCCGTCATCACGAAGGAATCCGAGATCGAGTTCAAGGAAATGCTGCAGAAGGCACAGAGCCACCAGGTCTATGGAGATCTGAAAGACTGGGCAAATTCGGAGATGTCTGAGGCCGTACTCGGCCATACAGGAACAACTACTGGCACGCCTGGCAAACTCGGGCAGGAAGACATGGCGAAGGAGGTCAAACAGGAGCTCGTCGAGGCAGATGCCCAAGTTGTCGATGAGGCCATCACTGATGACATTATCCGGCCGTACGTCGACTACACCGCAGGGCTGCAACAAGAATACCCGTACTACCAGACAGATCTTAATCAGGCGCTTGATCTCCTTAAAGAAGCACAAACCGACCGTCAGTTGCAGCAGATGGGATTCCCCATATCCAAGAAATACGTGAAAGAAAAATATGGCCGGCCCCTGCCAAATCCCAAGGACAACGAAGACGAGATTCTCCAGCCTATCAGCTTGCCAAGTCCGTTCGTCCAGGCGAAAACCGTCATAGGTGATAGCAAAAAAAAACTCCTGACCGGACGGTAGATGAGGAATCATACACTAGCCGAGTCGACACCGTCGCCGACAATGCGATCGAAGCGGCGGTCCCAATCTACGAGCCTTTTGTCGACCAACTGAAGTGGCAGATTGCCGAATCCCGGGACGCCCCGAAAGCACTCACTCTCGTTGACAACTACCATCTTGACGAATCTTTCCTGAAAAAGCTCTCTGATCATATTCTGGAGTGTCTCGTTACCGCAGAGTCTCTCGGCCGGAGTTTGGTCCAAAAAAAGAATGAGGCGATCAGTGCGAGAGTTGTCGCGGCAAGTCAGAACTGGTTCATTTGCGACGATAATGTTGTTCGAGTTGCCTTCGATCTCATCCCGCAAGAGGCCCTGAAATTCCTTCGAGAGAAGGCCCTGACAATCGCTGGCATCGAGCATCAGCAGGTGCTCTTGGATGTCCGGAAATTGCTTATTCAGGCTATCCAGGAAGGAAGGACATTTGACGAGTTGAAGACAGAGATCGACAAACTCTTCGAGAACTACGGCATCACGAAGTTGAATCCCTGGCACCTCGAGACTATCTTCCGTACGAATACGTTCACGTCCTACGCGGTCGGTCAGCTCGAGCAAGCAAAGTCGATGACTGACCAGTTTCCTCTATGGCGCTACTCGGCAATTAAAGACTCCCGGACACGTCCTGAACACCTTGCACTAGATGGCAATATTTACAAAGTCGGCGAAGGACCGGTCCCGCCAATCGACTACAATTGCCGCTGCACGGCGATCTATTTGCACATCTCGCAGGTCGAGAGCCAGGGTTTGAAACCGCTGGAGTGGGAGGGAAATCCCGACTTTGTTCGCTTTACAAGCAGCAAGGCGTGGGAGAAATGGAAGGAGTCGAGGCAGGAGGTCCTTACGCCCGACGTCAACGCGTGGATTCAAGCCAATCTGTGACGTACTGTCAGAGTGTCCTTGGACTCATGCCTTCGAAATCGGCGCAAAAATGGCCTGCGTACCCCTTGAATGATAATTTGAAGCGCGATTGAAAATCAAAGACTTACGGCAGCGTCGCGCGAATAATGTGATCGGTCGCTCTCACTTTCTCCCAGTTTCTCCCGCTAATTCTCATTTAAAGTGCGCGGTCATTTTTACCTGTCATCCCAACATCCCTCGACATAATAACAAGTTACAGCAGTCCGGTAAAAATAACCGTCGCGCGTTTAATGTGATCCCCTACAACGGATTTCCGAACGCGATCGCGATCACCGGCTTGCCGAGCGCGATGACCTTGCCCAGAAAATCCACCTGCTTCTTCGGA
>Ga0315282_10002359_pt1 | contig 34942 bp, 25 predicted proteins | sample YL17G07_20_MG_FD_203693 | JGI IMG/M metagenome (GOLD analysis project Ga0315282, IMG submission 203693) | Sediment microbial communities from Yellowstone Lake, YNP, Wyoming, USA - YL17G07_20 | ecosystem: Environmental > Aquatic > Freshwater > Lake > Sediment | place: USA: Wyoming | collected...
CACGAGGAGGCGATACGACGATACATCAGGGAACAGCGCAAGCACGACCAGAGCATGCCGAAGGCCTGATACCCCGGGCTTTCAGCCCGGGGAGTGGGTTCATTTTATCCGTGTCTTAATGCCGATGCGGTGCCATCTGCCACGTCGAGTAGGAAAGCCGATAAAGGAGGTTTTGGGTGAGCCCGGAGCAGGACGGAAGCATAGACCGCACCCTTCGCCAGAGCGAGGACGCGCTGGCGATATCGCGGGACTTGTCGCTCCCCAAGGACATCTCCCAGCACGAGAAGGCCCCCAAGATACCCGGCTATGTCCTGACGGCCCCAATCGGGAAGGGCGCATACGCGCAGGTCTGGAAGGCGTGGCAGGTGAGGACGGGGAAGATGGTGGCCGTGAAGGTGTTCTCGCAGTCGGGCGGGGCGAACTGGCTGAACCTCCAGCGGGAGGTGGAGCGCATAGTGAGGTTGGACAAGCACCCGAACGTTGTTTCCCTCCTGGACGCCGATTTGGGCGGCGCCGTCCCCTACTACGTCATGGAACTCATGGAAGCAGGTTCGCTGGAGAAGCACGTGAACCGGGAAAAGCCGGTGGAAGTGAAGAAGGCGGTCCAGTGGATGGAAGAAATCGCCTCGGCGCTGGCGTATGTACACGCGAAGGGGGTCATCCACTGTGACCTCAAGCCGGCGAACGTCCTTGAGGATGAAAGCGGCCATGCACGGGTAGTGGACTTCGGGCAGGCGAGGGCATTGACGGATTCTTCTGGCGCGCTAGGCACCCTTTTCTACATGGCCCCGGAGCAGGCGCAAATACCCAAGGAAGGCGAAATAGCCCAGCCGGACGTTCGGTGGGACATCTATGCGCTTGGAGCCACGGTATACGCCCTACTCACAGGCAAGGCTCCGCACGGGGACACGATGAGGGCGCGGCTGGAGACGAGCCCGGCGCTGGAAGAGAGGCTGAAAATCTACCGCGAACTGACACAAAAGGCGGCGGCGCCGTCGCTGGTCGCGGAAAAGAAGGTGAGGGTGGACGAGGACCTGGCGGCCATAGTGGGGAAGTGTTTGGAGGCCGTACCGGAGAAGCGGTACGGGTCGGTGGGAGCGGTGCAGGCGGATTTGAGGGCAAGGAGAGAAACAAGGCCAGTGGGTCCCTTGGCCGGCAATAGGCGCTACCGCATGAAAAAATTCATCCGGCGCAATGCCGCAGTTGTGGCCGCGGTGGGTGCCATCATGATTTTATTGGCGAGCGCGTTAGCGCAAACGGTTTATAAGCAGATTGAGGTGCGCCGCCAGTTGGAATACTCATTAAAGGCGCGTGCACGGCAGATGGCAGAGAAAGGGGATGCAGGAGGTGCGGCACTGTGCTACGCGGAACTTAACCGCATGAAACCATCCCACTTCGCTAGGGCAAATGCACTTTTCTTTCTTCGCCGGGTTGTAACACCAGCGGCGCTTTGGAGATTCCCCGGTCGCATGACGGGAGGCTGGCTGAGCCCTGACCACAAGACTGCCGTTGTTTGGAGGGGTGCGGAGGCGCGGCTATATAGTGTTGAGACCGGACAACCCATGGGGAAGACGCTTGCCCATGCCGGCGCCGTGGATTTTACGGACTATACTCCCGATGGGAAAATGCTTGTGACGATAAGTAGTGGCACGGTATGGTTCTGGGATGTCCAATCAGGGGAGATTTCCGGAAAGCCGCTTTTACATAACGATGATGTCAAGGGAATTGGGTTTAGTCCCAACGGGAAGACTGCTATTACTTTATGCAAGGGCGGGAAGGCATACTGGTGGGATGTTGTCGGGCGTAAGCGGAAAGGGCAACCGGTCCCTTCCTATTACCATAATTCGCGTAAAAACAAACCAATATTTTCCGCGGACGGCAAAACCGTTATTTTTTGGGCGGGTACTCAGGCAATATATGTTTATGATGTAATCACCAGGAATATGCTGGGCCAGCTAAGCGCTGCCCCCAAGGACATAACGGTGATGGAGATAAGTCCCGATGGGCGCCTTATAGCGATCTCCGATGCGAAGGGGGAGACCCGCCTATGGGATATTCAGAGCAGGAAATATACCGGCGTTCCAATAATTACCGATGGACAGGGATTTACGATTGCGTTCAGCCCTGACGGGAAACGCGTTGCTACGGGAGGTGGAGACGGTCGCATCAGGTTTTGGAGCGTTCCGAGCTGCGAGCGAAAATGGGAGATGGATGTATTGGATAACGGGAGTTGGATTTACCAGCTTGCGTTCAGTAGTGATGGGCGTTCATTGCTCGCATACTCGCAGGGCCCGATTATCCGCATTTGGGATGTTGCGACAACTGGTGTGGCAGTGGGGACGCTGAGCACTCAGGCTGACGTCTATTCTGCTGATTTCAATGGAGATGGAAGCAGATTGGTGGCCGTATGTTCGGATGCTATTCGTATATGGGACGTTGCTCGCCGGAAAGAGAGTGCGCGGTGGTCAGTTGAAGGCGGGGTGGAACGCGTGATATTCAGCCAGGATTGCAGGCGGGTCGCGCAACTTTTCCGGGACGGGATGATAAAGGTGTGCGATTCGTTGACGGGTTGCGTCATCGCAACATTAAAGGGGCATACGCAGCGTGCTGTTTCAGCATCATTTGTGGGCAATAGTGGGAGATTGGCCAGTATTTCCAGTGACGGGACTATCAGGATATGGGATGTGTCATCCGGGCACGAAGTCAACAAGGCGATTAGCTTTAATGGTGAGCTCGACAGTGTCCAGTTCAGCAGTGACGGTTCCAATCTGGCACTGCATTGCAAGGGGCAGGATCATATCGCGCTGCATGATATGGTTGGATGGACCGGTGCCAGTACGACGCTTTTTCAGGGACCTGAAGCAAGGTTGTTGGAATTCAGTCCCCATGGCCGGTGGGGCGTGGCTGGCATGGGGGTAAACATATGGCTTCGTGACCCCAGGACGGGAGGCTCTAGCCATGGACCCATTCCGATTACGGGACAGGGTGGCGTAATGGCTTGGAGCATGGACGATACATGGTTGGTGGTGGTTCCGGTGGAAAATACTCTTCAGTTGTGGAATGCGGAATCCGGAAAGGCATTTGGTGAGTTGATTCGTCCGGCGGGTAAAATATGGCCCATCGCGTTTTCCCCGGATTCCAGCAAACTTGCGACCGGTACAATAGATGGAATAGTGCAGGTGTGGGACGCAAGAAATGGAAAACCCGGCTTGCCTCAGATGAGGTATCCGGGCTGGATTTCAACAGTGGCTTTCAGTCCGGATGGAAGGTCGCTCTTATCCGCATGCGGCGATGGTGGTGGATATTTGTTTGATCTGCGCTCCGGTCGACAGCGGTTAGTCGTCCGATCATTGGGAGAACTATGCGGCGCAGCGTTTAGCCCTGATGGAGAGACAATGGTAACGGCGACCTACTTCCTTAAGATATATCTATGGGATGTTAGAACAGGGGAGCCGCTTGGTCTTCCATTCGAGTCCCCCGGAGGAACGGAACGTACTGGATTCAGTCCGGACGGCAAGTTGCTCATCTCTCAACCACTGTGGGGAGGATGGGGTGGTGTTTTTGATGTGCGCTGGATCACGGAGTATATAGGGCCTGAAGTTTTGGTGGGACGGGTTCAGGCGGCGACCGGTCGATGGATGGCTAAGTCCGGCGCCATCGAATCAATTCCGGAAACGGGAATGAAACGGCTTGTGACGCTATGGGGCGGTAAATGAGCATCTTTCTGGAGGCCCGTCCCGAGGGGAAGGCGCCGGTGCGGCTGGAGCTGAAGGCCGGACTGAAGGCGGTTGTCGGACGCGCCGAAGATGTGGACATGAAGGTGGAGGGCGAACCGTTCATGAGCAGGCGGCATGTGGAAGTCCGTTTCGAGGGCGGGCGGGTAAAGGTCAGGAGATTGCCGGATGCCTCGAACCCCGTCATATATCAGGGGCATGACAGCAACGAATATCAGGGCGACGAATTCGCCATGGGGCAGGGTGATTTCTTCGTCATCGGCAAGACGCGGTTTGTCCTCGTGGAGGAAAGGGAAGAGAGGGCGGCAAGCGCGGAGGAGCAGGCCCCGGACAAGCGGAGGACGGTCGGCGAGGAGGAACTCTACGGCTGGGGTGGGCGTTCCGACCGCCTGCGGCTTCTCGACCTTCTCCAGATACCCGAGATGCTGCGGACCATGAAGCGCGAGCAGTTCTATGCGCACCTCGCCGGGTTGCTCCGTATGTCCACCGGGGGCGCATGGGCCTGTATCGCCCGGCCGGACGGGCAGGTGGTGGCGAAGGACGCCGGGATGGATGCGCCGCTTTCCGCCTGCGCCAGCAAATCCCTCATCCAGGCCGCCATAAAGGACGCCCCCAAGCCGACATGGTATTCCTGGTCCCAGCCCGCGGGGGACATCAAGGCCACGATGCAGGAGGGGGCGGACTGGGCCATCTGTGCCGCCATGAGCGTGCCGGGCGAGGAGCCGCTGATTCTATATGTCATGGGTAAGGGGGGCGGGACCGGCGACACCGGGCACGCGGACATGGAGAACTGCCGGTTCGTGGGGCTGGTGGCGGACATGGTGGGTCGGAGCCTTTCCGTGTCGCGGCTGGAGACCTGGCACAACAGGCTCCAGCACTACTTTTCCGGGCAGATAATCACCAAAATCCTGTCGTCGTCGGACCCGAAGGAAATCGAGCCGCGCCTGGCGGAAAGCACGGTCCTGTTCTTCGACATCCGCGGTTTCTCCAAGGTGACGGAGGGACGGAACGAAAAGATTCTCGCGCACCTCAACGAGTTGAAGGCGATACTAACCGCAATGACTGATGAAATATTCAAGGAAAATGGGGTCGTTCTGCAATACCAGGGCGACGGCATTCTGGCGTGCTGGAACGTCCCGGTGGCGGAGCCGAACCATGTGGACCGGGCCTGCCGGGCCGCGCTCAACATGGTGTCACGGCTTACCGGTATGCCCGGCGGGTGGCGGTGCGGTGTCGGTCTGCACACCGGCGAGGTCGTAGCGGGGGCCATCGGTTCGGAGCAGGTGTTTTCCTACAGCGTCATGGGAACGGTGGTGAACCAGGCGTCCCGCGTTGAGGGGATAACCAAGGCGGTGGAAACGCCCATCCTGGTGACGCGGGAAGTCGCGGAAAAGGCGTCCCGGGAAGTGGCCATCCCCATGCGCGTGGGGCGGTTCCAGCCTGCGGGGATGACTGTGGCGCTGGACCTCTTCGACCTTTCGCCGCCCCCAGCCGACGCGGAACGCATCGCCACCTTCACCAAGGGATTGGAGGCGTTCGAGCGGGGGGAATGGGAGAGCGCCTTTGAACTGCTGGGTCCCATCGGGCTGAAGCACCGCCCCGCACGTTACCTGATGTCGCTTGCCGAGAATTTCCGCCGCCGCCCGCCGCGCGAGTGGCGGGGAATCATTGAATTGTCGGAAAAGTGAATATATCATCGGAAATGCACTAAGGAGGACGAAAATTATGAGTGACGGGGCGGAATGGCCCGAACATGACCAGCGTAAAGCCGGAGCTCCCGGGGCGCTCTGGAGTGAAACGCAGGGATTTTGGATATCACCGGTATGGCGTGCCTTCGTGGTGGCCTATTCGACGATGATGATTGGATTGTTCGGATACGGGATATACGTTCAAATCATCATGGGCAGGCCGTGGGGCAACCATCCCATGTCCAATGTGGCCCTCATCCTGGTGGGCTTGCTGGTGTCATGCCTGGCGGTGGGGCTCCTCCTGCTTTTCCGGTTCGCGCGGCTTATCACGGAGGTGCGGAAGGACGGGCTCTACCTGAAATACATCCCCTTTCATCGCAAGTTCCTCCGCCTCGACTGGAACGAAATCAAGTCCTTCAAGGCCTGCCAATACCGCCCGCTCCGGGATTACGGGGGGTGGGGCATCAGGTATGGCCGTGGCGGCAAGGCATATAACGTGCGGGGCAGCCGGGGGGTGTTTTTCCAGCTGGCAAACGGAAAGACTTTGCTGGTTGGGTCGCAGGAAGCTGAAAAACTCGCAGCGGAGATACGGAAAGCTTCGGGGCGATAGGCCCCCGATTACTTCACTCCGAGCAGTTCGACCTCGAAAATCAGCGTGGCATTTGGAGGGATGACTCCGCCCGCACCGGCCGCCCCGTATCCCAGTTCCGGCGGGATGGTGAGCTTTCTCTTGCCGCCGACCTTCATTGTGGATACGCCCTCATCCCAGCCCTTGATAACCTTGCCCATGCCCAGGGGGAACTCGAAAGGCTGCCCCCGGTCGAGAGAAGAGTCGAAGATGTTCCCGTTGGTCAGCCAGCCGGTGTAGTGGACCACCGCGGTCTGGCCCGGCTGAGGCGATACGCCGGTTCCCACGACGATGTCGTGATACTTGAGCCCGGAGGGCGTGGTGATATCCTGTGGCGCCATCTTGGTTCCTCCCGGTGAGCACGAAACCGCTCCCAGGAGGATGAAGGCGAGGATTCCGGCGGTAATGCGCATCACCTTTCCAGCATAATCCCGGGAGCCTTCAGAGTCAACGAGGGCCCTATCGGCCGAATGTTATAATTCAGGCCTGAGTTGCTGCGGTGCATCGGGGAAACGGGAGGTGGCCATGGAAGATGTCCTGAAAAAGTTCAGCTTGGCGGGGAAATCGGCGCTGGTGACGGGGGGGACCGGAGTGCTGGGTTCCCGGATGGCCGAGGCGCTGGGGCTCGCGGGGGCCCGGGTGGCCGTCGCCGCGCTGGACGGATACGAGGAAACCGCCGCCAAGCTGGCGGGGCAGGGGATCAAGGCCCTGGGTTTCCGGATGGACGCCATGGTTCGGGCGGACATCGAGGCGGTCCGGGAACGGATCCTGAAGGAGTTCGGCGGCCTGGATATTCTGGTCAACGCCGCGGGCGGGAACATCAAGGAAGCCACGACCTCCCCCGAAACGCCCTTTTTCGACCTTCCACTTGGCGCGCTCGAGAAGGCGGTTGGGCTTAACCTGTTCGCGGGGGCCATCCTGCCTTCACAGGTTTTCGGACGGGCGATGGCGGGAAACACCGCGGGGGGGTCAATCATCAATATCACGTCCATGAACGCCTTCCGACCGTTGACCCGTATCGCCGGATATTCGGCGGCGAAGGCGGCGGTATCCAATTTCACCCAGTGGCTGGCGGTGCATTTGGCGCAGGAATACAACAAGAAACTGCGCGTTAACGCAATCGCGCCGGGGTTCTTCTCCACGAAGCAGAACAAGTTCCTGCTTTGGACGGAGAAGGGCGAATTGACCGCGCGCGGACAATCCATCATTTCCCACACTCCCTTGGGCCGGTTCGGGGAACCGTCCGACCTGGATGGCGCCCTGCTCTGGCTGGCTTCGGACGCCTCCGCTTTCGTTACGGGGTCGATTATCCCGGTTGACGGCGGCTTTAACGCATTCTCGGGGGTCTGAAGGATGTGTGATGTGCTTTTTCGAATCCACCCGCGCACGACAGAAATGGGGTTGGCGTTCTTTTTGGCGCCGTTAGCCAGAACCTCCCTCTCCCGTTCCCCGGGAGAGGGAGCGCCCAGCCAGGGAGGGTGAGGGATGAGTAATTCGAACGGACAGGAAACGGGTTTTGTCCTCTGGTACCCTCACCCTCCCCTCTCCCCTTCGGGGAGAGGGTGTAGAAAAAAAAGCCTTCGCTCTTCCCCCCACCTATCTTCGAAGCAGAGGTACAGTCCGAATGGGTGAGGAGGGGAGTATTTGACGATGACTGAATCGGGGACAGCCGACATCGGATTAATCGGGCTGGCGGTCATGGGCCAGAATCTCGTCCTTAACATCGAAAGCCGCGGTTTCACCGTGGCGGTCCATAACCGCACGGCGGAGGTGACGCGGAAGTTCGTCGCCGAGCGGTGCGCGGGCCGGCGGATTATCCCGGCGTGGTCGCCCGCAGAATTCGCCGCATCCCTCAGGAAGCCCCGGAAGGTTGTCCTGATGGTAAAGGCGGGGAAGCCGGTGGACGCGGTACTGGAGGGGCTCCTGCCGCACCTTGAGCCGGGCGACATCGTGATGGACGGCGGCAACTCGCACTTCCCGGACACCGGCCGCAGGCAGGAGAGCCTGCGGGCGGCCGGGCTGAAGTTCATCGGAATGGGCGTATCCGGCGGGGAATACGGCGCCCTCCACGGCCCCTCAATCATGCCGGGTGGCGAGCGGGAAGCCTGGGAGGGGGTCAAGGACATCCTCCTGAAGGCGGCGGCTGTCACCGCCGACGGGTCGTGCTGCGCCTGGGTGGGCAAAGGCTCGGCCGGCCACTTCACGAAAATGGTCCACAACGGCATCGAATACGCCGTGATGCAGATGATTGCCGAGATTTACGACCTCATGACGACGGGCCTGCGTATGAAGCCGGCCGCGGTCCGGCGGACCTTCGAAAAGTGGAACCGGGGGAAGCTGGAGTCATACCTAATTGAGATAACCGGCCGGGTCCTGGCCAAGTCGGACCCGGAAACGGGACGGCCGCTGGTGGACATGATTCTCGACCGCGCCGAGCAGAAGGGGACGGGCAAGTGGACCTCGCAGGCGGCGCTGGACCTGGGCGTGCCCGTCCCCGCCATCACCGCGGCCGTGGATGCCCGCATTGTTTCCGGGCACAAGGATGAGAGGGGAAGGATGGCCCCCCTCCTGTCGGGACGGAGTGCGGCGGCGGTCAGGCCGCGGCTCGGTTCCGGAAGCCTGGAGCGCGCCCTTCATTCGGCGGCCCTCATCGCCTACGCGCAGGGGTTCCATCTCCTGTCGCGCGCCTCGGCCGAGTTCAAGTATGGGATTGAGATGGCGGAGGTCGCGCGCATCTGGAAGGGGGGATGCATAATCAGGGCCCGGATGCTGGACTCCCTGCGGGCGGCGTTCCTGAAGGAGCCCTCCCTTTCCCATCTTTTCCTGTCCCGGACGTTCGTGACTGCACTAAGGTCCGGCGTGCGCGAACTGCGGACGACGGTCGGGGAGGCCGTCCGGGCGCGCCTTCCCGTGCCCGCGCTTGCGGCCGCGCTTTCCTATCATGAATCCTTCGCCCGGTCCCGCCTGCCGGCGAACCTAACGCAGGCACAGCGCGATTACTTCGGCGCGCACACTTTCGAGCGCACCGACCGAAAGGGTGTTTTCCACGCCGACTGGGAAGGTTAATATGCGCACTAGTAAGCAGAAACATCATCAGCCCTCCTCCCCCAACGGCGGGGCATTCGTCGGGCCAATCTCGGTCGGGCCCTCCTCATCCCGCGCCGTTGCACGTCCCTCTCCCGATTCGCGTTCGGCCAGTGCGCCAAAGGCGCACATTTCAAATTGTTCCGCTAGCCGCGGGCGCTCCTGCGCCCCCGAGAGGGTTCGATGCCCTGCCTTCGCCTGCAATAGAGGTATTAAATGAAAAAGCCATTGACCTGGATAGTTAACTCAAGCAGTTTCGGCCGGGTGTTTCCCGGGCACCTGAAAAGGCTTTCCGGCATGTGCGAGGTGCGGCGGGTGGACGGGCTTGGCAAGGTGAAGGGGGGCGAATTGGCGCGAAAACTGCGCGGCGCGACATTCGTCATCGCCAGCGTGACCCCGGAATATGACGCCAGGTTCTTTGCCGGAATGCCGGGATTGAAGCTGGTGGCCCGCCACGGAATCGGGTACGACAATATCGACGTCGCGGCCGCGGCGAAGCACGGGGTCCGCGTCACCAGGGTTCCGGGTCCGGTGGAGCGTGAGGCCATGGCGGAGGCGACGATAGCGCTCCTCCTCATGGTCATGCGCAGGTTCGCTCCGGCCGCCGCGGCGGTGCGGGAAGGCCGCTGGCGGGAACGCATCCGGTTCATCGGCCGGGAAATCGGCGGAAAGACTGCCGGGATAATCGGCTTCGGGAACATCGGAAGCCGGGTGGGAAGGATGCTGGGCCGGGGTTTCGGCGCGCGGGTCCTGGCCCGTGACCCCAATGTCCCGGCGGCGCGAATCCGGCGGGCGGGCGCGGAGCCAGCCTCGCTGGCGCGGGTCCTCGCGGAATCCGACATCATCTGCCTGCACGCTGACCTCAACCCGACCAGCCGCAACATCCTGTCCGCTTCCGCCCTGCGCCGAACGAAGCCCGGGGTGTTCATCGTAAACATGGCGCGGGGGGAGGAGACCGACGAGCGCGCGTTGGCGCGCGGCCTTCGGAGCGGGCGCATCGGCGGGCTGGGCCTCGACACGGTTATCGACGAACCGGCCGGGCCGGGCCATCCCCTCCTGAAGTGCCCGAACGTGGTCCTGTGCCCCCACATCGGCGCCTACTCAATGGAGTCGCTCCGCGCCATGGGAGAGAAGGTGCTGGACGATGTTGCCCGCATCCTCGTGGGAAAGGCCCCGCGCGAAATTGTGAAAATAGTCAGGTCGGACGGGTCCTGCGCGGACCGTTCGGCGCCGTGACCCGAGTGCGCCTCACTGCGAGCCGGCCTTGCCATCAGTAGGCATCCTCCGTTGCACGCGGGGCCCAGGAGGGCCGCTTCCGGCGCTGACGGCGCGAGGCGCCTACGCGCCTCCGGCGGCCATGCCCCGCGGCGACTCCGGACCGGCCGGCTCAGCTCCGCTCCGGACCGCGTCCGACCAACCATGACGGAAATTGCGATTTGAATTCCGGCCTGTTCCTCTCGATTGACGCGGGGACGACCAACCTCAAGGCGGGTGTTGTCGATCCGCGTGGCCGCATCATCGCAACGGCTGAACGGCGCATGCGGCTCATCCGCGACGCACAGGGCCGGGCGGAGCACGACCCGGAGGAGCTCTGGCGCGCGGCGGCGGAGGCGGGCCGCACGGCGGTGCGGGGCCGTGCCGGCCGGGTGGAGGCCGTGGTGCTTTCCTCGTACCAGATGGGCCTTGTCGCCCTTGACGCCCGGATGCGTCCGCTCACGGGAATGGCGACCATCCTCGACGCCCGGCCCCGCGCGGCCTTCGGCTCCCTACTGCGGAGGCCAGGTATGCGGGCGCTCTACCGCCGGACGGGGACGCCTCCCTTCGCGCTCTCGCCGCTCGCGCGGCTCCACTGGCTGAGGACGGCCCACTACCCGCTCTTCCACCGCGCCGCGTGGTTCCTCGGCTCGAAGGACTGGCTGTTGTGGAGGATGACCGGCATCCTCGCGGCGGAAATGAGCGTGGCGTCGGCCACGGGCCTCCTGGATTTCCGCGCGGCGAAGTGGGACGAAATGGCGCTGGATTTGGCGGGAGTGGATGGAAGGAGGCTTCCTCCCGTGGTGTCCGGTGACCGGGTCATCGGCCGGCTGAATGCCCGGGCGGCGCGGGAACTCGGGCTGGCGCGCGGCGTCCCGGTGGTCCCCGGCCTCTACGACGGCGGGACGCTGGCGGTCGGGCTGGGAGCGCTTGAACCCGGGATAGCGGCGGTGAACCTGGGCACCTCCGCCATGATGCGCACGGGGGTGCGGCGGCCGGTGGTCGATGCCTCGGGAGCCATGCGCCTTTCAACCATCCCGCTCGTCCCGGGGCTGTGGCTGACGGGGGCGGGGGTGAACAACGCCGGCAACGCCATCGAGTGGTTCATGGAGACCTTTGGCGTGCGCGGTTACGCCCAATTGGACCGGCTGGTGCGCCGCGCCGGCGCGGGGGAGGACGCCCCGGTGGCCTTCCCGTTCCTCACCGCGGAACGCGACCCGCGGCTGGCGGCGCTCGACGGCGCGGCTTTCACCGGACTGCGCCCTCACCACCGCCTGCCCGAAATGGCGCTGGCCCTCCTCGAGGGAATCGCCTGTTCGCTCCGGCTAATCCGCGATGCCCTGCGGGAGAATGGCGTCCCGGTCCGGGAAATCCGGGCCGGCGGCGGAGGGACGAACCTGCCTTCGTGGATGGAAATCATCGCCGGCGTCCTGGGAAGCCCGGTACGGGGAACCTGCAGCGGCGGGGCGGTGCTGGCGGGGAGCGCAGCGCTGGCTCTGGCCGCGCTGGGCCGGAACGGGTCGTTGCGGGGGGCGGCGCGCCCCCTGGCGGCCGCCGGACGGGCGGTGGTTTCCCGCGGGAAAGCGGGGGGCCGGGACGCCAGATTCAGGCTTTTTGTGCAGGGGCTGCCCCGGGCGGCCGGATAACCTGGACGGGGCGACCGAACCGCTTGACGCAACAGGGAAGCGGATTTAAATTGGTCTGGTGAATCCGGAGCGGGGAAATCTGAGGGCTGCTTGTGGCTTCCGTTTCCGGGTCCGCAAATACTCAGGGCGAGGGACGCAATGAAAGAAGTGAAGATTATCCTCAGCGAATCCGAAATGCCGAAGCAATGGTACAACCTGGCCGCGGACCTGCCGACTCCGATGCAGCCGCCGCTGGGACCCGATGGGAAGCCGGTCGGCCCCGAAATGCTGGCCCCGGTGTTCCCGATGAACCTTATCGAGCAGGAAGTCAGCCAGCAGAGGTGGATTGACATACCGGACGAGGTCCGGAACCTGCTGCTCCGCTGGCGCCCCACGCCGCTTCGCCGCGCCATTTGGCTCGAGGAGTACCTCAAGACCCCGGCGCGCATCTACTACAAGGACGAAAGCGTGAGCCCTCCGGGGAGCCACAAGCCGAACACCGCCGTGGTGCAGGCCTGGTACAACAAGCAGTTCGGCATCAAGCGCATCACCACCGAGACCGGCGCCGGCCAGTGGGGCAGCGCGCTCGCATTCGCCTGCAAGCTGGTTGGTCTTGAGTGCAAGGTGTTCATGGTCCGCGTTTCCTTTGACCAGAAGCCGTTCCGCAAGATGATGATGAACGTCTGGGGCGCGAACTGCGTCGCCAGCCCCAGCAATGAGACGAACGCGGGCAAGGCGTTCCTGGCCAAGGATCCGAACTGCCCGGGGAGCCTCGGCATGGCCATCAGCGAGGCCGTTGAGGCGGCGGTCACCGACCCGTCCGGCAAGACGCGCTACTCGCTCGGCTCAGTGCTCAACCACGTCCTCCTGCACCAGACCATCATCGGGCAGGAGGCGAAGAAGCAGTTGAAGCTGGCGGGCGAAAAGAAGCCCGACGTGATAATCGCCTGCGCGGGAGGCGGCTCCAATTTCGCGGGGCTCGCCTTCCCGTTCGTGGCGGACAAGATAGCCGGGGAGAAAATAGAAATCTACCCGGTGGAACCGGAATCCTGCCCCACGATGACCAAGGGGCCTTTCGTTTACGACCACGGGGACGTGGCAAAGATGACGCCGCTCCTGCCGATGCATTCGCTGGGGCACCCGTTCATGCCGCCGTCCATCCACGCGGGCGGACTGCGCTACCACGGCATCGCGCCGATGGTGAGCGCGGCCATCAACGACAAGCTGGTCACTCCCAAGGCCTATCACCAGCTGAAGTGCTTCGAGGCCGCGCTCCTGTGGTCCCGGACTGAGGGATTCATCCCGGCGCCGGAGACGAGCCATGCCATCGCCGCGGTAATCGACGAGGCGAACAAGGCGAAGCAGGAGGGGAAGGAAAAGGTCATCCTCTTCAACTACTCCGGACACGGGCTCATGGACCTGGTCGGCTACGACATGTTCATGACCGGCAAGCTCTCGGACTACTCGCTCTCGGACGCCGACCTTAAGAAGTCGCTGGGAGCGCTCGAGGGGCTTCCGCGCCCGGTCGCGCCGAAAAAGTAGGCAGAAAAAACACCGGTGAAACCCTCTCCCGGCCCCTACGGGCCGGGAGAGGCCATTTTTCAGGGGAAAAGCGCGGGAAACGGGGCGGTCATCCTTTACATGGGCACCCGTCCTGCAATATTATTGTCGGGCTGGCCCGGATGGTTCCGGAAGGGCCGGCCAAAGGAAAAATCCCAAGGAGGTCAGTGATGGCAGAAGATTTCATCCCGCAGGTGACGTCGGTTCTCGACACAAAAAAGTCGTTCGCCCCGCCCAAGTCGTTCGTGAAGCAGGCCAATGCCAAGCCTTCCATCTACACCCAGGCCAAGAAGAGCATGGAAAAGTTCTGGGGGGCCATGGCCTCCGAGCTCCACTGGTTCAAGAAGTGGAGCAAGGTGCTCGACAAGTCGGGCGCGCCCTTCTACAAGTGGTTCCCCGGCGGGAAAATCAATGTCTCCTACAACTGCCTTGACCGGCACCTGACAACCTGGCGGCGCAACAAGGCCGCCTTCATATTCGAGGGCGAGCCGGGCGACGAGCGGGTCCTGACCTACGCGGACGTGCACCGCGAGGTCTGCAAATTCGCCAACGTCCTGAAGTCGCTGGGGATGAAGAAGGGCGATGTGGCGGCCGTCTACATGCCGATGATTCCGGAGCTCCCCATCGCCATGCTGGCGTGCACCCGCATCGGGGTGGCGCACAACGTGGTGTTCGGCGGGTTCTCCGCGGAGTCGCTCGCGGAGCGCATCAACGACTCGCGCGCGAAACTGCTTATCACCTCCGACGGCGGCTGGCGGCGCGGCAAGGCCCTGCCGCTCAAGCAGATAGCCGACAACGCACTGAAGTCGACTACGACCATCGAGAAGGTGGTGGTGGTGAAGCGCTGCGGGGACGTCACGGGCGCCCAGATGGACCCGGCGCGCGACCTCTGGTGGCATGAGCTCATGGCGAAGGCGCCCTATGAGTGCCCGGCCGAGCCAATGGACGCCGAGGACATGCTGTTCGTGCTCTACACCTCCGGTTCGACGGGGAAGCCCAAGGGGCTGGTGCACACGACTGGCGGGTATCTCACCCACGTCTATGCGACGTCGAAGTACATCTTCGACCTGAAGGACACCGACATTTTCTGGTGCACCGCCGACATCGGCTGGGTCACGGGCCACTCCTACATCATCTACGGGCCGCTGGCATGCGGCGCCACCTCGCTCATTTACGAGGGAACCCCGGACATGCCGGACAAGGACCGGTTCTGGAGGATAATTGAGAAGTACAAGGTCAATATCCTCTACACCGCGCCCACGGCCATCCGGACCTTCATGAAGTGGGGGCTGGATTACGTGAACCGCTGCGACCTTTCGTCGCTCCGCCTGCTCGGGTCCGTCGGTGAGCCCATCAATCCCGAAGCGTGGATGTGGTACTACGAGAACATCGGGAAGAAGAAGTGCCCCGTGGTGGACACCTGGTGGCAGACCGAGACGGGCGGAATCCTCATCACGCCGCTTCCGGGCATCGTAAGGACGAAGCCGGGTTCGGCGACCTTCCCGTTCCCCGGAATCGAGGTGGACATCCTGCACGACGACGGGAAGAAGTGCAAGGTTGGCGAGCAGGGTTACCTGGTGCTGACGAAGCCCTGGCCGGGCATGGCCCGCACCATCCTCAACGACCCGGAGCGCTACCGGGAGCAGTACTTCTCGAAATACCCGGGAATGTACCTCACCGGTGACGGGTGCAAGCGGGACAAGGACGGCTACTACTGGCTTCTGGGCCGCATCGACGACGTCCTGAACGTGTCGGGGCACCGCATCTCCACCATGGAGGTGGAGTCGGCGCTTGTCGACCACAAGGCGGTCGCGGAAGCCGCGGCCATCGGCAAGAACCACGAGGTGAAGGGCCAGGCGGTCGCCGTGTTCGTGACCCTGAAGGGTGATGTCCAGGGAACGGACGAACTTAAAAAGGAGCTCATGGCGCATGTGGCCAAGAAGATGGGCTCCTTCGCCCGGCCCGATGACATCTTCTTCACGGCCGAGCTTCCCAAGACCCGGTCGGGGAAGATAATGCGCCGCCTCCTGCGCGACATCGCGGAGGGGCGCGCCCTGGGCGACACCACGACGCTGGCGGACGCCAACGTCATCGCGAAACTGAAGGACCAGTACGCGAACGAATAAACGCCCGGGGATTGCCGAAACAGCCGGCGGGGCCGGCCGCGCATCAAGGCGGCCGGCCCCTTTCTTTCGGGGGTGGTGGTGATATATGAATGAGTCTATGACGATGAGGGTTCCTTGGCACCCCATCCCGGTGGAGGAGAGGGTGGACCTGGTCGTGGCGGGGGCGTCGTTCGTCGGCGCGGCCCTGGCGCTCGCCGTCGCGCGGGCGGGGCGGCGCGTGGTGGTGGTGGAGCCGCGCACCTATCCCGGATACGAGGCGTCGGCACTCCTGCGGTACTGGTGCCCCGTGGATGCGCTCACGAACCCGCCGGCGTTGTTCAGGCCCTGGCTCAGGCGGGCGTCGGTGCGCCGGGGGAACGAGCTGGCGCTTCGCCCGGACCCATTGAAGCGGGGAATCGAGGACGCCCTGCTGGGCGCCGGGGTCAAGCTCATCTATGCAAGCCAGCCGGTCGGCGTGGTATTCCGGCGGGCGGCGCTGGCCGGCATCGTCATCGCGAACAAGTCAGGGCGGCAGGTCATACTGTCGAAGTGCGTCGCCGACGCGACCGAGCGGGGGATGGTGGCCAGGCTGGCCGGGGAGCGTTTCCGGATGCGCGTTCACCTCCCTGGAATTGTGCCGGTGAAAAGGACGCTGGAGTTCACCGGCGTATCGGGGGGATTCAGGCGTCAATGGGCGCGCGCCGAGGGAGTCTCGGTCGTCCGCGCGCACCAGGGTGTGGCGGGACCGGGGCATCTAAGCCTTGAATGTGAATTGGAGGTCCCGATTGCGTCCGGGGACTGGCGCGGGCTCATGGCGGCAGAGCTGGAGGCGAGGAGGCGAACGTACGCCTTCGCTTCCCTGCTCATGCGCGGGAATCCGGCGTTCCGCCGCGCCCTGTTCGCCTCCTCGTCGTTCGAGTTGTGGCTGCCCGCGCTGTCCCGGCTGGATACGGGCGCACGCCGGGTGCATCCTAATTTGGCGGTGCTCGGAAGCGCGGGGGCGCACTGGAGCGAAACCGCGTCCGCCGCGTCGCTGGAGCCTTTGGAGGCGGCCCGCGCGGGCGATGAGGCTTCCCGGGAGGTTCTGCGGGTTATGCGGGGGATGCCGCTGCCGGAAGCCGGGGAATGCCTGGCCGTGTGCGGGAGTCCCTTGGAGGGCAAGAAGGGGGCCCGCGGTCCCGCGGTCCGGGAACCGCGCCGGGAAGGGAGACATGGAATCGTCCGGGCGGTGTCCGGGGAAGTGCCGGTCCTTTCGTCAGTGGACGTCCTGGTCGCGGGCGGGGGCACCAGCGGCGTCCCGGCCGCGGCGGCCGCCGCAGGCGAAGGGGTGCGCACCGCCCTCCTCGAGATGAATTCGGGCCTTGGCGGGACCGGGACGCTGGGGGGCGTCAACACCTATTGGTATGGCCACAAGGGCGGTTTCACCGCCGCGGTGGACCGGCAGTATCTGGCGCGCGCCCGCGAAGTCCGGGCGTCCCGGGAGGCGGTGGCATACCTGCGGAGGCTGCCGGACAGCGGGTTGTGGCACCACGAGGCGCGCATGCAGGCGCTCCTTGACCTTGTTGGAGGGGAGAAGGGGGAAGTGTTCTTCCGCTCGGCCGCCGTGGGTGCGCTGGTCCGGGGGAAGCGGGTTGTCGGCGCGATGGTGGCGACACCGGACGGGCTCGCGGCTGTCCCGGCGAAAGTCGTTGTCGAGGCCACGGGCGACGGCGACATAGCAGCGTTTGCGGGGGCGAAGTGGACGCAGGGAGGCGCCCGGGACGGGGTGTGCCTCTACTACTCGCTGGGGCCGTTCCCCTGGCCCGGCTACAGCACCAATAGTTTCGCGACAATGGTGGACATTACCGACGCGGCTGACGTGACCAGGGCCATTTTGGCCGGGCGGCGGCGGTTCATCGGCCACGACCACGGGCCGTATCTCGCGCCCCGGGAGTCGCGGCACATCCGGGGCGGATATACGGTTACCCTCGAAGACCAGCTCTTGTTCCGCTCGTTCCCGGACACGGTCTGCGTATGCCACGACGGCCGTGACATCAAGGGGCTGACTTCCGCCGACTGGGCGCTGTGGGGGCTGAACTACGGAAAGATTTACGGTGAGATACCCTACCGTGCCGTCCTCCCGGAGGGGCTGGAAGGCATTCTCGTGGCGGGGAAGGCCTACTCCGCGACGCACGAGGGGCTGGCCATGGCCCGGATGCAGGCGGACATGCAGAACCTCGGGGGGGCATGCGGACTGGCCGCCGCCATGGCGGTCCGGGCGGATGTGTCGCCGCGCCGGGTGGATGTCCGGGCGCTTAGGCGGAGGCTCATGGGGATGGGTGCCCTGCCGCGGAAGGTGCTGGAACGGCGGACCGGCTGGAGGCCACCGACGGGGGGGGAGGTGCAGGCAATCGTGGCGCGGCTCCGGGGCGACGAACTGCAATATGCGGAGGGGGCATGGCGGAAAATCCAGACAAAGGTCCAGCCGATCGCCCGAATCTGCGGTGCCGGCCGCTTCGCGGTCCCGATACTGGTGAAGGCCCACCGGAATTCCACCGGGGCGCGCCGTCTCCTGCTGGCGCGCCTCCTGGCGTGGCACGGCTCGGCCGCGGGCGCCGCCACCCTGCATGAAAGGATACTGGGGAACCTTCGGGGCGGGAGGCTTCCAGCCTCCTCGCGCGAGCGGGGGCCGGAAAAGTACCCGCCGGACAACGCGGGCCTGCCGGAAACCTGCCGGCTGGTTTATGCGCTGGGGCTGACGGGGGACCGGAGGGCGCTGGATGCGGTGGCGCGGGTGGCCCGGCTGGTCAGGAGAAGCCGCGGCGATTTCGCGGACTCCCGCAACGGCCTGTTTTACTATGTGCAGATTGCCTGCCTGGTGGCCGAACGGTTCGGTTCTCCGGAAGCCCTCCCCGCGCTGAAAATACTGCATGCGATTCCCGGTCTCCATGGGCTGGCGACCCGTTCGTTCCAGCCCGGCATCATGGAGGAAAGGATTGGATACCTTGAGGTGGCGCTGGCGCGGGCGATGGCCCGGTGCGGGTCGGTGCAGGGCGCCCGCATCCTGGCGGGGTACCTCGGGGATGCGCGGGCGTGGCTGGCGGGGCACGCCCACTCCGAATTGGCGGCGGTGGCCCGGAGGGATTATGGCCGGGAACCGCGCGCGTGGCTGCGCTGGCTCAAGGGCAGGAAACGCCTGCGTCCCCGTCCCTGGCTCCGCCGCAGCGAGTGACGTCTTTTCCCCGATAGGGTATCATCGGATACGCTTACGGGATTCTTGCCGGCCGGCTTTGGCCGGCACCTCCCTCTCCCGCAGAGCGGGAGAGGGAGTCCTTCAACCCGAGAGGGTGAGGGATCTGTAGGGAATAGAAAAGGAGGAGGTAAGCGATGGTCTCGTTGGATTTCATCTCGAAGCTGGCGCATCCAGCGGATACGAAGATAATCCTTTGCGTCCTGGACGGGCTGGGCGGTGCGCCCGGCGGCGACAAGGGCTTGACGGAATTGGATGAGGCAAAAACCCCCAATCTCGACGCGCTGGCACTGAAATCGTCGCTGGGGCTGGCCGACCCGGTCTCCCCGGGCATCACCCCCGGCTCCGGTCCGGGGCACATGGGGTTGTTCGGCTATGACCCGATCAAGTACTTCATAGGCCGGGGCGTGCTTTCCGCCGCCGGGGTCGGGCTGGAGATGAAGCAGGGGGACATCGCCGCCCGCATTAATTTCTGCACCGTGGACGGCCAGGGCATTGTTACCGACCGGCGCGCCGGGCGCATTCCCACTGAGACCTGCGTGAAGCTCTGCGAGAAACTCGGTGGTGAACTCAAGGTGCCCGGGGTGGAAATCCTCGTCCGGCCGGAAAGGGAGCACCGCGCGGCGGTCCTGTTCCGGGGCGAGGGGCTGGACCACAACATCGGCGACACCGACCCCCAGCGGGAGGGTCTGCACTGGCTGGAGCCGAAGGCGCTCAAGCCCGAGGCGGCCAAGGCGGCCGGTATCGTAGGGCAGTTCCTGGCTCAGGTGGGGAAGATACTTTCCGCGGAGAAGCCGGCCAACATGGTCCTTTTGCGCGGATTCGACGCGCCTCCGCACCTCCCGCAGTTCGCCGATGCGTTCAAGCTGAAGGCGGCCGCGGTGGCGGTGTATCCCATGTACCGGGGATTGGCCAGCCTCGTGGGGATGAAGGTCATCCCGGTCGAGGGTGAGGCCATCAAGGACGAGGTTGCCACAGTCGGGAAAATCTGGAAGGACTACGACTTCGTCTATCTGCACGTGAAGAAGACCGACTCCTATGGAGAGGACGGCAACCGGCCCAGCAAGGTGCACATCATCGAGGAATTCGACGCGGCATTGCCGAAACTGCTGGCCCTTAAGCCGAGCGTGCTGGTCATTACGGGAGACCATTCGACCCCGACCCTGCTGAAGGGGCATTCGTGGCATCCCTGCCCGGTCCTCCTGGCCGCCGATACGGCCCGGCGGGACGGCTTCGCGCGCTTCACGGAGGTGAACTGCGCGCGTGGCACGCTCGGCCATTTTCAGGCTGTGGATTTGATGCCATTGATGTTGGCGCACGCCCTGCGCTTGGACAAATTCGGGGCTTAGGGTTTAAATAGGGATAAATCCGGTACTGTGCGGCGGCCGGAAAGGGAGGTCAGGCGTGGAAAGTACTACGGGACACCAAATGGGACGACGAGCATTGATCGCGTTGGCATTGATGGCAACCCTTGGGGCTTCGGAAGCACTGGCAAGGCGAAACGAAGTGTTCGACCCAAAGACCCCGAAGAATCCCAATGACATCATCTACGGGGGGCGTGGTGTCACGGGGAAATCAGTCGCGGCGGGGATTATCTCGCTAATACTTCCGGGAGTGGGCCAGCTTATTGACGAGCACAAGCCGGGTAAGGCCGCGGTTCATTTCATTCTTGGACTGCCGGTGTTCCTGGGGTCGGTAATCGGGCCGGGCGCTTTCGTTTTCGGTTTATGGCATATCTGGTCCGGATGGGACGCGCTGATAGACCGGCCGGGAGGATACCTGGACGGCTTGGTAGGTATCCCCAATGGTTCCGAAATTCTGGACGCTTCACTGGGGATTTGCGCCGCAAATATTTGCTGAAAAGGGGGGCGCAATTCGTGGGGGCACGATATCTGGGATGAGCGCGGGGATTTCACATTCAAATGCGGTTATAATGCCGGATTATGGAAGAAAACGGGAAGGGCAATCCGTAACCTAAAGGAGCATAACCATGACGATTGATATTCAGGAACGCCTGCCAATACGCATATTGAAATTCATCTTCGTGGCCGTCCAGGTGGTCATCGGCCCGTTCGTCTACTACACCGTATTTTTCACGCTCCCGCTGGCGGCGGGGTTCACCGGGGTGACCATACCAAAAATAGACCTGTGGAACGACTTCACCTTGGTGAACCTTTCCCAGGTGCTGTCGTTCGTCGGCTACTCCCTGCTCTTCACTTCCCGCGGCCTTATCGCGGCGACGCCAATATTACTTCCGATATGGATATTCACGGTGCGGGCGGCCACTTACAAGCACTCCGGGTGGGTGGTCCTCATGATCGCCAATTGGCTCATCTGGCTCGAGCTGGGCGTTGCGATATGGGCCTGCCTGCTGATTCGCAAGTTCAGCGGGGCCACCTGGATGATTAGCGGGATGTAGTGCGCTTCCCCGGAGGGAGGCGGTGGCCACCAATCGAGGCAATGGATATGAATTCCGCGCCAATGGCCTGGGCCGGATGCGCCTGACCGCCAGCATGCCATGAACAATATCAGGGGCAAGGTCGGCGTCGGGTTGGTGGGCGCGGGCGAATGGGCCGGGACCCACGCCGACGCTTTCAGGAAGTATCCCGACCTGTGCGAGCTGGTGGCGTTCGCGGATCCCGTCGCCGGGCGGGCCGAGGCCCGCGCGAGGGAGTTCGGGGCGCGGGCAGGATTCCTGGACTACCGGGAGATGCTGAAGCGGGACGACATCCACCTCGTTTCCATCGCCACCCCGCCTTCCACTCATTCCGCCGCGGCGGTTGATTCCTTGGCCGCCGGAAAGCACGTCCTGTGCGAAAAACCTCTCGCGGCGTCGCTGGAGGAGTGCGACCGTATGATTTCCGCCGCGGATGCCTCCGGACTGGCCTTCTGCGGCGTGTTTCAGAACCGCTTTTACCGGAATGTCATGCAGGCAAAGTCCCTGCTGGATTCCGGGGAGCTGGGAAAGCCGGTCCTCCTTTCGTTGGACGGGCTCTGGTGGCGCGGTCCCGAGTATTTCGCCGTGGATTGGAGGGGGACTTGGGAGGGCGAATGCGGGGGGACACTCCTGAACCACCATAGCCACCTGCTGGACGTGGCCCTTCACCTTGCCGGGGATGCAGCATGGGTTGACGCCGAGATGGGAACATTGACCAGGCCGGCTGATGTCGAGGATACAATCGCCTTCGTAATGAGGATGAAGAATGGGGCGATCCTTTCCGCAATGGCCTCCTCGGCCGCGGAGCAGGGCGAGATTGCCCGGCTGGAATTGGGGGCGGAGCGCGGCGCGTTGACCATCGAGCTTTACGGGGCGTCGCCCCTCAAGCTGTGGTGCGCGAAGTCCAGCAGGACGGGGTTCCCCGGATTCGACGAGGACCGGGCGAAGCGGTTGCATGCCCTGGCGGACAGGAAAGTCCCCCCGTTTGAGGGCGAGGGACTGCCCACAATTGTGCGCAACGCGGTCATGGCGGCCAGGGGGGAGGAGAAGCCGCTGGTTCCCGGCCGGGAGGCCCGGCGGGTCATTGAGCACATCTTCGGCGCCTACAAGTCGGCCTCCACTGGCGGGCGGGTCGCGCTCCCCCTGGTGAAGGATGACCCCTTCTACACCAGGGCCGGGGTGCTCGCGAACGTGAAACGGGGCGGAAAGAAGCCGAAATGAACCGGCACCGCGGGTATAAAACCCGGATGTCCACGGCGGTGCGGTAGCATGGCGCGGGGGGAATACTTCACTTTCAAGTCCCTCGGGGAAATCCGGGAGCGCGTTTCCACGCTGGGATTATCGGGCTCCATCGGATTCGCGGACGATGTTTCACCGGCGGCCCACCCGGTGATGGCAGGGCCGTTCCGCCACGGCAACATGGAATTCTCCAACCGTTTTGCCATCCATCCCATGGAGGGATGGGACGCCGAAAACGACGGGACTCCCTCGGAGAACACCCTGCGCAGGTGGGAGCGCATGGCGGAATCCGGGGCGGCGATGCTGTGGGGGCTGGAGGCCATGGCGGTGGCGGAGGAATACCGGGCGAATCCACGCCAGGTGCTCATCGACGGACGGACGGCCGGTGCGCTGGAAGGGGCGCTGAAGAGGGTGAGGGCCGCCCATGCCCGGGCGTTCGGGGGTGCGTTGAAACTTTTTGTGGGTGCGCAGTTGACGGCGTCGGGCCGTTACTCGGGCGGACGGCCGCCGGGCACCCCGCTTGCGCGGGTTTACGACCACCCGGAGCTGGACCGGAGGGCCGCGAAGGACGCCGCGGCACCGCTCATGACAGACGGCCAGATTGAGGATACGGCCGGGCGGATTGGGAAGGCGGCGGGTCTGGCCAGGGAAATCGGGTTCGATTTCGCCGATATCAAGGCCTGCCACCGCTACTGGCTGAACGAAACGCTGGCGGCCAAGTCCCGGCCGGGTCCCTTCGGCGGCCCGTTCGAGAACAGGGTGAAGGCGCTGTTCATAGCGTTGGATTCGGCCCGGCGCGGGGCCGGGGTGGATTTCCCGCTTGGTGTCCGGCTGAGCGGATACGACGGTGTTCCTTTCGAGGAGGACCCGGCCACCCGGCGGGAGGGCCTGAAGGGACGCGGACGGCCCAGTCCCTACACCCTGCCATACATTTGGGGATGGGGTGTCCGGGAGGACGACACCATGTCGCCCGACACCGCGGAGCCGGTGCGCCTCGCCAAAATGCTCGCGGAGCGGGATGTTGCTTTCCTGAACGTGACGGTGGGAAGCCCCTATTCCAATCCGCACCTTTCGCGGCCCACCGAAACGCCGCCGGTTGACGGTTACCAGCCCCATCGCGACCCCCTGTTTGAGGTGGCAATCCATTTTGACGTGACGCGCGCCATAAAGCGGGCGGTCCCCGGGATGCTCGTGGTGGGAACCGGATACTCCTACCTGCGGCAATGGAAGGCGCACGCGGCCGAATACAACATGAAGTCGGGCGGGGTGGACCTGGCCGGGGTCGGGCGGGCGGTCCTCGCCTATCACGACGAGGTCAAATGCCTCCTCGAATCCGGGGAGGCCGTTCCGGGGCGGGGCCGTATCGTGTGCACGGGCGATTCGGCCTGCACCACGGGTCCCCGGTTGGGGCTGGTTTCGGGATGCATTTACGATCCACATTATGCGAAGGTAAACACCGAGATCCGGGAGCGGCTCAAGGGGCTGGGATTGGGAAGGAAATGATTTCAAGGAGGGAAGCATGAACTGGAACGGATTGATACCCGCGATGGTCACCCCAATGAAGGAAGGGGGGGCGGTGGACGAGGCGGCACTGGCCAAATACGTGAAATGGCTTTTGCCACAGGGGCCGGTCGCCCTGGCGGTCAACACCGACGCCGGCGAGGGGCCGCTGCTGCTTCCGGAAGAGCGGCTCCGCGTATTGGAGGTGGTGGCGGGGGAGGTGGCGGGCCATGTCCCGGTGGTATGCGGGCTGGGAGGGGTTTCGTCCGGCGCGGCCCTGGAATTCGGTAAGTCAGCCAAGGCCCGGGGCGCCGCGGCCTGGCTGGTTTTTCCGCATGGCGCCTTCCGGGGGGCCCGCGGGGAGGACCCGGTCATCATCGAATACCACCACCGGGTGGCGGCCCTGGGCCTGCCCATTATCGTGTTCCAGCTCCAGCCCGAGCTGGGGGGCGCGGAGTATCCGTTGGAAACGTTGGCACGGCTCACGGAGATACCGGAGGTGGAAGCCATCAAGGAGGCGACGTTCGACGCGTTCAGGTACCGGACCACGGCAGCTTTCCTGCGGGGACTGCCGCGGAGGATCGCCATCCTCACCGGCAACGACAATTTCATACTCGAATCCTTCCTCATGGATGCCGATGGGGCGCTAATCGGGTTCGGGGCCGTCGCCACTCGGGAGCAGGCGGAAATGATACGAGCCGTGAAGTCGCGGGATTTCACGGGAGCCTTTGCGCTTTATTCGCGGCTCAATCCCCTGGCGCAGGCGGTTTTCGCGCCCCCGGTGCGGGACTACCGGGCGAGGTTGAAGGAGGTGCTGCGCCTGCAGGGGATAATCCCCGCGGGGCATGTCCGGCCCCCGCTGCTTCCGCTTTCCCGGGCGGAAACGGATGGAATCAGGAATGTGCTTTCCGCCCACGCATTCCCGGTAAAGTGAGGCCTCCGGGCGGACGGGCGGCCGCAAGGCTGATCAGCGCCCTAAGGGCGCGGCGCAACCCCCGGAACATCGCGGGGATGGCAAGGTTCGGCATAAATCCCCGGAATACTCTGGGTGTGCCCATTCCCGTCCTGCGAAATATGGCCAAGGAGGCGGGACGTAACCACGCGCTGGCGCTCCGGCTCTGGAGGACCGGGATACACGAGGCGCGCATCCTGGCGGCGTTCGTGGACGAGCCGGGAAAGGTGGCCACGGCCCAGATGGAGAAGTGGGTCCGGGGCTTCGACTCGTGGGACGTGTGCGACCAGGTGTGCTCCGGGCTGTTCGACCGGACACCCTACGCGTGGTCCAAGGCGCTGGAGTGGAGCCGCCGGAAGCAGGAATTCGTGAAGCGGGCCGGCTTCGTGCTGATGGCGGCGCTGGCGGTCCATGCCAAGGACGTTCCTGACACCTGCTTCGCCGGTTTCTTTCCCGCCATCAGGCGTGGGGCGGAAGATGAAAGGAACTTCGTGAAAAAGGCGGTCAACTGGGCGATACGGCAGATCGGGAAGCGGAGCAGGTTCCTGAACCGGCGCATGGTGCGGCTTTCGCGGGAAATCGCCCGCCTGGAGTCGCGCTCCGCGCGTTGGATTGCCGCGGACGCATTGCGGGAGCTGGAAAGCGCGGAAGTCCGGCGGCGTTTGAAGTAACCGGATGATTGGGGTCTAATTGATAGCGATGGTTTCCCACGGAGGAAAAACATGCTGAAAAGGTTCGTTTTGCTTTTTGCGCCGGCCGCCCTCGTTTTATTGCCGGGTTTTGCCGCCAGGGCCGGGGCCGAGCGGGTCCAGGAATCGGTGGTGAAAATACAGGTGGGTTACCGTTCGCCGGACTATTTCCAGCCCTGGGACATGGGCTATCAGAACACGAAATTCGGCTCGGGCTTCATCGTGGAAGGCAAAAGAATAATGACCAACGCCCATGTAATCGGGGACCAGGTATACATCCAGGTCCTGAAGGTGGGGGACACCAAGAAATACACGGCACGGGTTGAATATGTCGCGCACGACTGCGAGGTGGCGCTGCTGAAGGTCGAGGACGAGTCCTTTTTCGACGGGACTGTGCCGGTCAGGTTCGGCGGCGTCCCCCTGCAAAGGGACCGGGTGGCCGTATACGGGTTTCCGATGGGAGGCGAGGTGCTGTCCATCACGGAGGGCATCGTATCCCGGGTGGAGGTCCAGAATTACAGCCATTCCCAGCGCGACATCCTGGCTGTCCAGATTGACGCGGCCATCAACCCCGGTAACAGCGGCGGCCCGGTGTTCAAGGGCGGAGAGGTCGTCGGCATTTCCTTCCAGACCTACGCCAGTTCCCAGAACATCGGTTACATCGTCCCGGTCCCGGTCATCAAGCGATTCTACGCCGACATCAAGGACGGGAAGTACGACGGCTACCCGATGCTGGGCGTCTACTACGAGAAACTGGAGAACCCGGCCTTGCGGGAGTACCTCAAGCTGAAGCCGAAACAGGGCGGCATCCTGGTGACGAAGTCGGTTTACCAGTCCTCGGCCTGGGGAGCCCTGCGGGAGGGGGACGTCATCATGTCCATCGCCGGCATCCCCATCGAGCAGGACGGGACGGTGGAATTCCGGAAGGACGAACGGGTGAAGTTCACCTGGCTGCTCAACTCGTTCCAGACGGGGGACAAGGCCGAGGTAGGAATCCTGCGCGACGGCGTGCCAGTGAAGCTGACGCTCAAGCTCGCGCCGACGCCCTACCTGGTTCCGCTGATGCAATACGACACGCGGCCCACCTACCTGGAGTTCGCCGGTTTCGTCTTCATGCCGCTGACCTATAATTACATGGCGGGATGGAACTGGAACGAGATGGACCCCAAGTTCCGCGTATTGTTCACCGAGGGGCTGCGAACTCCCGAAAAGAAGCAGGTGGTTTTCATCAACCAGGTCCTGCCGGACGACATAAACGTGGGATACCAGGACATAAGCCGGGCCATCGTGGAGCGGGTCAACGGGAAGCCCATCGGGGAGATTGCCGACCTGGTCGCGGCGTTGAAGGCCCCGCAGGGGGGATTCCACGTCCTGGAGATGCAGGACTTCGCCGGCAAGGGGACCAGGATAGTGCTCGACGCGAAAAAGACCGCCGAGGCCAACGCGCAGATACTGAAGAGGTTCAGCATTCCGTCCGACCGCAGCGAGGACCTGCGCTGACCCGCGCAATATGCCAGCCTTGACCCGTGTGCTCTGGTCCCCCGCCGGGAGGACCCGGCGCGGCAGTGGTCGAAGCATATTGGACTTTGCCACCTGCGGTGGCATGGCCGTACACCCTCTCGGGCAAAGGCTCCCTCTCCCGCATAGCGGGAGAGGGAGTGTCCCGGTATAGAGGGTGAGGGGATTGGCGGTGGCTTACCCGGTGTTCTTTCAATGAAATTCCCCCGGATAGTAGTAAAGGCGCCGAACTGGGTCGGTGACGCGGTGATGGCCGGGCCGTTCCTCGAGGCGGTCCGCGCCCACTGGCCGAAGGGGCACCTGGCGGTCCTGGCCCGGCCGCAGGTCCGGCCGGTCGTCGAGCGCGTCGCGGAAACCGACGAAATAATCGACGAGTCGCCCCACGAGGTGCCCGAGCTGGCGGGGAGCTTGCGCGAAGAGGGCTTCGACGTTGCCTTCTCGCTTTCCTCGTCGCAGGGGGCCGCGCTGGCGCTGGCGCTGGTGCGCATCCCGGTACGGGTCGGTTTCCGGGGCGGCCTGCGCGGTTTCCTTTTCACCGAGCCGGTCGAGCCGGTTTCACGCTACATCCACTGCACCCGGCACTACCTCCGGCTGGCGGAGGTGGCGGGGGCGCGGGTCGGCCGGAATCCGGTCCCCCGGTGGGAGGTCAGGCCGCGCGACAAGGCCGAGGCGCGGAAGTTCCTGGCCCGCCAGGGAGCGCGTGCCGGGACGAAAATGGTGGCGCTGGCGATGGGGGGAGCCTACGGCCCCTCCAAGCGCTGGTTTTCCGCCAGTTGGGCGGAATTGGGCGACCGGCTGGCGCTGGAACGGGGCATAACACCGGTCCTCGTGGGCGGGGAGGCGGAAAGGGCGGGCGCGGAGCGGATAGCCGGACTGATGGCCCGGCACCCGCTGGACGCGACCGGGAAGCTGTCCCTCGCCGGCACCGCCGCGCTACTGTCGATGTGCCGCGCCGTCGTCAGCAACGACTCCGGGCTCATGCATGTAAGCGCCGCGCTGGGAGTCCCCACGCTGGGCCTGCTGAGCTCGGGCAACCCGTCCTGGACCGGCCCTATCGGCAGGAAGACGGCCTTTCTTTACGCGGGAGTGGAATGTTCGCCCTGCTTCCGGCGCACCTGCCTGCCGGGCCGTAATTATGCCTGCCTCCGGGAATTGACGGTAGAGCGCGTTTTTACCGCCCTCATGGCCAGTGCGGGAATGCGCTGATGTTCCCGCGCTGGTACCCCGCCGCCATCGCCTGGGCGCTCGTGGTCATGTGCTGGCTGTGGATTTTCTTCTCGTCGCGCAAGCGGGCGGCGCTCATGCGCAAGCTCTCCGCCGAGTTCGCCGGTTTCACCGTATCCAGGTTCTTCCTCCCGACCCTTTCGCCGGAGCCGGTTTTCCTTTCCTTCACCCGGATTAAGGGCGGAGTCCCCGTCCGTTTCGGCCTCCGCTATGAATACCCGTTCCGCTTCGGCGGCGCCTACCCATGCACGGTGTTCGAGTTCGAGACGCAGGAGGCGATGTTCGGCTCCGAGGGGGGCGCCTATTCGGTGCGCGACTACAACGCGGGGCAGGGGCTTTTCCTGGGCGGGATGAACCTTACCAAGGAATACGCTAAATTTGCGGCGATGACCCCGCATGTCGGAAGGTTCCGGCTCGGCTGGAAGGGGGCGACGGCGTGGCTGGTCGTCCCGGGCCTGCTGGGCGAGGAGGCCGAGGTTTGGGTGAGGCACTGCATGGATTTCATGGAGGAGTTGGCGGCAAAGGTTTGCGGCCCGTCCGCGGGGCGGGCGTAGGGAGGCTAGCGAACGGCCGACAGGTAAAGGTCGACGCCGGGGAAGGAATAGCGAAGGGGAGTTTCCAGTAGGCGGTTGATTTCCGGCATCAGCTCGCCGGGTATTTCGGGCGCATCGCCGAAGCGGACCGGAGACACCACCATCCAAACGCGCTTCGCTCCCCGTATTGACCGGGCAAGCGGGACCGGGGAGCCGGTCAGCTTTTCCATCGCGGTAGGAATCGTCGGGTCGCGCAGGATGTAGGACTGCGGCGTCCCGCGGGGCAGGTAAAGCTTGAGCGGGGCGGAAGATGAGGGCGAAACGCTGGCCACCGTGTCGCCTTTCTGGCTCCGCGAAATGATGAACAGGGCAACCTCCCGAAGTGGTTTCTTGGATGGGATAAGCCCGTGCATCGGGGGGGCACCCATGTACCACGCGCCCAGCGAGGCGGCGTTAAGCGCGAGCAGGCCGCCCATGAAGAGCCACCGGAGGGACCGGACCTGGAATGCCGGCGCGGCGATTGCCAGCAGGAAAAAGAAATGCGCCCCGGCGGCGTAGCGAAGCATCGGCGCTTGCAGGAATCCGGTTGCCACCAGCACCGGCAACAGCGCGGGCGGGAGAAGGGAAAGCGTGGCGAGGACGAAGGCCGGTTTCCGTTTGAGGGAAAACAGGCCGAGCGCGAAGGCGGCGGCGAAGGCAAGGAGGCCCACCGGCCGGGCCGCCGGGGCCAGCAGGGGGCCCGGTCCCCAGGCCTCCAGTATTTCCAGAAGGAATTGCAGGACCATCCGGGGTGATTCGGCGGGATGGGCGAGCGTATGGGCCAGCGCGGGGCGCAGAGCGGAAAGCCAGAGGAGTCCGGGCAGGGCGCCGATGATTGCCGCTCCAACGAGCAGGAAGGGGACCCCCCGCACCCTCCCCTCTCCCCCCCGTCGGGGGGGCGAGGGGGTATTTTTTCTTTGGGAATGTAATAGGAGCATTATCAAATGGGCGGGCAGAATCATGAAAAATCCGGGGTGGGCCAGCCCGCCCAGCGCGACGGCAAGCGCATAGGCAGCCATCCATTGATACGGGGCGGCGGCCCGGGCGCGCAGGAGGGCGTATGTCGAGAAAAGGGTAAGCAGGGTCACCAGCGAATACATCCGGGCCTCCTGGGCGAAGGCTATTTCCCAGGGCGAGCAGGCCAACAGGGCAAGCGCAAGGAGTGCGCCGCGGGAGGGAAGCCATTCGCGGGCCACCCGGTAGGCGAAGGGCAGCGAGGCGGCGCCGAGGAGCGCCGGGAGGAGCCGGGTGATGAATTCCGAGCTGGGGAGCGGCAGGGCCAGCCAGCCGCGCAGGAGCCAGGTGAAGAGCGGCGGCTCGGCGAGGAGGAATTCACCCCCCGGCCGTGTGGCCGCCAAAATGGTGACCGCCTCGTCGAACCATATACTGTGTGAACCGAGGAGGAGGAGGCGGAGGACGAGCCCAAGGAGGCAAAGCGCCGCCACCGCAATGGCGGGTTCGCGCTCCGGCCGGCGGGCCCTCACTTGGGTGCCTTCCCGAGGGCGGACGCCAGCAGGGGCTTTACGGAGGGCTCCGCCGGCCTCGCCTGCAAGGCGAGCTTGAAGCAGAGGACCGCACCGGGGTAATCGCCCGCCGCTATCCGTGCGATTCCGTCGGCCTTGAACATTGCGCACGATATTTCGGCGCGATAGCGGCGTTCCTGGTAGTCATCGCCGCGGGACCGGGAGGTGACCCGATAGACGACAAACCCGCCCGACTTCCACGCCGGTTGTCCCCAGGAGCTTCCGCCCGGCTCCCATCCGTCCGGTTGTTCCATCCGGGGCTCCCAGAGGAAGGCGCGGGCGCCCAGCATTTCCAGGAGGAGTTTTCTGGATTGGCTTGAAATCACCTCATCCGAAAACGCGCGCACGGCGAGGTTCTTGGAGCGGAAATTCAGCGTTTCCCCGAAATGCCCGGTGACAACGCGCCGCCCGGAAAAGACCGGAACGAGCAGGCCGGTTTCATGACTGCAAAGCACCGCGTCGTCCGGCCCGAGCCCCGTCCGCATCCATGCCAGGGCGGCCAGAAGGTCTTTGCTGACGAAGTAGCCGTCGGCGCCGTTGGTATAAAGGCCGCCCAGCCAGGGACTACCCGCGAAAAGCCGGTCGGCGGAGCCGTGGAACGGGAAGATGAGCGTGCCGTCTTCCATGTGGATTTGGCGGCGTTCGGGACGCGAAGCGACATCCAGCGAATACATGTCCCGCGCCATGATATACACGCTCGACAGGCCGGCCAGCACCATTCCGGCGGTGAGCAGGGCGCGGCGCGCCCGGGTGGCGAAAGGGTTCAATGTCATTACGCCGCGGAAGGCGACGAGGGTAAGGAATAGGTGGAATCCCTCGAGTTGGCGGCGCGATGCCGGAATCGGCAGGAAAAGGAGAAGCGGCGTCACGAGTACCCAGGCCGCCGGAAACATCCAGGCGGCCTCGCGCCGCCGGAAAATGGCGGCAAGTCCGGCAACGGCGAAGGGAAGCGCGAAAATCCAGCCAAGGATGTAATCGAAGGCGGGCCAGGGCTTGGAAACAAGTCCCTCCCGCGCGAATTCCCGGAAGACCGGGACATAGCCGACCACCCAGGCGTCATAGAGGACCAGTGGCAGGGGGAAGAGCAGGAAGACGGCCAGCGGAAGGAGCGGGAACGAGCGGCCCGCGCCGCCAGTCGGCGAAAGGGCCCGGCGCAGGATAGCCCAGGCCAATGCGGCGATGGCCGGGACCGCCGCGTCGTAGGGGTGAACCGAAACCAGTCCGAAATAGAGCGCCCCGGCGATGGCGGCCCACCGGAGCGACCTTTCTTCCGCGGCCCGCAGGAGTGCCAGCGTGGACAGCACGATTAGCGCCAGGGCGGCGGTGAAATGGGCCTGTTGGTAGAGGCTGAAGAATGTGGCCATCTCCGCTCCGCGGACATCGGCGGCCCGATGGAAGAAGGGATGGAGCAGGGAAAGGAACCCCGGGCCGCCGGTCAGGAGGACGGCCAGGAACGCCGTCTTACGTTCCGCCGGGATGGCGAACAACCGGGAACAAAGCAGGTAAACGGCTCCGGCGAGGGCGAGGCCCGCCGCCAGCCGGAAGGCCTGGAGGACCAGAGGCGGGAAGGCGCCGGTAAGCGCCTGGAGCCATCCCACCAGCAGGAAGAACGGGCTGAACAAGCGGGCGGGGTGGGGTTCCGCCGTGAAGAGGTTGGAGAACAGGAGGCGGCCGTCGGCGGCCTGCCGCGAAAACATCAGGTTGCCGAGGGTATCGGGAAGGAATCCGACCGCCCAGATGAACCGAGTCCCGGACGGGGCGAGGTGTGCGCCGTAAAGATACGGAAGGCAGGTTACCGCGAGTATGGCCAGCGCGGCCAGGATGACGAAGCGCCATTCGCGCGGGGAGGTCATCGGCGGTATCGCCGTAATATGAAGACGGCGGCCAGCCCGGACAACGCCAGAATCGTCCCGCCGGTGCGCAACTGCGCGATAACCCCGATGCGGTCGAACATCATCCCGCCGATGTAGGCTCCCGCCGTGGAGCCGACCCCGCTGAAAGAGGAGTTGAAGAGGATTTGCGCGGTGGCGCCCTGCGTTGGCGGGACGCACTTGCGGAGGAGGGCGATGGCCCCCATGAAATAGAGGGCGAACGCGACCCCGTGCAGGACTTCGACCAAATACACGACCGGCAGGGAGGTGACCGAGGAGAGAAGCCACCAGCGCGCGCCGCCCACCAGGTTGCCCGCCAGCACCAGCCCGATGCCGCCGAAACGCGAAACCAGCTCCTCTCCCCAGGTGAAAACCACTATCTCGGCGGCTATGGGGAGCAGCCAGATGAGGCCGATATTCAGTTCGGAGACATGGATGGAGTCGAGGTAAATGGACCGGAATGTCCAGCATATGGAACTGCCCACGCTGTAGGTCAGGGCCACCAGCGCCAGCGCCAGAAAGGCGGGGGAGCGCAGGAGCGAAACAATCGACTTGGCGAAGGGCGGCGGCGCGCCGTGTGGGTGGAGCGGCTCGGGGGGAATGCCCATAGACAGGAAGACCAGGACCAGGCCGCAGGCCGCGTAGACGGGGAAGATGGCGGTGATGCCGAAACGGCCCGCCAGCCAGCCCGTGACGACTCCCGCGACCGCGAATCCGAGCGAGCCCCAGCGGCGGTAGCCGCCAAAGCCGCGGGAGGCCGCGCCCGTGGCGGCGGGGGAGTGCAGGGAGAGCGAGTTGATGATGGGAATGAAGGGCGTCCAGGCCAGCGACAGCAGGGCCATGAGGGCCATCCGGCCGGCGAACGGCAGGGGGAGTAGGAGGCCGTAGAAAATCAGGCCGCTGAAAAAGGCAAGGCCTCCGAGAAACCGGGCGGGCTTGCGCGCGACGGCGTCGAAGCGCGAGCCAATCCAGGGAGTCAGGATGACGGCCACCAGGCTGAACACCGCCGACAGCGTCCCGATTGCCGTTCCCGAAAGCCCTATCCGCTTGAAGTAGAGGTTCAGGTAGGTCCCGTAGACATTCAGCAGGCAGTAACTCCAGAAGAACAGGCCGTTGAACCTGCTCTCCAGCGCCCGTTTCTCCCGTTCCGTCGCGCGGCTTCCTGCCATGAGAAACATGCTATCATCCATGCCGTGGATTTGATAAAAGCGTTCTTCGAACACGTTTACAACGTGCGGGGAATCATCGAATGGGGCGGCACCCTGGCGGTGGCTGGCATAATCTACGCGGAGACCGGCTTGATGCTGGGATTCTTCCTTCCCGGTGACTCGTTGCTGGTGACGGCGGGACTGCTGGCGGCGAGCGGTCTTAAGGGCATGCCGGACATCCGGTGGCTGGTCGGACTGGGCTGTCTGGCCGCGGTCCTCGGCAACGCGACGGGATACTGGATAGGCCTGAAGGCGGGGAAGCCGCTTTACCGGAGGAAGCAGACGTTCTTTTTCAGGCGGGACCACCTTCTACGGACCAGGGAGTTCTACAGGAAACACGGCGGGAAAACCATAATCATCGCCCGGTTTGTCCCCATCGTCCGGACCTTCGCCCCGGTCGTGGCGGGCATCGCCCGGATGGGCTATCCGCGCTTCTTCTCCTACGATATATGGGGTGGAACCGGCTGGATAACCAGCATGTGCATGATTGGATACACGCTGGGCGCGTCCATCCCGAACATAAGCAAATACCTGCACATCGTCATCGCGGCGGTAATATTCGTCTCGCTCATCCCCATTTTCGTGGAAGTCATAAGGAACAAGCTTAAGAAGGCGGGGGCAAAGGCCAAAAAGAAGTAGTCCTTTTTTCGGAGTAATGAAAACCCGCCATCAGGACACCCAGACTAGGTAGTTGGGTGTCTTTTTAAGGCAACCGACTCTTTTAGGGGCGGTGGCAAGCGAAGCGCGCCGTGCTCGGCCCTTGGCCGCATGCGCGAAAGCGCATCGCGAGGCCGGAGGCTGAGTCGAATGGTAGAATCAAGCCGATATGGAGCGGTTCTTTTCTAAGTGGTCCGTGAGCGGGCGTGAATACTGATATGTCAAGATTTAGGCGATTAATCATTTTCGCGGCAATAACTCTTTTGGTGACAGTATTATCATCCGTAACCATTGCAGACAGAGAACAACAGATTTCTCCCTACGTGCAAGCGCTTGGTGGAATTGGGCTGGGTCAAACCGACCTCCTTTCAGTGTGGGACGACCCTGCCAACCTTGCCATCAAGGAAGGTTCACCAATTCTATCCTTCGGATTCAAGGACAAACGATATTACGATTTCCCGAATGACCGGTGGGGAACAGTTTCTTCTTCCATTGGATTCGGGATATTGGACTTTTGGTCAGCGGCGCTTCTGGTGGATATGAATTATTGGTGGCGTCCCGTTTCCTGTTGCTGTCCCGTTTTGTGTTGCTGAACAATAGGCCTATTTCCTGTTAGGTTGAAGGTCAAAAAGGAGCATGCCAGTG
>Ga0315282_10002360_pt1 | contig 34931 bp, 34 predicted proteins | sample YL17G07_20_MG_FD_203693 | JGI IMG/M metagenome (GOLD analysis project Ga0315282, IMG submission 203693) | Sediment microbial communities from Yellowstone Lake, YNP, Wyoming, USA - YL17G07_20 | ecosystem: Environmental > Aquatic > Freshwater > Lake > Sediment | place: USA: Wyoming | collected...
CGGATTTCGACGCCAGCATGCGCTGCGCTATGTAACTGCCTCCGCCCGGCTCCGCGCCAGGATACCAGACAGCCCACCACTGGACCGCGATCGGCATGATGAAGACCGCCACAGCCATGTCCCAGTTATTCGTGAAATTGGGCAAGACATTCATATAGTTCAATCCACCCGGCCCTTTGAGTGCTGTGAGCTTTGTTACGAGCCCGCTCAGTCCGCCTACCTGGGGGAGTCGCAGGGCGAAGTATGCGGCGGCAATCACGGCCGTCATTTTGATGAAGAACTGAACCATGTCGATGACCAGCACGCCCCAGAGACCGGAATGCGTCGCGAAGACCACATTCAGGAGGCCGACGAGCAATAGGGTCTGCCAGCGCTCGAGACCGAACAGGACGCCGGCGATCTTGCAGGCGGCAAGGTTCACGGTCGCCATGATCATGCAGTTGAAAAAGAGGCCGAGATAGACCGAGCGAAATCCGCGGACGAAACTCGCGGCTTTTCCTGAATAGCGGATTTCGTAAAACTCGAGGTCCGTCATGACGCCGGAGCGCCGCCAAAGCTGCGCATAGAAAAACACCGTGGAGATGCCGGTCAGGGTGAATGCCCACCAGACCCAGTTCCCCGCCACCCCGTTGCGGCGCACGATGTCGGTCACCAGGTTCGGCGTGTCGCTAGAGAACGTGGTGGCCACCATCGAAAGCCCCGCCAGCCACCAGGGCACCGAGCGGCCTGATACGAAAAACTCCGATGTGTTTTTGCCGGCGCGTTTGCCGAAGAACAGAGCGGGGGTGAAGCAGATTCCCAGAGAGAACGCGACGATCACCCAATCGATGAGGTGTAGATGCATGCCTAGACCTTTATGAGCCGCGCAACGAGAATTTTGTTCTCGTTAGCAGCCAGAAGCCGGAAGCAAGAAGCCAGAATCTCAACGTCGCGCTCACAGCAGTCAGCGAGCCAATCACCTCGTCGATCTATCCTGGCTCCTGGCTTCTGGCTTCCGTATCCCGCCGCGTTTTGGCAGGATATCAAGGGCGCAGCCCTTGGCTGGTATCCTCTTGCAAGACTGCGCGCGACTTCAGCCCAAGCTTCCGCAAAGAAAACGACATTATAGCCGGAAGGCGTCAGACCGCAAACGAGAGCTTCCTCCAAGACGCCAAGAAACCAGGACCTTCCTGTCCCCGGTGTCTCCTATGAAGATCGCGCATTTTCATTCGCTGTGGCGAGCCATACGCTCATGGGAACTTGGTGCCCTTTGAGGCTCCAGAGCCATTCGAGCCTCGAAGAGGCGACGCAGCAAAGCCCAGGGCGTGAGCCCTGGGATGAAATCACACGCGCGGAATAAAGCCCTGTAAGGGCGAAGCAGCATGCGCCGCCCTTACAGGGCTGGCTCTAATCGGGTACCTGCTCCCCAGGGCTAGCGCCCTGGGCCGGACCCTTGCAGGGTTCTTCCCACTGGTTATTTAAGCCCCGTTCGCCTAGTCCCAAGATCTTGGTGTCCCTGGTGTCTTTGCGGTTCGTTCTTGGTACGCAACTATATCCGTTCAACAGTCACGCATCTTTGGCCGAATTGCCGCTTTTTCAGCAGCCCATCGACCCATCTGTCGAGATGTCCTGGACGAAAAAAGGCGGCTGTCACCAATTTCGGCTATGCCGGGATTCGGAATCCGGGTAAACTTCGGTCCGTCAAAATCGCAGTGTCAGGTAGAAGCACGAATCCAGACAGAGGAGCTACCAAGATGGCAAAAGATATGCAGGGGACTGTTGGGCAACAGCTGCCTGACACGCTCCCGCGCGTCCTCGGCTTTTGGGACATTGTGGGGATCGTCATCGGCGGCGTCATCGGTTCGGGAATATTCATCGTTCCGGCTTCTGTTGCAGCCGGAGTGCAATCTCCGCTGCTGATCCTCACCGTCTGGATTGCCGGCGGGATACTCTGCTTCTGCGGCGCGCTCGCCTTCGCAGAACTCGGAGCATCCTTTCCGCATGCGGGCGGGATGTACGTGTTCTTGCGGGAAGCCTACGGCCCCCTGATTGCCTTTCTCTTCGGCTGGACGCTGTTTCTCGTGATCGATACCGGCTCCATTGCAACCCTCGCAGTCGCTTTTTCCTCGAAGTATCTTCCCTATTTCTTCACGGTGACGCCGTTGATGGAGAAGGCGATTGCCTGTTTGTTTGTCGCATTCCTCGCCAGCGTGAACTACATAGGCGCCAGATGGGGGGCTTTCGTTCAGAATCTGCTCACCATCATCAAATCCGGCGCCATCATCGCCGTCTGCACGATCGTGTTTCTCTTTGCCAAGGGCAACGCGAGCCATTTCATCACCCCGTCGGCGCCGCCACTCTCCTGGGACCTGCTGGCAAAGATGGGAGTAGCCCTTGTTGCTACCTTTTGGGCTTATAAAGGCTGGGAAATGTCCACCTTCAGCGCAGGCGAACTGAAGAATCCAGGAAAGAACCTTCCCGGCGGGCTTCTCCTCAGCATGGTGGCAGTGATCGTGCTTTACGTGATCACCAATCTCGCCTACCTCTACGCCTTTCCGGCCAGCGCAATCGCCAAGTCGGATCGGATCGCGAGCGATGCCATGGACCTCGCGGTCGGGCCGATCGGCGGTTCGATCATCGCCTTCACCATTCTGTTTTCGATCCTGGGCGCCGCGAACTCGAACATGCTTTGCAGCCCTCGGGTTTTCTACGCTATGGCAGCGGACAAACTGTTCTTCAGGAAACTCGCAGCCGTGCATCCGCGCTTTCTTACCCCGCACGTCTCCATCATCGCCATGGGGCTGTGGGCTCTGGCGCTGAGCCTGTCAGGGACGTTCGAACAGCTTTTTACCTACGTGATCTTCGGGCAGTGGATCTTTTTCGGACTGACGGCGGCTGCGGTCTTCATCCTGCGGAAAAAAGCGCCGGATCTTCCACGGCCGTACAAGACCTGGGGCTATCCGGTCACGCCGGCAATTTTCGTCCTTGCGGCTCTTCTCATCTCCATCAACTCGCTCGTCAACCAGTTCTGGAACGCCTTTGCAGGACTAGCCATCATCTTCCTCGGCCTGCCGGCCTATTTCTACTGGCACGGAAGAAAGCGCAGAATCGCGGCACCGGCACCCGAGACATAAGCTCCAGATCACACTCGCAGAACTCAAAATCGCTTGCGCGGATCCCGTCCAGATTTCAACCTCTCCAGATGTGACCCGAATGGCGCTTAAATAAGGGCCTTTGCAGCTGGCTTAAGCACTCGAATACGAGGCATCTAAGCCCCGAAGGGGCGGTGCAGGAAAGCCCAGGGCGTGAGCCCTGGGGTGAAGACGACACGCGCAGGGATAAAGCCCTGCAAGGGCGAAACAGCATGCGTCGCCCTTACAGGGCTCGCTCTGATCCGGCACCTGCTTCCCCAGGGCTTGCGCCCTGGGCTTTCCTGCCGGACCCCTGCAGGGTCCTTCCGACTCCTTATTTAAGCGCCATTCAGATGTGACCGCGGAACCTTTACTCGCTGCGGAGGGCCTCCAGGGGATCGACCTTGGCGGCGCGCCGTGCAGGAAGGTAAGTTGCCGCCAGCGACACTACAACCAGCACAACCGGAGTGCCGACGAACACAGTGACGTCGCGCGGGCTGACCCCGTAAAGCAGCGACCCGATTGCGCGTGAGGCGGCCAGCGCGGCCGGAATCCCGATCACCAGGCCGGCAGCCGCAAGCCGCGCGCCCTTCCGAAGCACGAGCGCCAGCGCGTTTCCTGAAGTGGCGCCCAGCGCGACCCGGATGCCGATCTCGTGTTTCCGCTGGCTCACGGAGTAGGCGATAACGCCATAGATGCCGATCGCCGCCAACGCCAGCCCGAACAAACCGAAACCGCCGAGGATCGAAGCTATCATTTGTTCCTCGGCGAGAAACTCGGAAACCACATCGTCCATCGGCTTCATCCGGCTCACCGGCAGCTCAGAGTCGAGCGCGTGCACTTCGCCGCGCACCGCCTGAGCCAGCTTCATCGGATCGACGGTGGTCCGGATCGCGACAAATGCCATCGAAGAGGGCTGCTGAGCGAGGGGTGAATAGATCTGAGGCCCCGGATCCCTCGCAGGTCCGTTGTGCCGTACATCTCCGACCACGCCGATAATGCGCGCATCGTTGATGCGCCGGCCGACCGGATTTTCATTTAAGAAGGACCGCCGCGCGAGCGCCTGGTTGATAATGACCACTGCCGGTTTTCGTCAACAGCCCGCCGCCGATCAACAACACGACCGCGAGGGCAATTTCCACTACTACCAGGCCCGAAAGAAAGCGGCCCCTCAGGAGCGTATTGCACGAGCCCGCCGAACCTCCGCTGCCACATGCCGTAACTCAGCACGACGACCGGCGGTCCCCCTGGCTGATCTCCCGCTGGTGTAAAGTAACGGCCAAGCGCGGGCTGAATTCCGAGAACACGCAGGAAACCCGCGGTCGCCCGGCCGCATATCATTCGCTCGGGCTCGGTGAAACCGGAAAGGCTTTGGCCCGTGACATTGGATGTGGACCAGCCGAATCCGGCAGGTTCCTGAAAGACGGCGTTCTCCTCGTGCCAATCGAAGAAATCTCGAATGAGCACACTGCCGTACCAGACTCCACCGTCCTGACGTACCTGAATGGAAACAAGGCGATCAGGATGTGGGTATGGGAAAGGATTTAAGAGCAGGGCATTCACAGCGCTGAAGATGGTGGTGTTGCCGCCAATTGCCAGCGCGAGAACCAGCAGCGCGGCGGCCGTGAATCCCGGGTTCTTTCGCATCATGCGAAAGGCATAGCCAAGATCCTGCTGCAATCGTTCGATCGGTCCCCACCCCCACATTTCCCGACTCGTCTCTCTGAGCAGCGCCGCATTTCCGAACTGCCGCCTGGCCGCGTAGCCCGCCTCTATTGCGTCCAGGCCACTTCCCTGGTTCTCTTCAGCCTGCATTTCGAGGTGAAACTGCATCTCTTCTTCGAGTTCGCGGTCGAAGCGCTTGCGGTGAAAGAGGACAAGCAGTCGTCGCCAAAGCTCATTCATGGCGCGGAACCTCCCTCCGGTGTCCCATCTCCATGATCCAAATCCCGGGCTAGAGCCGCACAACGGATGTTGATTTTTGCAGATGCGACACCCAAGAACTCAGGCAGGCTCGATGACGCGAACAATCGCCTGCATGACCCGGGTGAAATCCGACACCTCGGCGGAAAGCTGTTTCCGTCCGGCCGGCGTGAGGCGGTAGACGCGGGCGCGGCGCTTCGGGCCCGCCGGAACCCACTCCGCCGTCACCCAGCCTTTGATCAGCATTCGCTGGAGGGCCGGGTAAAGCGATCCTTCCTCGACCCGGAGCACCTCGTCCGACATGCGCTTGATCTGCTGTGCGATCGCATAGCCGTGCAACGGGCCGCGCGCCAGCGTCTTGAGGATCAGCATGTACAGCGTTCCGGGGGGGATTTCCGTTCGTGAACGCTTGGATTCCCTGTGCATAGACATGCTATGGATGCTGAACTCGGCTCATAATGGAAGTCAAGTGTAATAAAGCGAATCAACGGGCGAGAGCAAGCGCCGGCGTCTCCTGGGTCGGCCGGCGCACGCGCTCCTCTGCCCAGAGGACTTTGTCGGGCGAGTGCAGTGCGCTTTTTGATTGCGCCCGACTGTCCTCCGGATCAATCATTTATGTTCTTGTGTCGACGGGCGGCTTCGACTGCGAAACCGGCGGTGACCGCGCGTTCCGGCATCGTAACAATTTTTTCTGACCAGAGGAGACAACACCGTGGCGGCAAATGATCTAAAGAAAACGCCGTTGAACCAGTGGCACCGCGATCACGGCGCGAAGATGGTGGATTTCGGCGGCTGGGACATGCCGGTGCAGTACGAGACCGGCATCCTTCAGGAGCACCTGGCCACGCGCAAGTTCGCCGGCTTGTTCGACGTCAGCCATATGGGCCGCTTCCGCTTCAAGGGCGCGAACCAGATTCCATTCCTGCAGCACGTGCTTACGAACAACGCCGAAGCCCTCGAGCCGTGGCAGTCGCAATACACGCTGATCGCGAACGAGAAGGGGGGCCTGGTCGACGACGCCTACCTCTATCGCTTCGATGAGACCGATTACTTACTGGTGGTGAACGCGTCGAACACGGAGAAAGACTGGGGCCACTTCCAGCGGTACACTGCGAACTTTCCCGGCCTCGTCATGGAAGACCATACTGCAAAGGTCGTCATGATCGCATTTCAGGGGCCGCTCGCAGGCCAGATCCTGGAGGAACTGATCGAAGGCGGCGAGCTGCCGAAACCGTTCCGCAACGCCTTGTCGAAGGTGAGGATCGCAGGCACCGAGATTCTGATCGGGCGGACCGGCTACACGGCGGAGCCGATCTGCTTTGAGCTGTTCGTCCCTGCAGAGGAAGGAGTGAAGGTCTGGTCGAGGCTCTACGAGACGGGCAAAGACCGGGGCGTGCTGCCCGTGGGGCTTGGCGGCAGAGATACGCTGCGCCTGGAGGGCGGACTGCCACTCTACGGCCACGAGTTCGGCATCGATCCCGAGGGAAAGGAAATCCCCGCCTTTGCATTTCCGCTGACCAGCATCGCCGTGAGCTTTTCCGAGCGCAAGGGCAAATTCATCGGCCGCAAGGCGCTCGCCCGCCAGTTCGTCGAGGTACAGAAGCTCCTGGAAGGCCGCTACAGACCTTCCAAGGTGCTCCCGCGCCGGATTCGGCCGCTGGCCGTTGTGGACAAGGGCGTTGCGCGCCAGGGCGATCCGGTGTTCGTCGGGAAGAAGAAGGTGGGTGTGGTCACGAGCGGCACCGTGGCGCCCTACTGGAAGTTTGAGGGCGAAAGCTCAACTATGAGAATCACGGAACAGAGTGAGCGGCGGGCAGTGGCGCTTGCCTATGTGGATGCAGCTCTGATGCCGGACCAGGACGTCGAAGTGGCGGTCCGCGAGCGCAGGCTCAAGGCCCGGATCGTCCACTGGCATGGAAGGTCCGAGGCGCCTCCCTATTTCCGTCCGATTCCGGCACTCTGGCACAAGCCGCAGCGCGAGCCGGCCATAGGCGAAGGCCTCGAGAAAGCCAGACTGACGCTCAGGAAAGCGCTCGATAATCACGCGTGGCGCCAGCAGCGCTGCATCAACCTGATCCCGTCCGAAATGACGCCTTCCCCGCTCGTCCGCATGCTGCAGGTGTCGGACCCGGTCGGGCGCTACGCCGAGCACAGGGAATTGCCGGCGTTTCTCGACCAGGAAGTCTTCTACTACCAGGGCACCGATTTCATCGCCTGGGTTGAGGACCGGCTGGCGGCGGAACTGGCGGAGTTCATGGGATGCCCGCAGGTGGAAACCCGTCCGATCAGCGGCCAGATGGCCAACATGACCGTGTTCAGCGCCATGGTGGATTACCGAAACCGCGTCGACCGGCGCCGCGAACCCGGGCGCATTCGCCTCGCCATGAACAACCACATCACCTACGGCGGGCACCTGAGCGCGCAGCCGATGGGCGCGCTGCGCGACTACATCGCCAAGGATCCGGTCACCGAGCGCTTCGCCGTGATCAACTTCCCTGTCTGCCGCGACAACCCATTCAGAATCGACGTGGCGGAAACGGCAAAAATCCTCGAGCAGGTCAACCCGGAAATCATCATCTTCGGCAAGAGCATGGTGATTCATCGGGAGCCGGTGGCTGAGATCCAGAAGTTGGTCAAGGACCGAAAGGAGCGGCCCATCATCATGTACGACATGGCCCACGTGCTGGGACTGATCGGACCGCACTTCCAGGAGCCGTTCAAGGAGGGCGCCGACGTCGTGACCGGCTCCACGCACAAGACATTCTTCGGTACGCAGCGCGGCGTAATCGGGATGAATTTCCAGGAGGACATGCCCGAATGGGAACTCTGGAATGCCGTGCGCCGGCGCGCGTTCCCCGGCATGACGAGCAATCACCACTTGGGAACGCAGTTGGGACTGCTCCTGGCCGCGATCGAGATGAATGCGTTCAAGGGGTCATACCAGCCTCAGGTGATCGCCAATGCCAAGGCCTTCGCTCTCGCCTTGAAGCAGCAGGGCCTGGATGTGCAGGGCGATCCCGCCATCAACTTCACCGAAACCCACCAAGTGGTCGTCAAGGTCGGCTACGCCCACGGATGCGACATCGCCAGGAGGCTCGAGCAAAACAACGTCGTCGTGAACTTCCAGGCGATTCCGAGCGACGAAAGCTTCACGGCCAGTTCGGGGCTTCGCCTGGGTGTTTCGGAGATGACGCGGTTCGGGATGAAGGAGAACGATTTCCGCGCGTTCGCCGCGCTCTTCGCAGAAGCGGTCAAAGGCCGGAACGTTGGCGAGGAGGTCACTAAGTTCCGGCAGAACTTCCTGACGATGCGCTATTGTTTCGAGGAAAAAGATCTGGCCGAGCAGAAAGCGAAGCTGGTGTCCACGTTCTAAGCTCATAAATATATAGGGAGAACAGCTATGCCCAGCACATTCAAGATGATTGGCCTTTGCGCGGCAACTCTTTGCCTTGGCGTCTGCACGGCAGGAACGCAGACCGCGCCCGCAAAGCTTCACTATCAGCGCATCGTGCTCTCAGCGGAGCCGGTCGAGCAGCCGCTCCTTACCGGACCACCGCAAACCGCAGGAATGCGAGCAGGCCGAGTCGTGCTCAAGGCGGGCGAGGACATGCACCGGCACTCGACGGAGAACAACGAGGAGCTACTTGTGTTCCTGCGGGGCAAGGCTCGCGTCCTGCTGGGCAGCGAGACGCTGACGATGGAGGCGGGCCAGGTGCTCTACATCCCGCCGCAGACGGAGCACGAACTCCACAACGACGGGCCCGACGAATTGCGGTACATCTACACGGTCGCGCCGGCCGGTCGATAACCGAGACAGGCCTGCTCCACGGAAGCAGAAAAGCACCCCGCACCAGCGATGGCAGCCCGCACAGGGAACGATAGCGCATTCGCGAGCGGCCCAGCGCGGGTTGGCCCGCGCTGCGTCTTCTCAACGGGCATCGAACAGACTTGGTTGGGCAAACTCGAGAACGTGCTCGGCGATATAGGCCTCGATGCGACGGCGAACTTCTGCCGGACATCCTAAAAGAACAGCGGCTAAAGCTTCGGGTGACTTCAGAGTTTTAAAGCTGCGGGTCATCCTAGAAAAGAGAACGACGGGTTTCCTGCATGCGACCATGCGCGCCACATTCACAAGGGTTCCGACACTCTTGCCGTCCCAGAGCATCAAACCAAAATCAGCTTCGCCGGCCATTGCGGCGTCCTTCGCGGTGAAAAACTCAAAATCCCGTGTGCGATGTGGCGCCCTGACGTTAGCCACGCGCCAGTTTCCGAGATTGTTTCGGCATTCGCCAGCGGTACAGTAGACGACCACATTGGGATAATGTTTCTTGCTAAAAAAACTCTGAATAGCTTTGTCCGCTCCGTTGGCGTCGCCCACGAGGACATCGAGATGCTTTGCAATTATCAGCTGTAGCCGGTTTCGGACTTCGGCATTCAGTTGACTGATCTGACGTGAGCCGCCGATAAATACTTTACTCATGCCCGACTTCTCGTTTGGGTGAATGCGAACACAAACACCGCTGAAGCGCCTGAACGGCTCAGCACTTGGGCGATAGCATTCATCGTCGCACCCGACCGATAAAGGTCATCCAAAAGCATAACGCGATGCCCCATGATACGAGGCGCGCTGACTTCGAAAGCGCCCTCAAGGAGTTTCCGGCGCTCTTCTGCATCGTAAACGTTTTTCAACTCACCAAACTGCTTCAGTTTGCGTATCGCGTCATGCGCCACAGGTATTTCCAAGCGCCTGTCGAGTCCGTCCGCGAGCCGTGCCACCGGCTGGGGTTTACGGTAGATTAGCTCTTATTTTACCATGCCTCTCCTGCAAGCTATCGAGATATGACAATGCCTGCCCAGCCAGGTCATCGCGTTTGAGGCAAGATCTCCTGGCACAAGCGGGATCGATCGTCATCGCAATCCTCTTCCATAGGCAGTTCTCGCGATTGCTTCGAGCGACATGTAGATAAGGGGAAAATGCCAGTCCAAAACATCCAGGGCATCCAGCGCATGGCGAAGCAATCGGACCCCGGCATTGCGAAGGCGTTCCTGCGGACAATTCAGCAGATCAAGGACGCACCGGCCAGAACCTGAACCGCGTGGTTTAAGCCGTCAGAGCGATACGACTCATGTTGGGCGACAACCAGGTTGCCGTTACGAAGCTCGGCTGAACACCGAGTTCCTTGAACAGACGATGGACCGCGCGATGTTGCGCGAGCTTGTCACGGTCTGGCAGGGTGGAGCGATTGCGAAGGCTACGCTGTATCACAACATGGAGCGCAGCGGGCTGACGAGGCCCGCCGTGGGTTTCGAGCAGGAGCAGGCCGAGGGTCATGCAGGAGCAGTCTTGTAGGCAGCGATAGGGCCGTTTGTGCACTCGTATTGGCAGGGGAGGGCTGGACGCGGTCTGGCTCCTCTCGTTTGAAGGCACAGGGCGTCTTTGCCGGTCTGTTCCCCGTCTCGGGTAAGCCGACCAGACGTCTACTCATGCGCGTTAGCCAACGACCAACGTTAGGGGGGATCTATTCGGATCGACAATCATTCTTGCATAAGCGCCTTGACAGACTTCGCGATGCGTACAGGCTCTCATCCAGCAAGCCAAGTGTGTACGTCACGCCCGGGTCCGCTTCATCTTTGGCCACGCGGCGGGCTTCTTCGATAAGGTCGTCCAGCTCTTGAGCCCCCGCGAATTGGGCTATTCGCTCCCCGGCAGCCGCCTGGATGAGCCAGTAATCGTGGAAGGCAAGCTTTCGGAGAAGCTTCCAATCGCCTCTGTCGCAAAGGTTGGCGAGAGTAACACCCACAAGGCGTTTAAACAGGTATAGGTTCTCGGAAATCTTGACGGGCAGCGGTCGCTCACCGGGTTCGTTACCCATGTATTGCCAAAACTCATCGGCTTCTGCCAACGATTCGGGCCAAGGCTTGACGGAAGAATCTGCCGCTTTGCTCATCGATTTAGCAAGCTCTGGAACATTCCAGAAGTTAACCGGGTAGTCCTTCGAAGCCGCGAGCTCAGCAATCCAACGGGCAGTCTTGCCGTCGCCGGACTGGAGTAACGTAATGAGAAGATCACGTGAGGCGGGCTGGAGATCCGTTTTACCGACAAAACGCTTCAGATAGGGTATGTCACGACGCCGCACTGTCCGTCGAACAGCCCCCGCCACTTCAAAGGGCAACTGACGATACTTTTCGAGTAACACTCGGATATTCAATCGTGCTCGGTCCCCTTCGAGGGCTGAAAGCGCTCCGCGGCAGACTTCGTTAGGCCCTTCTAGAAGGCGTCGTAAGAGTTTTTGAGGGCGCACGACACGATTGTGACAACCGCTCTTTCGCCGCGATCACGGCCTTCGTCTCCTCTGGTCAACCTGACTGCGCGGTGGCTCGGCGTTCCCAGAAGTCCTCGAAGCGACCGCTGAGTTTGCAGCAACGCAGGGCAATGATTGCGTCGGCCCCGGTCACGGTCCAGTGCATGCCGGCGCGCTTGAGCCGGGTGCCGATGGCAACCTTGCAGCCGGCCTCGACCACCCCAGTGGACGTGCATAGGCCATGGGCGCGGAACTTCGGGTAACTCATGCGCTGACGATTGCGGGTGACGTAGTCGACGCACTTGCGCGCCTCGTCGTTCGTCTCAGCGTGCAGGCGCATTGCAGCTAGCACAGCTTCGAGTTTGCCTCCGTCCAGGTCGTCGTGCCGCTGTTTGGCCCAATGCGCAGCGAGATCGCTGCCGGTGCCGTAGATGGCCTTGGCGACGTTCGAGAGGTACTCCTTGGCATGGAAGAGATCCACAATCTGGACGGCTCCGGGAAAGAGCTCGTCGGCCAGATTCCAGACCCAAGGGGCACCGTCGCCCAGGACCACGCGGCGCGTAGCTCGATCGAACCCACGCCGGCGTGCTTCGCGCTCCACGCGTTGTGCGAAGTCCGATGGTGCCTTGTCGGTGTCGCGGCTAGCGCGCTCTCAATGGCGGCCGAGTAGGTGATCGATCCCGCGTCGCGTACTGGCGTGCCTTCATGGTCAAGCCCCTCGGCGCTCCAGATCGCCACCAGTTTGACCTCGCGCGTCTTGGAACCGCCGTCTGGCTGTTTTCCCTGGCGTCCCTCCAACTCCGAGGCGCGCATCGGCACACCCGTGCCGTCCATCCCAAGGTACATCGTTGTCGCACAGGGCGATGACGGCTCGACTACTGTCCGTTCATCCTTGGCGATCTCGCGGCCGAGCGCCTCGGCGGTGCGCTCGACCTGCTTGGCACCTACTGGTACGCCGGCCAATTCGCGCATCAACTCGTCGGCTTCCTGGAAGCTGACCATTGCGGCAGCCAGACTCAACATGCGCGTGACTGCAGGGGAGAGTGACGAGTCCTTCATGCCCAGCGCTTGGTCACGCGGACAGAAGCCACCCTGGCATGCAACGCAGTGGTAGTAGGCACGCTCGAGCGTCATCTCCCCCAGTGCCGTCTGGAAAGTCTTGGACCTCCGGCCCGCATAGTGGGCCACCTTTCCGCAGGAGCATGGAAAGGTCGACCCTCCGTAGTCGGACGTATCGGCGTTGAGCCGGTGCTCGACCGCCCGTGCCGCCACCTGAAGCGCCCGACGACGCGCCGCGATCTCGATGGCCTCAAAATCCAGCCCGTCAAGTGCGCTGTCGCCTACCAGCCCTATGATCTCCGAGGCCACTTCCGCATCGAAGGCTTCTTTGAGGCCCCCTTTTTTAGGTCGGCTTCTCGCGAGGCCGCCGCTGTTGCCTCCAGTTGTGCATCGGCCCACGTTTCACAGACCTGCCAGTACGTCTCGATGTTCTTGCGGAACTGCTGAGCGGCCTCGAGCTGAATCCGCGCTATCTTGGCCTGGTCGCACGATACGAGCCGCGACAGAGTGCTACCACCAACTCCGCGGGTAAGGCTGAAGTAGGGACCATGGCGAGCCTTCGGATCCTGTGAGCACGGGCAGCCAGGTTTGTTGCACTTCATGTACCGTTCCGAGAGTGAGCCTCGGCGCATGGGTCGGGGCTCGAGCAGTGCGGCAAGCGCCTCGTCGACGGCGGCGGGAACATCGTTCTCATTGGCCATTGCGTCTCCTTTCGGCCATCATAGCCGAAAGAAAAGCTCTACGCAACCGCTACATGCCGCCTAATCGCACAATCGTGTCGTGCGCCCCAACCCAAGCAACAGTTTGACAAAAATCACAGAGACCAGGCCGCCCAAGGCGCCCAGCGCGGCATAAAAGACAAACTCAATCGGGTGGACGAGCTGGTACGCGGGAACATGGAAAAGGGGTTCATCGCCGAGCAGAAGGTGAAGCACCACCCATGATGTTGCCGAGCTCATGACGATGGCGCCCAGCACGTGAGTATGAAGGTCCCCCATTACCTCTTCCAGCGTGAAGAGGATTGCGGCAATCGGAGTGTTGAAAGCGGCAGCCAGAGCCGCGGAAGCTCCAATCGGCACCAGCGCTTTCACTCCGCTGGAGCTCAATCCCAATCGTCGTCCCAGAACGGAGGCGATGCCGGCTCCTACCTGGACGGCAGGACCCTCGCGGCCCAGCGCGATTCCGCTGGCAAGAGAGACCGACGAGCAGCCGAACTTCCCCAAAACCGTGCGAAGCCGGATTATTCCTCCGCGGATGAACAAAGCCGTTTTGGTTTGAGGGATTCCACTGCCGCGCGCATTGGGGAAGTATTTCTGAAGCAGGTAACCCGTGAGCAGTGCGCCCATGACGGGCACAAGAACGCGCCGCCATGCAGCGCCGCCGGCGGGGTACATGCGAGACCCGAGGTTTTCGGTCAGCACGATGAAGGCGACAACAACCAAGCCGACGGCTGCACCGATCACGAGAGTAAGGATGAGGAGAACCTTGTCCTCATGCCGGTGAATCCTTTGCGCATCGGCCCAATGGCTGAGGGTATTCCAGCTGATCCTCCACTTTGGCCGGGTTGTCGTTCCCATCAGATGGCACTCTTGTCCAAATTAGCTTTTACGGATCAAACATCCTAGCCAGGGTCTGACCCGGCGATGCGACCCGGCATGTGAACAAAGGGGACGGCCGGACCTTACTTGGATTATATTGGATTAACCAAGAAGCAGAAAATCCAAGGAGGCCCAGCCATGCAGAAATCTTGTAGCATCTTCTCGCAACTCTTACAATTATTTCCTCGACTCGAATTCGAACGGGCCGTCAAGCAGCACAAGGCCCAGTACCACGCGCGCGGGTTCAGCAGTTGGCGCCAGTTCATCGCCATGCTGTTTTGCCAACTTGGTCGGGCGCACACGCTCCGCGAGATCTGCGGCGGCTTGGCGAGCTGCGAGGGAAAACTGAAACATCTGGGAGTGCCTGACGCTCCCAAGAGGTCCGCGTTGGCCTACGCTAACGAGCATCGGCCGTGGCAGCTGTACGAGACGATTTTCCATCAACTGCTCGGCAAGTGCCAGACCGCCGTGGCAAAGCGAGGCGGAAAGAAAAAGTTCCGGTTCAAGAACAAGCTCATGAGTCTGGACGCAAGCACGGTGGATCTTGTGCTATCGCTGTTCGATTGGGCCAAGTTTCGCCGGACCAAGGGAGCGGTCAAGCTGCACTTGCTGTTGGATCACGACGGCTACCTGCCGTCGTTTGCCCTGATCACTACAGGCAAGATCAGCGATATCACCGTGGCGCGACGGATGCGTTTCGATCCCAGGACGATTCTGGTCATCGGTCGGGGCTACATCGATTACGAGTGGTTTGTGAAACTCACCCTTCAAGGCGCTTTCTTTGTCACGCGGCTGAAGGACAACGCCGTCTATGAGGTGGTGGAAGAACGCAAGGTGCCCAAGAATCGCAACGTGCTCAGGGACCAAATCATCTTCTTCCCCGGCCAGAGCCCGGCAGAACCAAGCCAGGAGTATTTCTTCCGCCTTGTCGAGATCTGGGACGAGGAGAAAGAGGAATCCATCGTGTTCCTGACCAACAACAGAGAGTTTGGCGCCACGACCATCGCAGCCATCTATAAGGATCGGTGGCAGATAGAATTGTTTTTCAAGGCGCTGAAGCAGAACCTGAAGATCAAGACGTTTCTGGGCACGAGCGCGAATGCGGTGCTGACACAGATCTGGACGGCCCTGATGGCCATCCTCGTGTTGAAATATCTGCAGTTGATGTCCACATTCGCTTGGGACAACCGTTGGACACCCTCTTTAGCCCGGACTCCCAGGTACCATGTCCGGGCCGGCGCCGGGACGCCGTACGATTGGGGAGGTGGTCCGGGCTGAAGCCCGGACCCACATGTGGTTGGTTTCGAGACAGCCCCGAAGCGAACCCAGGCTCGGCTCGGCGTTCGAGAGAGCCCTGAAAGGGTGAAAGAGCTTCTCTCGCCCTTTCAGGGCTCCAATTTCTTTCCCCTCAACCGGGGGTTCGCTGCGCTCACCCCCGGCTACGCTCTGTGGCCCCTGCCGGGGCCAAACAACTACCAGATGGACTTGACCCTGGAATACTTCCGGATTCTCTCGTCCCTGGTCACCACAGGCATCCCCTTCATGATGGCTGTCGCGATGATAATCCGGTCCGCAGGGTCGGCATGAAGGGGGCCGGGTAAAAGCACAGAGCGTACAAAGATGGTATTGTCCACCGGCACGAAAGTGAAAAACGGCAGGGCTTCGCTCTTTGCGATCCAATCCTCCACGCCAAGGGTCAACTCGAGCCGGCGGCGGGCGACGAGCAGCGCGACCTCCCATACGCTGATCGAGGAGATGTAGATCGAGCGCTTCAATAGTGCCTTTCTGACAGCACTGCGGGCCCGGGGGCTGAGCTGCCGGGGGTCGTTGATAAACCAGATCCAGGCATGAGTGTCTAGAACGATCACTTGAGGGCTTCCCAATCTTCCAGCCCGACGGGCGCCGTGGGGCTTTCATACTTCACTACGGTGCCGCGCAACTCTTTCAACAGCTCCTCCGGGTTGTCCGCATACGGTATCACTTTGAGCACCGGCCGCCCCCGGTCGGTAACGATAATGGGTTTGCGGCTCTTTTCCACCATTCTGAAATAATGCAGCGCCCGGGACTTGAATCTGGACTTCGATACTGCTGTCATGAGTTCTCCCTTGTGGCTATGGTCATGATACCCTGGTCACTCTTTAAGATCAAGCAACGGGGTTCTGCCGTCTCACGGGCTTAGTCAGGAACAGGTGCCAATTTCGATGCTGTCGATCAGAAGCTCCGGGTCTTCCGTCCGGACGACCATCACTACCCACGTTCCATCCTTGGAGAAGTCGTACTGCTCGTCGTAGGGCATTTCCTCGCTGCGCGGCACTCTTCCAGACCAGGAAACGCACTGCCAGCGCCCGGAAGGCTGCTCCGGACATGCAACTGCGAACGCCGCCGGGAAATGCGTCGCATTACCGTCGGGCCCCTTACCCTTGTGACCCTCGGCATAAATTCCGCAGGCCGTGGTTCTTCGGGCCTTGATCATCGCGCATACGTAGCCGCGGAACCGGTTGGCGATCTCGTATGTGGGGTGAAGAATGACCGAGTGGCATCCCCTGTCGAAGTCTCCCGGCCGAGGATTCGCGCGCGTCCCCCCGATCCGCAGTGCCGGACTTCCCAGCCTGCCGCCCTGTTCTTCGATCCTCTGCCCGCCCTGATTTCCGAACCACTTCAACCAGATCTGTTCGCGGTCCGCCCCAAACTCAGTTGCCGCAATTCCTACGCAATCAGGTTTGACCGCCGGGCATGGGATTTAAAATCCAACGGAACCGATGTGACCCGATGGAAACTTCCGTTTCCGCGCCAAGGCAGGCGATGTCACCGACCTCGAGCAGACGGTCGTCCACCCCGACATCGGATTCCAGAGGTTCGAGGTAAAATCGCCTGTTCCAGAACGTTTTCAGGACACCCGCCCTGCCCCGCGTGGAAGTGTGCCGGGAACCGGCCCCGGCCCGCCCAGGGAGAGAGGAGCGCGACATCCCGCTCCTCTCCCCCTGGCCGAATTGCCTCCTGCGGACCCGCTTCACGGACGCGGCATCTGCTTTCTGCCCGCAATCGGGGATATTCCGCGCATGTTCACAGGCCACATGTGCCCTCCTGGCTCGTCGCCCCAAATACAATTCATGGTGAGCGCTGCCGATTCCTCTTACTGGGTCTGCGTCATCCGATTTAGAACAACGCCAATTCCAATTGATGTTGTTGCAGTGAACGAATTGCCGCATGGTTTGATTGGAACTTGCCTTTTATCCGTCAGCCAATTTGTGTGAGGTGATATACTGCCCCACATTGAATGCCAACCTGACGAGGTGACCATATGAAACGCGTCCGCCTTCTCCTTCTCTTTTGTCTTGGCCTGGCGCCGCTGCTCTGCGGCCAAATTGCCGGCGACAAGCCTTTGCTGCTGCACCATCCGACCATCAGCCGTACCCAGATCGTCTTCAGTTTCGCCAACGACCTCTGGAGTGTGAGCCGCGACGGCGGTGACGCGATACGCCTGACTACCGGTGTGGGCGCCGAGATCGATCCGGTTTTCTCGCCCGACGGATCTCAGGTCGCCTTCACCGGCGAGTACGACGGAAACGTTGATGTCTTCGTGATGCCTGCTGCGGGAGGAACGCCCAAGCGGCTGACTTACCATCCTGCGGCCGACCACGCTGTGGGCTGGACGGCGGACGGTAAGAACGTAATCTTCTCGTCGAGCCGCACCAGCTATTCCGGATTCAACCGCCTGTTCACGGTGCCCGTCGACGGTGGTTTCGAGGTGCAACTTCCGCTGGATCGCGCCGTCGAAGGAGCCTATTCACCCGATGGAACCAAGCTGGCTTACGTTCCCACGGACAAATGGCAGAAGGCTTGGAAGCGGTACCGCGGCGGCCAAACCACTCCCATTTGGATCGCCACGCTGAGCGATTCCAGCATCGTGAAAATCCCGCGCAACAATTCCAACGACTTCAACCCGCTGTGGGTCGGAGACACGATCTACTTCCTCTCCGATCGTGACGGGCCGGTTTCGTTGTTCGCCTACGACACCAAGTCGAAGCAGGTCACTGAGGCCGTCAGGAACAACGGTCTGGACTTCAAGGCCGCCTCCGCCGGGCCCGATGCCATCGCCATTGAGCAGTTTGGCGCGCTGCTCGTCTACGACCTGAAGACCCGCAGGACGAACCCGGTGCGGGTTCGCCTGAACGGCGACTTCGCAGAGATCCGCGCGCACTTCCGCAAGATCCTGCCCGCCGAAATCCGCGCGGCGGGCATCTCGCCCGCCGGCGCGCGGGCGGTTTTCGCAGCGCACGGAGAAATCTTCACCGTGCCGGCCGAGAAGGGAGACATTCGCGATCTCACCAATACGCCGGCGGCAGCGGATCGTGATCCCGCCTGGTCGCCCGACGGCAAGTCCGTCGCCTACTTCTCGGATGCCTCCGGTGAATACGTCCTTGAGATCCGCGCCCAGAACGGAATGGGCGAACCCAAGCGCATCAGCCTGGGCAACCCGGCCCCATTCCCTTACTCGCCGCGCTGGTCGCCGGACAGCAAAAAGATCGCGTTTACCGACCAGCAACTCAATGTCTGGTACGTGGACCTGGACAAGCCCACCCCGGTGAAAATTGACACCGATACCTACGCCGGCCCGGCAGCGCTAAATCCCTCCTGGTCCCCCGACAACAGATGGATCGCCTACACCAAGCAGCTGAAGAGCCATCTGCACGCTGTCTTTGTCTATTCATTGGAACAGAACAAAACGTTTCAGCTCACGGATGGGATGTCCGACGCGGCCAACGCCGTCTTCGACAAGGAAGGCAAGTATCTCTATTTTACTGCCAGCACCGATGCGGCTCTCACCAACGGCTGGCTGGACATGTCGAGCATCCAGCGCCCGGTGACCTGCAGCGTGTACCTGGTGGTGTTGTCCAAGGACGAGCCGTCGCCGCTGGCGCCGGAAAGCGACGAAGAGAAAGCGGCGGACGAAACCGCCAAGAAGCCTGCCGAGACCGCCAGGAAGGAAGTGACGGTCCGCATTGACCTGGACAACATCAGCCAGCGGATCCTGGCGCTGCCGCTTCCGGCCCGGAACTATGTTTCGCTGGACGCCGGCAAGACCGGCATCCTGTTCCTGCAGGAGGCTCCGCTTATGCAGTACATGAGCAGCCCGTCTGAAGGACGAGTCCTCCAGATGTTCGATCTCAAGACGCGCAAGACCGATCGGATTCGCGAAAACATTAACGGATTCTGGCTGTCGGCCAACGGCGAAAAGATGCTCTACCGCCAGCAACAGCAATTCTTCATTGCCGCCGCGGGCCGCGGGCCGGCAGCGCCTGCCGCCGCGGGCGGGGCGGCAGCCGGAGGGCCGTTGCGTCTCGACACGATGGAAGCCTACGTGGATCCGCGCGCCGAATGGGAGCACATGTACCATCAAGCCTGGCGCGATGAGCGCGACTTCTTCTACGATCCCGGTTTGCACGGGGTCAATCGGGAGGCCATGGAGAAGAAGTACGAACCGTATCTGGCCAACCTCGCCTGCCGCGACGACCTGAACTACGTGTTCGAAGAAATGCTGGGCGAGATGACTGTAGGCCACATGTTTGTCGGTGGCGGCGACCGGCCGGAGGTGAAGCGTGTCCCCGGCGGCCTGCTCGGAGCAGATTATGCTGTGGAAAACGGGCGCTACCGTTTTGCGCGCGTGTACAACGGCGAGAACTGGAATCCCAGTCTCAGGGCGCCGCTCACGCAGCCGGGAGTGAACGTGGTTGCCGGAGAGTACCTGCTCTCCGTGCAGGGCCGCGACGTCCGCCCGCCTGCCAATCTCTACAGCTTCTTCGAAGAAACGTCAGGCAAGGCCATTTTGCTTCGCGTCGGGCCGGACCCGTCGGGAGCGGACTCGCGTGAGGTGACCGTGGTGCCCGTGGGCAGTGAGACGTCCTTGCGCAACTTGGCCTGGATCGAGGACAACCGCCGAAAGGTGGACCAGTTGAGCGGCGGGCGGCTTGCCTACGTGTACTTGCCGAACACCGCCGGCGGCGGCTACCTGAATTTCAACCGCTACTTCTTCAGCCAGGTGGGCAAAGAGGGCGTGATCATTGACGAACGCTTCAACGGAGGCGGTGACATCGCGGACTACGTCATCGACTATCTGCGGCGCCCCATCATGGGACGCTTCACGATGCGCTATGGCGAGGACATCACCGTGCCGATGGAAGGGATTTTTGGCCCCAAGGTGATGATCATTAACGAAATGGCGGGATCGGGCGGCGACGCCATGCCGTGGCTCTTCCGCAAGTCGAAGATCGGCCCGCTGGTGGGCACGCGGACCTGGGGCGGTTTGGTCGGACACTACACGACGGCAGGCGATCTGATTGACGGGGGAAGCGTCGCCAGTCCTGACCTGGCTTTCTACAACCTGGAAGGATCATGGGATGTTGAGAACAACGGCGTCGCGCCGGACTACGAAACGGAAATGGATCCCAAACTGGTGCGCGAAGGCCATGATCCGCAGCTGGAGAAGGCCGTCGAGGTGGCACTGGACGAGCTGAAGAAGAACCCGGTGAACTACGGCAAGCGCCCGCCGTATCCGGACTACCAAAAGAAGAAGGGTCCCGCATAAGAACACGTTCCTGGTTATACTGTCCCCCCGAAGCAAAGGGACAGTATGGCTGGGCAGCCAACGCCTGGGAACAGGGGTCCTGTCTGGAATGTCGGTGTCGCGCCTCATTGCAAAACTCACAGGAACTAGCCAAAGGCTGCGCCCTTGATATCCCGCCAGAGCTCGTCGGGATAATGATCCTGATGCGCTTGCCGCGCCAGGCAATGATTGCTGACCAGTGCTTCGCGGAGATCTTTCCGATGGCGAGATACGTCCGCTCGCCCGCCGTGGCCGCCGGAATTTCGACGAAATCTGGATCGTCCCACAATGCCTGCGCGTCGACAAAACCGATCCCGTGCTTTTTCCTGTTTCCCGCGCTCTTTGCCGGATCGAATTCGAACTCCATGGTATAAATAATATACCACATCGGTCGATGAAACTTGGTTGCTAGCCCAATTGCCCGCAAGGCCTTGCAAGAGAAGTATGTGAAGCGACTGGCGGCTGCGGTGCTGAAGAAGGAGGGCCGCGCGAAGGCCGTCTCCCTTAACACGCTTCTCAGCGAGACCATGAACGGGCCAAAGGAGTCGCGGCCTTCCCTGCCTGCCCGGTTCATGGAGAAGCTCCCGTCCAAGCTTGCACCGGTGTTCTTCGATCTCCCGGCACGGACTCAGTAGTCCCTACTTGAGTACCATTGGGCTTGGATCAGGAGCCTGGGGGATAGTTGGACGTGTCGAGCGGCACAGTATTGGAATCTGTCGCCGTTGGACACGGTGAAGGCTAAGTCGGCGCAGTTCGCCAAAGGAGCGGTGTTTCTCTGGCCCCCAGCCAATGCAGGCCAGGCCGAAGAGCACAAGAAGGCGATATTCGCGGAGCTGAAGACATTCCTGACGGCGCCCGGCATGAGCCTCGAGGAGCAGCCGACCCCGAAGTAAGATACGGCGATCGCCTCCGCTGTCACTGTATTCTGTAAAGGCGGAACGTGATCTCGATTTTTGCCTCGACGGCTACCGGCCGGCCATTGTAAGTCCCCGGTTTAAAGCGCCATTGTTTGGTTATCGTGTCAATCGCCGACTCATCAAGACCATAGCCAAGACCGCGAAGAATTTTGACATCCCGAACGATGCCGTCTTTACCGATGACTCCCTGTAGGAGAACGATTCCCTCCACCTTATTTGCCCTTGCTTCGGGTGTGTAAGGGGGTTTCGGCTGCGAAATCGCCAGGGGTTCGGAGACACCACTGCCCGCGCGATAAACTCGTTCTCCGGAGCCCGTCGTGGCTTTGTAGAGCTGTTCCTCCTGTGCTCTGATCTCCTCCAGATCTTTGAGACGCGCGACTCTAAATCCTGCAGTGAGCCCTTCGGCCGAGACAGGGCCAACCCGGCCTACATACACGGCCCACCTCCCTTCTCGCGCTAAGATTGGCTTGTCTAACGAAAGCCATTCGTAGGTATCCCCTTCCCATTCGAACAGCATCCTCTTCCCCTCGATATAGCCGCACAGCGAAGCTCCCGGGAACGGGCGATAGGAAATACATAGGTCTCCTGTGCGCGGGCTCATGATCTCAAAAAACGGCAGAGCATCTCCGCTCAGGTCTGGCACGCTCGCGTGGCCGCCGATCCGGATCAGGACTTCCTTGTCATTCCGGATCAGCATGCTGTTCTCGATGCCAAACTCAGGCAGCACCTCCGGATAATCCTGGACCGCTTCCGTGACAACGATGCTCGGGATGAAGCGTACTGCGATGTGAGAGCTTCCGGCAACGGCTGTGGCGAGTTCCACAATCGCTTCCTGTCGATTTGCCAGTGCCAAGCTTCGTGATGCGAGGACTGTGCCCGTTTCCCTTTCAGCAATAGTCAGTTCAAGAACCAGGCTGTCTCTTTGCAGTTGAGCGACGCGAGCCTGTATGCGGATACTTGCCACCCCGTCAATGGTCAAGCTGCCTCCGCCCTCCTGACCCACGCCCAATGTCGTGCCGAAGCTTCTGCCCAGGCTCCTCGTATCCGCCGCTGAGATTTCAACCAGTTCTGCCTGCAGTTGCACGGTCAGAATGGGCTCTTTGTTGATCTCGACTCCCGTCGTGGATTGCGTTGGGATCTGCGGAAAGACCCATGCAACGAGTGAAAACCCGATGAGCAGGGCAAGGGGGACAGTAATGTTAGCTCTATCCATGGTGTTACCTCTGATCCGTTTTGTTGAACTGAGAGTGTGTCCCGGCGGCATAAATCTTCGGGACTTTGTTGAGACGATACTTGGTTCCGGAAACGAATCCCACGACACTCCCGGAGAAGACCATTCGAATCAGTGAGGCCTGGGGCGCCGGTGTCGCAGCGCCGGCCACTGCCGAGCGTCCTTCATTCTTTTCAGCCTGGCCGCTTCTGCCCTCCACTTTCGCGGGCGTTGGCGGGAGCGATTCCGCTTCTGCCGCCACGACACGGACCTGGACGCTCTCCCGAGCGCCTTTCAATTGCCGGAACCCAAGGTAGGCATTCCCGAATACCGACACACCGAAAATGAGCAGGAAGGAGGCTGCAACGGGAAGCGGAACGGACAAGCGCCGCTTGGCATGCAGCCCGCGCCTCTCCCGCGCGGTTAGGCCGTCGAGCACCCTTTGCTTGGCCTGCAGGTCCACCGGCACATTCCCAAGAGCCGCGCGCAGCTCCTTCAGGCTGCTCAGCTCCTGACTGCAGACCTCGCAGCTCTTCAGGTGCTCAGCCATAGATTCGTACTCACCTGCCGGGAGCTCTCCGTCGATGAAAGAACTCACTTCTTGCAGGCGTGGGCAATCGGAGCTCATTTCAAATCCTCCAATTCTTTCCTGAGGTGTCGGCGGGCACGAAACAGCTGGACCTTAACGGAATCGACACTCGTTCCCATGACGCCGGCAATTTCCTGGTAGCTGAGGCCGCCGAATTCCCGCAGGGCAATGCAGTCCCGTTGCGACTGCGCCAGCCTCGATAGGGCGCTCAAGATGCGCTGCTGCACCTCGCTGAAAATCAATTGCTGTTCAGGGTTTCGGGGTGGCGCTTCCTCCAGACAGGGTCCTTCTCTGCCTTGCTTCCGAAACGAATCAACGGCGAGGTTCCTGGCTACGCTCATCAGCCAAGCTTCCGGCCGCTCGATCTTGATCTTGCGAAATCCATCGCGCAGCAAGCGAGCAAAGGCTTCCTGGGTGATCTCCTCTGCGCGCGCAGGATTCCCCGTAAGCGCCAGCGTGTACCGATAGACGCAATCAAACTGTTTCCCGTAGAGCGAGGCGAAGTCGTCCAGGCGCATGTTCGTCATTAGGATGACGAGCATAGTCTCGTTTTGTTAACGCTGTGTAATATATTTAGGAAACCATTTCGCTTGCCCTGGCGTACTGATTTCCTGTAGCTTCATGCCTCGGAAATCAAAGCACTCGCAAGGAGTTTCTTATGAATACCTTTCACACCTCCCGCCGTGGGGGCAAACGCCTTTCTCTGGTTGGAGTACTGGCGATCGCCTCTTTGACGGTGACGCTGTTTTGGGGATCTGGACGACGGGCGCTTGCGCAAGAGCATGAGCAAGGCGCGCAGGCCACGCGGGTTCCGCGCCTGCCGATGAGCCCGATCGAACAGGCGGAAAAAGATGGAACAGCGCTGCACATCTCCCTGAAGGAGCTGACGAAGCTTGCCCTGCAAAACAACCTGGACATCGCGATTTCAGAAACCAATGAGGCCATGTATCAGCAGAAGGTGATCCAGACCCACGGATACTACGACCCGACAATAAACCTGGTCCTGTCAACCGGAAGGACCAAGTCGGCAAACACAAACATCACCAACACGTCCACGACCACCTTTAACCAAAGGGACACTGCCAACTGGAACTTCTCGATCACGCAATACGTACCGACCGGAGGTGGATTCACGGGAATCTTCAACTCCAGCCGCAGCGACACCAACCAGACGGCCTCTCTGTTCACGCCCCAATTCAGCTCCTCCATGCAATTTCAATTCACGCAGCCCTTGTGGCGGAACCGCCGCGTCGATCAAACCCGCAGCACCGTCAAGCTCGCGAACCTGGACATCAAGACCAACGACAGCAAGTTCAAACAGAACGTCACCAATACGATCGCATCGATTCAGAGCCTGTACTGGGACTTGGTGGCCGCAATTCGCAACTATCAAATCAAACGCGAGTCAGTCGATCTGGCCGCGCTTTCGGTCGAGCAGAACAAGGCGAAAGTCGAAATCGGCACCTTGGCTTCCATCACCGTTACGGAGGCTTTGGCGACTCAGGCCGCCCGTATAATCGATCTGATCCAGGCCAAAGAAACGATTCAGAATACCGAAAACAACCTGAGAAACATGATTTCCAGCGACCGCAATGCCGACATCTGGCATCAGACCATCGTCCCGGCGGATTCGCCTGACTTCCAGGAATATAAGGTTGATCTTGATCGGGCCATCGAGACGGCCCTGAAAAATCGGCCGGAATTGGAGCAATATGACATCCAATTGCAGCAAAATGACGTCACGCGCCGGATGCAGATGAACTCCAAGAAATGGCAATTTGATGTGGTCGGCACTATCGGTAGCAATGGTACGGCGGGACCTCAGTCTTATTCTTCCACCGGCGCCCCCAAGATCCCGCCGCAGTTCGTCGGTGGCATTCTCAATGCGTACAGGTCGATTTTCACCGAGGGTCTGTACCTCTGGAGCGTAGGCTTCAATGTCCAGATCCCTCTCAGAAGCAGGACCATGGATTCTCAACTCGCGCAGACCGAAATTGCAAGGCGGCAACTGCTGATGAACCGGACGAAAGCCGAGCAAAACATCATCGTCCAAATCCGCACGGCGGTCGAGGCGCTGGAAACCAGTCGCCAGCGAGTCGAAACCGCACGGATTTCACGGCAGCTCGCACAAGAAGAACTCGAGGGCGAAACTCAACGCTTGGACGCGGGCCTGAGCCAGAATTTCCTGGTCCTCCAGCGCCAAGCCGACCTTTCCGCGGCGCAGGGCGCCGAGTTGCAGGCATTGATTACCTACAAGAAAGCGGTCATCACCTTGCAGCAGTACATGTACAAGCTGCTCGAGGAGAACGACTTCGAGATTGCCAAGAGCACAGGCAAGAACGCCGCGGAATCCAAGTGAGCCGCAGCAGGTTCGTCCGTTGAAAGAACCGAGGCGCCGAGCCGCCCCTGCGCGCCGGCAGTGAGCCTGAGATACGCGCTTTTCTAGCTCTTTGCAGATGGAAAAAGGAGAGATCATGAACAACCACTTCCCGATCTTGATCATCACCGGCAGGCCGGCGGCGGGCAAGTCTGAAGTCATCGACTTCTTGAAGAAGTGCGACCCCATTGTCCGCCTCGAGAGATTCCACATCGCCAACTTTGAGGAACTCGACGATTTCCTCTACGTTTGGGAAACGTTCGAGATCGACGATTTGATGGCTGAGATGGGTAAAGAGCGCGTCTGGAGCGATGAAAAGTATTGGTTTAAAGACCCGTACATTTGGGACCTATATATGAAACGTATCGCGTTGGACTACAGGAAAAAGATCGCGCGAGATCCCAATTATCACGACAGAATGACGACGCTCGTGGAATTTGCCCGGGGCGGCGACAATGCCATCCACCACGCGCTCACGTTTCTCTCCGATGACATGCTCAGCAAAGCCTCGCTGATCTACATCCGCGTGCCGTATGAAGAGTCGGTGCGCAAGAATCGGCGCCGCGCGCGCAAAGGCGAAGAGGACTCGATCCTGTACCATTCGCTCCCCGACGAAAAGATGGAGTCTTATTACAGGATCAACGATTGGGAGCAGCTTGAAGCCAAGGACCCGAACTTCATCGCGGTGAGAGAGCACAGGATCCCTTACGCTGTCTTCGAAAACATGCCGGAGAAAACCCTGGATCCCAGGCTGATCGGCGAGGAGCTCGAGCGCGCAACAGCAAAACTCTGGGCCCTCAGGTAAAGAAAGGAAGCCAGAAGTGAGGAGCCAGAATGGCTCTCGCATACCCGTTCCAATTGCAGCTGACTTCCCTCAGTGGCTTCGTCTCCGCAAAGCGGCACCAGTGGCGCTTGCGAAAATTCTGGCTCCCGGCTCCTGACTTCTAACAGGAACAAGATTCGCTTAGTGCCCCGGATAACGGGTCCAAACAATCAAAACCCTCAGCGTGTTTTTCCTAGTGCCCGCTTTTCCCTCCCGGCACCACATTCCACAGGCGCGACATCAAGAGGGCACCCGCCAATGCGAATGGAATGGGGGCCCAGTGCCACGAGCCCCACCCCCAGTTGGTGGTGATATAACCGACGCCCATGCCAACGAACGCGCCCGCAAGGTATTGCATCCCGTCGAACATTCCGGCAGCAGTCGCGGCCGCTTTCCGTCCGCCAAAATCCATCGAGGCCGCGCCACCGATCATCCCGTGTGCGCCGTTCACGCAAAACGAGAGAAGAACGAGGAAGCAGGCCGCCGCGACCGGGCCGAAACCGAGCGCGTCTGAGATGCCGAAGGCGGCGAGGATCGCTGCCATGCCGAGGAACCCGAAGGCAATCACAGGCGCCCTGCGCCCCCCAAAAGTACGGTCCGAGGCAATCCCAAACGCAAAGCCGCCTGCGATTCCGGCAAGGGCAATTCCCCACGTTGCGATGATGTAAGGCAGGTACTTGGCGAATGTCGCGCTGTCCGCGCCGTAAAAGCGAACAAAGTACAGGGGCCACCATGCATCGACGACACTGCGGCGGACAAAGCCAAGCATCATCGAGCCGGCGGCGATCGTCCAGGTCACCCGAGAGGCGAAGACTTTACGCAGGACGAACTGCAATGACGATTGCCCGCTGTCGTCTTCCACTTCATCGCCAGTTTCAAAATCGCCCAACCCCGCATCCTTGGGCGAATCGTGCATGAAGAAATAGTTGATGACGAGGAGTACAACCACGCAGGCGCCGGGGACCCAAAACGCATACTGCCAGGGCAGAACAAGGAGGATGAGGGGCACGCCTTGGAACGCCAACAGCAGGCCGAAGCGGATGAGGACGCCGAAAATACCTGCAAAAGTACCGCGCTCGCGCACGTGGAACCACTGTGCGTTGACCTTCACAATGGAGAGGGCGCCGAACGACTGAAAGTAACCGTTCAATCCCCACACAATGGCCAGAAGCGTGAGAATCATGCCCCCGGACACGCCGAACTTGAGCACTGCCGGTGCCGCGACATGGCGCGCAAGGCCTGTCCCCACCCACACCGCCGGGCTCGCGACCGCGAACCTCGCCATTCCGAAGAGAAGGTTCATGACCGAGACGCCTGCCGCGCCGAACAAGAATGCCTTCTTGCCACCAATCCGGTCTGCAAACGGGCCGTTCAAGACGACCGAAAGCCCGTACACCAGCGGCATCATGGTTTCGAAGACGCCCAGATCCGTGTTCTTCCAGCCGAAAATGTCCGCCAGGATGGGAGCTGCCGCCGTGTAGTTGTACCGCGTCATGTAAAAGCACGCATACAGGAATCCAAGCGACATCCAGTTGATGACGCGCTGTTTTTCGAATTCAGCGCTGACGGCGGGGCGCTCCAAAGCAGCCTGGGCCATAATCACTTCCGCTGGCGATTGGGTTGAAAAACCGGATCTTCTGATAGCAATTTGCTTTTCATGGCAGCGTCAACAATAGCACCTGTCGGCCCCGAAAGCTTGCAGAATTATCGTGACTAGAAAGGGGTCTGCTCCTTGGACAACATCCTGAGGACACGGGACAGGATGTCGACCTTGTCCTTGTGCGACATGAAAGCGCTCTTGAACCCCATGACGATGACGTTTTTCAAGTCGCCCTCGGTCAGGCCGAAATTGCGGCAAGCAATCATGTACTCCTTTGTGAGCGTTGTGTCGGACATCAGCCGGTTATCGGTGTTCAGCGTGAGACGAAGGCCCCAGTCGTAATACAGGCGCAGCGGGTGCTCTTCCAGGGACTTGACCGCTCCGGTGTGCACGTTCGAAGACAGGCAGATCTCCAGGGGGATGCGGTGATCGTTGACGTAGTTCAGCAAATCCCCGTCTTCCTTCAGCCGGGTGCCGTGGCCGATGCGGTGGGTGTTCAGGTTGTGCAGCGCCTGCTTTATGGAATCCGGGCCGTACGCCTCTCCGGCATGCACCGTGCAGTTGATGTTGTTCTTGCGGATCAGGTAGAAAGCCCCATTGTGATCTTTGGCGGGGTAATTGTCTTCGAATCCGGCCAGATCGAAGCCGACGACCCCCTGGTGCTTGTACGCGACGGTCAATTCTGCCAGGCGCAGCGAAACATCAGGCGAAATATTGCGGATTCCGCAAACGATGACGCCCGTCTTGATGTCCGCTTCGCGTTCCGCCCTCTTAAGCCCATCCAGGACCGCGTTCATCACGTGAGTGAGCTTCATTCCTTTGCGCGTGTGCAGGATCGGCGAGTAGCGCACTTCCAGGTAGAGCACGTTCTCCGCGGCATTGTCCATGGCCAGCTCATAAGCGGCGCGCGCCAAGGCCTCCGCATCCTGCAGCACGGCCAGCGTGTAATCGAAGCGCTTCAGGTAATCGGCCAGATCGCGCGGCGTTTTTTGCGGGCTGAAGAGCCCGCGCAACTCTTCAAGCGATTTTGCCGGCAACTTCACGCCCCGGCTTTGCGCAAGATCCCAGATCGTTTCCAGCCGCATGGACCCGTCCAGATGGCAATGGAGTTCCACCTTCGGCAGCGCGCGAATGGTCTCTTCCGAGGGCATCAGGCCGGGCTCTTCGGACGGTCCCGAGAAATCATATTGTTCTTGCATTTCGTCCATTTGAGTTCCGATTCTCCACCGTAGCTCATATTTCTACCCTGAGCGCGCTGAAGCGACAAGAGCAATTCGGCGATTCAGACAGCGACGCCGCCACATGCCAAAAAGGAGCCGCCAGGAGACCAAGACACCAACGAACCAGGATCTCTTCCACAGGATCAAGAAAGTCAGTCGCGCTGAGAAGCGGCGGTCCGGGAATCCGAGATGAAAACCGTCGCCACTATCACCAGGCACCAGAGCGCGATCTCCGCCGCCACCCAGACAAAAGTCGCAGGCATCAGCACTGGTACCGCGATCCCGAGCAAATAAGCCAAGCAGTGATGCCATAACAAGCGCGATGCGGCTCTGTCTGCACATCTTCATGGTACCAGGCTGCCATGTCATCATTTTGGCGACATGATAATGGAGTGCATCCCCAAAGTGAGACGAATAAAATGGTGGCATGGCAGCCCAGCACCCGAAATGCTTGCTTTGCCAGCGGAGCTCGCCATTCGTTTGCGCGGCGATCGGCATCTGCGGCGATTGCCTGCGCGATCGTTTCCAGGAAGCACGGCCGCGCGTGAACGCGCTTCACGCCGAGACGCGCGCCAAGTTCAACCTGCCCGCCCAGCCTCCGCGCCATCCGAATGGCACCCGCTGCAGTTTGTGCAGCAACGAGTGCGTCATCGGCGAAAAGGAACACGGCTTTTGCGGACTGCGCGCTGTGCGCGGCGGCAAGCGGGTGCACCTGGCCGGAGCGCCGGCGCGCGGGTTGCTGCACTGGTACCGCGATCCGCTGCCTGCCAACTGCGTGGCGGATTGGGTGTGCGAGGGCGCGCGACATCGCGGCTGCCATAACCTGGCGGTGTTTTACGCCAGTTGCACGGCGAATTGCCTCTTTTGCCAGAACTGGCAGTTTCGTGAAATGTCGCCGGCGAAGGATGAGTTGATCAGCGCGCGAGATCTCGCAGGCGCGGCAAACTCGCGCACCTTCTGCGTCTGTTACTTTGGCGGTGATCCGGCGTCGCAGATGCCGCACGCGCTCGCGGCGTCGAGGCACCTTGCCCGGCAGGGAGTGCGCGTGTGCTGGGAGACGAACGGCACGATGCACCCGAAGCTGCTTGACGCAGCAGTGCAGCATTCTCTCGACACGGGCGGCTGCATCAAATTTGACTTGAAAGCGTTTGACGAGGATCTGCACCTGGCGCTGACGGGCATCTCGAACCGGCGCGCGCTGGACAATTTCGCGAGGGCGGCACGCAGGCATCGCGAGCGTCCTCAGCCGCCGCTGGTCGTAGCCAGTACGCTGCTCGTGCCGGGATATGTCGGCGCCGATCAGGTGGGCAAGATTGCACGGTTCATTGCCGCGCTGGATCCGCGGATGCCCTACGCGCTTCTGGGATTTGCGCCCCAGTTCCAAATGACCGATCTGCCTTGCACCTCGGCGCGCCAAGCCGAGGAGGCGGAAGCCGCGGCGCGAGCCGCCGGCTTGGTCAAAGTGCGCGTAGGAAATCGGCATTTGCTGGATCGATCAGCATGGTAGGGGATAATAGCGCTTGGCTGGACCTTTACGGATCGCGTAACGAGAATCTTGTTTTCGTTAGAAGCCAGGAGCCAGAATCCTTCCGTCGAGCGCAAAGCAGCTTTCCAGCGCGCAGGCGCCGCACCGCTCTTCTGGCTCCTGGCTTCCCATATCCCGCCCCTTCGTGGTGGGATATCAAGGGCGGGGCGCTTGGTCAGTTAGCGTTGCGAGATCCGCTGGTTAGATCCGAATGCCAGGTGAGCAACTTGGACTTGGACCTCGACGCGGTCGTGGACGGACTTGGCCGAAGTACATTTTTCAGGACCGGCATTTATCGGATTACTCTTCATCCGTTCACGTCCAGGACCAAGTCCACGCCCAGGTAAAAGTCCGCATCCACGACGGGTGATTATGGAGCTTCCCGACAGATTCATTCGAGATTCGTTCTTGCAGGAAGAACACGGCAGGAGAATCCGCTGCAACGTGTGCGAGCGGCGATGCGTGATTGCCGCCGGCGGGTTGGGTTGGTGCCGCGCGCGGGAGAACCGCAGCGGAAGGCTGGTGACGCTGACTTACGGAGCCGTGTCTTCGTTGGCAGCCAATCCCATCGAGAAGAAGCCGTTTTACCATTTCCATCCCGGCACCTTCGCGCTGACAGCAGGAAGCTGGTCGTGTAACTTCGGCTGCCCCTGGTGTCAAAACTGGGACATCAGCAAGGCCGAGCCGCCCCGCAAGGGCGAATACATCTCGCCGGAGCGATTCGTAGAGCTGACGGAGGAGTACGGTTGCCAGGGTACATCCATTTCGTTCAACGAGCCGACGCTGTCGCTCGAGTGGTCGCTCGATGTGTTTCGCCTGGCGCGCGAGCGTAATCTGTACAATACATACGTGACCAACGGCTACATGACGCCCGAGGCGCTGTCTCTCTTGCAGGATGCCGGTCTGGACGCGATGAACGTGGACGTGAAGGGCGATGCAACGTCGGCCAGGAGATTCTGCAAAGGCGTGGACGTGGAGAAGGTGTGGTCGACATGTAAGAGCGCGCGCTCGCGCGGCGTGCACGTCGAAATCACAACGCTGGTCATTCCGGGCGTGAACGATGCCGGCGCAACCCTGCGTGCGGTCGCGGAGCGCATCCTGGCTGATCTGGGGGCGGAGACGCCCTGGCACGTCACCGGCTACTATCCTGCCTACCAGTTTACTGCGCCCGCGACGCCGGTCCGGACGCTCGAGAGCGCATGGCAAATCGGAAAGGACGCGGGACTCCAGTTTGTCTACGTGGGCAACCTGCCCGGCCATCGCTGCGACAATACATATTGCCCGGAATGCCGCGCGCTGTTGATTGAGCGGTCAGGGTTCGAGCTGCTCCGGAACGCTCTCGATTGCGGCCGGTGCCCGCAGTGCGGGCGCCAGATCGCAGGCGTGTGGCCGTGAGGTAAAATACTTCATAAAGGGAAAGGAAGCTGTGGCGAGTCCTAAGATCGATAGTTATAAGTTTGGCGAGATTGTCATTGACGGGCGGCGGTATTCGTCCGACGTGATCGTCTATCCTGACCGGGTCGACAGCCAGTGGTGGCGCAGGGAAGGACACTCGCTTGAGCCGGCGGATGTTCCGGAGGTTTTGCAGGCGCCGCCGGATGTCCTGGTAATCGGGCAAGGAAATCCGGGACGCATGGACGTGCCGGCCGAGACGCGGCGCAGACTCGAGGAAGCTGGGATTGAGGTGCTTGTCGAGCCGACGACGCGGGCGTGCGATACATACAATCGGCTGCGCGGCAAGCGGCGCGTGGTAGCGGCGCTGCATTTGACCTGCTGAATCAACCGCGAGACAGCCTCTCATGCGCGATTCGCGCGCCTTGGACTGCGCTATCTGGCCGCCTGCCTGTGGTGCGACTGTCATGCGTTCTATCCGCTTGAACGCATGACCGGGAGAATCAAGGCTGGAAGCGCGCGTCTCATTAATCAGGGAAGCAGACGGCCGGGAATGTTATGGCAGGACGAGTCATTCGACCGCAGCATCCGGAACATGCGCGATCTCGAGAATACTATCAACTATCTCCATCACAATCCTGTCCGCTGGAAGCTCGTGGAATCTCCTGAACAATATCGTTGATCTTCGCTGCGCGCGATTTATTCGGGTGAGGGAAAATACGGCGGGCGGTTCGATTTGCCCTATGTGGCGGAGCGGATGCGTTAGACCGGTTAGATACGTGTCCGGGCTGAAGCCTGGACCCACACAGGCTTATGAAAAGTGTATAAACTCCAGGCCTGGAGCAACGCCCCAGGCTGGTATGGCATGCGCCTTCAGCGCTGATTACCCGCCCTGACGCCGGGCTGTCTTCACCCGATCTTCAGAGCATTTGTCTACGGAAAACGAAAGCGATTGCAGGCCGCCAGCATAGAGGCTGGCTCCTGGCGCGTAGAGAGTCGCTTGCCGGGTGTTCAAGCGCATCGTTGTAAGCGGGAGAAAAAGGCGCCGGAAACATGATGCGCCAAATTGCCGGTTGACCCATACAGAGCCGCGAGCGTAAGCGAGCGGGTGGCGAATAACAAAGGCATCGCACTGTAAGACTGGCAATATACCCGCTCGCTTACGCTCGCGGCTCTGTATGCTTCTTCGTAATCCGCTTTGCGGAGCAAGCTCGGCTTCTGTGTGCGTCGCTGAGTTGCGCTGGAACGTTCGCGGGCCTGGCTAGTCTTCGGTGGGGGCTCGTCCAGCGCGGTCTGAGGGTATCAGTCTGCTGCGAGGCCGTTCGTCTCCGCTGCCCCGAATATAAGGGCCTCTAACGCCGCTGGGCAGGATGGTGCTTTCCGACGTGCGCGCCTGAGAAAGCTGAGAACGGGTCAGCGCGCGTGCTGAATCCAGGATCGTGTTTCGGAGATCTGTACCAAAGAGGATGGCGCCATCGAAGTTGGACCCGGAGACATCAGCATAAGACAGATCCGCGCACTTGAGATTCGATTCCGAAAAGTTGCTAAGCCGGAAGGAAGTCTGATAGAGGGAAACCAGCCGCAGGTCCGTGCCGGAAAGATCGACCCCTTCTGCCTTTACGGCATGAAAATCGCAATTCAGAATTTTCGCTCCGGCCATCTTTGCTTGATTGAACTTTGCATTGGGAAATCTGCACGCATGGATGTGAGCCCGCAGAAAGCTGGTTTGCTCGAAAGAGGCCTCGCCGAAGTGACAATCAAACAGATGGGCGTGACTGAGTTGTGTGCCAGTCAGGTTTGCCGCCGTAAGATCGCATCCGACCATGTGCACTTCGAACATGCGACAGTTCCGGAGGCTTGCGCCAAAGAGCCGGGTCTTAGTCATCCGGGCTTCGATAAAAATGGCCTCGTTAATCCAGCATTCTTGCAGATTAGCTTGTGACAGGTTGGCTCCGCTGAAATCCACCTCATCCAGTGTGGCTCCATGAAAATCGGCATCGCGCAGATCCGCGCCGGTCAGGTCGACCTGGGTGAGATGGGATTCGGCAAAAACCGCATTCGAAAGAAGGGCTCGGCGGAGATCGAGATTTCTTAGGTCGCGCCTGCTGAAATCGACTCGCTCGAGCTGGGCACACGCACCTCCGCGGCCTGCAAGCCACAATTTGTGCGCAGCCAGGATCTCTTCCAGTCTTTCCGCAGACACCTCTCGGGGGGGATTATCAGAGGCATCTCGGCCATTGCCGACCGATCGAGAGGGATGCATATGATTTTCCTTTCCGGGTTTATCGGCCTGGCCGGTCAGGCACTTCAGTGTTTTTTTGCTTGCCTTTGGGACACTGGCATTGGCGAAAAGCCGGTGAAGCCTCTTCCCAATTCTGTTCGAGGCCTCCTCCGAGATTGGCGGTTTCCCTGCGTCGTCTAAGCCTATGACATCTCTGCCTACTGCGGCTCTTTTTCAATCCAGGCACTTCAGGCACGCAGATTCGCAATTCTGGACAGATCACCGAAGCGGTTTGGCCGACTATCCGCACCTCATCCGGCTCAGGCGAAGAACGTTTCGCATGCCCTAGATACCATCAGAAACATCCGCGAATATATGTCAACTCTGAGGCATGAGATTGTTGGTGATCTTTTTTAAGTTGTTGATTTTACTGGAGCCAGCGCCCGGACTTGAACCGGGGA
>Ga0315282_10002361_pt1 | contig 34928 bp, 31 predicted proteins | sample YL17G07_20_MG_FD_203693 | JGI IMG/M metagenome (GOLD analysis project Ga0315282, IMG submission 203693) | Sediment microbial communities from Yellowstone Lake, YNP, Wyoming, USA - YL17G07_20 | ecosystem: Environmental > Aquatic > Freshwater > Lake > Sediment | place: USA: Wyoming | collected...
CCGAGACCAGGCACTTAGGACTTTCCGCTCCGATTCGCTGAGGACAATCGAAAGAGCTGTTCTGGACATGAAGTCATTCTACCAGAACGTAATGTATGAGTCAAGCTATTTATGAGACAGACCACTAAGTTGGCTTCTTCCTCTCCTGCCGACATGCACCCACTATTGTGAGCCGTTCGGGGGGTCCGCTGCCGTGCTACTGAACCGCGTGCCGTCACTGGTGGAAACCTACAACGACTTGGACGGCGGAGTCGCCGGCTTCTTCCGGGTTCTGCGTGACAAGCCGGCCGAGTTGATCCGTGCCATCGGGCTTACGCCCTTTGCGCGCGAGGAATTCAAGCAAGCCGTAGACGTACGTCCGCGGCGGACCAGCGACGTTGAGCGGGCGCGGCTCTTCTTCGTTCGCGCCCGGCAAGTCCGGACTGGGCTGGCTCAGAAGGCGAGCGTCGGAAGATGGGCGAACTGCCTGCTGACCAGCCGAGCCGGAATGTCCGGCGTCATATCGCGCTGGCTGGGCAGTGTGGAGGGGCTTGCAGATGTCGCCCAGCGGCTGATACGAGTGCAGATCGAGAACGATGATGCGCTGGCCGTCATCCAGCGCTATGACAACGCCGAAACTCTGTTCTATTGCGACCCGCCGTACCCTCACGAGTCACGCGGGGACCACAATGCATATGGATTCGAGATGACCGATGACCAACACCGGCGTTTGGCCGCGATTCTGCATCGTGCGAAGGCGAAGGTGGCACTATCAGGCTACGCCTGCGACCTGCAGAGTGAACTCTACCGCGATTGGAACCGGCATACTGCGCCGGCAAAGGTGTGCCACTCGGTCAAGCAGCTCCGGACGGAGGTTCTTTGGACAAACTACTGATTGACACAGAGCGAGCCGAGGAGAAGCTGCGGCTGCTCTGGGCCGAAGTGGGAACCAAGGCCGCGCACGGGCCGCTCGCCGACGTCGTGACCGAACCAAGACTATTAGATGCTATCCGCAGTTCCATGAACAGCAGGACAAAGACCTATGTGTACGTACTTCCAACCCAGATTCTCGCCAAGCTGGTTCAGCCGAAGGTGGATGCTCGGTGTCTGCAAGCCAAGCGCGGCGGTACGTACCGTGAGCCGATCAAGCCGGGAGACTACTCGGGTTGGACGAGGCACCAGATTCTGATGAGTGAGGCTAAGCGACTCGGTTATATCTTGTACCGAGGCTCCTCGTTCGAAGAGCTACGTCGAGTCGACTTTGAGTAGGAGGTAAAATGCCTGGAGAAGGTGAGAGCATCGAGCAAGTGCTGAAGAAGCACAATGTCACGGCGATGTCTCCAGACGAAGTGAAGGGTATGATGTTAGACATTGGTCGAGACGTTCAGGTCGACCAGGCCTTTCTGGATGAGGAAACTCCCGACAGGCCCAAGGAGACATCCGACTCTGGAGCTTCGGTCGAGTCACCCGTGAAGGCTGCAGTGAAGGAAGAGGAGAAGACGGTCGAGTCTGTACAGTAGTGGCGAGGGGTGGCGAGGAACGCTCCCCATATTTCTGAGCGATGTCAAGGCGCGGCATGACTGGATGGTCAGTCTGGGCGAGCGGACGCTGGAGTTGCACGAGCAGTTGCCCGTCCATTTTGACATGCTCTCCCGCGAATACTAGAATCTCAGATATGGTGCTTTTTTTAGACCAGACGCGGGAGTGCCTATGAGCAAAGCCGCTTGTCATCACCAGTGGACCATGACCAATCTCCGCTCGGGATATCTGGTCATCGAAGGCTGTTTCCATTGCGGGAACAGGATTTCCTTTTTTTCACAGGAGGCGGTCCCGCCGATTGACGACTATAAGGAGGGAGAGCACTTCTGGAGCCACCTGGCGGACTATCAGGCCTCGCAGTTCGACCTCAAATGCGAGAGATGCTCCACCGAAGTGCGACTAAAGGAAGTAATGGCTCTCATGCTCTGCATGAAGTGCAATCCGAAGTGCGGCGTCTATGCGGCCGGCACGCAGGAACCAGGTCAAAAGACCTGGGTGTATGTAGCACTGTGCGCGAATACTTCTCATTCCCCCAAGAAGTGCATTCCACCCAAGAGCCTTAGCGCGTTGAACGAGTATTTCAATCATGGGATCAAGGATCCGGCCAAGAAGATCGTCGTCGTTCCCTGCCGCCTGCGCAAGTCTGTCGATTTGTGTCAGGGAATCGTGCTGGCGGACTTCGGTTTGACGGATCTGTATTGAGAGCTGTCAAAGGAGAAAGGGACGCGATGAAAGTATCCGAAGTGGTCAAGAAGGCGGGCCTCAAGACCTTCAACGAGGGTGCCGACAAGGAAATCCTGGGAGTCTACATCTCCGACATGGTCAGCGACATCATCGGCATCAAAGAGGGACAGTTGTTGATAACCTTGCAAACGCACAAGAGCTTGATCGCCGCCGCCAATCTCGTCGACGTGGCGGCGGTCGTGTTTTCCCGCAACAAGATCCCGGCAGACGATGTGGTTGCATTGGCCAACAAAGCCGGAATAAAACTGCTCGGCTACGACGGAGACACCTGGGGCCTGGCTAAGAAACTCTGCGAGCTCAAGATCGGCTGAGCAAGCCCGCAGTGACCTCTTGTCCGGAGACCCGAGGAGGGAAGCCGCTTGACCACTAGCGACGACATTTCGGCGATTCGACAGGAATTCAAGGGAGAACGAGAGGACCTCATCCCCGTTCTGCAGCGAGCGCAGGAACAGGATGGCTATTTGCGCCAGGATGCCATTCGCAGCATCTCCCGATGGATGAAGATATCCGAGAATGAGATCTTCGGGGTCGCGACGTTCTATGCCCAGTTTCGATTCCATCCTCCGGGCGAGCACCATATCAAGATCTGTCTGGGAACGGCCTGTCATGTGAAGGGCGGGGAGCAGATTCTCGTGATGGCCCAGCAGCGCCTGAACATCAAGACGGGGGAGACGACCGCCGACGGGAAATACGATCTCGACCGCGTGGCCTGCCTGGGCTGCTGCGCTCTTGCTCCCGTCGTGGCCTTCGACGATAAGATCCACAGCCAGATGTCGGTCCTGAAGATCCAGGGGATCCTCGATGAACACAAAGGCGATTGACGGGCGGAGCCTGGAGGAGCGGACGAAGTCAGAGGTCAGAATTCAGAAACCAGAATGCAGAAGTAGGAAGGCGGAAGGACAGGCAGCGGACTCTAGATGAAGCCAGCGGCGTTTGAGGAGCGACGGCGGCAGGCGCAGGCCAAGTGGGCCGCTCTCCGCGAGAGCCCGATCCCGTTCATCTACATCGGGGCGGGGTCGTGCGGGCTGGCGGCGGGGGCGGCCGACACGCAGAAGGCCATCGAGGAATATCTTGCCCAGAACAAGATCGACGCGCGCATCATACCCGTTGGATGCATCGGGCCGTGCTACATGGAGCCCCTGATGGATGTCCAGATGCCCGGCCGGCCGCGGATCAGCTACTCCAACGTCGCCGCGAAAGATGTGGTCCCGATCCTCAAGGAGTTCTTCGAGGAGGGCGAGATACCAAAGGGCCACGTCGCCGGCCACTTCGGTGAAGGGGAGCTCGATGGAATACCCCGCTTCTTCGACCTGCCGATGCTGAAGCCCCAAGTCAGGATCGTGCTCCGAAACTGCGGCCTGATCGACCCGGACGACCTCGACCACTACTTGGCGAGAGACGGGTATCGAGGTTTCGAAAAGTGCCTGTCCATGACCTGGAAGGAGGTCTTGGACACGGTCAAGCAATCGGGCATTCGCGGCCGCGGCGGGGCCGGCTTCCCGACCTGGCGCAAGTGGACCATCTGCCGGGAGACGGAAGGAAAGGAGCGCAACCTCATCTGCAATGCCGACGAGGGGGACCCAGGCGCGTTCATGAATCGCTCGCTGATCGAGGGGGACCCCCATGCCGTCCTTGAGGGCATGCTCATCGCGGCATACACGATCGGCGCGTCTCACGGGTACGTCTACATACGGGCCGAATATCCCCTGGCGATAAAGCGCCTGAGAAAAGCGATGGCTCAAATGCGCGAGCTCGGTCTTCTCGGCGATCACATCCTCGGGTCCGATTTCAGCTTCGACATCAAGATCAAGGAAGGGGCCGGTGCGTTCGTCTGCGGGGAAGAGACCGCGCTCATTGCCTCGATCGAGGGGAAGCGGGGCATGCCCCGGACGCGTCCGCCGTTTCCCGCCGTTGCCGGTCTGAGGGGCGAACCCACCATCATCAACAACGTCGAGACGCTCGGCACACTGCCCAATATCCTCCGCAACGGAGCGGAGTGGTACGCCGGCTACGGGACGGAGACAAGCAAGGGGACGAAAACCTTCTCCCTCGTTGGAAAGGTCAGACGGACGGGGCTGATCGAGGTTCCGCTCGGCATGACGCTTCGGGAAGTGATCTTCGATATCGGCGGCGGGACGCAAAAGCCGTTCAAGGCGGTCCAGAGCGGAGGTCCGTCCGGGGGATGCCTGTCAGAGGAGTTTCTGGACCTGCCGATTGACTATGAGCATCTGGCGGAAGCGGGGGCGATCATGGGCTCCGGGGGCCTCATCGTGGTCGATTCCGACACCTGCATCGTCGACATGGCCAAGTACTTCATGACCTTCACTCAACGGGAGTCGTGTGGAAAATGCGTTCCCTGCCGCGTCGGCACGCGGCACATGGTCGAGATCCTGGAGCGGGTCTGCGACGGCAAGGCCGAGCTCGCGGACCTCGACAAGCTGGAGAAGCTCGGGCGGACGGTCAAAAACGGCTCTCTGTGCCAGCTCGGCGCCACGGCTCCAAACCCCGCGCTCTCCACGCTCAAGTACTTCAGGCCCGAGTTCATCGCCCATGTCAAGGACAGACGGTGTCCGGCCGTGTCCTGCAAGAACCTGGTTGTCTATCGAGTTGTCCCCGGAAAATGCACCGGCTGCCAGCGCTGCGTGAGGGCATGCCCGACCGGCGCTATCAGCGGCCCCCGATCCGAGCCGCACAACGTGGATCAATCCAAGTGCATCAAATGTCGCTCCTGCTACGAGGTGTGCCGTTTCGACGCCATCGCCGGAGACGCCATCATCATCGAGTCGTAAGCCATGACCAGAGAAGAGCCTCGCACCCTGTCGCTTGAGATCAACCACCGGAAGGTGTCCTTCCCGGAGGGCGTGACGGTTCACCGCGCCGCCGAGCTGAACGACGTCTACATCCCATCTCTCTGTTCCCACAAGGACCTCTCGCCGTTCGGCGGCTGCCGACTGTGCATGGTGGAGATCGAAGGGATGCGCGGCTACCCCCTCTCCTGCAACACGCTTGCCCAGGAAGGAATGAAGGTCCTCACGGACACGGCCATGCTCCGGGAATTAAGGGCCGAGATACTGAAGCTCATTCTCAGCGAGCATCCGTCGAGCTGCCTCGTCTGCGGCGAGAAAGACGAGTGTAGAGATTATCAGGGAACGATACGTAAAGCGGGAGTGACGACCGGCTGCCGTTTCTGCCCGAATGACGGTCAATGCGAGCTGCAGGACGTGGTGGAGAAGGTCGGTCTGACCGAGATTGATTATCCGATCTACTATCACGGCTATGAACCCGAACATGACGACCCCTTCTACGACCGGGACTACAACATCTGCATTCTGTGCGGCCGGTGCGTGCGGATGTGCCAGGAAGTCCGGGGGACCGGCGTCCTGACTTTCACGTATCGCGGGCCGCGGGCCAAGATCGGCCCGGCCTTCGGCCGGAGCCACGTCGAAGCCGGCTGCGAATTCTGCGGGGCTTGCGTGGACGTCTGCCCGACGGGCGCCCTGGCGGATAAGGCCTCCAAATGGGACGGCAAGCCGGACGGCTCGCTCGTCTCGACGTGCCCGTTCTGCGCGGTCGGCTGCCAGCTCGAGCTGGACCACAAAGACGGCCGGTTGTCTAAGGCCAGAGCCAACCTCGACCCGGAGATCAATGACGGACAATTGTGCGTCAAGGGCAGGTTCTGCATGCCGGAGGTGACCCATCACTTCGAACGGGCGAAAAAGCCCATGCTTCGGAAAGAGAAATATCTTCGCGAGGTATCCTGGAAGGAAGCCCTGGAGAAGGTAGCCGCCGAGTTGAAAGGGGTTCGCCCCGACGAGTTCCTGATGCTCGCGTCGCCCGATCTCACGAATGAGAGCCTCTTCGCGGCCCAGAAGTTCGTTCGCGAGTGCGTCGGATCGAATGGCATCGACTCGACCGCACGGATGGAGCTCGCGGGTGGCCTGGGTCTATGGTCGAAGCTCTTCTCCCTGCCGATCTCGATCAAAGACGTGTCCCGGGCCGACGTGATCCTCGCCGTCGGTCTCGACAGCCGGTTCAATTTCTCGGTCGTGGGCACGAAGGTGCGCAAGGCGCTCGACCGGGGAGCCAAGTTGGTGACCATCGACGCCCGCGACAGCAATCTGGCCCGTTATGCCGACGACTGGCTTCGTCCCACGCCGGGCACGGAGGCGCTGGTTCTCGGCTTTTTTGCCGACGGCCTCGCTGGCCGTCCGTCCGACCCGTCATCCGTGGCGAAACACGCATCGGTGGAGATCGAGGCGTTGACGCGGGCCCTGGGAATCCTCTCCGCGTCCAAATATCTGACTGTGATTATCGGGCCGCAGGGCTTTCATTACGCAGACACCGATGAGCTCGCGAACGGCCTGCTGACTCTCTCTGGGCGTCCGAATACGAACTTCATCCCTCTATACTTCGGCGCCAACGCCCGGGGGGCGCTGGAGATGGGAGTCTTCCCGGAGATCGGTCCGGGCGGTTCACCCCGGAAGGACGAGGGGTTAAGCCTTGCGGATATCACGAGCGGTTCGAAGCGGCCGAAGGTGATCTATCTCGTCGGCGACATTCCTTTCCTCGAGAGGCCGGACTGCGATTTCCTGATCGTTCAGGACATCTACCTCCCTTCATTCAAGGTCGGTGCCTTCCTTCCGGCGGCCACCTTCGCCGAGTCCGGAGGAACTCTCGTCAATATGGAAGGCCGGGTCCAGGAGATCGTCCAAATCGAGAGCCCGCCGGAAGGGCCCGTGACCGGATTCATGCGTCCCGACTGGCAGATCTTCTCCGACCTGGCCAGGGCTCTTCAGTGTTCGGGAAAGAACTATCGAACGCCTCAGGACGTCGACGAGGATATCCATCGGGCGGTGCCTGATTTTCCGCCCCGGCCTGACAGAATGCCGCGACGGATGAGGCCGCTCGATCATCGGAGCGTTCGGAAGTCGCAGATCGCAGCGAAGGGCAAGGGCAATTTCCTGATCGTGGCTGAACCGGCCGGCTACCGCCACCGCGGAATCGACATCTCGTCGAAGGTGGGGGGACTCGGCGAGCTGGCCCTGGAAGAGGGATTCCGGATGAACCCGGAAGACATCGCTTCCCTCGGCCTGGCGGACGGCGAAGAGGTCACCGTATCGCTCGACAACGGAGAAGTCATTGCCTCGGGTCCGGCCAAGTCGAACAGCGAATGCCCTAAGGGCGTCGTGTACTACACGCGGCCGGTCGTCTTCGGCGGGCTCTTTCATCGCCGCGCGCTTTGGCCGTTATACCGGCTCGAGAAGAATCCTGCGTGGGCAAACCTCTCTCGACCGTCCGCCGGGAAAGCATAGAGGACGCATATGTACAGAGTCATTGAGCGGCGGATGATCGTCCCGAACCTCCACGAGTTCACCGTGCGCGCGCCGGCGGTGGCGGAATCCGTGAAACCGGGCAACTTCGTCATCGTGCGGGCCGATCAACATGGCGAGCGTATCCCGCTCTCAGTCGCCGACTGGGATCGGCAGGCCGGCACGGTGACGTCGATCTTCATGCAGGTCGGCGGGTCGACGGCCACGCTGGCCCGCCTGAAGCCCGGCGACACGATTCCGACCTTTGCAGGACCGCTCGGGAAAGAGACCGTAATCGAGAACGTCGGCACGATCCTGTGCGTGGGCGGCTGCTACGGGATCGGATCGATCTACCCCGTTGCCCGCGCCATGAAGGAGGCGGGGAACAAGGTCTACACGCTGATCGAGGCGCGCAGCTCCTTTCTCCTGTATTGGGAAGACCGGCTGGCCAGCGTGTCGGACAAGGTGTTCGTCATTACCCGGGATGGAACGAAGGGCCAGAAAGGGCACATCGATAAACTGCCGGAGTTGATGCAGCGGGCGGGAATCACTCCCCAGCTCGTCATCGTGAACGGCTGCACCTTCCAGATGATGCGCGTGTCGACGGCCACGAAACCGCTCGGCTGGAGGACGGTCGTCAACATGAACCCGATTATGATCGACGGCACGGGGATGTGCGGCGTCTGCCGCCTGTCGGTCGGAGGAAAGACGAAATTCGCCTGTGTCGACGGTCCCGATTTTGACGGACATCAGGTCGACTGGGCGGAATTCCTTCAGCGGCGCAAAAGCTATAATCCCGAGGAAGTCGACCCGCTCCGCCGGTCGAGCTGCCGGTCGCATTTCTGATTCGGAGGACGCGAGGGAGCTCATTCAGAATGGCTGAGGAAAAGAAGAAGCTGGACCTCGATCGGCGCCCCATGCCCAAGCAGGACCCCGGGGAGCGAGTCAGGAATTTCGACGAGGTCGCGCTCGGATACGCGACCGAAGTGGCCGTTCAAGAGGCCTCCCGCTGCCTGCAGTGCAAGAAGCCGCCGTGCCATCAAGGCTGTCCGGTCGGTATCGATATTCCCGGCTTCATCAAATGCGTCGTCGAGCGCGATTTCGGCTCAGGCGTCAGAAAGATCAAGGCGACGAACGCTTTGCCGGCCATCTGCGGTCGCGTCTGCCCCCAGGAGGAGCAGTGCGAGAAGATGTGCATCCTAGGCAAGAAGGGCGCGCCGATCGCCATCGGCCGGCTCGAGCGATTCCTGGCCGACTGGGAAGCCGCGGAAGGAAAAACCGAGGTCCCGGACATGGCTCCCAAGACCGGGAAAAGGGTCGCCATTGTCGGCTCCGGCCCCTCCGGGATCACCGTGGCCAACGACCTCGTCATCCGTGGACACGGGGTTACCATCTTCGAGGCGCTTCACGAATGCGGCGGCGTCCTCGCGTACGGGATTCCGGAATTCAGGCTGCCCAAGGCGATCGTCCGTCGCGAGGTGGAATACGTCAGGAGTCTCGGTGTGGAGATCCTCACCGACTTTGTCGTGGGAAAGACGAGAACCGTCGACGACCTCCTTAAGGAATTCGATGCTCTCTTCGTCGGTTCCGGCGCAGGGCTCCCCTGGTTCATGGAAATACCCGGCGAGAACCTCAACGGCGTCTATTCGGCCAACGAATACCTCACCCGCGTGAACCTGATGAAAGGGTTCCGCTTCCCCGAATACCAGACGCCCGTGAAAAGGCCGTGTCGCGTGGCCGTTGTCGGCGGTGGGAACGTGGCCATGGACTCAGCCCGAACCGCCATTCGTTTGGGGGCGGCAGAAGCGCACCTCGTCTACCGCCGCAGCCGGGCGGAGCTGCCCGCCCGGGCCGAGGAAGCGGAGAACGCCGAGGAGGAAGGCGTCATTTTCGACCTCCTTACGCTGCCGGTGCGCCTGACCGGCGACGGGAATGGCTGGGTCAGGGAGATCGAATGCCTGAAGATGGAACTCGGAGAGCCGGATGCCTCGGGCAGGCGCAAGCCGGTTCCCGTCGAAGGGTCCAATTTCCTCGTTCCCTTTGATGCCGTCGTCATGGCCATCGGCAACAGCCCCAATCCTCTTATTCCCATGACGACGCCGGGGCTGGAGATCAGCAAAAAGGGAGGCATCGTAACCGATCCGGAAACGGCCCGATCTTCCCGGCCGAACATCTGGGCCGGCGGGGATATCGTCCGCGGAGCGGCGACGGTGATCAGCGCCATGGGTGACGGGAGGATCGCTGCGGCATCCATGCACAAGTACCTCATGAACCGGGAGTGAGCATGACACTGCACGAAGTCCAGGATCTTCTCCAGTGTGAAGTCTTGACCCAGGGGGACGACCTCCAGGTCGACGTCGCTCAGGTCGTTGTCTCGGACGGCATGAGTGAGATCCTGGCCTTTGCCAAGTCGAAGGAACTAATGGTCACCGGCCTGACCAACATCCAATCCATCCGCACGGCGGACATCGCCGGAGTCAGCGCCGTCGTCTATTGCCGGGGCAAGCTCCCTGAGAGGAAAGTGGTCGAATTCGCCAAAGAGAAGCATATCCCGGTCCTCGTGACCAAGATGGGGATGTTCGATATTTGCGGCGTGCTTTACAACAAGGGGCTCAAAGGAGTGTCCTAGAGCCGATGTCTGCGGAATTGCTGCGCGAGAGCTTCAATATCCAGGGAAGGAATTTTGAGAAGGCCGGCGAGGTCTCGAGTGAGATCAAAGGCATTCTCCGCGACCTGTTCATTGACGCCGCGAACACCCGGCGCACGGTAATCGTCGCGTACGAGGGAGAGATGAACGTCGTCATGTACGCCCAGCGGGGAACGTTGACCCTGATACTAACCGACAAGGACATCAACCTGGAGATCGACGACGAAGGGCCGGGGATTCCCGACATCGAGCTGGCGCTGCAGGAAGGCTATTCCACGGCCTCGGACGAGATGCGCGAGCTGGGGTTCGGATTCGGCATGGGCCTGCCGAACATGAAGAAGAACTCCGATGAATTCCGCCTCGAGTCCGAGGTGGGCAAGGGCACGAGGGTCTTCGCCAAGATAAAGCTGGACGCCAATGGTTGAACTGAGACACGGATTTCGCATCGACCCGGACAAGTGCGATGGCAGGATGGCATGCATGCGCGCCTGTCCGACGCACGCCATCAGAGTGAAGAACGGCAAAGCACGTTTGATCTCCGAGCTGTGCATCGACTGCGGCTCATGTCTCAGCGTCTGCGAGCCGGGCGCCATCTCCGCGACGACGATCAACTTTGCCGAGCTGGACGGATATAAATTCAAGGTGGCGGTCGCTTCGCCGGCGCTTTTCACGCAATTCGGCTTGAGAGACACTCCCGCCGATGTCGGCAGAGCCCTGCTGGAACTCGGCTTTGACGCCGTGTGGGAGTATGCCGTCGACATCGCCCTTGTCAATCGGGCCATCACGGACTTCGTCAAGGAATGGCCCGGACCGTTCCCCTTGATATCCAGTTCCTGTCCGGTGGTCGTCCGATTGATCCAGGTCGCGTATCCTTCAATGGTCGATCACGTCATCCCGTTGGAGTCGCCGCGCGAGATCGCGGCCCGCGAATTGAAGCGCAGGTACTCTCGGGAAATGGGCCTGAACCCGGAAGAGATCGCCGCGATCTACATCACCCCCTGCCAGGCCAAAGCAATCTCCATTCTTCAGCCGGCGGAAGAAGTCAAAAGCTACCTCGACGGCGCCGTGGGCATGTCCGAGATCTACAATGCTCTTCTCACGAAGATGCGAGAGGCCACGAGACCGGGGGACGCCCCGAAAGACCTCGTGACTGCGGACGGGCTGCTGCATTGGGGAGCTCCGGAAGGGGAGATCCCCGCGCTCTCGCGCGAACGCTACCTCCCCCTGATGGGTCTCACGCACATCATGAAGGTCTTTAACGACATTGAGAAGGGAAGAATCCGCAACATCGAGTTCCTGGAGTGTCACGCCTGCCAGGGAGGATGCATCGGCGGCAACCTGACGGTCGAGAACCTGTATGCGGCTCGAAGCAAGAACCTTCATTTGATGGCCAGCATGCCCAAGCCGGGTCCCGATTTCGAGAAGGAAGTGGACAGGCGTTATGCGCTGGAAGATTTCTCCCTGAGAGGCTCTCTCAAACCCCGCCAGACCGAGGAAGAAGCCCTTGACCTTCGGGAGCGTGTGATGAGAAGGAAGAGGGCGGAGGAAGTGCTGAAAATCCTTCCCCAGTTGAACTGCGGCCTGTGCGGCGCCCCGACGTGCAAGAACCACGCCGAGGACGTCGCGGCCTCGAGAGCGGACCTCCTCGATTGCGTCTTCCTGTCACCTGATCGAATCAAGGCTTTGGGGAAGCACTACAAGAAATAGCTTGCGGACGCGACGCGCCACGGCGTCCAGAAGACGCTTGATGAGACCGCCGGTCGACCGGCGCCGTGACCGCGTTTGCCTCTGGCGCGGGCCAGACGAGCATCAGCCGGTTTGCCTCAGCCACTGATCAGGTCGGGCAAAGGGCCATCCGATTTGATGGCGGCGGCAAGGCGCGGCATGACCGGATGGTTGAGTTGATCGAACGGAGGCTGAAGCTGTATGTGAAGAACAGGACGCTGACGACTGACAGCTACCATGCCTGACCGCGTCGTGTCGAAGCATGCGCGTCACCGGTGGTCACCTCAGGAGGACTGGGTACTCGACCGCTACGTGCACGGACTGCTGACCGGCCGCTACTCTGACGTCAGCGCCGCCGCCCGCGAGTGCTGCCGGCAATGGAATCGGCTGGGCCGCGCACGGCGCGGCCGGATGCAGGCCCGGACGTACTTCGCAATCCGAACGAGAATGGCTGACCACGCTCGACAGCGCGGCCGTGGCCGCGTGAAGGAGCCGAACTGGTCGCCGCAAGAGAAGCGAGTCCTGGATGCTTACGCCCGCGCCGTGCAGCGCGGCAGGTTCGGCACGGCCCTGGCCGCGACTCGGGCCTATTGCCAGGACCTGGTGTCGTTGGCCCGCAAGTACCGTAAAGCTCGCTGGCCGTTGGCCGCCCGGTCGCAGCATGCCGTGTACCGGGCGCTGCTCAAGCGCCTGAATGCGCTTGGCCGGCAGCGGGTGCTCGTGCCCTGGTCCGGACCGGAGCTGCAGCTTCTCGACCGATACGTACGGCGACTCGTGAACGGTCAGTGTCGCGACGCAAAGGACGCGGCCCGCCAGTTCCTGCGCGAGACGGGCGAATTGTGGCACCGGCATCCGCGATTGGAGTGGCTGCGTGTTCGCCGGACTTTCGTCGCGGCCCATGCGCAGATTGTACGGCGTGCCCAAAGCCTCGGCCGATTCAAGTCCCTGCATTGGGGAAGTCGGGAGTTGGCGGTTGTTGACCACTATGTGCACGCCCTGCTGGCGGGCAGATTCCGCTCCGTGCCGGATGCGTACCGGGAATGCCGTCACAAGCTGGCCGCGCTCCGCCGGGACTTTCCCTCGGCCCGGTGGGCGGCGGCTCCGCGGACGACCAGCGCGGTCCTGCACATGATAACCGAGCGGACAGTGGCGCTTGCCCGGCGCTGGCCGGGTACTCGATGGACACCTCAGGAGCTCAGGGTAGTTGAGCGGTTCAGCCGGGCTCTTGTTCGAGGTCGCTACCCGGCGGTTCGTCAGGCTGCGGCCGAATGTCAGGGGGCGCTGGAGCGGCTGAGCATGAGGTATCCCCGCGCGCAGTGGCTGGCAACGCGGCGACCCTTCTCCGGCACCTACGAACAGGTCCGGCGGGTCTCGCTGCGGCTGGGAAGGGTGCAGCGCAGATGACGGTGCGTTTGCGCGCAACCGCGCAAGGATGGTCGAGCTAGAGATGTCGGCTGACGGCTCACGGCCGACGGCTTGCGGCTTACAGCTTACGGCCGCGGACAGGCCCGGCCTCCGCGCGTTTGACATGCCCGGCCGCCGCATGATTCGCAGATGGGCTTCACCGCGGAATTGACGGGTCGGGGCGAAGTCAGGGGCCTGTTGTTGTTACGTTCTCCGTCGTCTTACGCCAGAATGTACTTGCCCGACTTCCTTTCAGTAAGTCAGGTATAAGTCAAGTTGTGAGTCAAGCCGCGGACGCGGCTTCTGCGGCGAGCGCGATTGACAGGCTCTGGCTTACCTCTATAGTCACTGTGTTAACCGATGGCGAGCGTAATCAGAAGCCCGGAACGAAACCATGACCCGCCAAGAGCGCAAGGCTTCGGATTCTGGAGCGGGGCGATGTTCGTGGCGGCTCTGGCCGGAGCGGTGTTGGGCCAGAAGGCAGGACTTGCGGGCCAGGCATCGGGCTGGCTCGCGCTCACGCGCGACACGTTGAACCAGGTACAGGCCGGGGTGCGCTACGTCCCGAGCCTTTCCTTGTCATTGCCGCCCCGTCTTGACGCCGAGCTTTCGGTGAACGGTTTCGCCTCGGCGCAGGCGCGCCCGACGGACAGCATTGAGGCTGACGCCAGGGTCAGGCCGTACCGGCTCTGGGCCCGGTTCTCGACCGCGCGGTTTGAGGCACGGGCGGGTCTGCAGAAAATCAACTTCGGTTCCGCTACGTTGCTGCGGCCGCTCATGTGGTTTGACCGGATTGACCCGCGCGACCCGCTCGCGCTGACCGACGGCGTATACGGTCTGCTCGGCCGGTACTATTTCCAGAACAACGCCAATGTCTGGGCATGGGGGTTGTTGGGCAACAGCGTCGCCAAGGGTTGGGAGGCGTACGGCTCTGACCCGGACGTGCCGGAGTTCGGCGGCCGGGTGCAGTTGCCGGTCCCGAGAGGAGAGGTCGGTATCACCGGCCATCACCGGACCGCCTCGGTCGTTTGGGGGGACATGCCGACGCTGCCGCCGGACACGTGCCCGGCCGCGGAGAGCCGCATGGGTCTGGACGGTAAGTGGGACGTCGGGGTCGGACTCTGTTTCGAGGTGACGGTCGGGAAGATGAGCAGCAGCCACGTTCCGTTCCCGTGGCAGCGGATGGAGACGATGGGCCTCGACTACACGTTTGGCTTGGGCAGCGGGCTGGGCGTCCTGGCCGAGCATCTCGTTTTCGACAGCGGGGCGCAGGCGGTCGAGTCGGGGCAGAGGGGACAGCTCTCGGCGTTGATGCTCGGTCTCCCGCTCGGGTTGGTGGACAACCTGCGCGGTTTCGTGTACTTTGACTGGAAGGGCCACGGCCTGTACCGGTTCTTGAGCTGGCAGCGGACGCTCGACAACTGGATATTCAACGTCGCCGCGTTCTGGAATCCGGACCAGGCCGGGGTTGTTGCCGGGCAGCCGGCAAGCGGCGCGGCAGCGGGCAAAGGGCTCCAATTGATGGTGGTGTTTAACCACTAGTAGGAACAAGTCAGAATGCAGCGTGCAGAGTGCAAAACGCAGAACGCAGGACGGGCGGCCGGAGTGAGCGATGGAGGACAGGGTGAATGACGGCGTCGTGATAAGTACGGATAAGCTGGTCAGGAAGTTCCGCGTGGGCCGGTCCGAGCTCGTGGCCCTAAAGGAAGTGAGTCTGGAGTTCCGCCGGGGGGAATTCGCCGGGCTGGTCGGGCCGTCGGGTTCGGGCAAGACGACCTTCTTGAACGTCGTCGGCACGCTCGACGCGCCGACTTCGGGCAGCGCCACGGTCTTGGGCGAACGCGTGGAAAGGCTTTCCCCGCGCCAGGCCGCGGCCCTGCGCAGCCGGCAAATCGGATTCATATTCCAGACCTTCAACCTGCTGCCGGTCTACACTGCTTATGAGAACGTCGAGTTCCCGCTGCTGCTGCTCGGCCTGTCAGCGGCTGAGCGGCGCAGGAAGGTGACCGACGCGCTTGAGTGGGTGGGGCTCGGGGACCGGGCCACGTCGAAGCCGACCCAGCTTTCAGGCGGGGAGAGCCAGCGGGTCGCGATTGCGCGCGCGGTGGTGAAGCGGCCGGAACTGGTGCTGGCCGACGAGCCGACCGCCAATCTCGACGCCGAAAACTCGCACAAGATACTGCAGACGATGGTCGCCTTGAACCGCGACCTCGGCACGACGTTCATCTTCGCGACCCACGATGAGAAGGTCATCCGCTATCTGAGGCGGAAGATCACCTTGGTTGACGGGCGGGTCGCGTCCGACGTGGCGCAGACACCGGCGGACACCGCGCAATGACCATACTCAAGCTCGCAATCCGCAACCTGCGCGGAGCGGGCATCCGGACGTGGCTGAACGCTCTCGCCCTTTCTTTCGCGTTCGTCGCCATCATCTTCGGCCAGGGCATGATGCAGGGGATGAACAAGCAGGCCGAAGACGCCTCGACCACGTTCGAGTTCGGCGGCGGCCAGTACTGGCAGAAGAACTACGACCCCTACGACCCGCTGACGCTCGAAGAATCGCACGCGCCCCTACCGCCGGCGCTCGAGTCCCTGGCCGCTTCCGGCCGGGCCTCGCCGGTGCTGGTCGTGGTGGGCAGCATCTACCCGCAGGGCCGCATCAAGCCGGTGCTGCTCAAGGGCATCGACCCGGCACAGAAAGTCCTGGCGCTGCCGACAGCGGCCCTCGGCGACACCACCGAGGAACTGCCCTTGCTCATCGGCAGCCGTACCGCGGCCGCGACCGGGCTTGCGGTCGGCGACTACGTGACCGTGCAGTGGCGCGACGCCGACGGCGCGTTCGACGCCCGCGACGGCCGCGTGGTCGAGATAATGCAGACCAGCGTCGGGACCGTGGACATCGGGCAGGTCTGGGTGTCGCTCGACACGCTGCAGAGACTGGCCGGCATGGAGGGCGAGGCGACCACTGTCACCGTGGCCAAAGGGACGCGCAACGCACCCGCGGTCGAGGGTTGGAGCTTCCGCACGCCCGGTTACCTTCTCTCCGACCTGCACCAGGCCGTGCAGACAAAGACCGTGGGCCAGGTGATAATGTTCACAGTCCTCTTCCTGCTCGCGATGCTCGCGATATTCGACACCCAGGTGCTCTCGGTGTTCCGGCGCCGGCGCGAAATCGGGATGCTAGTCGCGCTGGGAATGACCCGGGCCCAGGTCATCGTGATGTTTACGCTCGAAGGCGCGCTTCACAGCGTCTTGGCCGCGATACTCGGCACCTTGTACGGCGGGCTGGTGTTCCTCTACCTCGGCCGCAACGGCTTCACCATCCCGGGCGGCGACACGTGGGGATACGCGTTGGGCGACAAGCTGTACCCGGCGTTCACTGCCGGCCTGGTCATGGGCACGACGCTCCTCGTGTTCGTCGTCACCACGTTCGTCTCGTGGCTGCCGACCCGCAGAATTGCCAAGCTGAAGCCGACTGACGCGCTGGCGGGGCGCGGAAGCTGACCGGATGCTTTGGTTTCTCGCCAAGGGGCTGCTGCGCGATCGGTCGCGCAGCCTGTTCCCGCTGCTTACCGTGGCCATCGGCGTTTCTTTGGTCGTGCTGCTCGACTCGTACCAGCGCGGCGCGACGGACGGCATGTTCCGGGCGATGTCCGCCTTTGTCTGCGGCCACCTGCGGGTGACGACCCGCGCGTATGCCAAGCTGGGCGCCGACGCCACTAACGAACTCGCCCTGCTCGGGGTGGACAGCATCACGGCGGAACTGAAGCGAGACTTCCCAGGAGTCACCTGGACCCAGCGCACTCGATTGGGCGGGCTGCTGGATGTGCCTGATTCGGCTGGGGAGACGCGGGTTCAGGCGCCGGTCGCAGGGCTGGCCGTTGACCTGTCCCGGAACAGCCCGGAGTGCGTGACACTCCGGCTCGATAAGTCGCTGGCATCGGGCCGCCTGCCCAGCGCCCCGGGCGAGATGCTCCTTTCCCACGAGTTCGCGCGCCGGCTGGGCGTGAAACCCGGCGACAAGGTGACGCTGATTTCATCCACCATGAACGGCAGCACGGCGACGTGGAACTTCACGCTTTCCGGGACCGTACGGTTCGGCATCTCGGCGATGGACCGGGCCGCGATGATTGCCGACATCAAAGACGTCCAGCAGGCGCTCGACATGCCTGGCGGAGCGGACGCGGTGTTCGGGTTCCTGCCGCGCGACCAGTACGACGACAAGCTGGCGACCCGGCTGGCCGCGAAGTACAACGCGGCCCACGCGAGCGGCGACGAGTACGCGCCGACAATGGAGACGATGCGCACGGCCAGCGGCCTCGGTTCGCTGTTCGACCTCCTCGGCTCGGCCGCGGCCATCATCTTGTTCATCTTCGTGACCGCGATGGCGGTCGTGCTCTGGAACGCCGGACTGATGGGCAGCCTGCGCCGGTACGGCGAGATCGGGGTGAGGCTCGCGATGGGCGAGTCGAAGGACCGCGTGTACCGCTCGCTCATCGCCGAAGCGTTCCTGGTCGGTCTGGTCGGTTCCGCGCTCGGCACGGCGATCGGCCTCGGCGCCGGCCTTTACCTCCAGGAGGTGGGGCTGAACATTTCCGGCATGATGCGAAACGCGACGATCGTAATTGACGACGTCATCCGCGCCCGGATCGCGCCCACGAGCTTCATCATCGGGTTCCTGCCCGGCCTGCTCGCCACGTTCTTCGGTGCCGCGATATCAGGCCTGGGTGTGTACAGACGGCAGACGGCGATGCTGACGAAGGAGTTAGGAAGTTAGGAGCTGGAGGCCATGAAATACGGAGTCTGGGCTTTGGGCTTGAGTCTGTGCTTGGCCGCGGAGGCGCCGACGGGCGAGTGGATTTTGAACAAGGTCGACGAGAACAACTACGCGGAGACACGCGTGGCCGTATCGCAGATGGTCATCCGCCTCGCCCGCTACACGCGCACGGTCCGGGCCAAGTCGTGGGTCAGGGGCTCGGACACGTCGTTCACCGAGTTCCTTTACCCGCCGCGGGACCAGGGCACCAAGATGCTCAAGCTCGGGGGTGAGCTTTGGACCTACACGCCTTCGACCGACCGCACCATCAAGATATCGGGCAGCATGCTCAGACAGTCGGTGATGGGCTCGGACCTGTCGTACGAAGACCTGATGGAAGACCGCAGGCTGATTGACGAGTACTCGGCCCGGGTCGCAGGCGACGACACCGTGCTCGGCCGGCAGTGCTGGGTGCTCGAGCTTGAGGCCAGGACCCCGGACGTCAGCTACCAGACCCGCAAGGTCTGGGTGGACAAGGAACGGTACGTGCCGCTCCGGGAGAACCGGTTCGCCAAGAGCGGCAAGCTGCTCAAGACCACGGAAGTCAAGAGCGTTTCGCTTCACGAGGGCCGCTGGGTCGCGGACGACGTTTCCTTCAAAGACGCGCTCAAGACCGGGGCGGGGACCGAGTTTGTCCTCGACTCCATCAGGTTCAACGTCAGCATCCCGGACTACATGTTCTCCAAGGCGGCGCTGAGGAAGTAGCGCGGCGCCCGGCGTCAGTCCCGGCTCAGTTCTCCGCGGAAACAAGACGTAGCAGTTCGGTCGCGCAGTAAACCCGCCTGCGCCGGTGTCCGGTCTGCTCGACGAGCACGCCCAGCCCGGCGAGTTGCCCGATGAGGTGGGCCGCAGTCGGATGGGTGACGCCCAGCCGTTCACAGACCCGGGCGACGTCAACACAGGGGTTTTCAAACAGGAGGTCCACGAGCGGCGCGAGCCTGGCCCGGGTGCGCTCTTTACCGATGAGCGTCACGTAGTGAGAGCGCAGGTTGACAATGGCGCGTCCGCGGGTCGCGGCGGCGTGCGCCTGCTCTCGGATGGCGCGGAGGAAGAAGACAATCCAGTCGCGCCAGTTTCCGGTACGGCTCACGGCCAGCAGTCGTTCAAAGTACCCGGGCCGGGCCCGGCTCAGGTAGTCGCTCAGGCAGAGCAGGGGCCGGCGCATCAACCCGGCCTTGGCAAGAAGCAGCGCGATGAGTATCCGGCCGACCCGACCGTTGCCGCCGGGAAACGGGCGGATCGCCTCGAACTGGTAGTGGGCCAGCGCGATTCGGACCAGTGCCGGCACTTCAGCGGCGTTGTTCATGAACCAGAGCAGGTTGTCGAGAAGCGGAGCGAGGTTATCCGGAGGCGGGGCCACATACGTCGCTTCCTGCAAGGTGCAGCCTGCCGGGCCGGCCCAGTTCTGTCCGGTGCGGAGCCGGCCAGGGTCAGGCGCCGACCCGGACATCAGCCGCCCGTGAATCCCGCAGACCGTGTCCAGGGTGATGCTCATGCCCATTGTCTCGATGCCGTGCTTCATGGCAGCGCAGCACCGCGCGACCTCGGCCGCGTCGCGGGACTGCACCAGACCCGGTTTTCCCGCTTCAAGGGCGTATATGTCGGCCGCGGTCGCGGCCACTCCTTCGATTCTCGAGCTTGATACTGCCTCGCCATGTGTGAGCAGTCCGGCCAGCACATCAGGGTCAGGCAGGGTATCGCCTACAGCAGCCAGCATCCCGAGCGCGTGGCCGGCCTCGGCCAGATACGCCGCAATGTCAGGCAGATAGGTCAATTCCGGTGGCAGGGGATTGGGCACGAACGCGAGCGCGCCATCTTCGATGTCCACCAGTTGACCAGGGCAGCTGGGGGCGAAATCGTCGGAGCGCATGAGATATTATGCAGATAATGTAAGACAAGTCAACAGTTCTTTCACTAGACAAGCCTAAGGCGCGGGGCCTCTGGGCCTACCGCTCCAGTAGCGAAGGGTTTTGTCGATTTTCTTACATTGTGAGCCAGAGATTGTCGCTTGAGGACGCTTCGGGCGCCATGTCATGAGAGAGAGCGGCGCAAGGAGGCTGCGCCGCCCTCTTCTGACCTAGCCGACTGACTTGCTAGTGCATCATCAGGACGGTCTTTTGCACGCTGCGGCAGCTAGCGGAGACGAGACTGTAGAAGTAAATGCCGTTTGCCGTACGCATGCCAGTATCATCGGTGCCGTCCCACTTACCGGTGTACCGGCCCGGTTCCATGTAGCCGTCCTGTACCGTACGAACGACGCGGCCGGCATTGTCCAGAACCTGAACCGTCACGTGGCCGGGCTGCGTGACCATCCAGTTGATAACGGCGCACTTGCGCACCGGGTTGGGCCAGGCCTGAAGCTCCGCCTGCCGCAAGCTGGCAAGCTGCCCAGCGCCCTCCTCGATGCCGCTCGTCGGGTAGAGCGCAGGCGTGGTGAAGGAGGTAATAGTATAGGGTTCGGCCGTCACGACGCCGGGGTAAGCTCCCTGGTCGAAACCGTTCGCAGTAACCTGGATGCGGTAGTCGCCCGGCTCAAGCGCATCGAACAGATACTCGCCGCGGCTGTCGGTCCGCGTGTCGTACGTCCCGCTCGGTCCAACTGCCGTGACCTGAGCACCGGCCAGTTCGACCTGGTCAACTCCATTGTACACGAAGCCGGCGATTCCCGCCTGCGGGTGTCCGACCGGCGCGAGCACGAAGTTGATGGCAAGCGTCGTTTCGCCTTCCGTGACCATGACCGAATCGGGCCAGGTCGCGGGCGCGTAGCCGCGGGCCCAAGCGCGTACGATATAGGCCCCGGCCCGGAGCCGTCGAACCAGGTAGTTGCCCGAGGAATCGGTGCAGGCGAATCCCTGGCCGGTCGCACCCCACGCGAAGAGCTGGGCGTGACAGACGCCGAGGCCGGTTGCCGAGTCGGTCACAACGCCGGCAATGGCGCCAGCGCCCGGTGGGGCCATCGGCTGGAGCGCGAAGTCGACGTTCTCAGTGACCTGGCCGGCCACGACTTCTACGGTTTCGGGGGCGGCGCGCTGGAACCCGCGGGCCGCAGCCACGACTTCATAGGTCCCGGCCGGCAGGTTCGCAATGCTGTAGAGGCCCGAGCTGTCCGAGTTGGCGCGACCCATGGCCGGGCCGCGCGCCATGACGCAGGCGCCGAACAGCGGGTCGCCGGTTGAAGCGTCAGTGACGTGGCCGGTTATGCCGCCGTTCTGCCCGCCGCCACTGCGCGCGAGCATGAAGTCAATGTGACCCGTCGTTCGGCCCGCGACGACCTCGACGCTGTCCGGGTAGCTGCCCGGGTCGTAGCCTTCGGCCGTGGCACTGACTGCGTACTTGCCTGCAGGCAGGTCACGGAAGCAGTAGCCGTGGCGGGACTGCGTCACCTCGCGGCTCACCGTACCGTTGGACGCGGTCACGAGCGCGCCGCGGATGAGTTGGCGGTTGTCGGCGTCGGTCACGACGCCGGCAATACCGCCGTTCTGCCCGCCGCGACGATGTTCGAGGCTGAAGTTGATGTTCGGGGTGACCTGGCCCGGCTCGACCATCACAGTCTCGGGGTAGACTGCCGGCTCGTAGCCTTCGGCGCAGGCGCCGACGATATATCTGCCGGGCCGGAGGTGGTCAAGCAGGTAGAGTCCTGAGCTGTCGGTGCGGGTGGACATCTGGCGGATATACACCCAGGCAAATGGTATCGGGTTGCTGGTTCCGGCGTCGACCACGCAGCCGGATATGCCGCCCGGTTGTCCGCCGCCACCGTGGGCTTGCAGACGGAAGTTGATGTCCGGTGTAACCCGGCCCTCGACTACCTGAACCGTGTCCGGGAAAACCGCCGGGTCGTAGCCCGGAGCCTCAGCCGCGACGACGTAGCCGCCGGGACGTAAATGCGGGATGAGGTAGAAGCCGGTCGGGTCGGTGCATGCCTGGCCGCCCATCGTGTGGACCATAGCACGGGCAATTGGATTGCCAGTCTGGGCATCGACCACGACACCCGAGATGCCGGTCTGGTTCTGGGCAAACAGACTCCCCAGTGCAGCCAGAACCGCTAGTGAGACGAGGAATCTCTTCATAGGACCTCCTTAGTGGATTTCAAAGGAACTCTGAGGCAGGGCCTCTTTGGTGGTGTTTGGGGTGTTCACCGGGCCGGTATGCAGCAGCTTGCGTGCCACGGTCGCGGCCGAGCCGCAGAACGGCTAATGCCCTGATGAATGGTGGATTGCGGGTGGCGAAGTCCGTGCCACGCCACTCGTTTTCTGTCGTTTCTGGTGCGCAGGAACTGCGCACCTGCATGCAACGGGTTTACAGCCGCAGCAGGCCGTCAATCAGGCTGAGGAGCCAGACCGCGGCGGCGGCGCCGGCAAAGGCATATCTGGACCGGTACCAGTCGTCAGCAGTCTGGTACGTGTTTGATATCTCCTGTGGCTCGGACGCAGCCAGGTAGTCGCTGTGGGCGCGGTTGTACGAGAAATGGCTGATGCCGAGGCCGGCCAGCGACACGACGCCGGCGCCGAGCAGGACGTAGCCCTTCGCGTTCTTGCGCGCCCGTATCTGGCTGAGACCGGGCACCAGCACCGACATGGGGACCGGCTGGCGCAGCATCACGGTGTCGACGTGCACCTTTGGGACCGGCGCGGGCCGGGCCGGCATCTGTTCCTTCGCCGCCTCGAACACGGCGCGAATCTTGGGAGAGACTTTCTCGGGGTCAAGGACAAGGTCAGGCCGACCAGCGATAATCAGCTTGAACACTGCCGTGGCTTCGTCGGTGCGGCCCAGGGCCACGAGCGAGAACGCGTACAACTGGCGAACCTCGAGCGAATCAGGACCGCTCAACCCGGGTTGAGCCAGAACCGATTCTGCCTGCGCGACCACGCGTTCGTAATCGCCGGCATTGTACTGGTCCTGGAGCGGGGTCAGGGCGAGAACGAGGAGCAGGACGGTCATCGGACCACGGTAACCTTGACCGGTCCGGTTCCCGCTTGCCTGAGGAAGTACACGCCCGGCCTAAGGCCAAGGCAGCCCGGCAGCCGGGCAATGAGCGCTCCGCTGTTGTCGTAGACGTCGGCCGTGGCGCCGATGTCGAGCAGGGTCCGGGGCGTGATTACTGTTGGAATGCGGCGGGTTCCGGGCAGGGCAAGGGGCGGTGTCTCCTCGACGCCCAGGAGGAGCACCGAGTCGGTTTCGACCGAGTTCACTACACCCCTGGCATCCCTGCCGCCGATTACGACGACTTTGTTGTCGACCACGGCCGCGCCCGGGTAGCTGCGCGGGTGTGATAACGGTTCCGCGCCATACCACGGCCCGGCCGCCGTGTTCAGCATCTCGACTGATGCGAGCGTCCCATGCCGGTTGCTTCCGCCGATGGCGCAGAGCATCCCTCCGTAGCCGACCAGGGCAAGACCGCTGCGGGCGTCGCGCATGGAGCGGGGGTCGTTCCACCATTGGTCGGGCGAGTAGTATTCGGTCGACGAAAGGTCGCTGTAGTAATTGCCGCCGACCGCGTATATCCGGCCGTCCGATACCGCCACGCCCAACCCGGTGCGAGGCGTATTCAGCGAGTCGACCATTTCCCAATGGCCCAGGCCGCCATCGGGTTGGAACCTGGCGACCGTGCGCTCGTAGCCGTATTGACAGGCAGCGCTGTACCCGCCTACCGCGTATATCGTCCCGCCGAACGTACAGGCGCTCAGACCGCTGCGCGGCCACGGCAGCGGCGCAACCGTGTCCCAACGATTGGTCGCCGGGTCAAAACGGTCCACACGCCGCGAATCGGCGCGGCCATCAGTGCCTCCGATGACGTATATCCGGCCGTCAAGGACTGCGGTGCCGACAAACCCGCGGGGCACGGGCATGGGCGCAAAACCCGTCACCCAGGAATCACGCGTCACGTTGTAGGCCTCGACCTGGGGCCGCGGCCGCATTGAGTCCTGCCCGCCGCGCAGCCCGCCCACGGCGAACACGCGGCTGCCGACCGAAGCGCACGCAAACCCGTAGCCGGGCGTGGGCATCGGTGCGCCCTGCTGCCAGGATTGAACGAAGCAGAGCATCAAAAGCAAGCTCATCTCATCTCCGGCAATGCACAATTCATGCCTACTTCCGCACCATGCTGAAATCAAACCGGTAGACCCGGGCCGAATCAGTCCGTATTCGTTCGACCCTCGTTCCTAAGTCAGGATGTGAGAGCGTGATAACGTGCTCGCCCAGCGTCATGGCGATGGGCCTGTCCAACGGGGTCGTGTCCACGGGTTGGCCGTCGACCGCTATTGCCGCCCACGGCGCCACCCGGATATCGGCGAATGCGAACTCGTGGTTCAGGTCGAATGACAGCGCGCACACCGAGTCGTCGAGTGCCACGTTCCGCGTGAATGCCGGGAAGCTCGGGTGCTTGAGCTCGATTGTATGCGGGCCGCGAGCGAGGACGAGCCGCTCGGGCAATGGCGTCATGCCGACCGAATGGTTGTCAATCAGGACCTGGGCCCAGGGCAGGACCGTCAACTTCACGCGGCACGGGCCGGCGTTTGCTGGATTGGCGATTGGCGATTGCCGACTTTCGATTGCCGGGACGGAACCAGGCTGCTTGCGGCTGCTGACCGTATCCGGCGTCGCCGCACTCATCCTCGCGGAGCTTTCAGGGACCGCCAGAGCCTGCGGCGCGCCTGTTACAACCGGCCGCCTTCTTGCCCACGACATTATCAGGGCGACCGTGACCACTGCGCCGAGCAGCATGATTGCTGCCGCCGGCATCAATAGCCGGCTGCGCCTGGGCGTCACCGCGGCGCCGGGTTGCGAAGAGAAGAACCGGACGACGTCGTCCATGGTGCGCGGCCTCAGTTCCGGGTCCTTGGCCAGCATCTTGCGCACGAGCCCGTCCAGCTCCGGCGTGACTTCGGGGGCGAGCTTGAGAAGGGGTTTCGGCTCGCGGTTGAGCACAAGGCTCATCGCGTCGGCGAACGTGTCGGCGGCAAACGGGTTGGCGCCGGTCAGCGCCTCGTAGATGACTACGCCCAGCGAGAACAGGTCGGTGCGGGCGTCGGTGCGCTTGCCCCGCGTCTGCTCGGGCGACATGTAGGACGGCGTGCCCACGACCGAGCCCTCCTGGGTAATCTGCCCGAAATCCCGCGCGAACGCGAGGCCGAAGTCGGTCAGCTTGGCTTCGCCCTGGGGGCCGACCATGATGTTCGCCGGCTTCAGGTCCCGGTGCACGACGCCGTGCCCGTGCGCGTACTGAAGCGCCTGCGCGACCTGCAGCACCAGCGGTCCGAGCCGCTCGACGCTCAGTCGGCCCTCTTTCTCAAGCATCGCCTCCAGCGTCGTGCCTTCGACGAACTCGGACGCTATGTACATGTCCTCTTCGGTGCCGAAGTCGTACACCGTGACGATGTTCGGGTGCTTGAGGCGCGCCTGGAGCATCGCTTCGCGCCGGAACCGCTGGACCATGTCCTGGTCGGAGACCTTGCGCGGGTGCAGCACCTTGAGCAGCACGGTTCGGTCCAGGACCAGGTCGCGCGCCTTGTAGCTGGTGGCGACCATTCCGTCCTGGATGGTCTCAAGAATCTCGAATCTCTCCGTGCTCTTCATTCGCTTTCCATTCAGCGAGCTTGTTCAGAAGCGTGCGCCGGGATATGCCCAGGCTGGCCGCGGTCCGGGTCCGGTTGCCGTTGAATTGCTTCAACCGCTCGAGCACGACGCGCTTCTCGATTTCCGCAACCGGCGCGTTGTCGGGCAGGACGCCGGGCTCGGGCCGGGTGAGCATTATGTCTTCGTCGGAGATCTTCGGGCCCGGACACAGCACCGCGGCCCGCTCGACCACGTTCTCGAGCTGCCGGACATTGCCCGGCCACGAGTATTCAATCAGCCGGGCGAGTGCCGCTTGAGAGATTCCCGATATCTGCTTGCCCAGCCGGTCCGTACTGGCGGCGAGAAAATGGTTCACGAGCAACGGGATGTCGTCGCGGCGCTGTCGCAGGGGCGGCAAATCCAGCGGGATGACGTTCAAGCGGTAGAACAGGTCGTCGCGGAACTTGCCGGACGCGACCGCGGCCGGCAGGTTCTTGTTCGTCGCGCTGATGACGCGGACGTCGACCTTGTAGGTCTGAGTGTCGCCCACCCAGCGGATCTCGCCGCTCTGCAGGACGCGCAGGAGTTTAGGCTGGAGGCTCAGGGGCAGGTCCGCGACTTCGTCGAGGAAGATGGTGCCGCCGTTCGCTGCCTCGAACAGGCCCTTCCGGTCCGTGACCGCGCCGGTGTACGCGCCCTTGCGGTGTCCGAACAGCTCGGACTCGAGGAGGCTGTCGGGTATGGCTCCGCAGTTGACCGGGACGAAGGGCTGGTTCTTGCGCGGGCCCGAGTAGTGGATGGCGCGTGCGACCAGCTCCTTGCCCGTGCCGGTCTCTCCGAAGATGAGCACCGGCGCGTCGGTCGGGATGACCCGGTTCATCAGCTCGTAAACCGCCAGCATGGCCTGGCTGTGGCCGATAATCTCCGGGAACTGCCGCCACTGACCCAGCACGGCGCGCAGGCGGCTCGACTCGTCGCTCAGGCCCTGGTACAGCCGCGCGTTCTCAATGGCAAGGGCGGCAATGGATGCGAAGGACTTGATGAACGGCAGGATGTCGTCGTGGAACACGTTCCGGTCAGTGCGGGTGTCGAGGTAGATGGCGCCGATGAGCCGGCCGCGCGTGAGCAGCGGCGCGATGGCGATGGAACGGACCTGAGCGATGATGACGCTCCGGGCTGCTGGAAACGCACCCGGCGCGTCGAGATAGACCGTTGCCTCGCGCCTGTCGAGTGCCTGGCGTAAGGCGGTCTGCGATACGGGACTCAGCTCCTTCGCCAGTTCCCGTTCGATGTGTCGCGCGACTTTCACTTCCTGCGCGCCGGTCTTTTCGTCAATCAGTATCACGAGTCCGCGCTCGGCATTCATCGTCTTGAGCGCCTCGTCCATGACCTGCTCGAACAAGAGGTCGGGGTCGAGTATCGAGTTGAAGAGCTGGCTGATGCGATACAGGGCATCGTAGGTTTCACCGGGCATGGAACAACTCCTCGGCGGAACGGGCCGAATTGCCGAACGCGTCAATCGCCTCCACGGTCCAGTAGTAGTCGCCGGGCTGGAGCAAGGCCGAGCTGAACCGGTATGTGGTATCGGTCGGCTCCGCGCCGTCGAACTCGGCCACCACCCCGGCCGGCCCTCCGCCCTGGATGCGCACGACTTCGTTGTGGTACCGCACCCAAAAGCCGTGGTTGAAGCACTGCCAAATGAAGGCGGTGTCGGTCGCGACCGTGTCGAGCCCGCCGGCGGGAAAGACCGGCTCGGGCAGGTCGTAGATTATCCGCGAGACCCCCTGGCCGAGTGTATAACTCACGTCATCCATCTCGTCGGCTGCCTTGAATGTTACGGGCAGGCCCACGAGCGTCTCAAGACTCTGGCCGGGGATGGAATTGCCCCAGAGCGTGTAGATGAACTCGTCGCTGTCCGGGTCGAAGACGAGGCGCTGTGAGAAACCGATGCCCGGTATCTCAGCCCAGACCGAATCGACGTCGGCGTCGCCGTCCCGGTCGCCGGCCTGCGCGGTCAGGCGGCAGAAGTACAATGGCTCGGGCGGCCAGCTCTGGCCGTATACGTGAGTGGTGATGAGACCCGCCGTGAGGTAAGGCAGGCCGTTAAGGTAGCACGTCAGCGAGTCGATGCGGCCTTTCTTCGGGTCCACGCGCGCCGACTCGGGCGCGTAGCCTTCGGCCGACAGAAGAACCCAAAGGCTGTCCTCGGAAAGGCCGCGCAGGAAGAAACGGCCGGATGAGTCGGTGTGGGTAATGAGATTCGCACCCGGCACGAGGACCTCGGCGCCCGGGATGCCGGTGGCGCGGCGCGTGAGCGCGCGGCCGTCGATGTTCCCGCCCAGGGCCGGGTCAAGCGGGTTGTCGCGGGGCGCGTCGCACAGGCAGCACAGGAGGGCAAAGGCCAACGGGCAGGAGGCAAGAACGCGCCGCGTGATTGAAGACAGCCACGTTCCTGCCTGCCCAGCCTCGACGAGCGTACTGCTCAGCGCGCGGTCCTTTGGGAGCACTTTCTCATGTGACAGGACTTCATTATAGCAGCATGCGACCAATCGCGCCAGAGGAGAGCCACTGCCGGGCCAGAAAGTTTGACCGGGGCAGGTCAGGCCTCTGCGACGTCAGTGTGCAGGATTTGCGCAGTACAGGATGCCTGGCCCCGGGCCGGAAAAGGCCGCCCGCACTGGACATAGGACGATATTCCCGTATTATCATGCCGGGCACGGCACTTGCATATGACCGCCCGTGAGATTAAGGACTTCAGACCCGCTTCACGGTGCTGCGGCACGGCCGGGACACGGCCGTGGAACCCCAGGGTGCGGCGGTTACGTCCAAGCGTAGTGGTGCCGGCGCCGGGTGCGCCGGCACGGTGTTGTTTCAGGCTCTTTAGAAGCGAACTTGTTGTCAGGAGGATTGCGTGAGGAAAGCCCTGTTTTGCCTGTTAGTGGCGGTCTGCGCCGCGGCCTGGGCCGAAGACGGCGCGCGGTTGCTGGTGATTTCAACCGACGCCCTGTACAACTCGATTCTGCCGTTGGCACAGTGGAAGCAGGCCACGGGATTGACGACCAAGGTCGTGACGCTGTCCGAGATAGGCAGTGACACGGCGTCAATCAAGAACTACATCCGAAGCGCCTGGAATAACTGGCCCGTAAAGCCTGAGTTTGTCCTCCTGGTCGGTTCGAACAGCTCTCTGCCCGCCGGAGCTTACCGGGTGAGCCACAACGGATACTATTATTCCGACAACCTTTACGGCGACGTGACCGGCAATTTCCAGATGGATATTCCGGTAGGCCGGTTCCCGGCCAAGTCCACGGCCCAGCTCGACCTGATGGTGGCAAAGACCCTCAGCTACGAGAAGACGCCGGTGCTTTCCGACACCATCTGGACGCGCCGCATGACGACTTTGTGCCGCGACGCAGGCGACGACGACGCGCCGACGTATTGGGCTGACATCCGTCTCGCGGTCGGCCTGGCCGCGGCGAACGGCTTTGTGTCGTTTGACTCGCTGGCCTCATCGCGCGGTCATAACCAGCAGAGCGTCATCAACTCGATTAACGCGGGCACCGGAATGGTCCTGTATCGCGGTGCCGCGACCGGCAACTGGTACGAACCCTTTTCCGTCGACCCGGCGGCGACCGCCAGCACCGGCAAGCTTCCGCTTATCCTGTCCTTCACCTGCGCGACGATGACTCTGGCCCCGGGCGAATCGATGATAGGCGAGGCGTGGCTCAAGGCCGGCACCGTGGCCCTGCCCAGGGGCGGCGCGGCGTTCTTCGGCAATACCCACTCCGCGTCCAACGTGGCGCAGCAGCGCAGCGCGGTGTGCCGCGGCTTCTGCACGGGTCTGTTCAGCGAGCACAAGTACCGGCTCGGCCTGGCCTGCATCCGGGCGAAGCAGCAGCTTTACCTGCAGTACCCGTCAGACACCAGTGACTACCGCGGCTTCAACCTGCTCGGCGACCCGACCCTGGACGTCTGGACCGGCCTGCCGCGGGTCCTGACCGTAGAACACCCGGCTGCGATTCAGCCGGTGCCGCAGCAACTGCACGTGGTCGTCACGAGCGCGGCCGGGCCCGAGGACTCGGCCCTCGTGTGCGCGTCGATGGACACCACGGTGTACGCGTGGGGATACACGAACGACAGCGGCGCAATCGACCTCGATATCAGCCCGGGCGGCGACGGTCTGCTCCGGCTTGTCGTCACCGGTCACAACCTGTGCGCTTACGATACCGTCATCCCGGTGAGCACGGTGGGCGTCGAGGAGCAGGCGCAACCGTATCGTGCCGGACCGGTCAACCTTGCGGCTGCTCCGGCGGTATTCGCGCGGACTACGAAGATTACCTGGAATCGAAATATCGCGGGCGCATTGGTGAACGTCTTTGACGCGACCGGCCGGACCGTGACGACGCTCAGGGTCGATGGGTCGGGCGCCGTGTGGCACGCGCAGGGCGTGCCGGCCGGTAGCTACGTCTGCATGCTCGTCGACCGGCAGGGCCGGACGCTGGGCCGGACGCGAGCGTTGAAGCTGCAGTAAGCCTTTCCGGGCCGCAACCGGCGGTCCATCCGGTTGACAGGCGTCAGGAGGGGCGTACAATGATTCCGGAGGTAGTTATGCGTAAGACCGCAGTCTGCCTGCTCGCGTTTGCGGCCCTGTGCTGGGCCAACCCGTTCGTTGTGGAGTTCTTCAGCGAGATTCAGACCGCGCCGGACTCGCTCGAGTTCCTTGAGATTCACCCGTACAACTGGTCCTATTACCCCATGGACCTCGGGGGCTGCATGATTGTCTCCGGGGCGGACACCGCCTGCGTTGACTCCGGCGTCGTGCTGTGGGATGAGAACAGCTATGTGGTGCTGGACCATTCCAACACGCACGGCAACCTGCGCTTGCCCGATGATTCGGGCAGCGTGACGCTGCTCACGCCATACGGAGACACCGTATGGACCCTGCTCTACCCTGACGGCCCCTCCCCGTCTAATGGCGATGTCATATGGTCGCCGCCTGCAGGAATGTCGTGCGCCATCTATCAGGGCTGGACCCCGTGGCCGGACCCGTACGACTACTATGTCTGGTACGTGGACTCGACGCCGACGCCGGGCCAGGCCAACGACGACACGCTGGGCGGGATATCAGGCCAGGTGCTGGACCAGAACAGCCAGCCGCTGAACGACGCGTGGGTAACGCTTTCCTTTCCGCGCGGCCACGCCCACGCCTACACGTCTACCTATGGCACGTTCGATTTCCACCCGCTGGGTCCGGACACGTACTGGCTGACCGCTCAGAAGACCGGCTACCTGTCCGGCTGCTACCCCGAATCAGTCCGCATCCGCGCCAACGAGTATCGAGGCGGCATTAATATCCAATTGTACCCGGCCGGTATCGCCGAGAGGGCGCAACCGGCCAAGGTGATGAAGTTCACGCTGGACCGGCGTAACCGGACGCTCATGGTCGAAGCTGGTCGCGCCGTAACGGCTGAGTTTGACGTCGTTGACAACAGCGGGCGCAGGCGCCTGCGCGAGAGCGTTCGGCTTGCCCCGGGCAGCAACCCGGTCTCGCTGAAAGGCCTGCCGCCGGGCGTCTACGTTGTCCGGTGCCGGGCAGGAAACGAACTGGTCAGCGGCAAGGTCATAATCTACTAGCGGCGAAAGTTGCTACCGGGCGAACAACGCCCATTGGCCGCGCTTGTCCCTCATCGCAGGGCAATGCGCGGCCTGCGTTTCGATAGGGCGGGCCGGTTTTGGCGGGAGGTCAGGACTGCCGGGTCGGCGGGCCTGCCGGCGCCGGGGCTGCCTGTGAAGGCGCGCGCCGGGCGGTGTCCGCGAGCAGCATCTCGAGCGTCGAGGGGCCGGCAACCACCACGCGATATTCCTGGTGCAGCGAACGGCACAGACCGGGATGCCGCAGGACCTCGGCGTAGAGCTCCTCAACCGGCAGAAACAGGACGCTGAATCCTGCCGTGTTTGGAACATTGGCGTACCTCTGGTGCATGGCCTGGGCCCATTCCATAAGGCCGTTCTCGAGTTCCGCCTCGGCCTGAACCACCGCGGGCGTATCGCCGGCGGCGCGCGCCCGGGTCAGGCGTTCGTAGATGCCGACCGGGTACCGCGCGTCTATCGGCAGCCAGGTGAACTCGCCGGGCCGGCCGTTGCCGCCGGGTACGAGGATGGCGTTGCCCGACCTGCCTGGGGTGGCCGAAGACTGGCCCGGTTTCGGCTCGGCCGGGCCTGGCGCCGCGGGCCGGGCCGCGACCGCTTCCGCAATCGCCTTAAGCCCGGCAAGGTCGGTTCTGAACTCGGCGAATTCCCGTACCAATGCCTCAACGTCCGCGGCATTGCGCTCAACGACCGCCTGGTAGTCGTGGAGCACACCGGTTGCTTCGGCGCTCTGTTTCTCCAGTGAAGACTGAATGCCGGTTTCGGCCGCGCCTCGCACCTTTTCAAGGTACTCACCCACGGTTCCGGCGAGTTTCTCCTGGGCCTGGGCCAGGCCGGTCAACTGGCCGGCAAGAGAGTCGAGTCGGGCGTCCTGCCGGGTAGCGACTTCGCTCAGCCGGTCCTTCTGCGCATCCGAACCCCGGGCCGCCGCGCTGACCGCCCCGCGGAGCTGTTCCAGGGCCGCGGCCGTGTCGGCGGAACGACCGGACAGGCTGTCCAGCCCGGTTCGGACCTGCGCCTCGAGCGAGGCTAGCGATTGCGCCAGTTTGCGGTCATTCTCCTCGCCGTACGCAGTCAGGCGTTCATCGACCGCGCTCTTCAAGGCGGCAAGCTGCGCCGCGTAGCCCTCCGCGAATCCGGCCAGGCGTTCCAGGATGGAATCAACCTGGCTGTGCTGCACCGCCAGCGCGTCGGAAAGCTTGCCGTGGACGAGCTGCTGGAGCTGGCTCACCGCCATGTTGGCCTCGTCGAGCGCCTGTCCCGCGGTCTCCGCGGCCTTCTGCTGGCTGTCTGCGAACAGGGCCCGCAATTCCTCGACACGCTGCCGCGTCTCGCCTACGGCCGCGTCCAGTCGCTGCTCGGTCGTGGCGCGCAGCTCTTCGAGGCGCGCCTCGGTGCTCACGGTCAGGGTCGCGAATTGCCGGGCGAGGCCTTCGAGCTGGGTCTTCTGCGCCTCGGCCAGCTCCACGAGCTGGGCCGAGACCATCTGCATTGAACGCTGGGTGGAATCGGCAAGGTCGGAGCGCGCGGCCGCGGCGGCGCGCGTGCTTTCGTCCTTGGTCTTGAGCACGGCCTCGCGCACGCTCTTCTCGAAAGCGGCCTGAGAGCCGAGAACGGTCTCTAGCTGCCTGAAGGTCTGGGCGTGGAAGGCGGATTGGTCGGCACGCATCGCCTCGGTCGCCCGGTACGCCCTCGACTGGTTCACCAGCAGCAAAAGCAGCACCAGGATTGCCGCGCCGGCGAGCGTGACCAGTACGATAAGCAAAGTTGCGGGCATGAGTTATCTCAGTCCTCTTCTCATCAGTGGAGCCTGTCCTGTTCTTGTTTGCCTCGGGGCAAGGGCCACCGACCTACCCGACCTCAATCATGTCCATTTAGGATACGCGAAACCGGGGGTGAAGTCAATTTCGTCCGGGGCCCGCTCGCCAGTTGACCATGACGTCGCGGTCCGGGAAGAACCCGTGGCGGGAGAAGACGTACGTGACCGTGCTGTCGGTACGCCGCACGCTGTCAGGCCGGTAGCTCAGCTTTACGTCCTCAAAGGCGGCCGGCACCGTGACGCGGAATCGCGCCCGGTCTATCGGCCGCTGCCACTTTCGGGTCGAGGTCACGATGTAGCGGGCCGAGCCGGCACGCAGGGGCTGGCGATAGTAGGCGAAGAACGAGTCCTCTGCCCCGGGCCGAAACCTCATCCGGAACGAGACCCCGGAATCCGACCGGGCGAAGTCGCGCCCCGCAATCTCGACCGAGTCCGGATAAACGCAGGTTGAGTCGAGCGGGAACGGGTAGAACAGAACCGCGACGAGCGGGTCGGCCGCGGTAGATGCCAGATGGTAGTTGCCGCGAACCTCGAGCACGCCCGGCGCTACGTCCATTGAGACCTCTTCGCGGGCGAAGTGAATCGGGCCCGGAGGCGGGGCCTTGCGGCAGGATGAGAGCAGGAACAGGACGATTCCCAGGAGCCGCAGGGCACACGGCCCGGCCCGGGAGCACAAAGCGCGCCTGCGGCCCGGACTGTGACAAGCGGAGTTCGTCATGCGCACGTCGGTTAATCCAGAATAGCTTCCGGGGTCAGGCAGTCAAGTTCTCGGACCAACGCGCCCGGACGCGGTTGACAATACGGTCATGGGGATGAGAATCTCGTTCATGCCTGAGGACAAGCCATTCGGCGCGGACGACTCGCGCAACGCGTGGAACAACGGCGCCGAGGCATGGGACGAGTTCGTCGAGTCAGGCAGGGACTACTACCGGCTCGCGGTCCACGGCCCGGCCCTGCTTGAGGCCTGCGGCGACGTGGCCGGGCTCAAAGTCCTTGACCTAGGCTGCGGCCAGGGTTACTTCTCGCGCCAACTCGCCCTTAAAGGCGCCCGCGTAACCGGCGTGGACATCGCCGAGAAGCAGACAGAGTTCGCCCGCAAACACGAACAGGAACGGCCGCTCGGCATCGCGTACTGCCTGATGGACGCCGCCCGGATTACCGAACGCTGGCCTGCGGACAGCTTCGACCTCGTGACCGCCTGCATGTCGCTCCATGACATGCCCGACCCGGCACAGGTGCTCAAGGCCGCAGCCGCAGTCTTGAGGTCCCAGGGCCGCATGGTCTATTCGGTGCCTCATCCCAACACCGACACGCCGTATCGCGAGTGGGACCGCAGTACGGTCGGGGAGAAGCTCGCGCTGAAGATCGACCGCTACTTTGAGACCGGGCCGACAACAACTCACTGGAACATGGCCCGGCTCAAGTATCACTGGGACACGCCCTACGTGCGGTTCACTCTCGAGCAGATGAGCGCGATGACCGCGGCTGCCGGGTTCCTGATTCGGCGCATTGCAGAACCGCGGCCGGCAAAAGAACAGGTGGAAGAAAATCCGGACCTCGACGACTGCCGCCGCCTGCCGTACTTCCTGATACTCGAACTCGTCAAGACAGCGGCCCCCCCGCGCAGAGAAATCGAAAGCTGTAAATGGGCAGTTGGGGAATAGGGGGTGTGAAGATGAGGGGTTGCCCCCTCAGGGTTCGATGTTGTCCAGCAGGTCCTTCAGGTCTCGTCCTCGCTTGTGGTAGGAC
>Ga0315282_10002362_pt1 | contig 34927 bp, 30 predicted proteins | sample YL17G07_20_MG_FD_203693 | JGI IMG/M metagenome (GOLD analysis project Ga0315282, IMG submission 203693) | Sediment microbial communities from Yellowstone Lake, YNP, Wyoming, USA - YL17G07_20 | ecosystem: Environmental > Aquatic > Freshwater > Lake > Sediment | place: USA: Wyoming | collected...
CAGGATTTCGTCCACGTCGCGGGTGGTGCGCACCTGCGGGTAGCGATGGCTCACCCAAGCCAGGCGGCGGGGATCGAGGTCACAGCACAGGCTTACCTGACAGCCTGGTATCTGGGCGAAGTTGCGGATGAGATTGGGCCCCCAATAGCCGCAGCCCACGACGGCAACCTTCATGTATGCATCCTCCTGGTGTCTCCGGCTGCAGTCCTAGTTCCAGCGTCATGTCCCTCGGTTCAGTAGGCCCCTCTGGCTGAAAAGACTGCGGGCAGCGTCTGGCCCAGGATCTTGAGGTCCGTCCACAGGCTCCAGGTATCGGCGTAGCGCAGGTCCAGCCTGACCATCTCGTCGAAGGAGCTCGCGCTGCGTGAGCGCACCTGCCACAGCCCCGTCAGGCCCGGCTTGGCGGCCAGGATGCGGCGCAGGTGCCAGTCGCGGTAGTGGTGCACTTCATACGGCAGGGGTGGGCGTGGGCCGACCAGGCTCATGTCGCCCTTGAGGACGTTGAAGAGTTGGGGCAGCTCATCGAGGCTCGAGCGCCTGAGCACCCGCCCGACGGCGGTCACGCGGGGATCCGCGGCCAGCTTCAGCACCAGCTTTCCGCCGTGGCCGTTGTCGAGGCCCGACACCTCTCCCCCAATGAGGCGGCGGGTGTAGTCGCGGTGCATCGAGTCGTCGTTGTTCACGTACATGGAGCGGAACTTGTAATAGACGAACGGCCGGCCGCCCTCCCCCAGGCGCACCTGCTTGAAGATGGCCGGCCCCGGGGAGCTCAGCCTGGCCGCCACGGCCGCCACGAGCATCACCGGCGAGGTGAGCAGCAGCAGCGCCAGTGCCCCCGCGATGTCGAAGGCCCGCTTGAGGTAGCGACTCATCCCCTTGGCGCTCGGCCCCCCGGTGAACAGGACCACGGCCCGGCTGACCGGCTGCGCCTCGCCGACTGCCTCGGCCTTCGCCTGCCCGCGAACCGCGTCCGGGTAGGTGGCCAGGTCGAGCAGCCCGTCGGCACCGCCGTCGATGCCGGCCTCGCGCAGATACGAGGCGATCCAGTCCTCGAGCCGCACGAGCACCGCCTGGGCGCCCCGGCGGGGAGTGGCGGGCATGACCACCGCCAGCCGCCTGCCGTCGTGCCAGCCCTTGATGTCGATGCGCCGCAGCCGGTCCCGCAGCAGCCGGGACAGCCGCTCAATGAAGTGGTCGAACCTCCTGCCCGTCCCGAGCAGCCCCTGGACCTTCGACACGTCGCACAGGATGACCGACAGCGGCAGCGCGCTTCTTTCGGCCCGCAGCCTCTCCTCCTCCAGCCGCGCCTCGATCTCCGCGGCGGGCAGCAGCCCGTCTGTCTTGCGGCAGCCCCAGCTCCACGGCCAAAACCTCATCGTCGCCAGCGCCGCTCCGTTCACGCCGCCTGCCGCACGTAGCGCTGAAGGTCGATGCCCTGCCGGGATCCGTTGAACACCATGCCGAGCACCTTTGACTTGTCGAGCATGCTTAAGGCACGCGACACCACCTCGCGCCCAGCGTCGGCGGCCTTGATGACCAGGAGGGTGCCGTCGACGTGGCGTTCCAGGATGGCGGCGTCCGGGCCCGCCGACAGAGGCGCGCAGTCGCAGATGATGCTGTGGCCGGGGTAGCAGCGCATAAGCTCGGAGAAGAGCACACCCATGCGTACCGAGCTGAGGAGCTCGGGCGCGTTGCGGTGCAGCACGGCGCCTGAGGGCAGCAGCAGGAGTCGGTCGAGGGGCGTGCGCACCAGGAGGGCGTCGAGGTCTTCCTCGCGCAGCAGGTAGTCGGCCAGGCCGCGGCGCTCCGGCAGCCCAAAGAGCCGGTGCAAGGAGGGCCGCCTGAGGTCGCAGTCGACCAGGATGGCGTCGCCCGTCAGGCCCATCGCCAGCGCAATGGCCAGGTTGGCCGCCACCAGCGTCTTGCCCTCGCCGGCCACCGAGCTGGCCACCATGAGGGAGCGCGGCGGGTCCTCGTGCTGCAGGAAGAGGCGCGTGCGCAGCACCTTGAACTGCTCCGTGGCGGCGGGGTCAGCCTCACGGTGCATGATGAGGTGGGGGTCCACCTGCGTCAGGAACTCGGCCCAGGCATCGGTTTCGCGGCCGGTCTCAGCGCGGGCGCGGGCAATCTTGTCGTCCGTTACCGGCGCGACCCGCTTCATCTCCCGCTGGGCCTTGTTCAGCGCGTCATATACGGTTCCCATGATCGACCAACCACTCCTGTCTGGGGCGCTGCCGCTTTTCTCCGAGGCCGCCCGCTCAGCCCACGCGGTAGAAGACGAGCAGGAAGAGGATGACCGCCAGGGCCACGAGACCGTAAAAGGCCACGCGGTCGCGCCTGCCGCGCCCGGGCCGCGCAACCGCGGCGGCACCGTGGCCGTTGGGGGTGTAGGCAGCCTCCATGTTCTGGGTGACCTCGCGCACGAGCGAAGACCCGACGCGTTGCATCTCCCGGGTGTAGGCGGCGAGCAGGAGGTTGTCGGAGACAACGTTGATGAGCCGGGGATAGCCACCAGTGAAGTCGTGGATCCTGGACACCGCCCGGCTGCCGAAGAGCTGCTGGCCGCCGGCGTAGCCCGCCACACTCAGGCGGTGCTCGATGTACTGGGCCGTCTCGTCGGCGCTCAAAGGGGCGATGTGGAACTTCTGGCTGATGCGCTGCCGCAGCTGCCGCAGCGTGGGCTCGGCCAGCTTGTCGTTGAGCTCCTGCTGCCCCACCAGCACGATCTGGATGAGCTTGCGCGAGGAGGTCTCCAGGTTCGAGAGCAGCCGCACCTCCTCGAGCAAGGCCGCCGGGAGGTTCTGGGCCTCGTCAACCACGAGCAGCACCTGCCCGCCCTGCTCGTCCACCTCCTTGAGATAGCGCTCGAAGGCGGCAAGAAAGCGCGCCTTGCCCAGCCCGACGTCTATCCCCACCGCCCGCGAGATGACGTAGTAGAAGTCCTCGCGGCTCAGGTCGGGGTTGTTCAGGAAGATAATCCGGACGCCTTCGTCCAGGCCCTCGAGGAACTTGTTGATGAGCGTCGTCTTGCCCGTGCCCACGTCTCCGGTGATGACCGTGAAGCCCTTGCGCTCCTGCACCCCGTAGATCATGTGGGCCAGCGCCTCCTTGTGGCTGTCGGACAGGTAGAGGAAGCGCGGGTCCGGGCTTATCGAGAACGGCGGCTCATCGAAGCCGTAGAACGTCTTGTACATGTCCCCTAGTCCGCTGGATCAGATGGGCAGCTTGAGATGGACGTTGTTCATGTGGAGGATGAACAGGGTCAGGGCGTAGCCCAGGATGATGGTCACGGCCATGAATATGGTGCGGGCGCGATGCCTGCGCGCGGCCTGGAGCTCCACCGAGGTCTGGATGGTTGGCACGCTGGCCAGCACGGGCAGCTTGAGATAGGCCTCGGCGTCGTTTTCGTTGCGGAAGGAGTCATCGGCGAACTCCGACATGACCGCCCCGACCGTGCCAAAGACCAGCCCCATGAGGGTGCAGAAGATGAATATCTTCTTGAAGCTCGGCTTGAAGGGCGTCTGCGGCACCACGGCCGTGTCTAGGACGCTGAACTGGTCGCCGGCCTGCTGGTTGTTCAGCCGGCCCGCCATCGTTGTCTCGAGCTGCTTGCTCTGCAGGGCCTGGTAGGAGGCCTGCATGGCCGTGTAGTCGCGGGTGAGGGATTCGAGCTCCTGGGCGCGCTGCGGGGCCATGTCGATGCGCCGCTGGACGAGGGCCACCTCCTGGCGCAGCCCGGCCTCCTCGGAGTCGAGGCGGCGGTACTCGGCCTCGGCCGCGTCGAGCTCGGCCGCCAAGTCGTTGAGCAGCGGGTTGTTGCGCACCTGCGCCACGGCGTCACCGGTGCCCTTGGTCCCGCCCTGGAACTTGGACTCGAGGCGGGCCAGCTCGCTCTTGGCCCGGACGACGTCGGGGTGCCGCAGGGTGTACTTACTGCGGAGCATGTCGAGTTCCTGCCGCTTCTCCTGCAGGGCCACCAGGAGCGGGTTTTCCTGGGCCGTCCCGCTGCCGCTGGGGATGCCGTGCACCATCTCGGTGATGCGTTGGCGGCACTGGAGCACCTTCTGCTGGACCTCGGACTTCTCGTGGGCCGTGGTCTGGAGCTGGACCTGTGCCGTGGCCAGCGCGGCCGTATTCGTCTGGAGCTGCTCGGGCAGCTCGCCGGCGAAGCGCTGTTTGAACTCCTCCACCTTGCGCTGTGCTGCCGCCAGCCGCGTGGAGGCCGAGTCCATCTCTTCCCTGATGAAGGTGCCCGCCGCCTGCGCCTGAGTGGTGCGCGCCCGCCGGTTCTCGGTGACCAGCAGCTGCGCCAGCCGGTTGGTGGCCTTGCTGGCCAGCACTGGGTCGGAGGCCTCGAAGCTCAGCTTGAAGGCGGTCACCGCGGCCGCCTCCCGGGAGGCCCGGTACGGGTTGTCCTTGCGCAGGTCGGGTTCGAGTAGCTCCACCGAGATGGCCTGGCGCAGCAGGTCGGCCCGCTCGCCCTCGGTGCGTGTCGGGTAGAGGCCAAGCTCCGAGGCCAGGGCCACCATCCGCTCCCGGCAAGTGATGCGCTGGGTCAGGCTGCGCAGCCAGTCCTCGGGGCTGAAGCTGCCGAGTTGCTGGACGTACTCCTTGGGGACGGCCCGCGGCTGGTAGAGGAGTGTGGCCTCCCCCCGGTAAGCCCGCGGCAGGGCGACGGACAGCCAGCCGGCCAGCATGATAAAGAACAGGAACGGCAGGAGCAGCGCCCAGCGGCGTCTCGAGATGATCTCCAGCACGCTCCTAGCATTGATCTGCGCGGACTCCATCTTTCGAACTCTCGCTTGGAGTGGCCGTGGTTCTAGTACGCTGCCGAGATGGTGGCGATATAGCGGTTGTTGGAGAAGCCGAAGGTTTGCGGGTTCGTCTCCAGGTGGTAGTGCTCGTAGTGCAGCCCGGCCCGGAGCCATTTGCGCAGCCTGTAGTCCACACCCGTGTCCAGGGTCCAGAAGTCGTCGTTGCGGGACACCAGGGGGTAGAAGCGGTTACCCACCGAGACGTCAGCCATGACGCTCAGGTGCTGCTGGAGGTAGTAGGTGAAGGCCGCTCCCAGCATCCAGTAGCGGAACACCCCGAGGTTGTCGCCGCTGTAGAAGTCCTCGGACAGCCCCCGCCGGTAGCCGAGGCTGGCCACGCCGGTGGCCCAGGTCTTCTGCACCAGGACGTCGGCCGCCAGCCCGCTGAAGCCCTCGCCTTCCTTGCGGTCCACGGTCATGTAGCCCGCCGTGGCCCGCGTGGTGAAGCCCTTGCCGAAGAGGTAGTCGACGCCGGCACGCCCCTCGTACGTCTGGTAGTCGCTCACCCCCGGCCCCAGGAAATTGATGCTCTCGAAGTTGGCCACCCCCAGCAGGTGGAGCCGGCGAGTGGCCTCGTAGGTGTAGCCGGCATTGGCGCGGTTGGCGTTGAAGTCCGGGATGACGAAGAAGCGCGACCCGGGGACGGGCTCGAAGTCGCCGCGCTCGAAGCTGTAGCCGAGCTCCAGGAGGTTGTGCTGGTCGATAGCGTGCCGCAGCTCGATGCCTCCGCGGTTCCCCGTGCCGTCCTGGATCGCCGGGTCGTCGTTGCGCAGCAGCACGTTGCTGTAGACGAGGCTGACGTCGCTCTCCGGCCCGTACTTGTAGGTCAGCTTGGAGTCGGCCATGTTCCGGATGTAGGGCGTGAGTGCCGTCCGGGGGGCCAGGGTGCCCAGGCCAGGCTCGAGTAGCTCCTCGAACCGGTAGAAGGTGTCCGTGGCCTCGACACTCAGGTGCGGGGTGAAGGACTTGTAGCCCCGCAGCCCGGCGCGGTGCTCGGTGAAATCGGTGTTCAGGTCCCAGTAGTAGCGGTAGCCCAGCTCGTAATCGAGCTCTATGCCCGCCGTAGGGCTGGTCGCCGCCAGGTCGAACCCGGGGTAGACACCCGTGATCCAGTCGGCGAACTTGTTGCTCTCCCTGAGGAACACGTTGTCGTTATACTCCTGCTCCACGCGCAGCCTGGGGTGCAGCTCGAACCTGGCGTCCGCCTCGGGGCTGAAGCCCGCCACGAGCAGGAGGATCAGGATTAGTGCTGCGACTCTCTTTCCCGGCCCTGGTCCCATGTGGCTTCCTTAGACTCTGAAGGCTGGCGCTCTACGGCACGACGATGGTGTCGCCAGGCAGCAGCAGGCAGTTGTCCTGGGGACGGTCCCCGGAGATGACGCGCTTGTAGTCGATCCTCAGGTGCTGCTCGGGCTGCCCCCCCAGGCGGCGGATGAGCACCAGTTGGCGCGCGTCGGCCCACTCCGTGAAGCCGCCCGCCGTCGAGATGGCCTGGAGGACCGTGATACTGCGCGGCAGGCTGTATTCGCCGGGGCGCATCACCTGGCCCGTGACGTAGAACTTGGAGCTGTTGGGCTGGAGAATCATCACCGTCACCACGGGGTTTTCCATGTACTGGCGGTAGCTCTTGGCCAGCTCCGACTCCAGCTGGCCGGTGGTCTTGCCCGCGGCCACCACCTCGCCCAGGAGCGGCAGCGAGACCTTCCCGTCGCCCCTGACCACCAGGGCCCGCGTCAGTTCAGGCTCCTTCCAGACCTGCACCTCGATAACGTCCGAGCAGCCCATCTTGTAGGCGTCGACGGTGGGCTGCGGCACCTCTCCCGCCAGTTCGCCTCCCGGCCCCGACCAGGGCATGAGGGAGCAGCCGCAGACCGCGACCATCGCGGCTACCACGGCGAGGATTAGGAGACTCCTCATGGGTTCCCGACCTCCTGTCGCATCCGTCTTGGCAGGGTATCCTTTCAAGGGTGTCCCTCAATGAAGGGGTTCGACGTATTCGCACTCGTTGCCCAGTGGCAGGCGGCGGATGATGTGCAGCCGGCCCGGCTTGCCGCGAGACAGGAGCAGTATCCCCATGCAACCGGCCAGCGCCCCGGCCACCAACCTGCTGTCCAGGCCCTGGCGCAGGCAGCGGCTTCCGCTGGCCACCACCTCCGCCGACACCTCGCACCTGCCCATGCCGGCACCCCAGGGGCGGCCATGCAGCACCTCCGCCCAGAGGTGGTTGTCCATCTCCGCGCAGACGAAGAGCATGCCGCCATGCCCCCACAAGAGCCCGCAGCGCGTGCCCCGCGCCGCCTGGCGTGCCGCGAGGCTGCGGCGGGACTGAGAGTGCCGGCTCATTCGGTACCGCAGGGAGAACGCAGACATCCTCGGTCCCTCTGATGGCTGGGGTTGGTCGCGAGGCCCACGGCCGTTGCTGCCCGCGGGCACCCCTGGTTCAAGCCGTGGACTGGTGGAGAGAAGGAACCTGCGCGGGCCGCTACTCCCGGCTGCCGCCGTTCCCGTGGAGGGCTACGTGGTTGCTGATCCAGTTCTTGTCTTCGTCGTCGATGCAGGTGAAGCGCACGCCCAGCCGGTACTGGTCCTCCGCCTCCTGGTGGATCCAGCAGAGCTGGCCGCGGGCCTTGAGGAAGCAGGGCGGCGAGCCCAGGGCGAAGTCGAGGTGCAGCAGGGTCCCCGCGGGCAGTTGCCGGTCGGCCTCGAGCATCAGGCCGGCGGGGCTCAGGTCCCGGGTGAGTGCCTGGGCGGCCGGCCCGAGCAGCCTGCCTTCCGGGCCGATGAGGCGGTACTCCACGGGTATCTGGTCTTTGAGGCGACGCGCGACGCGCCTCTCCGGCTCCCGCGGCAGGCTGACCGTTCGGCGGCGCTCGACGGCTTTCTGAATCAGCTCCGGGGCCGCCTCAAGGAAGAACTTCTCGTAGACCAGGCTGCAACCCTCGATGCTGGCGGCCGGGGTGCTGCCCAGATGCGCGCAGCAGACCACGATGGCCACTCGTGGGCGGAGCCGCTCCATTTCTTTGAGGGAGCGGAGGACCGAGCGCTGCAAGGCCTTGACGTTCATCACGACGGCATCGAAGGCCATGTCGCGCACCATCCGCAGCGCCTCCTGTCGGTTACGGGCCAGCATGACGTCGTTGCCTGCCAGCAGGAGCAGGTTGCAGAGGAGCTCCCGGCTATGCTGGTCGCTACCCGCGACCAGAACCCTCAGGCCGCCCGCCGTCACCCTGCTCGCCCTTCCAGCCGCCGCAACGTGCGCGTCACCCTCACCGGCAGCGCTTCCCCTGGTCAACAATTGCGTCCGCGAACCGTTCAACATCTCAACGGTGCATCCGGCATGCCAGGCGCCCCGGCGCAGGCGGCTTCCGGCCAGCCTTCGCATAAGTGGCGGTGTTGTCTGCCCTTGTGCGAGTGCCCGCCGCAGATGGGGCGTTTGGGCGCGCATTCTCCCGCCGCCCTCGACTTAAAGATTACGACGCCCCGGTGAGGGCTGCTCCCGGCCTTTCCGTGGGCGGGCGATGGGTTAGCCGCGGGCATAGATTCTAGGCGCCGGCGCATAGCCTCTATTACGGGCGTGGGGAGAGGTTGTGCTTCTTGAGAAAGTAGCCCATGTTTCGGCGGTCGATGCCCAGCCGCCTGGCCGCCGCCGCCACCACCCAGCCGCAGCTCTCCATCGTCTCCACGATTATCTGGCGCTCCATGCGCCGCAGCCGCTCCCGCAGGCTGAGGCCCTCCTCGGGTGCGGCGGTGGGGCTGCCGTTGAGGCTGCGCGGGAGGCTGTCGGGCCTGATCTGCTCGTTCTTCTCGATGATGACCGCGTACTCGACGATGTTCTTGAGCTCGCGCACGTTGCCCGGCCAGTCGTGCTTGATCAGCATCGCCATCGCCTCGGGCGAGATGTCGCGCACGCCCTTGTGGATGCGCTCGGCATAGGTCTTGAGGAAGTGTCCTGCCAGCAGCGGCACGTCTTCCTTGCGGTCGCGCAGCGGGGGCAGGTAGATGGAGACGACGTTGAGCCGGTAGTAGAGGCTGTCGCGAAACCGGCCCGCCGCCACAGCGTGCTCGAGGTCCTCGTTGGTCGAGGCCAGCACGCGCACATCGATCTTCTTGGGCTGGGTGCCCCCGACCGGCTCGAACTCCATCTCCTGCAGGACGCGCAGCAGCTTGCCTTGCCCGGCCACGGACAGGTTGGCGATCTCGTCGAGCAGGATGGTGCCGCTGTTGGCCGCCTCGAAGCGCCCCTTGCGGTCCTCGGTGGCGCCGGTGAAGGAGCCCTTGCGGTAGCCGAAGAACTCGCTCTCTAGCAGGCTCTCGACCAGCGCCCCGCAGTTGACCTTGACGAAAGGCTTGGCCGCGCGGTAGCTGTTCTCGTGGATGGCTCGGGCGACGACCTCCTTGCCGGTGCCGCTCTCGCCCTGGATGAGCACGGTCGCCTTCGTCTTGGCGATCGAGCCGATGAGCTTGCAGATATCGCGGATGGCCTTGCTCTGGCCCAGGATGAGGGTCCGGCTGCCGTCGGTCATGCCTGCCACCGAATAACTGGGAGCTGCCTGGTTCTGGTGCTCGGCGCAAGAACTGGAACGGGGCCCGGCTGGCTGACGCCCTGGAATGGAACTACTCGGACGGTGGAAGAACTCCGAAGGTGGGGTAAGGCGTATGCGTATGCAGCTTTTTTATGCTAAGCCGCCGGCAAAGTCCCGGTCAAGGGCAAAAACGGTTTGTCCGGCGCCGAGTCAGAAAACGCGAGGTGTGTGTCCATCGCTGCGCCCGAGCCTCCGCAGCCCGGCCGCGGCGGCCGCCCCGGGGGCGTTGCCATGATAATACCCTACCGCGGGCGCGCACCGCAGCTGGGGAAAGACGTCATCGTGATGGAGACGGCGGTGGTGGCCGGTGACGTCGAGATCGGCGCGGGGTCGAGTGTCTGGTTCGGGGCGGTGGTGCGCGGCGACGTCCACTATATCCGCATCGGGGAGCTGACCAACGTCCAGGACGGCTCTCTCCTCCACGTGACCACGGACACGCACCCCCTCGTCATCGGCAACCGCGTCACCATCGGCCACGGGGCCATCCTGCACGGCTGCACGGTGGACGACGGCGCGCTCATCGGCATGGGGGCGATTATTCTCGACGGCGCCCACATCGGCGAGTCGGCCTTGATCGGCGCGGGCGCCCTGGTGACGGAGGGCACGCACATTCCCCCCCGCACCCTGGCCCTGGGCTCACCGGCCAGGCCGAAGCGGAAGCTCAGCGCCGCGGAGCTCGAGCGCCTCGCCAAGTCGGCCCTCCACTACCGGGAGTTGGCCCTCGACTACATACGCTAGCCGGCCGTGCCATTGCCCTCGACGCCCCGGCGGCAACGCCGCCGGGACTCCCGGCCCCTCGCGGAGCCTCCAATAGCGCTGAGCTTCATGGGGCCGGCATTGGGTCCAGGCCCTCGGCCTGGCTAGCGGCGGGCGGCGGCCATCTCCGTGTCCTGGATGTAGCTCTTGATGCCGGCGAGGATTCCCTTGGCCACCATCTGCCGGTAGGCGTCGGAGGCCAGGCGCTCGGCCTCGGTGCGGTTGGTGATGAAGGCCGTCTCGACCAGGACCGAGGGCATCTGCGCCCCGATGAGGACATAGAAGGGGGCCTTCTTCACCCCCTTGTCGATGACGTCGTGGTAGCCGCCGCGAAGCTCCCCCACCAGATGCCTCTGCACGTGTTCGGCCAGCTTGCTCGACTCGCTGATCTTGGAGTGGAGCATGAGGTCGTTCAGGATCATCTGGAGGTCGCTCAGGTTGCGGGCCGAGGTGGCGTTTTCACGGGCCGCGACGCGGATCGACTCCTTGTCGTTGGTGAAGTTGAGGAAGTAGGTCTCCACCCCGCGCCCGCTGCGGTCGGGGCAGGCGTTGGCGTGGATGGAGATGAACAGGTCGCCCTTGCGGGTGTTGGCAATGGCGGTGCGCTCCTCGAGGGGCAGAAAGACGTCCGTGTCGCGGGTAAGGATGACCTCGCAGCCGAGCGTGCAGCGGATCTGCTCGGCCAGGGCGCGGGCGATCTCGAGCACCACCTGCTTCTCTTCCACCCCGCCGGGGCCGATCGCGCCGGGGTCCTTGCCCCCGTGGCCGGCGTCGATGATGACGCGACTCACGCGCAGGCCCAGTTGCTCGGCCAGCGACATCCCCTTGGGCGGCTTTAACGGCGCTGGTTCGGGCAGCGGCGGGCGTGCCGGGGCGCTCGGCCTGGCCTCGGCCTTTGATTCGGCAGCCTTGGCCTCGGCAGCCTTGGACTCAACAGCCTTGGGCTCTGCCACCTTCGGCTCCGCGGGCGGCGGCGCGCACGCCTTGGCCACCACGGCCTGGATGCCCTGCTCGGGGGCCAGGGCCTTGTTGGCGGCCGCGGCCGGGGAGCTGCCGCGCACGTCGATGACGACCCGGAAGGGGTCCTGGAGCGGGAAGACCTTGTAGCTCTCGATGTCCTTCAGGTCGAGCACGATGCGGACCGTGTCGGGGCCGTACTGCGCGGTGCGGGCCTTGAGCAGGAAGGCGTCGTCGATAGGCAGCTCGCAGTCGAGGCGCTTGCCGCGGTGCGCCGGCTTGATGTCCACATATACGCGCCGGGGCTTGTTGGCGTCGGCATCCGCCCGCAGCAGGTGGCCCTCGAAGGCCGCCTCACCGCTCATGTCGATGACCAGCCGCGTGTAGCCCGAAACCGACCAGTTCCGGATGCCCTCCACCACCACCGGCCTACCCGGCTTGCTTGATTTGCCCGCCCTGCCCAACCGCTTCTTTGGCCGGGTCGCGGCGGCCTCGGCGTCCGGCTCGGGCCCCAGGGCCTCCCGGCAGGCCTCCGCCGCTGCCCGGTCGGTGGCGGGCGCGGCAGCCTTGGCGGGCCGCGGGGTGGCGGGGGCGGCTGTGCTGCCCCGGGGTAGCCCGGCCAGCGCCTTCTTGACCTTGGCCGCGCGGGGGCTGTCGGGATAGCTGGCGTTGAGCTGAGTGAGGGCGTCGGCGGCCTCGGGCAGGCGGCCCGCCTTCTGGCAGGTGGCGCCGATCTGGTAGAGGGCCTCGGGGGCCTCACGTGAGTCGGGGTAGCCCTTGGCCACCCTGGCGAAGCAGTCGAGCGCACTCTCCAGGTCGGAGGGGCGGCCCGAGAAGTGGTAGAGCCTGGCGTAGAGGTCGCCCGCCATGAGCAGGGCGCGCGGGGCGCTCTCGCCGGCCGGGTTGCGCTTGTGGTAGGTGATGAACTTCTGGATGCAGCGGGTCCAGTAGATGTGGAACTTGGTCATCTCGGCCGAGCCCAGGAGCTGCTGGCGCGCCTGCATGAGCCTGGCAAACTCGGCGTCCCCGGCCAGGGCGGCGTGGGCCGCCAGCAGCAGGCAGGCCGCGGCCAGGACAGGGACAATGGCAGCGAGAATTATGCGGGACAGGTTTCTGGTCATGGTTGTCTAGCTTGGCTACTCAAGCTCCCGCTTCAGGTCGTGCAGCAAGTTGAGTGCCTGCACCGGCGTCATGTTGACCACGTCGGCGGCCCGCAGCCGCTCGATTAACCCGGCGCTCCGCTCCTGGAAGAGCCCGAGCTGGCGCTCCCCGCACGCGCCGGCGGCGGAGTCGGCGGCCTCCTCGAGCTCTCCGGCCTCGATCGCGGTCAGCAGCTCGGCGGCCCTATTCGTGACGGCCTCGGGCAGCCCGGCGAGCCTGGCCACCTGCACCCCGTAGCTGCGGCTGGCGGCCCCCGGCAGCAGCTTGTAGATGAAGTGCAGCCTGCCGTGGGTTTCGCGGGCGGCCACGTTGAAGTTGCGCACGCGCGGCCGCTTCTCGGCCAGCCGCGTCAGTTCGTGGTAGTGCGTGGCAAACAGGGTCTTCACCCCCCTGCCGCGCCAGCCGTTCAGGTGCTCGGTCACCGCCCAGGCAATGGCCAGGCCGTCGAAGGTGCTCGTGCCCCGGCCGATCTCATCTAACAGCACCAGGCTGCGCTCGCTCAAGCTCGAGAGTATCGCCGCCGTCTCGGTCATCTCGACCATGAACGTGCTCTGCCCCCTAGAGAGGCTGTCCATCGCCCCCACGCGGGTGAAGACACGATCGACCAGGCCGATCTCGGCCGCGTCGGCCGGCACGAAGCTGCCCACCTGGGCCAGGAGCACGATGAGGCCCACCTGCCGCAGCAGCGTCGACTTGCCCGCCATGTTCGGCCCGGTGATGATGATCTGCTGGGCCGCCGTGTCGTCGAGCACGACGTCGTTGGGCGTGAAGCGCTCCTTGACCAGGCGCTCGACCACGGGGTGGCGGCCGCCCCGGATGTCGATGCGCTCGCCGAGCGTCACCCGGGGGCGGACGAAACCGTAGTCGGCGGCAGTTTGCGCCAGCGCGGCCAGCGCGTCAAGCTCCGCGAGGGCCGAGGCCGTGTCTTGCAGCCGGCGGCTGGCCCCGGCCACCTCCGCACTCAGCCCGGCGAAGAGGTCGAGCTCCAGGCGCACGCGCATCTGGTCGGCCGAGAGGATCCGCGCCTCCTGGTCCTTGAGGGCCTCGGTGATGAAGCGCTCGCCACCCGCCACGGTCTGCTTGCGGACGTACTCGGCGGGCACCTTGGCCAGGTTGGGCTTCGAGACCTCGATGTAGTAGCCGAAGATCTTGTTGAAGCCGACCTTGAGCGAGTTGATGCCGGTGCGGGAGCGCTCGGTGGCCTCCAGGCGGGCGACCCAGCCCTTGCCGTCGCGGCTGATGGCGAGCAGCTCGTCGAGCTCATTCGAGTAGCCCTGGCGCATGAAGCCGCCCTCGCGCGTGGCCAGCGGCGGGTCGTCGACCACGGCCCGGCCGATGAGCCTGCTCACCTCGGCGCACTCGTCGAGCCCCTGGGCCAGCTCCTGGAGGGTCGGCGAGGCAGCGGACTCCAGCGGCCGGCGCACCTCGGGCACCCGGGCCAGCGACTCCTTGAGCGCGACCATATCCCGCGGGCTGGCCCGCCTCATCGCCACCCTGGCCACCAGCCGCTCGAGGTCGGCGATGGTGTCGAGCACCTCGCGCACCCTGTTCCTGGCCGCGGCGTCCTCGACCAGCTCGGCCACGCCGTCCTGCCGGGCATTGATGGCCTGCACGGAGAGGAGCGGGTACTTGAGCCAGCCCCGCAGCCTGCGCCCGCCCATCGCCGTCACCGTCTGGTCGATGACCCCCAGGAGCGAGCCCTGACGGCTGCGCTCGAGTGCCGTCTCGAACAGCTCCAGGTTGCGCTCCGTGGTCTCGTCTATGAGCATGTAGTCGGCCAGCCGGTAGGGCGTGACCTCGCGGATGTGCTCGGCCTGAGCGCCCCCGGCCCGAGCGAGGTAGGCGAGCAGCGCCCCGCAGGCCCGCACGGCCGCGGGCCAGTCCTCCAGCGGCGCCATCGCCCCCGGGGCCAGCCGGTCGTATAGGAGCAGCCTGGCGGCCTCCTCGGCGAAGGCGTCCTCCCCTAGCTCCTCGCAGAAGGGCCGGCGGCCATACTCGGCCAGGGCCGCGACCAGCTCCCCTGCCCTGCCCCCGGGCAGCAGGAGCTGTGCCGGGTCGATGCGGGCAATCTCCACCGCGGCGCCGTCGAGCCCCGCGGCCTCGGTGCACCGGAACTCGCCGGTGGACAGGTCCAGGCAGGCCAGGCCGACGCGGCCCGAGGCATCTTCGGGCAGCCACACCGCGGCGAGATAGTTGTTGGCCTTGGCCTCGAGGGCCTCCTGATCGAGGGTGAGCCCCGGGGCCGCCACCCAGACCACCTCGCGCCGGAGCAGCTTCTTGCCCGGCCCCGGCTCCTCCACCTGCTCGCAGATGGCCACCTTGCGCCCGGAGGCCACCAGGCGGTTGATGTAGAAGCTCGCGGCATGGTAGGGCACGCCGCACATGGGCACGGGCAGCCCGGAGTCCTTGTTGCGGCTGGTGAGGGCGATCTCCAGGATCTTCGAGGCGACCTCGGCGTCCTCGTAGAACATCTCGTAGAAGTCGCCCATGCGGTAGAAGAGGATGGCGTCGGGGTAGCGCGCCTTGATGTCGAGGAACTGGCGCATCACGGGTGTCAGGCCGGCCAGGGTGGGCGCGGTGCTCATCTGCCAGCGCTCATTGGGCCTGCGCTCATCGACTTGCGCTCATCGACCCGCACTTTCGGCCGCCGGATCGTGGCGGAAGGCCAGGGTGTCCCAGCGCGCGCAGCCGGGGCAGCGCCAGGCCAGCTCCTCGACCTGGTAGCCGCAGCGCTGGCACTCGAAGCGCTTGGGGGCGATCAGGCGGCTGAGCAGCTCGCGGTACTGCGCCAGGGCGTCCTGGGCCAGCCCCTCATCGAGCAGCAGGCCACCGAGCAGCTTGCGGGCCTCGAGCAGGTCGGGGTCGATGTCGAGGGCCCGACGCAGGGCGGCCGTGGCCTCGCGGCGCTCCCCGCGCTGGGCCAAGTGCCGGGCCAGGTACATCAGGGCGTAGGGGTCCTTGCCCCGGGCGCAGCACTCCCGCAGGAACTCCTCGGCGATGGGTGGGTCGCTCCCCGCGGCCTCCTCCAGGCGCCGGTAGGCCAGGAAGCTGAAGGCCGGCTTGATCTCGGCCGCCCGCCGCCAGTAGTCGATGGCCCGCTCCACCTTGCCCTGTCTGAAGTTGAGGTCGCCCAGGTGCAGGTAGGCGTCGATGCAGCCGGGGTCGGTGTTGATGGCCTGCTTGAGGTGCATCTTCGCCCCATTGAAGTCGCCCGACTCGGCCAGCGCCTTGCCCGCCTCGGCGATCAGGTGGGCGAGCACGTTGCGCCGGCTGCTCCCCCTCAGGGCGTCGATCCTCTCCTGCATCTGGTAGGCGCGCTCCCAGTCCTTGATCTCCTCGAAGAGCGAGGCGAGCTGGACGTAGGCGTCCACCCGCTTGGGGTTGCCCGCGACGACGTCCTGGAAGCAGCTGATGGCCCGTTCGATGAGACCCCCCTTGCGGTAGTCGAGCCCCATGTCATAGAGGGCGGCCAGCTTGATGTCGGGATCGAGGTTGGGGCGCAAGATGATGGTCTGGCGGATGCGGATGGCGCGCTCGAACTCGCCCTTGGAGCGGAAGAGGTTGCCCAGGGCGACGTAGGTCTCCACCGTGTCGCTGTTGATCTTGGCCGCCTTGGTCAGCTCCTCGATGGCCATGTCGGGCTCGTTGGCCAGGATGTAGCTCATGCCGCGCAGCATGGCGGAGCGCTCGGCGAGCTTGCCCATGCGGTCCTGCGCGGTGCGCTGCCTGCGGCCGGCGAGCCAGCCCCCCACGGCCAGCCCGGCCACCAGCGCGGCCGAGGCGGAGAGCACGATCAGGGTTAGCTCATGGGCAGTCACGTCCGAACGGGGGGTGCGTTGCTCTCAGGCATCGGTTGCTTTGCCCTCGCGACTCACCTCGGCGGAGGCGTCTTCGAGGGGCAGGTTGCGGTGTGCGGCCAGCTCGCGCTCGAGCTGCTCCGCCTCCCGGGTCTTGCGCCGCAGCTTGGAGCGCAGGCCGATCGTCTCGGCCAGGGACCAGAGGCTGGCGAGCAGCAGCCCGGCTACGAAGGCGCCCAGAACGAGGATGTAGACCTTGATGGGCACCGTCTGGAAGCCGAGGAACTTGAGCGGGGCAGCCTGGGAAAAGGTCTCCAGGTTCTGCGCGATCACGACCACGCAGAGCACGACCACGGTGACGAAGACGATGAGTCGCAGGCGCATTCAGCCGCCCTCGAGCCGCGCCAGGCGGCGCGGCCGTATCAGTCGGCCTGGAGCCGCTGGAAAAGGGGACGGAGCTTGTCGTAAGTGGCCAGCAGGTGCTCGGGGATGACCCTGACCTCGCCGATGACGGTCATCATGTTCGTGTCGCCATTCCAGCGCGGCACGAGGTGGAAATGGACGTGCTCCTCGATACCTGCCCCGGCAACCCGGCCGAGGTTGAGCCCCACGTTGAAGCCCTCGGGGTGCATCGCCTCCCGCAGCACGCCGAGGGAGGAGCGCACCATGCCGACGAGGTCGGTGGCCTCCTCGAGGCTCAGGCCGTCCAGATCCGGCACATGGCGGGCCGGGAAAACGAGCAGATGCCCGTTGTTGTAGGGGTAGCGGTTCATCATGACCAGGGAGTGGCGCCCCCGGTGGAGCAGGAGCAGCTCCCGGTCATGCTCCGTCGTGGCGGGCGGGCAGAAGATGCAGCCGCCGCTCTTGTGGCCCAGGATGTATTCCATCCGCCACGGTGCCCAGAGAACTTCCAAGCCGACTCCCCCCACGGCGCACGCGGGCAGCCGATGCTACCGGCGCCAAATAAGCTTGCCCGGCAAGTATATGCAACGCGAAAGTAGCGGACAAGCACTTTCTAGGCTAGAGCCGGACCAGCTCCACGGCCTCGCCCCAGGCCCCCAGGCGCTCCCCGCAGATGACCACCGCCCCCGTTAGCCCGGGCACGCTCCGGGCCACCTCGAGGCCGGCCTCGACCGCCGCCGGGCCCGCCACCGCGTTGCCGATGGCCGTCGCCGCCGCATCGGCCAGGGCCCCCGAGGCCGCCACCGCCACGGCCGCGTCCGCCTTGCCGAAGCTCAGCGAGTGGCCCACCGTGCCCGATGACGTGCAGATGGACAGCGGCGAGGCGCCGGGGGGCACCCGGAGGCCCACCCGGTTGCTCAGGGGCGAGCGGGCGGCAAAGATGGCCACCGTCAGGGGTGAAAGCGTGGCCAACCAGATGTCGCCCCCGTTCTCGACGATGACCTCGGGGCTGAGTGCGAGCAGGTCGCGGCCCACCGCCTCGGCGATGGCCCCGGCCACGGCGGCCATGGGGCCGACCCTGGCCGCCTGCCCGGCCACGAGCATGGCCCTGACAAGAGGGGGCGCCAGCGGGTCGTCCGGCAGCGGGGCGAGCGAGGTGAGGAAGCCCGCGTGGGCGGCGGCGTAGGCCTCGAGGCCCTGGCGGAGCTGGATGAGGGAGTTGCGGGCGGCGCAGCTCAGGTCGGCGCTCGCACGGACGAAGAGGTCGCTCTGGCGCACCTGGACGTGAAAGGAGACCAGAGGGCCGGCCGTGGCCTGGCGGCGGTAGCGGCGCTCGCGGTAGTCCTCGGGGCCGCGGGGCATCAGCTTGCCGCGGCGTAGCCCAGCAGGCTGTTGACGACGTGGGCCAGCTCCGGCCCCTCCTCGACCCGCAGGTCGGAGGGCACCGGGACGGGGGCCGCGCCGTCCTCCACCCACTCGAGCATCACCGCGCGGTTGCCGGGCCTGGACATCAGCAGCTCCTTGAGGGCCTCGACGTCGGCCGCGGTCAGGCCGCGGGCCTCGAGCCGGATGCGCAGCTCCCCCGCCCCCCGCAGCGGCTGCACCCGCTCGGCGACCAGCTTGGCCGATTTCTCGTCCTTGCTCAGGCGCCCCCGCACCAGCAGCGGCTGGTCGTTCTCGAGCAGCTTGGCGCAGGCGCGGAAGAGGTCGGCGAAGACGATGACCTCGGCGCTCCCGTACATGTCCTCGAGCGTGACGAAGGCCATTGTGTCGCCCTTCTTGTTGACGTGCGGCTTCCAGGCGGCCACCAGCCCCCCGACGCACACCGGGGCACCGTCGTCGAGCTCGCCCAACTCGGTCGTGCGCAGCGCCCCGGCCGCGGCCAGATCAATGGCCAGCTCGGCCAGCGGGTGCCCGCTGATGTAGAAGCCCAGGGCCTCCTTCTCGTATTGCAGCTTCTCGGGCTGCGGCCACTCGGGAAGGCCCGGCAGGGCGACGTCCTGGGCCGGGGTGGCGGCCTGCCCTTCCGGCATCCCGAAGCCTGGCATCCCGAAACCTGGCATCCCGAAACCTAGCATCCCAAAGATGCTCGCCTGCCCTTCCAGGCGGTCGCGCTGCTCGCGCTGGGCCTCTTCCAGCGCCTTGTCCAGCCCCGCCATGAGCCCGGCCCGCACAGGTGAGAGCGAATCGAAGGCCCCGCACTTGATCAGGCTCTCGATCACCCGCCGGTTGACGCGCCGCAGGTCCACCCGCGAGCAAAAGTCGAGCAGCGACCGGAAGCGGCCCGAGCCCCGGACCTCGATGACAGAGTCTATCGCCCCCCGGCCGACGTTTTTGACCGCGGCCAGGCCGAAGCGGATGCCCCCACCCGAGACGGTGAACGACGCCTCGCTCTCATTGACGTCGGGCGGCAGGATGGTGATGCCCCGGTCGCGGCACTCGGCGATGTACTTGACGACACCGTCGGTCGAGTTGACCTCCGAGGTCAGGAGGGCGGCCATGAACTCGAGCGGGTAGTGCGCCTTGAGGTAGGCCGTCTGGAAGGCGATCAGGGCGTAGGCCGCGGAGTGGGACTTATTGAAGCCGTAGCCCGCGAACTTCTCCATCAGGTCGAAGACCTTGGCGGCCTTCTTCTCGGGCACCTTGCGCTCGGAGGCCCCGCGCATGAACTTCTCGCGCTCGGCGGCCATGACCTCGGCGATCTTCTTGCCCATCGCCCGCCGCAGGATGTCGGCCTCGCCGGGCGTGTAGCCGGCCAGCACCACGGCGATCTGCATGACCTGCTCCTGGTAGACGATGACGCCGTAGGTCTCGCGCAGGATGTCCTTGAGCTGGGGCAGGTCGTAGCGCACCGGCACCTGGCCGTGCTTGCGCTTGATGAAGTCATCGACCATGCCGCTCTCGAGGGGGCCCGGGCGGTAGAGGGCCACCAGGGCAATAACGTCCTCAAACTCGCTCGGCTTGAGCCGGGTGAGCAGGTCGCGCATCCCTGAGCTTTCAAGCTGGAACACGCCCGTGGTGTCGCCGCGGCAGAGAAGCTCGAAGGTCTGGGCGTCGCGCAGGTCGATCCCATTGATGTCGAAGGAGGGGTCGTGGTTGCGGCGCACGAGCTGCACCGCCCGCTCGATGACGGTCAGGGTCTTGAGGCCCAGGAAATCGAACTTGATGAGGCCGACCTTCTCCACCGCCTTCATGTCGTACTGGGTGATGACCTCGCCCTTGGGGCCGCGGCAGGTGGGCAGGTGGTCGGTCAGCGGCCGGTCGGAGATGACCACGCCGGCGGCGTGCGTCGAGGTGTGGCGCGGCAGCCCCTCCAGGCTGCGGGCGACTCTCAGCAGCTCGGCCACCCTGGGGTCGTCCTTCTCGAGCTCCCTCAGGCGCGGCTCGCGCTCCAGGGCCTCGTCGAGGTGGATGTTGAGGATGTTAGGCACCAGCTTGGCGATGCGGTCCACCTCGCCGTAGGACATGTTGAGCGCCCGCCCCACGTCCCGGATGACGGCGCGGGCCTGCATCTTGCCGAAGGTGATGATCTGGGACACCCGGCTGTCCCCCCCGTACTTCTCGGCGACATACTTCAAGACCTCATCCCGGCGCTCCATGCAGAAGTCGACGTCGATATCAGGCATCGAGCGGCGCTCCAGGTTGAGGAAGCGCTCGAAGATGAGGCCGTAGGCCACCGGGTCGATGTCGGTGATGCCCAGCGCCCAGGCGACCACACTTCCGGCCGCCGACCCCCGCCCCGGCCCGACGGGGATGCCGCGCGAGCGGGCGAAGGCGATGAAGTCGGCCACGATGAGGAAGTAGCCCGCAAAGCCCATCTGCCCGATGACGGCGAGCTCGCGCTCCAGCCGCTCGAGGTATAGAAGGCGCTTGTCCTCGGGCACCCGCGCCCGCTCGAGGCGCCCGGGGAGCCCCAGCCTGGCCTGCGCGGCCATGTGCTCCTCGAGGCTCACCCCATCCGGGACGGCGTAGGGCGGGAAGTAGTGGTCGCCGAACTTGAGGGTCAGGTTGCAGCGCTCGGCGATGTCCAGGGCGTTGCGTAGCGCCTCGGGGTGCTCGGGGAAGGCCGCCTGCATCTCCTGCGGGCTCTTGAAGTAGAGCTCGTCGGTGGAGAAGCGGATGCGCGCCGTGTCCTCGACCGTCTTGCCGGTCTGGATGCACAGCAGGATGTCGTGGGCGCGGGCGTCCTCGCGCCGCAGATAATGGCAGTCGTTGGTGGCCACCAGGGGCAGGGACAGCCTACGGGCGAGAGGGGCCAGGGCGGCGTTCACCTTGGCCTGCTCGGCCAGCCCGTTGGCCTGCATCTCGAGGTAGAAGCGCCGCGGGAAGATCTCGGCCAACTCACCCGCGGCGGCCATCGCCCCGGCCTCGTCGCCGGCCGTGAGGCGCTCGGCCACCTCGCCGTGCAGGCAGGCCGAGAGGGCAAGCAGGCCCTCGGAATGCCCGGCCAGCAGCTCCTTATCGACGCGGGGCCGGTAGTAGAAGCCCTCCGAGTAGCCCCGGCTGACCAGCTTGACCAGGTTGCGGTAGCCGGCCTCGTTCTCGCAGAGCAGCACCAGGTGGTGGAAGTTGTCCTTGGGGCCTTCGTCCTTGGACAGGCGCGAGCCGCGGGCGACGTAGACCTCGCAGCCGATGATGGGCTTGAGGCCGGCCTTCTTCGCCCCGGTGTAGAACTCGACGGCGCCGAACATGTTGCCGTGGTCGGTCATGGCCACAGCAGGGAGATTCATCTCCTGCGCCACGCGGAAGAGGTCACTGAGCCGGATCGCCCCGTCGAGCAGGCTGTACTGGGTGTGGCAGTGGAGGTGGACGAAGCTCATGGGCAGCTACAGCAGTCTCTGCATCCAAACGACGTCGAAGTCACGGCCCATCTTTCGACCTACCCGCAAGAGCCGGCCGCACTCCACGAAGCCGCGCCGCTCGTGGAAGCGGAGGCTGGGTTCGTTGTGCGAGCAGATGCTGGCCAGCAGGGTGTCGATGCCCATGGCCCGGGCCTCGGCGGTCAGCCGTTCGAGGAGGGCGGTGCCGAGACCCTGGCGCGTGTGCCGGGCGCCGATGAAGTAGACGATCTCGGCCGCCCGCTTGAAGGTGTCGGCGAAGTGATAGGGACGCAGAAAGGCAAAGCCGACGACCTCCCCGCCGGCGGCCTCCACGACCAGCGCCGGGTAGCCGGGCTGGCGCACCTTCTGGAAGAAGGCGGCCTCCACCGGCCGGTCGAGGTAGGCGGCAAAGCTATTCTCCACGTAGTGGTTGAAGATCGCGACAATGGCTTCACTATCGGCCTCGGACATCCTGCGCAGGCGGTAGCCCAACTGTCCCGTGTCGGATCGTTCCATCGGTTCAGCCCTGCTGCGCAGCACTGCCGCCCTCTCGGCAACGCCGAGAGGACACCGGCCCGTAGAGAATCGCCCACCAACCATGAGCGCCACAACGGGCCGGCATGGGCCGTAGCGGCACGCTACTCCCACTCAATCGTGCTGGGCGGCTTGGAGGAGATGTCGAAGACGACGCGGTTGATCCCCTTGACCTCGTTGATGATGCGGTTGGAGACCTTGGCCAGCAGGCTGTGGGGCAGCCGCGTCCAGTCGGCCGTCATGGCATCGAGGCTGTCGACCACGCGCAGGGCGGCCACCTGCTCGTAGGTGCGCTCGTCGCCCATGACGCCCACCGTGCGCACCGGGAGCAGCACGGCGAAGGACTGCCAGACACGCCCGTACCAGCCCGAGGCGCGCATCTCTTCATCCAAGATGGCGTCGGCCTCGCGCAGGATGGCCAGGGCCTCCGGGGTGATCTCGCCCAGGATCCGCACGGCCAGTCCGGGGCCGGGGAAGGGCTGGCGGCCGACCAGCTCCGGCGGCAAACCCAGCTCGCGGGCCACCTCGCGGACCTCGTCCTTGAACAGCTCCCTGAGCGGCTCGATCAGCTCGAGGTGCATGCGCTCGGGCAGGCCGCCGACGTTGTGGTGCGTCTTGATGGTGGCCGACGGGCCCTTGAAGGACACGCTCTCGATGACGTCGGGGTAGAGCGTGCCCTGCGCGAGATACCGCACGCCGCCGATCCCCTTGGCCTCGCGCTCGAAGAGCTCGATGAACTGCTTGCCGATGATGCGCCGCTTTTGCTCGGGGTCGGTCACGCCCTTGAGCGCCGACAGGAACTCCTCGGAGCCGTCGACGTAGTGGAGGTCGAGTCCCAGGCGCTCGTGGAAGAGGCGGCGGACCTGCTCGCCCTCGCCGGCCCTGAGGAGGCCGTTGTCGACGAAGATGCAGGTGAGCTGCTCCCCTATCGCCCGCTGGAGCAGGACGGAGACCACCGCGGAGTCGATGCCCCCCGACAGGGCCGTGATGACCCGCTCGCGCCCCACCAGGGCCTTGAGCCGCGCCGTCTCGGTCTCCACGAAGGAGTGCATCGTCCACAGGGGGGCGCAGCCGCAGATGCGGAAGAGGAAGTTGGCCAGTATCTCGGAGCCCCGCGGGGTGTGGCTGACCTCGGGGTGGAACTGGACGGCGTAGAGGCCGCGCTCGGGGCTGGCCATGGCGGCCACCGGAGACGACTTGCTCCCGGCGATCCCTTGGAAGCCCGGCGGCAGCTTGGCCACGCGGTCGCCGTGGCTCATCCACACCAGGTGGCCCGTGCCCTTCTCGAAGCCGTGAAGCAGGGTCTCGGAGCCGTCATCGACCGCGCCCTCGACCTGCACGCGGGCGCTGCCGTACTCCCGCTGAGCGCTGCGCACGACCTCGCCGCCCAGGAGGTAGGCCATGAGCTGGAGGCCGTAGCAGATGCCCAGCACCGGCACGCCCAGCTCGAAGACCTCGGGAGAGATGCGCGGCGCCCCGTCGTCATAGACGCTCGATGGCCCGCCCGAGAGGATGATCCCTCGCGGACCCAGCCGGCGGATGCGCTCCAGGGGCACGTTATAGGGGTGGATCTCGCAGTAGACCTTGAGCTCGCGCACCCTGCGGGCGATGAGCTGCGTGTACTGCGAACCGAAGTCGAGGATGAGGATCTTCTGCTGGTGGAGGTCTGTCATCTTTCCTGTCTGGATCAATGAGCGCCTATTCGCCTGAGAGACTGCCTCGCTAGGCGGCCAGCCCCCGCGGCTTGCTCAGCTCCGGGGGGCCGATTTCATCCGGCGGCAGCAGCCCCGGCTCACCACCGCCCTTCCCCGGGCTCTCGTCCCACATCTGCTGGAGCCGGTCGGCCACGAAGCCGGTACGAGAATTATATATCGCAATGGAGAGCACGTCCCCCCGGGGCCCGCGCAGGGCATCCACCGCGAAGAGGACCACCGGCACCGCCTCGACGTCGAGCGACACCCAGTAGCGGCTCACCGGCTGGTGCTTCTCGTCGATCGTCTCTTCATCGGGCTGGCCCCAGCACCGCACGAACTCAGCCCACGGGATGCTGCGGGTCGGGATCGTGGCCACGCCGTAGATGGCGTGCTCCTCGAGCATGCCGGCGGCGCGGCGCACGAAGAGCCTGCCCGTCGCCTCGTCCAGGTCGAGGACCTCGGGGTCGGGGTGGGTGTAGACCACCAGGGTGTCGAGCCCGTCGAGGTCGCTGGGATGGCCCGGCCGGGGGTTGACCCACTCGAAGCCGTTGCCCGTCGGGTACCTGCCGTAGATGAGGTTCCAGGGCTGGTCGGTCAGGGAGGCCCGCTCCCCGCCCAGCCTCACCTCGCGCCGCAGATTATCCTTGGCGCCGTGGTCCCGGATGGCCGCCGGGGGCCCCAGCCGCTCCACGACCTCGTTGGTGCGCAGCGTGAGCAGCTCCGCCCCTGGAAGGCTGAGCATGTCTTCCAGGTCCATGGCCGCCGCACCCGAGGGCGACAGCAACAAGAGGAGAAAGGCCCAGAGCAGGTATCTGCCCATTGTCTGCCTCGTAATGGGGAGTTGCAGATACCTGTATTATCAGCCCCGGGGCCTCCCTACTCCAACCGATAGTTCGGGGCCTCCTTGGTGATGGTCACGTCGTGGACGTGGCTCTCCTTGAGGCCCGCGCTGGTCATGCGCACGAAGCGCGCCTTCTCCCACGCCTCGGGAATGGTGCTGCAGCCGATGTAGCCCATGCCGGCCCGCACCCCGCCCACGAGCTGATAGACGGTGGCCGCCAGCGGCCCGCGGTAGGGCACGCGCCCGACGATCCCCTCGGGCACCAGCTTGCTCTCGTCCTGGAGCGACTCCTGGTAGTAGCGGTCGCTGATCCCCTTGCGCATGGCGTCGATCGAGCCCATGCCACGGTATACCTTGTAGGTGCGGCCCTGGTAGAGCACGGTCTCGCCGGGGCTCTCCTCGGTGCCCGCGAACAGCCCGCCGACCATGACGCACTCGGCCCCCGCGGCCAGCGCCTTGGTCAGGTCGCCCGAGTACTTGATGCCGCCGTCGGCGCAGATGGGGACATCGTGCCTCCTGGCCACCGGGGCGCAGGCCATGATGGCCGTCACCTGCGGCACGCCCACGCCGGCCACCACGCGCGTGGTGCAGATCGAGCCCGGCCCGATGCCGATCTTGACCCCGTCGGCCCCGGCCACCATGAGTGCTTCGGCCCCCTCGGGGGTGGCCACGTTGCCCGCGAGCACGTCGACGTCCGGCCAGCCCCGCTTGAACTCGGTGACCATGTCCAGGACGACCTTGGAGTGGCCGTGGGCGACGTCGATGACCACGCAATCGACGCCGGCCTTGACCAGCGCGTCGATCCGCCGCTCCCGGTCTACCCCTACGCCGACCGCCGCCGCCACCCGCAGGCGCCCCATGGCGTCCTTGCAGGAGCGCGGGTACTTGGTCGTCTTCATGATGTCTTTGATGGTGATGAGGCCGCGCAGGTTGCCTTCGTCGTCGACCACCAGGAGCTTCTCGATGCGGTGCTCGTGGAGGAGTGCCTTGCAGCTCTCCAGGTCGATCTTGGCCTTCTCGCGCACCGTGACCAGCCTGTCCTTGGTCATGACGTTCGAGACCGGCTGCTCGAAGTTAGTCTCGAAGCGCAGGTCGCGGTTGGTGACGATGCCCACGAGCTTCTTGCCGCCCTTGACCACCGGGACACCCGAGATGCGGTACTTGCGCATCATGTCAAGCACCTCGGAGATCTTCTGGTCGGGCCCCACCGTTACCGGATCGACGATCATGCCGCTTTCGGACTTCTTGACCTTCTCGACCTCGGTCGCCTGCACCTCGATGGGCATGTTGCGGTGGATGACGCCCATGCCCCCTTCGCGCGCCAGGCTGATGGCCGTGCTCGACTCGGTCACGGTGTCCATGGCCGCGCTGATGATGGGGATGTTGAGCTGGATGTTGCGCGTGACCCTGGTGCTGACGTCGACGTCCTGAGGCCGGATACTGGAGAGGGAGGGCAGCAGCAGGACGTCATCGAAGGTGAGGGCGACGGGGATGCTCTCTGGCGTCATCTATGGGCTCCTGAAACAAATCTAGGGCGATAGCCTCGCCCCCTTAGACGGCTCGTTGAGAAGATCCATGGAGAAGGTCGAGGAGTATCCCCTCGAGCAGGCCGCCGTCGGACACGACGACCTCGGAAGTGCAGAAAGATAGCATGGCCCCGAGGACAATGCAAATGCCGGCCACGATCAGGTCCTCGCGGCCTTTGACCAGCCCCGGCAGGCTCAGGCGCTCCGCCGCGGGCATCGCCACCAGGCGACCCAGCAGGCTCTCCAGGTCGGCCCGGCCCAACACGCAGCCGTTCACCCGGTCTGGGTCGTAGGTGTCAAGCCCCAGCAGCATGGCGGCGATGGTCGTCGGCGTGCCGGCCGTGGCGATGAGGGCGTCGGCTTGGAACTCGCCGAAGCTCTCGCGGGCCATGGCCTCGACCTGGGCGAGCTGGGCGGCCACCTCGCGGCGCACGGCCGAAAGCTCACCTGCGCGGGGCGGGTCGGACTTGAGGTAGCCCTCGGTGAGCCGGACGACGCCCATCTCGAGACTGCGCGAGGCGGCAAGCCGGCCGTCCCGCACCAGGTTGAACTCGGTGCTACCGCCCCCGATGTCGAAGACGGCCACGCGCTGTCCCCGGTCGCCCACCGACCACAGGACGCCGGCGGTAGTGAGCCGCGCCTCCTCGAGCCCCGGGATGATATCGACCTTGATACCCGTCTGCTCGTGCACCCTGGCCACGAAGTCCGCGGCGTCGCTCGCCCGCCTCAAGGCGCTCGTGCCCACCGCGCGGTGGAGCTCCACCCCGTGGGCGTCCATGAGCTGCCGGAACTCGGCCAGGGCGGCCAGGGCGCGCCCCTCGGCCGGCGGATAGAGCGGGCCGTGCCCGGCCAGGTTCTCCCCCAAGCGGGTGATGCGGTTCTCGACCAGAACGCGGCGCAGCCCGCCGCCATCCTCCCCGATGAGGAGCCGGAAGGTGTTCGTCCCCAGGTCCAGGGAGGCCACTCTGGTTGCGGCGGCCGTCATAGCGGACTCACATCCCGAAGGGCTGCGGAGAGGGAAAGGAGACTACTTGACGCGCTCTATGTATTGGCCGGTCCGGGTATCGACCCGCACCTTGTCGCCTTCGCTGATGAAGAGCGGGACCTGGATAACGGCACCCGTCTCCAGCTTGGCCGGCTTGGTGCCCCCGGTGGCCGTGTCGCCCTTGAGGCCGGGGTCGGCCTCGGCCACCACCAGCTCGGCGAAGGTGGGCAGCTCGATGCCGATGGGTACTTCGTGATAGAAGAGCAGCTTGATGTTGACGTTCTCCTGGAGGAAGTTCTTGCTCTCGCCCACGTGCTCCTCGTCCAGGGCTATCTCCTCGAAGCTCTCCTGGTCCATGAAGTTGTAGGTGTTCTCGGACTGGTAGATGAACTGGACCTCGCGCTCCCGCAGGTCGGGCCGGCCCACCTTCTCACCGGAGCGGAACGTCTCCTCGAGCACCCGGCCGGTGATCATGTTCTTGAGCCGCGTGCGCATGAAGGCCCCACCCTTGCCGGGCTTGTGGTGCTGGAACTCGACGATGACGTAGGGGTCGCCCTTATACTCTATCTTGAGCCCCTTGCGGAACTCTGACGTGGAATACATCTGCTCTGCCTCGCTAACTTTCCGTTTCTTCTCTAATATTGTGCAGCCAGCCCTGGAGGACCCCAATGACCTGGTTGGCCTGGCGCCCCTGCGCGGCGGCCTCCTCGGCCTCCCGCAGCCTCGCCTCTAGGCCGCTGTCGTCAGGTGCCCCGGCCAGCGCCTCTTTGAGTACCTCAACCGCAGCCTCGGCCTGCCCTTCCCGGAGCAGCCCCAAGGCGGCCTCCTGGGCCCTCGCGGCACGCTCCTCCCTGGCCCTGGCCTCGAGCCGGTTCATCTGCTCTTCGGCCTCAAGCGAGAGCGGGGCGTGCGCGGCGGCAAGCTTAAGGCAGTCCAGGGCGGGCTCGGTCTCCCCGGCCGCCTCATGGAGCCCGGCCAGCGCGGGGTAGAGCCTGCCCGAGAGGCCCTCGATCATGCCCGCGGCCTCCTCCAGCTCGAACCTGGCCCCGGCCGTGTCCCCCAGCTGAATCAGCGCCTCCCCCAGCAAGAGCCTCGCCTCGAGGTGCCCGGGGTGGAAGCCGAGCCCCGCCCGGAGCACCCGGACCGCCTCCGCCCAGTCATTCGCGGCCGCACAGGCCCCGGCCAGCTCGAAGAAGAGGCCCGAGGCCGGGTCGCGCGCGAGTACGTAGCGGAGGGCAGCGGGGTCGGCAACACTCATTGCGGCGGACCCTCGGGGGTGACCTTCAGCGGCCCCTGGGCGTGGCCGGAGGCTGCCGGCGCCGTGCCCCCTGGGGAAGCGGGCTGCGCGACTACCGGCTTAGGTGCCGGTGCCGGGGCTTGCGCGGGCGCCCCCTCGCCGTCGCGGGGGACGTAATAGACGGCCTCGCCGGGCTTGACCATGCCCAGCCGCTCCCGGGCCAGCCGCTCGAGCGTCGCCGGGTCGTCGCGGGTCTGGTTCACGCGCCGGGTCAGGTCGCGATTGCGCTCGCCCAATTCGGCGTTGCCCCGGGCCACCGCGGCACTCTCTTCCCGCAGCCGCTTGAGCTCGAGCAGGCCCCGGTCGCCAAAGATTAGCATGGCGCAGCTACCGGCGGCCGCAAGTATCAAGCCAGCGATAATCCAGGACTTCCTGGTCTGGAACGGCACTCTCACATGAACCCTGGGGGCGAAGTTGAAGGTAGCTTAATCTAGCACAGGACAGGGGTGAGTCAAGACTCTTGAAGCCAGGCAGAGCGTCGCGGCGGGGCGTTTGGCCGGCCCGGGCTAGCTGCGGCCTCGCTGGCAACGCCGGCGAGACTCCGGCCCCAGACTGAGTTCCCAACAGCCATTGTCCCTCGTGGGGCCGGGAGTGGTCCTAGGCCTTTGGCCTAGGTCGCGTGCCGCGACGGGCAATGCCGCCCCCCCGAAAGCTCAAGGGTTGATGAACTGTTGGCGTGGGGGCGGGTGCCCCTCGGCGTTGCCGAGGGGGCGAAGCAGCCTGCACGCTGCCCCCCGCTGCCAACGGCAGCGGGACCCCGGCCCCAGACTGGGTTCCCAACGGCCATTGCCCCTCGTAGGGCCGGGAGTGGTCCTAGGCCTTTGGCCTAGCTAGCGGTTCTTGGTCCAGCGGGGGTTGGTCAGGCCGAAGCTCTGGACTTTATAGTGCATAACGCGCTTGCTGATGCCGAGGAGCTTGGCGGCCTCCTTCTGCACCCAGCCGCTCTTCTCCAGGGCACTGACGACCATGTGCCGCTCGGCCTCGCGCAGGGTGACCCCCTCGGGCAGCCTGTCGGCGGCCGCAGGCCCCGCACCAGGCGCCACCTCCCGGCCGATGGCCAGGTCCTCGGCGCCGACGGCGTCGCCCTCGCCCATCAGGACGGCCCGCTCAACGGCGTTCTCCAACTCCCGCACGTTGCCCGGCCAGTCGTGCTGCTCGAGGGTCTGGCGGGCGGCGTCGGAGAAGCCGAGCTCCTTGCGGCCCAGCTCCCGGCCCAGCTTGGCCAGGAAGTGCTCGGCCAGCGGCACGATGTCCTGGCGGCGCTCCCGCAGGGGGGGCAACTGGATGGTGACCACGTTGAGGCGGTAGTAGAGGTCCTTGCGGAAGTCGCCCCGATCGACCATCGCCGGCAGGTCGCGGTTGGTGGCGCACAGCAGGCGGACATCGACCTTGATGGTGCGCGACCCGCCCAGGCGCTCGAACTCCCGCTCCTCGATCACGCGCAGCACCTTGGCCTGGGTGGCGGCACTCATGTCGCCGATCTCGTCCAGGAAGAGGGTTGTGCCGTGGGCCTGCTCGAAGCGGCCGATGCGCTGCTTGTAGGCCCCGGTGAAGGCGCCTCTCTCGTGGCCGAAGAGCTCGCTCTCGAGCAGGTTCTCCTGGAGGGCCGCGCAGTTGACGCACACCAGGCCCCGGCTGCGGCGCTCCGAGTTGTAGTGGATGGCCCCGGCGATGATCTCCTTGCCCGTGCCGGTCTCCCCACACACGAGGACGGTCGAGTTGGAGTGGGCGACCTTGCGGACGGTGGCCAGGATGTGCTGCATCTGGGGGGAGGCGGCGATGATGTTCGAGGTGTCGTAGATGAAGCGCTGCTCGTGGCGCAGGTAGTTGACTTCGTTCTCCAGGCTGCGGCTGTAGAGGATGCGCTCGATGGCCCGCTCGATCTTGGCCAGGGAGAAGGGCTTCTCGATGTAGTCGTCGGCCCCCTTCTTCATCGCCTGCACGGCGCTGTCGATGCTGCCGTGGCCGGTGGTGACCAGCACGGCCGCCTTCGGGCAGTGTTTTCGGGCCGCCTCGAGCACCGCCATGCCGTCCTGGCCGGGGAGCATCAGGTCGGTGATGATGACGTCATAGGTATTCTTGGAGAGCATGGCCACCGCGGTAACACCGTCGGCCGCCTCGTCGACCTCGTGGCCGGAGTCGCGCACCCCGGCCGACAGGGCATCACGCTCGCTCTTCTCGTCCTCGACTACCAGGATAAATCCCATCCGCCTCTCCCCTGATGCGCGGGTCGTCTCCCCTGACTTTTCGGCAATTACACTTCTGAACTTTAGAGGGACGGCCGGGAATCGATGGGATCAGTGGCGGCTGGCGTCGATCAGGGCTGCGATCTGGGAGAGGAAGTCGATGTGGGCGGCGGCCTCCAGGGCCGGGTTGCGGTAGGCGACGAAGGGCACCCCGGCGGCCAGGGAGGCCTCCATATCGACCGCCGCGTCACCGACATAGAGGGAGGCCTCGGGGGGGCAGCCCAGGGCCTCGAGGGCCCGGAGCAGCTCGTCGGGGTGGGGCTTGGGCCGGGGGACGTCGTGGGCCGAGACGACCAGGTCGAAGTAGCCGGCCAGGCCGTGGTGGGCCAGGACCGCCCCGATGGTCGTCGTGCGGTTGGTGCACACCGCCAGCCGGCAGCGGGATTTGAGCCCCCGCAAGGCCTCGTGGACGGTCGGCTCGGGGGACATATGGTCGATGAAGGGGCCGTAGTCGAGGGCGCAGGCGGCCTGCTGCCAGGCCTCGGGCGTGGGGGGCTGGTGGCGGAGCAGGTAGGCCACCGATTCCCCGGCCGTGTGGACGTGGACGTAATCCACCTCAACCCCGGTCATCGGCGGCCTGCCCAGCCTCCGCAGCAGCTCGTTATAGAAGAGGATGTTCGCCTGGCGGGAGTCGAAGAGGACCCCGTCGCAGTCGAACATGACCAGGCGGACCGTGCCACGGGGGGCACGATTGGCCTGGCTCACTGTATCCAGCCGTGGATGGGGACAACCACCTCGGGCAGGTCGGCCGAGGTCGTCTCGATGCGCACCTCGTCGCGGATCTCCCCGGGCTTCAGATTCTCCATGCGCGGCCGGACGTAGACCATGTAGCGCGCCCCCTGCTGGCGGACCTCGACGTCGAAGCGCTTCTGGTTGTAGGTGACCTTGCCCACCTGGAAGTCGGGCCCGCGGTTCTTCCAGAAGGTGACCACCTGGCCCGGCTGGCCCTGCTGGCCCGCGCTCAGGCGGCCCATCTCCAGGGTGTTGGGGAAGTAGCCGACGTCGCCCGTGATATCGGCGTAGACCTGCACCTCGATGGCGGGCAGGCGGGCGGAGTTCGTCTTGAGGACCAGCTTGCCGTTGTAGCGGCCCACCCCGGCCCGGTTGAGGATCTCGACCTGGTAGTCCTTGCCGTCCTGGAGCGTCTTGAGCTGATAGTCGGCCTTACCGTCCAGGCCCTCGGCGCTGACACTCTTGATGACCAGTGGCTCGGCGAGGTTCGATCTGATCTTGACCGTGCCCTTGGGCTGCTCGTCCTTGTAGCCGCGCAGGAAGAGCCGCTGCGGCTCCACCTCGACGAGCTTCTTCACCACGCCGCGCAAAGTCAGGCGTAGGCTGGGGTGGTCCGTATCGTTGGACGACACGGTCGCCGTCTTGGTATAGGCCCCGTGGACCTTCTTCGAATCGAGCGTGAGCACTATCTTGCCTGACCCGCCGGGCGGGATGGTCCGGTCGAACCGGGCCACGGTGCAGCCGCAGCCAGGCCTCACGCTGTCGATGACCAGCGCCTCCTTGCCGGGGTTCTGCACCTCGAAGACATGCTCGATGGGTGGCCCCTCCATTACCACCCCGGAGTCGTATACGGTCTCCTTGAGACTCAGGACGGCCTGGGAGGTAGGTTGCGGGGCCGGGGGCTTGGCCACCGTGGCGGCCGCGGCCTTGGCCTTGGCGGGATTGCTCTTGTGTTTCTTTTTGGCCGCCTGTGCCGCCCCAGGCAGGCACAAGAGCACGGCCAGGATGAGGCAGGCAATTATTTTGACGCCTTTTGTCATTCCGTCAACCTCGAGCCAACATGGGCTTCCCGTTAGGGAAACGCAACTTAGCACAGCCGGTGCCGCGACGGCAAGTGCGAGGGCTAAAGTGAAAAAAATAACGGGGGCTTATCATTGCGTAGTCAAGCGCATGCTGGTATAAGGTACAAGTTCACATTGGGTCGATGAGCTCTGATATCCGCTCAGATTTTCTAGTTGTTGGCAGTGGCATCGCCGGCCTGAGCTTTGCTCTCAAGGCCGCCGAGCTGGGCGCTGTCTCCCTCGTTACCAAGCGCGGCCTCCAGGACACCGCCACTGGTTTGGCGCAAGGCGGCATCGCCAGCGTCCAGTCCTCGGACGACACCTTCGACCTCCATATCAGGGACACCCTCTCGGCGGGCGACGGCCTGTGCCACCCGGACATCGTCGAGATGGTCGTGCGAGACGGCCCCCGCTGTGTGGCCGAGCTGGTGCAAGCCGGGGTCCATTTCAGCCTCAAGGCGGGCGCCTACCACCTCGGCCAGGAGGGCGGCCACTCCCGCAAGCGGATCATTCACGCCGACGACTTCACCGGGCAGGCGATCGAGGACAAGCTGGCCGCACAGGTGAGGTCCCACCCGCGGATCACCATCTTCGAGCACCATATCTGCGTGGACCTCATCACCCACTATAAACTCCTGCGCCGCGGCGCGGTCACCACCAACCACGAGGAAAGCTGCTGGGGCGCCTACGTCCTGGACACGCACGGCGGCGAGGTCAAGACGCTGCTCGCCCGCATGAGCGTGCTGGCCACCGGGGGTGCGGGCAAGGTCTACCTCTACACCAGCAACCCCGACGTGGCCACCGGCGACGGCCTGGCCATGGCCCGCCGGGTGGGGGCGACCATCGCCAACATGGAGTTCGTCCAGTTCCACCCGACCTGCCTCTTCCACCCCCTGGCCAAGAACTTCCTCATCTCCGAGGCGGTGCGGGGCGAGGGCGCGCGCCTCATCGACAGCCGCGGCCGGGCCTTCATGGACAGGTACCACCCCCTGAAGGACCTCGCCTGCCGCGACGTCGTCGCCCGGGCCATCGACAACGAGCTCAAGAAGAGCGGCGACGACTGCGTCTACCTGGACATCACCCACCGTAGCAAGGAGTTCCTCCAGGAGCGCTTCCCCAACATCTACGCCCGCTGCCTGTCCTTCGGCATCGACATGAGCCGCGACCCCATCCCGGTCGTCCCGGCCGCCCACTACCTCTGCGGCGGCATCCTGACCGACTCCTGGGGGCGCAGCAGCATCAACCGGCTCCATGCCATCGGCGAGGTGGCCTGCACCGGCCTCCACGGGGCCAACCGCTTGGCCAGCAACTCGCTCCTCGAGGCGGTGGTCTTTGCCGAGCGCGCCGCCCAGGTGGCCGCCGAGCGCCTGAGCGCCGACACGCGGCCCTTCCCCGACGTCCCCTCCTGGGACCCGGGCGGGGCGACCGACTCGGACGAGGCCGTCGTGGTCACGCACAACTGGGACGAGATCCGGCGGGCGATGTGGAACTACGTCGGCATCGTGCGCACCGACAAGCGCCTGAGCCGCGCGCGCACCCGCATCGAAACGATTCAGAATGAAATTGCGGAATATTACTGGAACTTCATCATCACCAGCGACCTGGTCGAGCTGCGCAACCTGGCCACCGTGGCCGAGCTGATCATCGACTGCGCCAGCCGCCGCAAGGAGAGCCGCGGCCTCCACTTCAACCTCGACCACCCCTCCAGGGACGACGCCAACTGGAAGAAAGACACGCTCATTTAGCCCGAGCCGCCCCAAACGCCCATCTGCCGCGCCCGCGGTAGGCCATCGGCCTACGACCAGTAACCGGCCCCCTCGAAGCTTGGAGCTGCTTGAACGGCAGCGTGGGGCCGGCAGCTCGCTGGCGTTGCCAGCGAGGCCGCAGTGGCGATTGCGGAGGTCGAATGGCGAGCGTCCGCAACCAGAACCGCTTCGTGAAGCCGCGTGGCTGGCGCTAGTCAAAACAGGGAGGCGCAGGCAGCAGAACGCCATAGTGACCGGGGGATGCGGCTCGCTGCCCCCCCTGCCCTTTCCGCTCCGCGCCCCCGGCACAAAAAAATGGGCGCCAGGCATTGCTGCCCAGCGCCCGATGTGGCAAGCCCTACCCCGATTTTCCGGGGCCAGGCCCTCTAGCCAAGGTTAGTGGTGGCCGCCGTGGTGGTCGTCGCCGCCGCCCTTCTTCAGGTCGGAGACGGTCTTCAGGAAGACGTAGGCCAGGGTGACCCCGACCACGGTCAGCACGCAGTACCACGCCCCCAACAGGGCGTAGTGGCCGATCTCCCAATCCCACTCAAAGACCCAGGGGAACATCAGTTAAGCTCCTTTTCCGCCGGGAAGACCGGCAGGTAGCGGTAGGAGAGCGAGTAGACCAGGGCGCCGTAGCCGAGCACCAGGATCACGATCGCCCATTCCTGCCACGTGGCCGTGTACCCGATGTAGCGGTCGAAGGGCAGCACGGGGACCGCCGAGGTCTGGATGGTAAAGACGTAGCGGTTGAGGCAGATGCCGAAGATGTCCATCAGGGCGGCTGGGATCAGGTAGTAGTCGTTCGCCCGCAGCTTCGGGTTCAGGAAGACGAAGACGGGCAGCACGGCGCAGGCCAGCTCGACGAAGAGCAGGCTGATCCCGTACGGGGGCTTGTAGAAGTCCATCAGGGTCATGCCCATGCTGGGGGCGACCACCGTGGCCCAGTAGTAGGTGTCGAGGAGCTTGAGCACGG